>JACCDX011244169.1_pt1 | contig 14670 bp, 14 predicted proteins | sample 7449681 | NCBI WGS metagenome assembly JACCDX01 (sample SAMN15323450, study PRJNA562643) | freshwater metagenome | isolation source: river surface water | place: USA:Blue River Watershed | collected 2017-08-18
AGACCATGCAGGCTTTTGCCGATTTAGTGCGACAAGGAAAAGTTCACTACATCGGAGTCTCAGAATGGACGGCGGATCAGATCCGTGCTGGTAAGAAACTGGCCGATGAGCTGGGCATCAGATTTATATCAAATCAGCCGCAGTACTCAATGCTCTGGCGTGTAATTGAAGGTCAAGTAATTCCAACCTCGAAAGAATTGGGAATATCACAGATTGTTTGGTCGCCGATTGCTCAAGGCGTACTGACCGGAAAGTACTTGCCAGGAGGCCCAGCGCCAGCAGGGACTCGCGCCGCTGATCCAACTGGGTCATCATTTATCCAAAAGTTCCTGACAGACGAAGTTCTGACCAAAGTTCAGAAGCTAGTGCCGCTAGCGCAAGAGCTAGGACTTGAGATGGGTCAGCTGGCAGTGGCATGGGTTTTGCAAAACGAAAATGTGGCAGCAGCACTAGTTGGAGCTTCTAAGCCTGAGCAAATAACCGCTAATGCCAAGGCGACCGGTGTAAAGATTCCAGCGGATGCCATGAAGAAGATTGATGAGATTTTGGGAGATTCGATAGTGACAGACCCAAGTCTTACTCAGTCTCCGCCTACTCGCCCCTAGTAAGCTGCCTGGCCCAACCAGGGCCAAAGTAGACGAAGCCGGTGTAGCCCTGAACAAGATCGGATCCCAGGCTTAGGCGCTCTTGAACATCAGCAGCTGTTTCAATACCGCCGACCGAAATGATGACTTTGCCAGGGAGTGCAGCCCGTAGCAAAATCAAAACTTCTTTCGATCTTGAAGCCAACGGTCGGCCAGATAGACCGCCGGCCTCAGTGAGCTCCCTTTGACTCCCTGCTGGTCTGCTGACCGTGGTGTTGGTGGCAATAATTCCTGCAAGGTCTAATTCAGTGATCAATTTGGCAACATCGAGCAGATCCTGGTCTGAAGAGTCAGGAGAGATTTTTACAAATATTGGTTTACCGCTGCTGTTGTCTTTGACCGTCTGCAAAATTGGACGCAGAGATTCAGTTTGCTGAAGATCTCTGAGGCCTGGAGTGTTGGGGCTTGAGACATTTACTGCAAGATAGTCCGCATACTCTGCCAGCTCCCGTGCGCAAAAGGCGTAGTCCTCAGGCGCTTGAGTTAGTTCCGTGAGCTTGTTTTTTCCAATGTTGACACCGATCACTGGCAGATCTGAGTTTTGCTGGCGCAATATCTTGAGTCTCTGAGCAATTGCAATCGCTCCATCATTATTGAAGCCCATGCGATTTATCAAGGCGTTCAGATCGGGAACTCTAAGCAATCGTGGTTTATCGTTTCCGGGCTGTGGTCTCGGAGTCACCGTGCCAATCTCAACGTGTCCAAATCCAAGTCGGTAGAGTCCGCGAATCAATTTTGCATTCTTATCAAAACCGGCAGCCATGCCAATTCGGTTTACAAACGCAAGTCCAGCAACGCTAACTGACTTTTGCTTTTTAGGAACAGGCAATAGACCGGCCAGTGAAATAACTAAAGCGCCCAAGTGATGGGCAAATTCAGCATCTAATCTGCGAAAGAAGATGTTGAACAGCGCCCTATACATCAACCGCGCAGCTCTTCGATTGCCTTGTTGAAGTCATCGAGCGTATCCCACGCCTGGTAGACGCTGGCAAACCGCATGTACGCAACCTGATCGAGCTGCTTTAGTGGCTCCAAGATTGCCAATCCAATTTCCTGTGCATCGATGCTGGCAGCTCCGGTTGAGCGCAGAGCTTCTTCCACCTGCTGCGCCAATAGTGCAAGATCTGCATCGGTCACCGGTCGACCTTGGCAAGCCTTTCTCACGCCCGCAACAACTTTGTCTCGGCTGAAAGGTTCTGTAGCACCAGAGCGCTTTGTGACCATTAGTGATGCAGTTTCAACCGTGGTGAAGCGCTTTTGACATTCCGGGCACTGGCGACGGCGACGAATGGAAGAACCGTCATCGCTCGTTCGAGAGTCAATGACCCTTGAGTCAGAGTGTCTACAAAATGGGCAGTGCATTAGGACTTAAATCTAATGCGGACTGCCTCACCATGGGCTGGAAGACCTTCGGCATTGGCGAAAATCCCTAATGCATTATTGATTTCCGCCAGAGCCTGCTGACTAAAGCTGATGGTTTGTTGTGGCCGCAGGAAGCTAAAGACGCTCAGTCCGGCAGAGCGTTTGGCCTGCGAACCGGTAGGCAAAACGTGGTTGGATCCGGCTAGATAGTCCCCGAGGCTAACTGGTGAGTGATCGCCAATAAAAACCGCACCGGCATTTCTGATTTGGCTTGCCAGGTCCTTGGCATTTGTCGCATGCACTTCGAGGTGTTCGGCCGCGTACTCATTGGCTATTTCGATTGCAGTTCTGATGTCATCAACCAAAACCAGAACAGACTGTTCACCACTAAGAGCGGCTTCAATCCTCGTTTGGTTTGTCGCGAGCGGAATCTGACTGGCAAGTTCCAGCTCTACTGCTTCAAGTAATTCCGCTGAGTCAGTTAGCAAGACAGCCACGGCGTTTTCATCGTGTTCAGCCTGAGAGATTAGGTCTGCCGCTACCCAACTCGGATTAGCTTGCGAATCGGCAATAATTAGAATTTCAGTAGGTCCCGCCTCTGAGTCAATTGCAACGCGTGAACGAACTAGTTGTTTTGCAGTCGCAACGAAAATGTTGCCTGGACCCGTAATGATTTGGACCGGTTCTAAATCTAAGTCCGCCACTCCATAGGCCAGGGCTGCAACAGCGCTTGCACCGCCTATTGCATAAACTTCTTCGACTCCAAGCAATGCAGCCGTGGCCAAGACAATTGGATCAGGCAATCCGGCGTTGCTTTTTTGCGCAGGTGAGGTCAAAACAATTCTTGGTACTTTGGCTACCTGGGCAGGGACAACATTCATAATGACGCTCGATGGATAAACAGCCTTGCCACCGGGAACATAGACTCCGGCAGAATCAACCGGCTTGAAAACCAGACTTACTTCCCCACCCTTCGTAACTTCCGTTTTGATACTCGAGGGTATTTGCGCCTGAGATACCAGGCGTACTCTTCGAATTGATTCCTCAATGGCAGACCGAAGTGTGGGGTCAAGGCCCGCTAAGGCCTCGCTTATGGCAATTGCTGGCACTCTAAAAGTTGAGGGAATCACTCCATCGAATTTTTCTGCGTGCCTCTTTAGTGCAGCGGCTCCATCCCGGCGCACCTCGTCAATGATTTCAGCAACTTTGTCGGTGACCGTTGCGGCCGATGTATTGGCCCGCGGCAGCAGAGCTTCGACGGTCTTTGCCGTGATTTCGGCTTGCCACACCAGTCTGCGCATCATTACCTCTAAGAAGTGATTGATGCCCTAACCTTATCTGAGTAATGACTAGCTCTTCTGAAAAGTTCGACCTATCCGGTGAGTCTGCCCTCAAGGCAATCTTTAGAAACCATGCCAGCGGTATTGCAATCATCACCTCAAGAACTGCCGCAGGCGAACCAATTGGCTTCACTGCCTCCTCGGTGACCTCACTTGGCTCAAACCCTCCCCTGGTCTCTGTAAACATCGCGCAGGGTTCCTCCAGCTACCCTCACCTGCAAATTGGAACCAAGCTTGCTCTGCACACCCTGGATGCGCAGACCCTGCATCTTGCCAAACGACTGGCAGGGCCGAAGGAGAAAAGGTTTGACGGTACAGAGGTCAGCGGACCGTTTGGATTGCCTATCTTTGAGCAATGCCCATCGATCTTGATCGCAGAAGTTATCAAGCGGTTTGAAGTCGAATCAAACGCTGTCTTGGTCCTAGCGGTAGCCGATGGAAAAGTAAACCGAATACCAGATCAGCCGCTGGTCTACTTTCAAAGGGCCTGGCACACCGTTGGTGACAAGCTCAGCGATAACTTCTAACTAACCGCTTCGGGGCCTAGCAGAGCCTTAAGCTCACCAAACAAGTCCTGTCCTACCTTCACTCGCTGAGGAAGCATAAAGTGACTGGTACCAGATGATGCCGAGAGTTTAACTTGAACCTCAACTGGTCCCGGATGAGCTTCCAGGATGTTTGCTAGTTGCGTTAATTTGTCCCTGGTGGCCATTGCTTCCGTCAGGCTCAACTGCAAAATCCCACCGCGATCGCGTCCTGGGTCAATAGTTTCAATTGAAAATCCCTGCAAGACGACTTCTTCATCGCGCCTGGTGATTCGACCACGAATTGTGACTGTCAGGTCTTCCACAAGCAATTCTCGATACTGCTGATAAGTCTTACCCATAAACATGACGGAAATTTCCCCTGAAAAATCCTCAAGCGTTAGTTGCGCATATTGATTTCCGGAAGAACGAGCGATTCGGTGTTGCACCTGAGTTATAAGGCCGGCCAGAGTGACAGTTTCACCATCGGCCAGCTCACTGTCACGCAGTGCTGCGGCGCCCATGTCTGAAAAACGCATGAGCTCTGCTTCCATGCCCGCAAGAGGATGGTCAGACACGTAGAGTCCTAGCATCTCACGCTCGTGCGCTAATAGGTCGCGCTTTGTCCACTCCGGGAGATCCGGAATTGCAACCGTCGTTGAATCATCCTGCAGCAAGTCTCCAAATAGATCTACTTGCCCACTTGCAGCTTCACGCTTTACTACCGCTACTGAATCAATCGCTTCTTCATGGATTGCATACAGGGCTCGTCTTGAGTGGCCCATCGAATCAAAAGCCCCCGCCTTAATCAGGGATTCCACGACGCGTCTGGTGCAGGCAACCGCTGGCGCCCGGCGAAGGTAATCATCAAATGTGCTGAACTTGGGTTCCCTGGTTTGGACTACTGCGTCAACAACGTTGTGACCTACGTTTCTAATTGCGGCTAAACCGAAGCGGATGTCATCACCCACAGCGGCAAAGACATCGATTGACTCGTTGATGTCCGGCGGTAAAACGCGAATTCCCATTTTTCGACACTCATTTAGATAAACGCCGAGTTTGTCCTTAGAGTCCCCCACCGAGGTAAGGAGTGCTGCCATGTATTCGGCTGGGAAGTTGGCCTTGAGATAGGCGGTCCAATAGCTGAGCACACCGTAGCCAGCAGAGTGAGCTTTATTGAACGCGTAATCTGCGAATGGAAGCAGGGTGTCCCAAAGAGCCTTAATCGCACCAGCCGAGAACCCGTTCGACTTCATGCCATTTGAGAAAACTTCAAACTGTTTTTCCAGTTCTTCGGGTTTCTTTTTGCCCATAGCCCGGCGCAACAAATCTGCCTGACCGAGTGAATAACCAGCCACCTTCTGCGCAACTGCCATCACCTGCTCCTGATAAACAATCAGGCCATAGGTTGGACCAAGAATCTCCCGCAATGGCTCGACCAGCTCAGGATGAATTCCTTCTGACTGCTGCTGGCCATTCTTGCGCTGTGCATAGTTGGTGTGGGAATTCATGCCCATAGGACCGGGTCGATAAAGGGCAATCACGGCTGAAATATGTTCAAACTCAGTTGGTTTGAGCATTCGAAGAAGTGACCGCATGTTGTTGCCATCAAGCTGGAAAACACCCAAGGTCTCTCCGCGAGACAGCAAATCATAGGTCTTGCTATCAGCATTGAGATCTAACTCTTCAAGCACAACCTCCACCCCGCGGTTCTTGCGAATGTTGCTAAGAGCATCGTCAATCACCGTAAGGTTTCTGAGGCCCAAAAAGTCCATCTTTAGTAGACCCAGCTCTTCACAAGGAGGCTGGTCGAACTGAGTAATGATGGTCGGATCATCCTCTCTCTTCATGATTGGAATGACTTCCAGTAGCGGCTTAGCCGACATGATTACTCCGGCCGCGTGCACGGAGGACTGCCTCTTGAGGGACTCAAGACCCTTGGCAAGATCAAATACTTCTTTGCTCTCAGGGTCCGTGTCGATAATCTCTCTGAACTCTGCTGCCTCGGCGTAGCGCTCTGACTCTTTATTGATCACGTCATCAAGCGAAACATCACGACCCAGAACCATTGGAGGCATGGCCTTGGTCAAGCGCTCACCAATCGAATATGGCTTACCTAAAACACGCGCGGCATCTTTGAGCGCCTGCTTGGCCTTAATGGTTCCAAAGGTGACAATCTGGGCCACTCGATCGTCGCCATATTTATCGGTCACATAGCGAATCACTTCAGGTCGGCGGCGATCATCAAAGTCAACATCGATATCAGGCATCGAAAGACGTTCGGGGTTTAGGAATCTCTCAAAGATCAAATCGTGTTCAAGCGGATCAAGTTCCGTAATGCCAAGCGCATAAGAGGCAAGGGAGCCAGCTGCTGAGCCTCTACCCGGTCCGACCCTAATTCCCTGAGCCCTTGCCCAAGCGATGAAGTCAGAGACCACCAAGAAGTATCCGGGGAATCCCATTTTGATGATGACTTGAATTTCGTAGTCCACCTGCTGGCGATGACGTTCACTAAAGCCGCCTGGATAACGACGCTCCATACCCTTCCAGACTTCTTTTTCAAACCAACCTGCCTCAGTCTCGCCTTCTGGAACGGGGAACCGAGGCAAAAGATCCTGCTTCTCAAAGTCAATTTCGCACCGCTCCGCAATCAATAGCGTGTTGTCGGCGGCGTCTTCAAGCTCAGAAAAGATGCTTCGCATCTCTCGAGAAGTTTTTAGGTAATACTCCTGAGATTCAAACTTGAATCTTCTTGGGTCATTCAGATTGGTACCGGTTTGCACGCAAAGCAGCGCTTCGTGAGCGGTGTGATCTTCCTTATCAACATAATGAAGATCATTGGTAGCAACTAGCGGTAGGGAGAGATCTTTGGCAAGTCGCAGCAGGTCATCGCGAACGCGCTTTTCAATCTCTAGTGAATGGTCCATGACTTCGACAAAAAAGTTGTCCTTGCCGAAAATCTCCCTAAATTCTGCTGCCGACTTAAGCGCCTCGTCATATTGGCCAAGCCTCAATCGAGTCTGTACCTCGCCACCTGGGCAGCCCGTAGTTGCAATCAAGTCTTTGGAATATTTAGCAAGCAACTCTTTATCAATTCGAGGCCTGACATAAAACCCTGACAGGTAGCCCTCGCTACTTAGCCGGAAAAGATTATTCATTCCGTGATTGCTGGCCGCCCACATTGTCAGATGGGTATAGGCACCGGCACCTGACACATCATCTTCTCCACCGTCGGCCCAACGGACCTTAGATTTTTCAAGTCTCGAGCCAGGCGCTAAGTAAGCCTCAATTCCAATAATTGGCTTGATACCGGCAGCTTTGGATTGTTTCCAGAATTCATAAGCGCCATGAGTGTTGCCATGATCCGTCATCGCAATCGCAGGCATTCCCAGATCGGCTGCTTTTGTTACCAAGGGTTTGATGCGAGCTGCTCCATCGAGCATCGAGAATTCGGTGTGGTTGTGCAGATGGACGAAAGACTTCTCTGACACAATCAACCCCTTAGCTAGGCAACAATGCTAAAGCCGGAACTCAGGATTGCGCAGCGCGTCCAGGGATTTGGCTAAATCAGCCGGATATTTCGAGGTGAAACTCATGCTCTCACCCGAAATCGGGTGTTCGAAGCCCAAGGCCACTGCATGCAGCCACTGGCGATCCAGATTGAGTTTCTGGGCGATTTTTGGATCGGCTCCATAGGGCAAATCCCCGACCAGGGGGTGTCGAAAATGAGAGAAGTGAACCCTAATTTGGTGGGTCCGGCCAGTTTCTAAACCAACCTCCATCAAGGCGGCTGTTGGAAGAAGTTCCAGCGTTTGATAGTGAGTGATTGCCCGCTTGCCGGCCTGGGAAATCGTGAATTTGTAGTCGTGCTTGGTGCTCCGAGCTATCGGGGTGTCGATAGTTCCGCTGGCAGGGTCGGGATGGCCCTGCACCAAAGCGTGATAAGTCTTTTTGACTACCCGATCTCGAAACGCCTGCTTCAAAACCGAATAGGCGCGCTCACTCTTGGCCAGCACCATCAAACCCGAGGTGCCAACGTCCAACCTTTGCACGATACCTTGCCGCTCATGAGCACCAGAAGTCGAAAGCTGAATGCCCCTGGCAAGCAGCACGCCCGGCACCGATGGTCCTTCAAATCCCAAAGAGGGATGCGACACAACTCCCGCTGGCTTATCTATGACAACGATGTCCGAGTCCTGAAAAACTACTGCTAGTTCTGGCACATCTTCGGCCGTGACTTCTAAAACAACCTCGGTTGGCTCTAGATCAACCTCAATCAGTTGCGACGAATCAAGCTTGGTTGCCTTGTCTACCAAGGCTCCATTCACCAATACCTTGCCACTATCAATTAGCTCAGCCACTTGGGTTCTGCTCATTCCGAGCATCTTTGCGAGCCCCGCATCCAACCGCTCGCCTTCTCTGGCTGGCGGAACCGGCAAAAACTTATTTGGCACGACCGCCACCAATTTCATCGCCGCGAAGTGTTAGCAACACTGCGAGCACAACCCCCGAAACCAAAAACGTATCGGCCAAGTTGAAGATGGGAAAGTTAGAGGGAATCTGGATAAAGTCCACTACCCAGCCATTCAAAAACTGCGGCGGCTTAAAAGCCCGATCAATTAGATTGCCGGCTGCTCCGCCCAGTGCAAAGCCAGCGACCACAGCCCAGCTCATTGTTTTGACTCTTGGGCCATAGATAATCAGCAGTGTGCTAGCGGTGAAGGAAATTATTGTCAGAATCCAAGTTGCCCCAAGACCGATAGAAAAAGCTGCTGCATTGTTGTATGCCAAACGGAATTGCAAAAGCTCACCGATTACTTGAACGCTTTGCGAGGAAAGATTTGCCTCAGCCCAATATTTAGTCAGCTGATCGATTGCGACAATGAAGATAGCAAGTAGTGCAAAGACCGCTATCCGCTGACGCTTAGTAGCGGTTGTCTTCACTCTCGGCAGTCTTTTCTGCCTGGGTTTCCTCATAGCTGTAGCTGTAGCTGCGGATTTCAGTTTCAGTTTGTCCCAGAGGTTGCGGTTCGCGCTGGTAATAGTCGTAGGAAACTTCTGCCTGGGTTGGCGCTGGTACTTCCTCATCAATCTTGAGGTAGGCCTCTTCGGTCAAAATTGACTCAAGCTGCGACTGAATGTAGTCACGCAGCTTGGCTCGATATTCCGCCTCAAAGCGCTTGAGATCTTGGATTGACTCTTCGACAGAACGTCGGTCTAGTTCAAGCTGGTTGAAAACTTCTCTAGCCTGAGCTTCAGCATCACGAACTATTCGAGCCGCTTGCTGCTGCGCTTCTCGAACAATCTGCTCGCGCTTGATGCGACCCTCTTGCACGTGATCAGCGTGCAACTTTTGTGCCAATTCGATGATTGATCGCGAAGCGTCGGTGCCCTCTGGGGCAGCTGGGTCAACCGCGGTTGGGAACGGCGTTACCTGCGGAGCAGATTCCTGCGGCAAGGATGAGCGCAGTCTGAGCTCTTCGTTTTCCCCCAGTACTCGACGCAGCTCAACTACTACCTCATCCAGGTAGTCATCTACTTCGTCTTGGTCATAGCCCTCGCGAAACTTTGTAACCTGAAAACGCTTCGCCAGAATGTCCTCTGGGGTCAGAGCCATAATTCACCTTCCCTAGCCATCAAAACCTCCGCCTATGCTATTGCCCTCTAGAGGGACCTAGCAAAGCCTTGCAGGATAATCACGGCAAATACCACGACGGTCCATGCCAAATCGAGCGAAATACCGCCTAATTGCAGTGGCGGAACGAATCTTCTGACAAACCGAATCGGTGGATCGGTGAGCGTGTAGGCGAAATCCAACACAGGAAGCAATATGCCACGTGGACGCCAACCAGGCTTCAAACTCATCACCAAATCGGAGACAAACCTTGCCAACATGGCGTAGAAAAATAGCTGCAGAGCCCAATAAAGAACTTGACCGACAATGCTCATGACTACTGCATTAGGTCTTCGGATTCGCCCTCATCAGAATCAGCATCATTAACTGAAACATTGTGTGGGCTGAGAAGGAAAACCTTTGAAGTTACGCGGCGTAACTGGCCCTCGAGACCCTCCTTTAAACCAATCATGAAATCGAGCATGCGCTTGGCATCGGCTTCGCTCATCGCCCCGATGTTTACAATCACCGGAACACCGGTTCGGTAGTGAGCAGCCACTTCTTTAGCGTCAGCATAGGTTTGTGGATCCAGGGTAACGATTTCAGACATCTCAGAGGAGCGACGAGGTCTAGGCGCGGCCTTGATCGACTTTGGCGCGCCCTCACTCTTGGTTGGCTCATCACTTCCAAATCCAAAAAAGCCTAGGACTGAATTTAAAGCTCCCATTTATTTCTCCTCAGTTCGCCTTCCAGACTAGGCGGAAATTGGCCGTGGGCCAGTAATGGCGCTCCCAACCCGGATGTGTGTCGCACCCAGCCGGATTGCAATCTCGTAGTCCTCACTCATCCCCATTGACAGCTTGCTGGCCGCTGGCGCAAGCGACTGCAGTTGAGCAGACAGCTGGAGAGCTCGCTCAAAATCTTCAGCCGGATCCTTGCCCAGCCCCGCAACCGCCATGACCCCTAGCAGGTTGATTCGCTCTACCCCAAGCACCTGCTCGGCAAGTTGCGCTAGATCCTGCAGGGACACTCCCCCTCGAGCTGGATCATCGGTTAAGTTCAACTCAATAAAACCATCGATTCGACGATCCTGCTTTTCTAGCTGCTTTGCGAGTTCCGCGACCAAGGACGGGCGATCGATCGAATGAATTGTCGAGGCATACTCCAGGACGCTTTTGACCTTGTTGGTTTGAAGTTGTCCTACAAAATGCCAGTCAATATCAATGCCCAGCGCTTTAAGTTCAGCGGCTTTCTTACTGGCTTCCTGATCGCGATTTTCGCCAAAGGATTTCTGTCCAAGTTCGGATAACTCAGCCACCAGCGAGGCAGGATGATTTTTGCTGACAACTACTAACTCGATGTCATCACTACTGCGACCAACTGAGTTGGCAGCAAGCTCAATGTTGGCGAGCACTGAGCGGTAGCGCTCAGCCAGATTCATCAGCGGAAGAAGTCTGGTAGGTCTAAATCATCACCAAATGCACCACGGGCAGTTGGTTGAACTGGCGCCTGAGCATACTGCGGCTCTTCTACCAGTTCTTCGGCTGTAGGTAGCTCTGATGTCTCTAACTCTGGCTCTTCTGCAAGGGCGTTTTCTAGCGCAACAACACCTGCACCGGCCGCTTCAAACTTGCGATGCTTTGGTTCGCCGCCATCAAATCCGGCCGCAATAACTGTGATGCGAACCTCGTCACCAAGAGTGTCTTCGATTGTTGCACCAAAGATGATGTTGGCCTCAGGGTTGACTGCTTCCTGAACCAATCGAGCAGCGTCATCAATTTCGTGTAGCCCCAAGTCGGATGCTCCCTGCACGAGCAGCAATACGCCGTGAGCGCCCTCAATAGTCGCCTCAAGCAGCGGAGAAGAGATTGCGATCTCGGCAGCTCTCACTGCTCGATCTTCACCCTTTGCGCTTCCAATTCCCATCAGCGCGGAACCAGCACCCTGCATTACAGACTTCACGTCGTTGAAATCTAGGTTGATCAGTCCTGGAATAACGATCAGATCGCTAATTCCCTGAACACCGGCACGAAGAACGTCGTCAGCTGTGATGAATGCTTCCAGCGCTGAAACTTTCTTGTTGGACATTTCTAGTAATCGCTGGTTTGGAACCACAATCAAAGTGTCAACTTCTTCGCGAAGAGCCTTGATGCCTTCTTCTGCCTGAATGGCGCGGCGCTTTCCTTCAAAATTAAATGGCCGGGTGACAACACCAACCGTCAATGCCCCCAGGCGCTTAGCTATGCGAGCAACGATCGGTGCACCACCGGTTCCGGTTCCACCGCCCTCACCTGCTGTTACGAAAACCATGTCGGCACCGCGTAGGGCTGCTTCAATCTCGCTCTCGTGCTCTTCAGCGGCTCTGCGACCGATCTCTGGATCGGCGCCAGCTCCCAAACCACGCGTTACATCGCGACCAATGCTGAGCTTGATGTCGGCATCGCTCATCAGAAGTGCCTGGGCATCGGTGTTGATAGCAACAAACTCGACTCCGCGCACGCCTGCTTGAATCATTCGGTTGAGCGCGTTTACACCGCCGCCTCCAACGCCAACGACCTTGATGACTGCCTGATAGTTGGGTGACTGGGTCACTTCTGCCTCCTGCCATAAAACTCTCAAGTTAAGGCTGAGGCTTAACTTTCCAGAGAGTATTCAATTAGCGGCAAGAAGTTAGGCCCGAAAACCCAGTAATTACGCCAGATTCGTGGGCGTGTCGCAAACAACAGCGGGCCTAATCAAAGCCGACCACGGGCGCATTTGGAGAGGACACATCGATGCGTCTCACCTTGCTTCCACCGGTTTGGAGAAGTGAGTCCAGCACTTCTGCTTTTAGAAGTGGTTCACTGTTGGCTCCCCAGAAGACTCTGATTCCACTGTCTTTCAAGACAAATTGTGAGGTCAGTTGATCGCTGACGCTGATTGAGCTAATAGAGCTGTAGGTGGCTAAGGGAAGGCTCAATAACAACTCAACTGCGTGAGCGAATTTTGGATCCTGCTGTGAGTTTCCCTGAAAATCAAAAACTGGGAGATTGTCATCAGCTTTGGCCACCGCGATTCGAACTCCTGCGGCATCAAACATTTGTCGTTGACCAGATTGAACGATGATGAGCAGTGGCTGGCGCTCTCTGACTTTTACCCGCAAGGTGTTTGGCGGCTCAGCCTGCAGTGCAAAAGTTTCAATCAATTCAAATCCAGACAGCAAATCTGTAACTTCCTGGTTGCTCACCATTGTGAGTGGCTTATCCAATAAAGGTTGCAGTGTTGAAATCAGTTTCTCCGCACTGAGTCGCTCGGTACCGACAACTGTTATTTGCTTGATGGCAAAAAGTGGAGTAAAGAAAGCGGCAATCAACAAACTAATCACAACGATTGGTGCGACCACCACAAGAATTCTTCCCCAGATTGTGAAGGGGCCTAGAGTTCTCCCCCTCTTTAGACGCGGGGCTTTTCTGCGCTCCTGTCTTATCAGTTCACGATTGGGTTTTTGCAACTACTTCTCCAGCGCTTCCAGCAAGCTCGGGACCATGCGATTTATGTCGCCGCAACCCATGGTAATAATGAAGTCTCCTGGCTTAGCCAATGCTGCCGCAGCAGCCGGCACATCGTCCCAGTTCGGAACGTAGTGCATGTTTTCGCTGCGTTTTGATCTACTCGAAATCATTTCTCCTGTCACGCCAGGTTCAGGGTCCTCTCGAGCCGGGTAGATGTCGGTGACCACTGCCTCATCGCTCAGCAAAAGCGCATCAGCGAACTCCTGAGCGAATAATCGCGTGCGGCTGAACAGGTGAGGTTGAAAGACCGTGATTAACCGGCCCTTACCAGCAACTGCTCTGGCGGCTTTCAAAGCCGCAATTACCTCGGTCGGATGGTGAGCGAAATCGTCGTAGACCTTGACCCCTCTGCGCTCCCCGTGCAGCTCGAAGCGTCTTTCGGTGCCAGCAAAGCTCTGAATGGCTTTTGCGCTCTCTACAAAATCAAATCCAAGTCCAATAAGGCATGCCACCGCCGCGGCCGCATTGTGCGCATTGTGTGCACCTGGAATAGTCAACTGCAGGTCAATTGCCTTTTGTTTGTATTCAAGGGTGAATCCAACCCTGGGGCCGCTGGCATCAATATTCGTAATGTGAACTGAAGCTCCCTGGCTCTCGCCAAAGGTGATGACCTCTGGGTGTGTAAGCAGCTTGATAACAGCCCTCGCCCCTGCGTCGTCCGCGGATATCACAACCATTGATTTTGCAGCGTTGGCGAATTTGGCAAATTCAGCTTGAAAAGCCTCGAGAGAGCCATAGTGGTCGAGGTGATCTGGATCAACGTTTGTAATTACCGCAACTGATGTGTCGTAGTGCAAAAACGAACTGTCTGATTCATCTGCTTCGATGACAAAGTGCTCTCCCTTGCCAAATGCACTGGAGGCACCAAATTCGGCAATAACTCCGCCATTTACAAAACTTGGATCCGCACCCAACCGCGATAGCCCAGTAATAATCATGCCGGTGGTAGTTGTCTTACCGTGTGCACCGGCGACGGCAATCAGATTGCCTTTGGAAGCCAAGTGGGCTAGCAGTGCTGAGCGATGCAGAACAGGTATGCCCAATGATTTTGCCTTTAGATACTCTGGGTTATTGGGCCAAAGAGCACTGGTTACGACAACGGTGTCAGCATCCTTTAGGTTTTCTTCCTTGTGGCCAATTGTTATTTCTGCACCAAGAGCTCGCAAAGATGCAATGTTTGAAGATTCTCTTACGTCGCTTCCACTGACTTTGTGTCCCATGCCAATAATGAGTCTGGCAATCCCCGACATTCCGCTTCCGCCTATGCCAACAAAATGCACCTTGCCCAAACGTTCTGGGATGGGTTGGCTGTAATCGGGCTTTATCACCGCTTAAGTATTCACCGCATTCAACAACATTGCCTGAAGCTGCGCGGTTGCGTCCAAAATAGCCACCGAGCCAGCGGCGAGAGACATCTCCTGAAGAGTTGGGCGATGGCTCATCAATGGAATTAGTCGCTCCCTGATTACATCAGCCGTCAGGCTGGCATCCTCAATCAGCAGCCCCCCACCAGCCGAAATCACTTGCTCAACGTTAAATCGCTGTTCTCCATTACCAACCGGATACGGAACATAGAGAGCGGGCAAAGAACAGGCCGTGAATTCACTAACCGTGGAGGCACCGGCTCGCGATATC
>JACCDX011543376.1_pt1 | contig 14670 bp, 5 predicted proteins | sample 7449681 | NCBI WGS metagenome assembly JACCDX01 (sample SAMN15323450, study PRJNA562643) | freshwater metagenome | isolation source: river surface water | place: USA:Blue River Watershed | collected 2017-08-18
CACGACAATCGGTGACACCCTCGGCAATCTCTTTACTTGCGTCGCACAGCGTGTGGCCGTCGCGCCGGGCAGAACGATTTCTCTAGAGGGTTCGCAGTTCCACATCACGGGTAGTGAAAGTGGCCCGCATATCCGAGTCGGCGATCTCTATCAGGGCGGAGAGACCTACCTTTTGTTCAAACCTCTAGAGACTAGTGGCAATGAGGCGCCCTGGGGGATCACTATTCACGGAACGCTCCTGCCCTCTATGAAGTCAGTTCATCAACTTATTCTTCTAGAGGATGCGGTCACGGAGATTCCGCCAGCCGTCCAGAAATCGGTCAATCTCACACGCGCCCGCTACCGAATCAGCGCGATGTTCAAGGACTTGCGCGAATTCCGCCTCGGGGCCACACGTTTCCGCGGTGTTCTCGAGCGAGTGGGGGCTGAAGAGGCCAGCCTAGCGGCCTTCGGTGATGACCCCGTGGCAAAGATGCTCCTGGCAGAGTGCGCCTCTCTGCGGAGCGCAGTAGAGGTGATGCAGACCGGAACACGCGGAGATATCCAGGATGTCTCGGCGCGTCTCGTATCACATGAGGCCTATACGAATCTGGGGCGCGGCACGACGCAAAGTATTCATAGACAGCGCCGGCGGTCCAGCAATGCGGATTCAGATATGGAGGATCCCGCCGTTCCTACTCTGCTGCGCCCTGCGCGTGTGCGCTTCCCTGATCCTACCGCATCTGCGGCTGCGACTGCAAATCAGTATATGACGAGTCCTTCTGCGAATCCGACGACGCGGCGGGTGACGCAGTTGATGGCGGCCATGTCACAGGGCGCAGAAGAGGCTTCGATTGCAGTGGCAGAGGCAGAGGCAGCCGCTGCGTCACAGAACTCTTGAATCCATCCTGGAATTCGTGCGTGATTCTGCCAAACTTGGATCCAATACAAAAAAACAGCCCATTTGCTAAAACGGCACACGTAACCGCACTCGCAACCCTCGTAGCAGGCCCCTGAACCTTTTTTTCTACGTCTGACCACATAGTAATCATAAAGAGGGGCGTCGTAATGAGAAACCATTTGGCGATTGGCCCCCCTTTGAGCCCGAACCCGGCCTCATCAGAGTATCCGTTCATTGCGCCGACGGCGGTCGTGAGAAGACTGACTGGACCCATTCTTATTTTCTAAGAGGAGGGTTTATTTAGGCGCGCGCCGATGTGCGCCGACGCCTGCCACCACCTGTAGCGGGTCTTGCCGCATTGAATCGCCGCTGTCTTAACGTCTCGTCTATTATTCCATAAATAGTGAATCCTATCATCGCTACACCAAAAAGTACATCCATTCCAAACATTAGTTTTGAGATATAGGATGAATTCTTCTCTCGGGTATCATCTTCAGTAGGATTTTTACGCAATTGATTAAAATAATATATAGCCAGCGCAGTAAGGAGTGTCATAAAAACCAGCAATATGAAGAGGCCTTTCACATTCATGGCACCAGGTTCCGTCATAAAGGCTGATACCAATGCTAATAGAAATAGGCCTCCAAAAATGCCAACCGATACATAGACCTTTGTGACAGGCGACTGATCTCTTAGAAAGTTCATTCTAATGAGTCGCCCGAGTAAAATTGGCCGACGCGCAGCCCTTTCCCCCTCTCGTAACGCCCTGGGATAGCACGTCCATACCCTGAAGAGAGATGCCAACGACCTTCCATATTCTGGACTCTCTCGCGCAGGACATTTATCTCAAAGAGACCGATGAAACCGCCGAGATCACCTTTGTTGAGAAGGACTATGACTCGGACGACGATGAGGTCAAGACCCGGCGGAAGCGTCCTAGTGCACAGGCTGATGAACCCCTCAGTAACCGCAAGATGACAATCCACCTCTTCGGCTCCACGGCGACCGGCAAACCCGTTCGCGCAAACATCACTGGGTTCGAGCCCTTCTTCTTCGTGCGCCTCCCTGATGACCGCCCCGAGACGCGCAACCTCTTTCGCACGAAAGTGGGCCAGGCACTCGCATACAGGGCCACAAAACAGGAGAAGAAGCCGGTGGACGTGGAAATCACATTCCTAAAGCGCAAAGTCCTCTTCGGATTTACGAATGGCGCCGATTTCCCTTTCGCGCGCCTGTCCGTCCAGAGCCTAGAGGCATTCCGGGCCATCAAGGGCATCTTCCTGAACAAGGACTGCGAGGCCATCTTTCAACTCTACGCGGCACCTGAACCCCCTCTGGAGGTGTTTGAGGCGAACCTGGACCCCATGCTCCGCTTCTTCCATCTGCGCAACATTCAGCCCTGTGGCTGGGTCTCCGTGGACGAAGATGCCGAAGAGAATGACGACGGCGTCCTGGAACTCTACGCGGAATGGGAGTCCATTGCGCCGTGTGCCGCCCCGCCCGCGCCGACGGCCCCGTTCCTGATCGCCTCGTGGGATATTGAGTGTTTCTCAGAGAATGGTGAGTTCCCTATTCCGAAGCGCGGCTATGACCGCGCGGCCAAACTGCTGGTGGCGAACGCGGCGAATGGCCCCGCTGCCATCGCGCTCCTGGAGCACGCCATGCTCTATCCGGACGACGCGTCGAAGGGAATGGACCCTCTCCGCATGCGCTCGGGCAAACTGCCTGACCGAAAGAAGTTGGACCTCATTCTGAAGGACCCCGCGTTCAAAGATGAGATGGATGCGGCTATCAGCGGCGCAGCAGAACTGACGTCTGCACAGCGGGTCGAACGCGTGAAGCGGGTCCAGGAACTCCTGAGCCGGCGCCTGAATCGCTCCTTCCCTCTTGCCGGCGACCCCGTCATTCAGATTGGCGTGGTCCTCCAGCGCGGCACGGGTGCCCCCTATGAGCGCCACATCTTCGTCCTGGGGACCTGTTCCGCAGTGGCCGAGAGCAAGGTCTATGCCTATAAGACGGAGCGCGAGATGCTCCTCGGCTGGGCTGCGGCCATGCGTCGCTGGAATCCAGATGTCCTCCTCGGCTACAACGTCTTTGGTTTTGATGAGCGCTACGTCTGGGAACGCGCACTGGAACTCGGTCTCGCAAATGAAATCAAATCAGACAAGAGCCAGTGGACGCGCACAGAGTGCCATGAGGACTTTCATGCCTTCACGCGTCTCTATGACCGCCAGAAGGACTTTGAACTCCAGACGAAATTTCTGTCGTCATCTGCCCTGGGTGATAATACGATGTATATGTGGACTACGCATGGGCGACTGCAGGTCGATCTGTATCACTATGTCAAGCGCGGCTACGCGCTCGGCTCCTACAAGTTGGACGATGTCTGCCAGCACTTCATGAGCGGAAAGTTGTCAGGGCTCGATACCGAGACGTCGGCTGGTCACTGGATTCTCAAGACAAAGACGACGGCGGATGTGATTCCAGGGCGCTCCGTCGTGTTGCTCGATGAGACGGGCGACGGGGTCGTAGAGAAGTTGCGCGTGGTGGATGTACGAAAGGGGGAGGCCGTGATTGTGGAGGCGCCGATGGGCGATGATGCTGCCGACCTCGCCATCGCGGCTCAGACGGCCATCAAGTGGGCGGTCGTAAAGGATGACGTCTCACCGCAGGAGATCTTCAAGTTCCACCGGGGCTCGGCGGCGGATCGCGCCCTTGTTGCCGCCTATTGTATTCAGGACTGCGTTCTGGTACTGGATCTCTATAAGAAACTTGAGGTCTTCAACAATAGCATGGCGATGGCGAATGCGTGCTCCGTGCCGATCGGCTACATCTTCACGAGGGGCCAGGGCATCAAGATTGAGTCGCTCATCTTCAAAGAGTGCTATGAGCGCGGGCAATGCGTGCTTGTGCTCCCCCAGCCGGCCTTTGGCTCCGAGGCTGCCGCCGGTGGCCAAGAGGAGTCCTATGAAGGCGCAATCGTACTGGATCCGACTCCTGGGTTCTACTTTGATTCGCCGATTGGCGTGGCGGACTTTGCATCTCTATATCCGAGTACAATCATCTCGGAAAATATCTCCTATGATACACTGGTCTGGGTGAAGGATTACAATCTGGACGGGACGTTTCGCGGCTACACTTTGGGCGATGAGGCGGACCAGGAGTTTGCGGACGACTCTGTGCGCTGGACCGACATTACCTTTGACATCTGGGGCTCCGACCCCGCAGACAAGCGCAAGCATCCTGCCAAAATCAAGACAGGTCTGCGCGTCTGTCGCTACGCCCAGTATGCCAGCGAGACGAAAGGAACTCTGCCGCAGATTCTGGCAAAACTCCTGGCGACGCGAAAGGCGAAGCGGAAGGAGGGCGAGAAGGAGTCTGACCCGTTCCGCAAAGCCCTGCTGGATGCCGAGCAGTTGGCCTACAAACTGACGGCGAACTCGCTGTATGGTCAACTCGGCTCCGCGACTTTCAAGATTCGCCTCCAGCACCTGGCGGCATCCACGACGGCCTATGGTCGCAAACAGATCATGTTTGCCAAGGCGGCGATTGAGAAGTTCTACGGGCCGGGGGCGGGTGACCCGCGCTGCTCTGCTGACGCTGCTCAAGTCGTATATGGCGATAGTGTTACTGGAGATACCCCAATCTATCTAAAACGGGATGAGGGTAATCCCTATCTTCAGAGGGTAGATGAACTCGCAGGTCAATGGCTGCCTTGGCACGAGACAAAAGAGGCTATTGATGTGAGTGGACAAGGGCTGAATACATGGACAGAGAATGGGTGGACCCCGATTCGCCGAATCATCCGCCATCGCCTTGCGCCAGGAAAAAGGATGTTCCGTATTCTAACGCATACTGGCGTAGTAGATTGTACCGAGGATCATAGCCTTGTTGTCGCGAGCGGAGTTGCAGTAAAACCATGTGATGTCGCGGTTGGCACTGAACTTCTTCACATGCGGGACATTTCTGGGCAGAAATGGGGCGGTCTAGAATGTGAGAGCGCCGTGTCCGCAAAAGAGGCGTGGGCCATGGGGTTCTTTCTAGCAGATGGATCTGCTGACGTCTATTATTGTCCTAGCGGTATGAAAGCAACGTGGGCTGTAAATAAGGCGGATACTGACCTTCTAAATGAAGTTGCGGCTCATTTGCCATTTGAGACCAAAATACTGGATACGCTGGCAAGTTCAGGAGTCTACAAGTTAGTTCCTGTTGGAAATATCAAAGAACATGCTGTAAACTATCGTAAAATGTTCTACAATGATGCTCGTGAAAAGAGGGTGCCATCCGAGATTCTGAATGCCCCGCTAGAAGTCGTGCGGCAGTTTATGGCGGGATTCTATGCGGGCGACGGAGACAAGGCAAATGGGCAGGGGTGTGTACGCTGGGATCAAAAAGGAAAGGAGGTCTCTACAGGTCTCTATATTCTCGCCCGCCGCCTGGGATATTCAACGAGTCTGAACGATCGCACAGACAAGCCAGATGTCTTTCGTCAGACACTCACTAAAAACTCATATCGGAAGAATCCAGACGCCATTAAGAAGATCCGTGAACTTTCTACAGAGGGCGTGGAATACGTCTATGATCTAGAAACGGAGAATCATCACTTTGCGGTTGGTCCAGGTGCTCTAGTAGTTCATAACACTGACTCTCTCTTCGTCAACTTCAACGTGCGAGACCCGGCCACGGGAAAGCCCCTGGAAGGCCGCGCGGCCCTAGAGGCCACGATGGCGCTCACAGAAGAGGCAGGGAAATTCGTGAGCCAGGCCCTTGCGAACCCGCACGACTTTGAATATGACAAGGTCTTCTCGCCATTCATCATCTTCAGTAAGAAGCGCTACGTCGGTAACAAATATGAGGAGTCGCCTGAACACTACAGCCAAACTTCTATGGGTATTGCGACGAAGCGTCGCGACTACGCGCCCATCGTAAAACTGGTCTATGGGGGCGCTCTCCGTATTCTTCTGACGGAACGCGACATCTATAAGGCGATTCGCTTTGTCCAGGACAAGATGATTGAACTCGTGGAAGGGAAGATGTCGCTCAATCTCTTGACGATGTCCAAGTCGCTCCGTGCGGAATACAATACGGACACGCCGCCGGCCCACAAGGTCCTGGCTGAGCGCATTGCTGCCCGCGACCCTGGAAATGCGCCGGCGTCCGGCGATCGTGTACCCTTCATCTATGTGCTACCGCCCCCCGGCCAACTCGCCGCGAAACTCCAGGGCGATCGCGTGGAGACGCCGACGTGGATTCGCGCCAAGGGCCTGAAACCCGACTACCGCTTCTATATTGAGCACCAACTGCTGAATCCGATTACACAACTCTTCGCGCTAGTCGCCGAAAAGATTCCTGGGGTGGTCGCCCCAAAGAACGGGTGGCTGACCGCGACACCTGGCGAGCGGGAGTCGGCGACGACAGAGGCCATCTTTCGGCCCGTATTCAATCTGTGTGACCGCATCGCCACACAGCGGTTCGGTGCGACTATGTTCGGCCTCGCCACTACCGCCGCAACGCCCTCGAAGCCGAAAGCCCAGAAGCCACAACAGCAGCCAGAAACGCGGGATGTCTCTGGCGTTCTCGTAGCGGCGGCAACAACAAAGGCGAAACCTCCACCGAAAGTTCAGCCCAAGTTGTCGTTCTTCATGGAGAAGATTCTCGTAAAAGAGATGGGTGCCGGCAAGCCCGCGGGTCGACTGACGAAAAACTCCAAGAAAACGGCGACGGACTAATAAGAAAATGGCAGGACAGCCCTCTTCCGTTCTGGACATTGCAGAACGCCTGGATGGCTATTTGGCCGCTATCCAAAAGAGCCCTATAAACAGAGCAGCGAGACGTGATTACGCCTATGAAATGGACTCCGTGGAGACAGCCGCAGCGACATCCATCGCAGCCGTCGCCGCCACCATCCCTCTTCTAGAGAGTATCGGTGCTGAACTCGTTATTTTGAATTCCACCGCCGACGGAGGAATGCCCCATACACGTGCGCCGAATCTAATCTGTCTCCCAGCGTCTTTGGCGAATTCCAAAGAATTGCGGACAACACTCATTCATGAGGCCATTCACGTTCATCAGCGTCTCCATCCCGACCTCTGGCGCTCAGCGCTCGTGGCAGCCGGCTGGTCACCTCAGCCCGCGACGGCAGTCCCCTCCGCACTCAAAGAGCGTATCCGTATCAATCCTGATACTCTCGCGTGCCCTTTCTGGGCCTGGGAATCGCGACTCATCCCTCTGCCCCTTTTTTCATTCACAAATCCGACCCTGGGCTCCGCCTCCACAGAGTGGTATGACATACGCACGGGAGCACTCTTTCGGGACCCCCCAGCCCCTTTTGCGCGCGATGAAAAGGCGGCCTTAGAGCATCCCTATGAGTTGTTAGCGTATCGACTCTCTAATCAGGGAATCGATACAGAAGAGGGCCTTACAGAGGCTCTCATTCCTAAATAGGGTGGGGCCAAGTGCAAAAGGGGATGCATGACGATATTGAACGTATATTAAGGCGCTTGGATGTTCTGTTGGGCCCTAGGGCGCATATATTCCAGGTGCCAATCCAGTCTCTACCCCGACAGCGCGTGGATGGAAAATTAGTTACACGCGAAGGGGAGAACAGGTGTGAACTTTACTATAAACAAGTGACGAACCAAGGACAACATTCCGTTATACAATTCGCACTCAGACAGCCTCCTATAGTTGGAAGGGGCTCGCAGATGGTCATCATAAAACGACCACGACACCCCTCCTTGGAATTAGCACCAGAGGCGATTCTCCAGAGTCTCGCACTGGAGGCTCTGGAGAGGGACGGAATTCTTGGCGCAGTCCCCAGAGTCTATGACCTCTTTTTATTCGCAGACGAGGTCCGTTTCTCCATGGAATTCATACAGGGGGAGTCCGCCTACGAATTCCTGCGCTCGAGAATTCACACGGCGAGATTTCAGGCCGTGTTCCTAGATATTTTAATTCAGGTGACAATTCTTCTAGAATCTCTTACGCGGAGAATTAATATTGACCATCGCGATATGAAATTAGATAACCTCTGGATACGGGGCGCTGCCACACCGATTCAGTATACATTTCGAATTTCTGGGAATTCCTATACCCATGTTTCGAATTTCCAGGTCGTCCTCTTGGATTTCGGATTCGCATGTATGGGGTCTGAAAAGGGTTCGCAAATTCTGAACTTGGGTGGTGTGATACCGGACCTAGATCCCTGTCCCAAGACAGGTCGTGATATGTATCACATCCTGAATCGTCTTCTAGAGCCTGCCGGATTTCAAGAGGGGTTGACAACAGAATTGCGGACCACTCTCGATTCGTGGCTTCACCCCTATGGAAAGAAGGGGCCGTATCTAACACATCTTACGACATCTCATCCGGAATTCGGAATTCCGCAATTAATGCCGTTGGAAATTCTAAAATGGTGGGTTGTTAGCGGGGGACGGCCCGCATGAAATTAGTCATTCCTGAGAATTTCCGAGGAAATTCTGAAGAATTCTTCGGAATTCACGAGAATTACCAGAGGTACTCCCTCGCAGACCCGACCTCCTCTAATAGGCCGGCTCTACGAGAAGATCCCTCGGCCAATACGCCTCTAAAGGTTCGAAATCTCCACCACCCTTCTGTTCAGCAACACCCTCTTCCGCATCATCAGGCTCCACCTCCTCGTCGCTGACAACACCTTCAGGCTCCTCTTCCGCCTCTTCCAAACCCACTGGCAATTCACTATAGGTGTAAACGGAGTTCCAGCCAGCACAATAGGCACGGAAAAATGCCTTTTCATAGGCACTCTTATACGCTTCGTCGTAACACCGCTGATAATCAGGAGATGCGCCCGAAACAGGAGGAACCGACAGCGCGTTCATATCCGCCGCATATTTCTGTCGTGTCTCACTCTCATCGGGGCAGGTCTGCTCATATTGCGACGGCAGAGTATCTGGAAGTTCCTCCTCTTCTTCTTCGACAGCCTCTGGTTCTGGCTCGCCCTCTTGCTCATTACCCTCGCCATTTTCCGCACCGCCTCTCGTTACATCAGCATCAGTATTTTCGTCGTCATATTCCATATAGATATCTTCCTCCTCCTCTGGTACTGCCTCTGCCTCCCCCTCCCCCTCTGCTGCCCGCTGTGCCCGTCGCAACCTCTCACGATTGAACTCTGCCTTTCCATCTCTTGCACCCGCCCGTCGCCCTGCCGCAGAACCTGCCGCAGAACCTGCTCGAGTACCTGCCGCCGTGCCCGCAGAACACTCCTTGCTCGTGTCTTCTGGTTTCTTCTCAGGCGGCATTGAAGGCCCTCCTAAAATCACTGAGCCCATGACAGCCCCAATCGCCGCCACTATTGACCCAAATGGCATCGCCCCTATTGGCGGCAAAAAGCCTGGCTTGAACCGACTCCGAAGTCTACGCAGACCCTCTATCTCATTCAAGAGTTCCCGCAAACGCGCACGGGCCTTTGTTAAATCTCTCAATCTACTCTCATATTCCAACATGAGCCTGTCGCGCAGACGACGTGCGGCCTCCAGTTGCCGCAGGAGATCCTCCAGAATACTCGGATCATCCTTATTCTTTATAGCATCCTCTAATCTGTTCATCAACTCATTAAAGCGATTGTTTGCGTCATCTAAGAGTTTCTTAGCACGTAATACATTTTCTAAAGCCTCTCGCAAACGGCCCAATTCGCCCTGCAGTAACATTTCTAGGCGCGCCTTTTCAGCGTCATTGAGAGATTGATTTAACGCAATCCCCGCATCACGTAGCGCCTGCTCAAGTCTTGCGCGATCCGCTTCCTTATCGCGGAGCGCATCCAGTAATTTCTGGACGTTATTCAAATCTGTGCGAATAGAATCAGCCAATGATATATTAAGAGTGGAATCTATACGTTCCTTTCCAGACGTCTCTTTGCGAATTCGCGATGCGTCCTGTAATTTACTATAGGATTGTGAAATTCCTCGCAATTCGGCGCGGCTAATTCCACGCATGTAGAGGGTCGCCAGGAAAAGTTCCATAGATTCACGAATTTTCCCTAATTCATCACGCACCTCCAGATGCCTCTTTAGATCCGTCTTATCCATTTTACTTGTATCTATAGCATCATCTAGTTTAGTCTTCGCATCATCTCTCGCCTTTTGTGCGGCGGCGAGCGAATCACGAATTCCCATGAGTAGGTCGAGTTTATCCTTGAGTTCATTCGTTACGGACGACAGATCTTTCCCTGCGGAGTCCATGAGTTCAATGCGATTTTGGTATTGCTGTATCATAGAATCCAAGAGGAGCGCATAGTCCTGTCCGCTCTCTGCCATTGTCTTGATACTCTCGTGAATCGCAATCGCATCAATCAAACTACTCTCATCCTTTGCCAGACTCTCCTTTAGACTCGTGGCATCATCCAATGACTTGAGTGCCTCCATAAGAGAACTTGTGCTCGGTTTCTGTGACTCATTTCTGGCTTTGGACGCCTCCAGATTCGATTGTTCCTTCTTTCTACCAAACGCAATTTTCATTCGCATCCAGAAACTTGCCCGCTCTGCTACAGCGGCCTTCATGGCATCCCGTGTATTTTTCTGTCCGAGTTGCATATAGACTCCCTGACGAGCATCCTGGAGCACAGCCATGCGTCCATTCGCGCCATCAAGCAGAGTATTTGCCTCATCCCTCTGGGCGTTCGCATCCTCGAGAGTCCTTGTCGCCGTGGCCAGGTTCTCGGCGGCACGGGAAAGGTCTGTGGCATCGACCTCCTTTTCGAGATCAGTCCTCGCACCGAAGACATCCCCTATAGAGTCTAGGAAGTTTGCCTCATCGGCTAGAGCACTCTCATAGAGAACTGCCGCTTCATCACGCGCAGCCTTTGCCGCCGCAACGCTTGACATTCCAGCCGCGTCCTGTTTCTGACGCCCTGCCTCTGCGGCATCGTCGCGCCCATCTTGAATAGCCTTATCGACTGATGTAATTTCGGCCCCCTCTAGTTGCTCCGTCTTAGTGGCAATACTTTCCTGAAGCCCCCGAATCGTCCCCGTATCTGCGAGAGTCGGTGTTACTGCCGCCCCCTCTTTTGTGCCGCGCGACCCCTCTTTTGCAGCACGCGCATCCCTCTCCCGCTTTGAATGGAGAGAGGAAGCGAGCGTAGCAGACGCCCTCTGGGCTCCGCGTTCTGAAGTCGTGCGCAGACCCTCTGCGAGAGCCACGCGTGTGTCTTGATTTATTGCCCGTGAATCAGAGAGTGTGCCATATTGTTTCCGAGCCCCATCCCTTTCACGTGTTGCTGTGTCGAACGCCCCTTTCGTTTGCTCAAGACGGCGTCCAGCAGCGTCCACGGCTTCCGCGAGACCAGCGATATCCTCCTTCGCGCCCGTATTTGTGGCCTGAATTCCACCGAGGTCGCTCTGAGTTGTTTCTATCGACCCGCGCACGGGCGGTTCATTGCGGCCGGCCTCATCACGCCCGTTTCTAGCATCCGTCTCTGCGACCAACTCTGTTTTGGCACCTGTAAAAAGTGATTTTGCGACGGATGCCTCGTCGATCGCAGTTTGAGTCCTGGTTATCTCATTCGTTACAGCATCACGTGTGTCCGTTTTTGTCTGAAGATCTGACGCAATCGACTCGATATTTGCTAGATCTGGACGTGTTGTAATAGCCGTGGCCGCGCCGTCTTTTGTTGCTTTAGACCCCTGGCGTAACCCTCTAAATCTAGAGACGAGCGAAGAGAACGCCTCCGAAAGTTTAGAGGCGAATCCCTTCTCCGCTGAACGCTGCGTCTTGATTCCCAGGAACGAAAAGATAGTTGTACGATTGCCCGTCGCAATCCCCCTGTTCGACTCGGAAGTCTTAACGCCCTCTTGCGCAGCGGCCAGGCTGCTCTGGGCGTCACTCAGGATACGCCCCTTGGCATCCATATCCGTTTTAGCGTCCGAGACAAGAGAGGGACTCAGACCGCTTAGCGCCCCTGTGGCATCCGCATTCTGTCCTTGAACTCCATCAAGACTAGACTGCCCTATTACAATAGTTCCATTTGTTATTTCTAGATTTGTAGATGCGTCGACGCGACCAGAAAGAGCAGTGCTATAGTCGGCAACGAACGTCTTAATTTCAGAAGCGACCTGGGATCCTGTAGTTGCATCTGCGATAGAGGTGTTTGCTGCGGTAATAGGTCCGTCAAGTTCCGCACGAGCGCCCTCTCTCGTAGCGATATTGCTCGCAGCCTCGAGCGCCTGGGAAACGCTGGGTTTCGTGGTCGCAGCGCCGTCTTTCGTTGTCTTGGCTCCCTGGCGCAGCCCCCTCATGCTAGAGGCGAGTGAAGAGAACGCTTCTGAAAGTTTAGAGGCGAATCCCTTCTCCGCTGAACGCTGCGTCTTGATTCCCAGGAGCGAAAAGATAGTTGTGCGATTGCCCATCGCGATCCCCTTGTTCGACTCGGCAGTCTTAACGCCCTCTTGCGCAGCGGCTAGGTCGCTCTGGGCGTCACTTAGGACACGCCCCTTGGCATCCATCTCCGTTTTGGCGTCCGAGACAAGAGAGGGGCTCAGACCGCTTAGCGCCGCCGTGGCATCCGCATTCTCCTCTTGAGAAGTTTCTAGACTACCCTGAGCCGTCTCGATGGTTCCATTCGTTATTCCTAGATTTGTGGACGCATCGCTACGCGCTGTAAATGCGACCACGATATCTGAAGACGACGGAGTGCCTGTCATAAAAGTTGTTATATCGGTCGCAGTCGTTTTATCACCGGTCGCCTCTGTGATAGAGGTGTTTGCTGCGGTAATAGGTCCGTCAAGTTCCGTGCGAGCGCCCTCTCTCGTAGTGATATTGCTCGCAGTCTCAAGCGCCTGGGAAACGCTAGGTTTCGTGGTCGCAGCGCCGTCTTTCGTTGCCTTGGATTCCTGGCGTAGTTGCTTCATTCTAGAGGCGAGTGAAGAGAACGCTTCTGAAAGTTTAGAGGCGAATCCCTTCTCCGCTGAACGCTGCGTCTTGATTCCCAGGAACAATAAGATAGTTGTGCGATTGCCCGTCGCGATCCCCTTGTTCGACTCAGCAGTCTTAACGCCCTCTTGCGCAGCGGCTAGGTCGCTCTGGGCGTCACTTAGGACACGCCCCTTGGCATCCATCTCCGTTTTGGCGTCCGAGACGAGAGAGGGACTCAGACCACTTAGCGTCGCGGCGGTATCCGCATTCTCCCCCTGTACTATTGCAAGCGTTCGTTGCGTCGCGCGAATTGCCCCTTTCGTAATTCCAAGTTGCACGGATGCTTCTTCGCGCTGAGTTTCTGAATTAATTGTTTCATTCGATGAATTCTTTTTCTGAGTCATTTCTAATTTTTGTGTATTCGCATCCGCTAGAAGCGTATTTGCGGAATTAATCTGAGGCTGTAAATTGGATAGGGTACCCTGCTTTCTTGAAATATCGGTAACAAGCCCACCAATTGTCCCTGTAGGACCCTTTTGTGGTGTAGATGCGGTATTCTCTGATTTAGATTGACTCGATGTTTGCCGCTTCGTTGATGCACTTGATAAGAGTGTTCCAAATGTTGTCTTTAATCTTGTAGCAGATGCCATCAAACTATCACGAGCACCCTGTATTCCTAATATGAGATTTATGCTTGATCTTGTAGAAATCGATACACCATGCTGCCGTGTAACCTGGGTCAGACTAGACTCATTTGTTGTCTTTTCCTTCTGTTTATTTCCAAGCGTTATTTCAAGAGATTCTTTTAGCATTTGAGCATCGCCGACGTGAACACCTGCTATAGTGTTCACTGCATCTGTATTCTGCCCCTGCGCCGTTGTAAGATCGCCTTGGACTATCCCTATATCCCTTCTCGCAGTGGAAAAATCAATAGCACTCTGGCTGCGACCTGCTACCGCATCTGTAATATCGGAGGAAATAGTCTTGGCCGCGGTACTAACCTGGCGCAGAGTATCTGAGGTGGCCAGATCGCTCTGTGCTACTCTGAGGCTGCTGTCGACGCTATCTTTCGTAGCCTGCTTTCCTCCTAGGTCGGTCACTAATGTTCCAATCGTCCCCGTAGGCGGCGAATTTAACGGCTTCGCCGTCGTATTCGTTTCACGGCTTGTCTTTGCAGCAGAGAAAAGCGTTGGAATCGATCTCTTGATGCCGTCGAACATTGTGGAAGCATTTGCCGCAGCCGCACGAATACGCCCTCTAGCAGTCTTAATATTCAGTTGCATATAGAGGAAAAAACGGGACGAACTCGCCGCTGCTCTCCGCCCCTGCGCAGCATTGAGGGACGCCTGATTGTTGTCTCTATCTGCTTGCCGACTGGTCAGCGCGCTCTGGGCAACCTTGAAGTCGCTCTCAACCTTTCCAATAGGAATAGGAGCCTGCTGCTGTATCGCATCCCTGTTCTGTCCCTGAGTCGTCGTCAGATCACCCTGGACTATCCCTATATCCCTTCTCGCAGTCGAAAGATCGCTCCCACTCTGAGTGCGGCCTGCCACCGCATCTGTAATATCAGAGGAAATAGTCTTCGCCGCGCTACTGACTTGCCGCAGAGTTTCAGAGGTGGCCAGATCGCTCCGTGCTGCCCTGAGGCTGCTGTCGACGCTATCTTTCGTAGCCTGCTTTCCTCCCAGGTCGGTCACTAATGTTCCAATCGTCCCCGTAGGCGGCGAATTTAACGGCTTCGCTGCCGTATTTGTTTCACGTTTCGTTTTAGCGTCAGAGAAAAGCGTAGGTATTGATTTCTTAATGCCATCAAACATCGTGGAAGCATTCGAGGCAGCCGCACGAATACGCCCTCTAGCAGTCTTAATATTCAGTTGCATATAGAGGAAAAAACGGGACGAACTCGC
>JACCDX011685032.1_pt1 | contig 14669 bp, 16 predicted proteins | sample 7449681 | NCBI WGS metagenome assembly JACCDX01 (sample SAMN15323450, study PRJNA562643) | freshwater metagenome | isolation source: river surface water | place: USA:Blue River Watershed | collected 2017-08-18
AACATAGTCCACAGAATACTTTGTTCCGTGTTTTAAACAAATAACATTGATCATTAACGCCAATTTTCTACAATTACTGGATCGTCCACGTCGTGGGGTTTAGGATCCCCGTGAAATACCAATACACTAGTTTCTGGGTCTACTGTGGGATTGGCTATAGATCTAAATCTATATTTGTTATTATGTACTTCTAAGTCGGCTTTTTCTCGAACTTCCCATTTGTAGCTCTTGGCCCAAGATCTTGGCCAGGTAACAAAATGTTTCTGTGCCGACGCAAAAATCCAATCTTGATCACCGTGATATTTTTCTTTGACATTTTTGCTGTCTGTAACAAAGCCATTCCAAATATGATGTAGGCTTTGACTAGTGAATCGCATAATACTGCTGTTAAAGTCACTAGTCTCAGGCTGCTTGGGCAATTTAAAATTTTGTAGAATAACATTTTGCCCAGGCTCATATTCCCAGAATTTGTCAATAGAATCAACAATGACCAGATCTAAATCAAAGTATAAAATAGTACCGGTTAATGGAAATAGCTTAGAGAACAAGTAAGGCTTAAACCACCAACCTTTGGTATTGCCCAGCATTGGCAGATCTAAAACTGTTATGTCTTTGTTAAGACCAGTTCTATCCTCGGTTAGACAAGCAAATTTAAATGGAACACTGCTGTTCCTCTTGGCCATGTTATATAATTTATTAACATACAGAGAACTATATTTGCTCCCGTGTTTAAGACAAACAATCCATTTATCAGACATAATTTTCTACCAATGTGTGAATTGACTTCAATTCATTTAAAAGTTTTTCAAGTTGTGCCAGCGGCACCATGTTAGGACCGTCACTGGGTGCATGATCAGGATCTTCGTGAGTTTCGATAAACACAGCTGAAACAGCACCAGTGGCTACGGCAGCTCTCGCCAAGTAGGGTACCATAGTCCTATCTCCCCCAGAGACTGTTCCAAGTCCGCCAGGCTGCTGGACGCTATGAGTGGCGTCAAAGACCACTGGATACCCGGTGCTAGCCATAATGGGTAAACCACGCATATCAACAACAAGATTATTATATCCATGAGTATATCCTCGCTCGCATAGCATGATGCGTTCATTGCCTGTTGACGCAATCTTTGCCGCAACGTTTTTCATATCTTGTGGTGCAAGGAATTGCCCCTTCTTGACATTAATTGCACAACCAGTTTCGCCAGCTGCCAATAATAGATCAGTCTGACGGCAAAGAAATGCTGGGATCTGTAAGACATCGATGCCAGCTGTAGCACACAATTCTGCTTGATAACTTTCATGAATGTCAGTTAAAACAGGCACTTGGAGTTTGTGTTTAATTTCATTGAGAATTTTCAAACCTTGGTCAATGCCGACTCCCCGTTGAGTTGATATACTACTTCGATTAGCTTTATCAAAACTACTTTTATAGATAAACTTTAATCCTATCTTCTTACAAATCTCGTGTATATAACTTGCAGTATCTACAGCATGAGTTAAACTTTCAATCTGACAAGGTCCAGCAATCAAGGCAAGGGGATGCCCCTTGCCGATGGTTAAATCGTTGATGTTAATCACGCAAACAAGTCCTCACCCCATTCACGATGACCTTCTCGGAAAGCCATGTTGCTCTGCGTTTCACGTACTTCTACACGATAACACCACAAGCGAGCTGCCTCGCCTGGCCCCCACATCTCGGGAATATAAACACCGTTAACATACTTGTAAAGCATGTCACTGAGTCCTTCACATCCGAGTTTAGGTAGCACAACAATCTTGGCCATGTTGCGTTCTTGTAGTAATTGAAATGTCGCCATTTCAGGATCATCTGCGGCCACAATAAGTGTGTGATCAAATTGATCCTCTAACACTTTCTTAAGTTCTTTAAGACCACCGTAGTCAGCCGCCCAGTTGCGAACGTCCAGGTCGTTGGTTCCAAAAAAGAACTTCATGCTAAATGAATAGCCATGAATTAAGTTACAATGACTATCAGCCCGCCATTGTCTGTATGCACAGGGAAAAGCATCGTGATATTCTTTGGTTGATGTGTACTTGTAAAGTACTGGTTGTAGGTTTGCCATCTCTAGTCTCCTTTATGTAAAGTAGCAAGTTTGACGACATGCAGAATTTATAAAGCGGGGTGAATGTACGTGAAAGACCGCTATACAGTAATTATACAGATATTTCTTTAATTGTCAAGTTCTTGAAACCCTTCCATTGAAAGGGAATTGTCCAATTAGGCTTTTGCCATTGTATAAAATTAATTTCAGGATATAACTCAAATAGTTTGGCTAATTGTACGACCCAGAAGCTATGCCCTACTGGCCTGTCGCCACTCTTGCCATAGTTAGGCGTATTCACATAATAGTTGTTGTAGGTCTTACCTACACCGTATAGATCAAATCCTAAAAGATTTATGGTATGAGGATGTTGTAATGCCGCAATCAATACCGCATAAGGCCCACTGTTCCAGTGTAAAGGATTATCAAATTTATGTAATCCTTTATAGGGTAGGTCAGGTACTGCTTTAATTTGATTAGATCCAAGATAAAAATTTAACCAGTCTCGTCTAGTATAGATCTCAACGTCTTTGTACTTTTCGTTGGCCTGTATCTCTTCGACCATTCGACGATCTACGGCTACTATTTCGTCTACAACATAGTCACGATGTATGGCATTGCAGCCTATTATCCGACCTTGTAGTTTTCTAAGCGGATAATTTGTTCTGCTAATGCCATTACCGACGACCCAGATATTACTTTCCGATTGCTCCAAATGGTTCCCACTGTCCAGGTGTTCCGGACATTACACAAACCCAGCCCACGTAGTCGCTGGTCTTAGGATCAGTGTTCCAACAAATATCACCTTTGTTAAACTGTCCAGTTGTAGGCACAGCGTCACCAGTGATAAATTTCTTACCAGCAAAGCTCATTGTGCCTGCTGTTGTGAAACTAACTGTAGGATCAGGATGACGAACACCAACACTGAGTTGTCCATATACTGAAACAATTCTATTAGTGTTATGTCTGTTACCAATGCTGATATTACCAGATGCACTGACAGTAATCTCTGGCTCGCCGTCAACATTAATTTCAAAACTTTCCGAAGTCTTTATACCTTTGGAATCAAAATTAACTGTATTTCCGTTGCTGGTAAAACTCAGTCCTTTGTCAAATATTAGAACTTCACCTTTGCTGTCAAACTTAACTGGACCATATACATCTAAACTCTGTAATATACCTAACTTGGTCAGACTTGATTCTGTAACAGTGGCACCTAGTGTATTCTTGCTGATGACCATGGCACCGTCAACACAGTAATATTTGTCTTTGGCTAGGTCTATGATTTCAGAACTTACTAGTCTATCAGGATCTACATCAAATGTAAATGATCTGTTACCTGATCCCAGCCATACAAGACCAGTCTTTACAGGTTCAGTATGCCAGTCGGGTGCGGTAAATTCTATGGCTTTGTTGTTTCTGTTGTTTGTTTCCACAACATCGGCAATGATTTTACCATGAACACGAAGAGTTCCGTTTTTAAATTTAGGGTGACCTACTACGATCTCGCCGGATCTAGTGATCAACAATCGATCAGTGTTGTCGGTTACCAGCACAAGATCGTCGGCAGTGTATGTTCCAATCTTACCAGTGTCATTTTTATGACTGCCAACAACCAGCTCAACACCGTTGTCTACCACACTTAGCCCTGCATTAGGAGCATCAGTGCCAATGCCTACTCGTCTAAAATCAGAATCAACTTTGAGCGTATTCCCTAAATTGGCATGTCCGCCTACAGTAAGAGCCTTTAAAACACCCACTTCGCGAAGGTTGCTTTTAACGATCGTACTGCCTAGTTCGCCCTGTTTTAACACTGGTGTGTTGTTATACATCAAGCTAAAACCTGATGTGAGATTAATGTTAGTGTTAGCCCATAAATTGCCTTCACGCATAATGAAGTGCTTGGTTGTGCTACCACTAGTAAAAAGTAGTCCTTGGCCGTCTAAATCTCTCGGAGTACCGCCACTGAATGTAATATTTCGTTCCATATCTGCCCTCTAGACTGTATATTTATACGCCTACAGAGCAGATCCGAGTTCTACTTTTGACCAGTTTAAACCGTTAAAAACAGCGAGTGCGGTAATGTTATGGCCTTCTTTAACCGCTACTATCTGCCCTTGTTGCGGGTTTTCAATGGCAAGTATTTGGTCTTTGCTTAGACATTCTAGGCAGTTTGTTCCGTAAAAGGTTATTTCTTTGCTACCTACGTCAACTGCTAGATCTACGCCGCGTCCTGCTTTTAGCTGGACAAAGCTGTCCGTTGAATCAGCACCGATGTAGTGATGACCCGGATGTACTATGATATTTCTAAATGCATCAGCTGATGCTACACCTACGCCCATGGGTAAATACTCCTTAGTAGAGTATTTACCCTGGGGTTAGTTGCACTTAGGCTACTTTGAGTAGCAGTGTTTCTTCGTTTAGACGACCGTTCATCTTGGTGTCAACAGCATTGATATCGTCAAGGAACTTACGCAGGGCTACCTTACCAGCCGCTTTAAAGTCTTTGAGCTGTTCTGCAGGCTTACGCAGAGTCTTTTGCACACTCTTCATTTCACTAAAGCCTGTGATTGTAGTGCCTTTGACGCCAAGTTCTTTGAACTCATCGGCAACGTACTTGCCCAACTTGCGTGTTTTACTATTGTAAACCCACAATTCCTGAGCACCAATAATGTCTGCAGGATTAACTGACACTAGTTTAAGTGCCTCGTCAGTTTTCTTGTACTTGAGTTTAGCCACAAGTTTATCCTTGCTAACGGCCTTGGCCTTGCGTGGCTTCTTGTTGACTTTGGCTTCTTGCATGAGCATGTTACAGGCCGACTCAATCTCTTGCAAGAACGCAATGAAGTTCTTGATCTGCTTGCGACTACGATGCTTGTAACCTTCTTTGAGCTGTTCGTCTGCTTGACCGCTGGCTAGCTCATTTAATTCTGCAAGATCACGAGCATAGAAGTCACGGATGACACGGGCATGAGCTGCCTTAGCACCTTTGCCTTTGAGCAAGTTCAGCATCTTAAATGCTTTGGGATCAAAGTTCTCAGGATCTTCTTGAAAAGAAGCGTATGCATCTTCAATTTCTGCAGTCATGCCCAGTGCGACTTCACGCAGGCGTTCTTGAATACTTGGAACATAGACTGCGGGTTTTTCAGATTCGGCAGCCTTGACTGCTTCTTCATCAATGTCGTGGCGACCTTCGTCAATGATCTTGGCAATTTCTGCACCCAACCAAGTAGCAGTGTCACGACCATTGTTAAAGTCGGGGCGTGTTGACGGCATGCCTTTGAGCAAACAGGCAGCAATAGAGCCTACTGTCAAAGAACAACGGTTGTCTTTGGTTTTCTTAAAAGAGGCAATGGTCTTCTTGTCGTAGCCATTCTTGCCCATCCAGTCAATGACTTTGCTCTTGAGCTCTTTGCCGGTGGACTCCATGCGGTAGTATTGCATGGCACTGTGGAAGAAACGCAGGAACTTGTTCTCATCCCAAGTTTCGCATCCAGCCCAGTTTGGACTATGGTCACGTTGAGCACGTTGACGAAGTGCAATAGATTCTTTTTTGAGTTTAGTTGCCATTTAGATGCTCCTCTGCGTTAAACAATACTAGTATTATATGCTCAAATGTCTGAAGTGTCAAGTTATTTTGGCTAGCTCAGAACTATAAAATAAATAGTCTGCAAGGAAATACGTTCAATGAATTTGATTAATCTCGACAATCTAGTTAGCTCATTTGAAAATTATAAATCTAGTCCGTTTGATCATTGTGTAATTGACAATTTTTTGGTAAATCCGGACATTATAGAACAAGAATTTTTGGACTATGATTCTGAACAATGGCTAGAATACAACAATATTGTACAGCATAAAAAAATCAATTGTGATTGGTTTTTGTTTCCCAAAAATACATATCAACTCATTGCATATTTGAACTCCCCAGTGTTTGTAGATAGATTGTCTACATTAGTAGGTTGTAAATTATACAGTGATCCGGGACTGCAAGCCGGTGGGTGGCACATGCATGGCACTGGAGGTTCATTGAATCCTCATCTTGATTATTCCATACACCCTAAACTTCCATTGCAGAGAAAATTAAATTTGATAGTTTACCTATCAAAAGATCTAAAAGAAGAACATGGTGGACATTTTGGACTATGGTCCGGAAAGGATCACCCGGACACCTTGGTCAAAGAAGTTGCACCATTGTTTAATCGTGCAGTAATTTTTGACACTACACAGAATTCGTGGCACGGACTTAGTCGTGTGTGCACACTACCGGAAGGCACATACAGAAAAAGTATAGCAATCTATTATCTAACAGATCTTCCAGATGATGCAGACACTCGGTCTCGTGCTTTGTTTGGTCTAGTCGGCGATCAAAAATCAATGACTGACGAAATAAATGATTGCCCACACTTGATTGCAGATAATGAAATAGGAAAAATTTAATAATGAAAAAAACAGTGCTTGTTACCGGAGGTGCAGGATTTATAGCACACATGGTAATTGAAACCATCTTAGAAAAAACTGATTGGAATGTTGTAACCATTGATCGACTAGACTTTTCAGGAAACCTACATAGACTACAAGAAATAGTTGCAGAGAAGCCCGAGTATAAACCTAGATTAAAGTTTGTGTTTCACGACATGAAATCAGAGTTTAACGGACAAATATCCAATGCGATCGGTGATGTTCATTATATCATGCATATTGGTGCAGCCTCTCATGTAGATAGATCAATTGAAAATCCCATGGCATTTGTTTTAGACAACGTAGTGGGCACCTGTAATGTTCTTAATTTTGCAAGAACATGCACTAACCTAGAAAGATTCATTTATTTTAGCACTGATGAAGTTTTCGGTCCAGCACCGGATGGTGTTGAGTATGACGAGCGTGCTAGATATAATTCAACCAATCCATATTCGGCCAGCAAAGCCGGCGGAGAAGAACTGGCAGTGTCTTATCATAACACTTATAAATTGCCAGTCTATATCTGTCATACTGTAAATGTCTATGGACCAAGACAGCATCCTGAGAAATATATTCCTAAGTGTATCAAACATATATTAAACGACACCGAAATATTAGTACACGCTGATCCTGTGACTAACAAGCCCGGGTCTCGACACTATGTTCATGTTAGAGATGTAGCCGATGCACTGTTGTTTATTTTAGATTTACCACAGGACGTCTTTGAAAACGACTATGGTGGTGCTAAGTGTCCTAAATTTAACATCATCGGATATACTGAATTAGATAACTTAGAAATTGCACAAGTGGTTGCTAAGTGTATGGGCAAGGAGTTAAAATATAAACTTGTAGATTTTAACACGGTAAGACCTGGATTAGATCTACGTTATTCTTTAAGTGGTGATCTACTGAAAAAACTAGGATGGTCACCGAAGATGTCTTTTGAAGAACGCATACAAGAATTAGTTGACTGGACATTGGAACACAGGCATTGGCTATAATGGAAAAGAATCAAATTTTAAATAGTGTTGTAGATTTTATCAACGATAAGAACAGCAAGAAAACATGGATCGCTGGCAAAGATTTTGTAAATTATGCTGGCCCATACTTTGATGAAACTGAAATAGTAGCGGCAGTATCTACATTGTTAGACGGTTGGCTAGTAATGGGTTCAAAGTCTGTGGAGTTTGAAAAGAAATTCCCCAAATACTTTGATAAAAACTTTGGTATATTAACCAACTCTGGTTCTAGTTCTAATCTATTAATGATGGCATCATTGACCAGTAAACGTGGCTACAATCTACCCAAAGGTACAAAGGTGTTAATGCCTATAGCAGGCTTTCCGACAACTCTAAATCCTACACTACAAGTTGGTTTCGAGCCAGTGTTTGTTGACATTGAGCTCGACACTCTTAATCTAGATTTAGATCAAGTTGAAAAGACCTTAGAAGAAAATCCAGATATACGTGTTATTACATTTGCTCATGTACTGGGCAACCCGCCTAACATGGATCGTCTCATGACATTGATCAAGAAACACAATCTTATTCTGTTAGAAGATTGTTGCGATGCTTTAGGTAGTACCTATGACGGCAAGGCCTTGGGCAGTTATGGTGAAATGGCCAGTTGCAGTTTCTATCCAGCACATCACATGACCATGGGCGAAGGCGGCTTTGTGGCCTGCAATACCTATGAGCAAGAAGTATTGTTAAGATCATTTCGCGAATGGGGCCGTGGCTGCTATTGTGTAGGTCCCGAAGCAAATAAATTAAAATGCGGATCGTGCGGCAAGCGATTCAATGAGTGGATTCCTACCATGCCCGGAGAGATCTTTGACCACAAGTATGTCTACGATGAGATTGGCTACAACCTCAAGCCCATAGAGTTACAAGGTGCCATGGGACTAGAACAGCTTAAAAAGTTAGATGACATCCATGCTCTACGCAAAAGAAATTACAAACTGCTGTTTGACATTTATTCTAAGTATGAAGAGTTCTTTCACTTACCAAGAGCTCAGGCCAAGTCAGATCCTAGTTGGTTTGCCTTTCCATTGACCATCCGCAAAGACGCTCCCTTTAAACGCAGCGACATTGTTGATTATCTAGAAGAGAATCTAATTCAAACTAGACCGTACTTCGCTGGTAACATTATGTTGCAACCGGCATATTCTCATATCATGAATCCCCAGGAAGCCAAGAACAACTTCCCTGTGGCCACATTCACTATGACCAACACCTACTTCCATGGTACCAGTCCTGTGATCACACCTGAGCAAATTGCCTACATCGGCGAAAAAGTCGATGGATTTATGAGCTTATATAAATAGAAAAAATAGGAGACACTGGTGTATAAACTAGCATTAATAGAAATCGTAGACAAGTATTGTATTGCTTCTTTGAAGTTTGACAAAGGACTAGATTGTAAACCGGAGTTAGACTTTTATAGAGATCAGCTCAGCGACTACGACATGGAACTGATTCGAGAAGAACTTGCCGAGTTAAAAGAAATTCACAGTCAAATTTGGGATCGAGAAAATGACTTTAAAAAGTTCACAGTCGAACTCAAGTATCCTGTCGAAGAAGTTGCACGCCGAGCCATTGAAATTCGAAATATCAATGCTCAGCGATACGTTGTTAAGAACAAAATTGCCGAAAAGTTAAACGATCCTATTAGAGAAGTAAAACAATACGGTTAATCCTTTTTATATAACTGTTCCAAACTGTTCCAAACGTCATCGGATGACAATGACAACAAATGGTTCCTGTTATATTCCAGTGTGCTTCTTAGCGTAGGCATTAGCTTTCTTAGTTTTCTTTGCCCCGCATCAGTGGTATAGAACTTAATCTGATTAGCTATAAAATCATATTTTTCAAAAGTTTCTGGCATTGAGTCGTATGATTCGTCGAACAGTTCTGGAAAAGTTTTAAAACCGTATCGACGTAACGTTTCAAGATGATAGGTAGGTCCTATTACAATAAACGGATGGCAGCAGAATATAAGTTTATAAATTTTTTCAGTTACATGAGACGGCAATTCCCCAACATGCGTTTCAGTTACAATCGAAAAGTGTGTATTGGCGATCCAGGCGGGATTCATTTGAGAACCTTCTACTAACGGGTCTGCTAGTAAATCTGCCGAGTCATCCTTTATCTTTGCTACTTCTATGCTAGGATTCTGCATGACATATTCAATAAATTTTTGATCTTCTTCGGTGTTAATGGAATTCTGTGCTTGAAAACAAAAATCATGAAATGGATCATAAGTAGGTCGATGGGGCTGATTATATCCGTTCCAAGAATACATTCCATGTTGTAGCAAATTTTTATATTCTACTTGTTTATAAAACAAATACCTATGATAAGTTATTCTGTTGTTAAGGTATAGAAATAAGTAGGGTTTTCTATAAACATTGCAATAAACATCTAACCAGTCAATGTTGCTTGATGATTTAAGAATTTTAGTAGCTATATGTCCGTAGCCGTTAACGTCTTTAAACTTTATTAAAGGTGCGTCAGGGGAATTTTCAAAAACTTTTTCTTTATATTCTACTGCCCGTCTTTCAATAGTTGAATCAGACGAAGCAAAAATAATATTGTCAATACGTTTAATTTTTTGCAGATCACAAATTCTCTCAACTTGTCTATGTATTAACAAAAAATCGTCTCTGATGGTTTCGAAGCTGCATAATAATAATATTTTAAGTTTATCAGCATTGACAAGATCAACAATACGTTTACTTAAAAGTAGCAGCGGCCAGCAATAAAAGTGTTCTGCCGTAGTTATTACTATAGGATATACATTGAAATCATTTTCATACTTATTAATTTCTGACAATAGTATGCATGACGTATTTTGCATCATACTATGAATTATCTCATATCTACCATTTTGAACGGCAAACGCAGTTACTAGTTCATCAGTAGTCTCAGATTTAACTCTAAGATTTTTAATAAAGACGGTACCTTCATCCTGTTTAGCAAGACGCTTGTTAGCAATAGCACCTATGTGTAAATGAATGGCTCCGGATTCACTTGGTAACATTTCTATAGAGACCGAAGTCCACTCTGATGTAGACAGATTATGGGTGCTGAAATTACACGATCGGCCGCCCAGAAATGTCCAAACTTCTGAATCTATTATAGAAATATTGCAATTGCTAGCAGTTCCTAGCTTTATATCTACGGTGATTAGATAGGGTATATCTTTGATTACTTCGACCCGATGATGTAAATCCCAATGATTTGAAGTTAGTTCGCATTTTATTATAGGATTTTCTACAATAGTTTTATCCCATGCATAATCTCTTAATAATTGCCTGTTGACATTATTGCCCCATTCAAACCAATATGGGATGTCATTCCAGTCGGCCTTATTGTAATATGATCCTATAAGATTACTTACTAAGGACGTTGACTTGGGATTTAGAGTATCAAAGACAAAATTAACGGTCACTTATAAACTCCTTCTAATGCTGGGATATATGAGTTAATATCTATGCCTCGATGTTCATCTAGGACTCGAATACTTTCGGAGAATAACTCTAAATTAGCAGCTACATCACTAGCATTATGTTTACGTAATTCATTTATAACAAGATCAATTTTTAAATCTAATCCTGGAAACTCTTTTAAAATAACACTATTTTCTTTATATCTTTCAAGTCTAACAATTGCTTTATTTTTAATAGATATCGGTAACATTGATGCTTGTTGGTAAACTGGATGCGATAACATATTAATGTTATACGGCCACTGTTGAAAATATGGATACTCTTGTGCTTGTTCTTCGACCCAATTTAGCAATTCATCTAAGTTAGATACATTAAGAGATGTAACAGTGATATTTAAAAGAACTTTAACATTTGGATGTATCATCAGTTGTTTAAGTGCTTTATAATTTTTTTCTATTTGGGGCCATTTGCTAGGAAATCTCGAATACTCTTGAACCTTTTGATAACCATCAATGCTACAAATTACTTCAAATAATTTAAATTTAGGAATCAACGCCAATAGTTTTTTATTAATGTTAGTAGCATTAGTAGAACAAAAAACTGTGATATTTTTTGCATAACCGTTATCTACACAATAACTTAATGCACGTTCAACAAATGGCATTAATGTAGGTTCCCCTCCGGCAAAACTTAATGTTTCGAGCGTGGGAACTATTTTGCAGAAAGTTTTCCACAATTGTTCGTTGTTAGAGTAGTCAGTGATAACTTCATCAAGAGTGGAATTTTCAAGTTTTATTTTGATAATGTGTTGATCATGTGGTGCTATTATATTTTTGTCATATGACACTTGCATAGACTTAGTTACAAAATTATCAATTGATAATAACCTTCCCGCCTCTACTGTTACACCGTCATACTTTTCAGAAAGATCTTCTAGTTCTTTGGCAATTTGACTGCTGTCATAGCTGTTGCACATCACACATTTGAGATTGCATAGGTTAGAAGGTTTCAACTCTAACCGCTGAGGTAACGACTCTACATGGAAATTGTTGTCAATTGATGTTTTTACAAGTTGCAGGACTTGCCTATTGTTTTTATAGGCATTGATACTACGTACACGCATACTAGATTGGCCATCACGTTTGCAAATTTCACAAGGTGTGTAATCTTTTTCAGTGCCTTCGTACATCTGTTTGCGAACAAGTTTCATGTTATCAGAATACCAAGCATCCTCTAATGTAGTGCCATTCTCTTGGATATTTAAAACATTAGTATAATCTGGAAGTTTATGATTAATGTTATTAACGTCTTTGTATAAAAATCCGTCATAATAACAACAGGGTTTTACGTATCCACTAGGGTTAACACTTAATTCTAAAAAAGGATAAAAACAGAATGTTTCACTGTCTACAAGTTCTTTTCTTAGCTTATCAAGATCATCCATTTTCGGCATTCCTTACAGCTTCTAAAACCAAATACATTTCCGGAACTGTCTCGTAGGTATCTTCACCTCTTAGCTTGTCTAACTGCTCTGTTACCTTAACAAACTTCTTGGCGGATTCTAGATCAAATGGCTTCTTAAGTTCATGTATGATATGTGTTAACAAGTGATCAATGTTAGTACCATATTTTTCATTGTGCTCCTTAGACCATGATTCTAATTTTCTCACAGTGGCTGCACGATAATCATCGGGTAATATACTAACGTGATAGTGTGTTGGATGCTCTAACAAATTAATAAAGAAATTATTATAGTTAATAAAGTCAGTCTTGGGATGCTTGCGAACAACACCTATAGAAATAAGATGTTCAACGATTTCCGGGAATCTACCTACGTTCCAAGCACCAACGGTGATACCGGGACGTACAATGGCATTGTCTAAAGTCATCAATTCCATGAGATTAGATTCTACTTTACTCCAAACTGTTCCAGCTCGAATAAGTTCAGCACGTTCACCGATCTCGTCAATGCTAGGCCAAATTTCTAGTTTACCCCAATCCCATTGACGCCAAAAGTCAATGACATTTTTCTTACCATAGGTCAACACTGATGCATTGGTATTGTATGATAACTTAACATCGAAACGTTTTTTATCAGCCAGCATTTCTAAAATTTGCCAGTGCTCGGGCATGAGCAAGGGTTCACCTCCGGCAAAGTAGATACGTTTAACGTGATCGATTTGATCCTTTAAGAAATCAAAATTAGTTTTATCATCGACCGATTCGATGCTCCACACTTTTTCTTGATCAGTGAGACCTAGCTTTTTAGCATCAGGTACCCATGCCGAACTATAACGTGGACCGCAACTACGGCATTTGAAGTTACAAAGATTACTGAAACGGAAGTCCCAGTATTTTAATTCCATGGTGGTACAAGTACCATCTTCTAATGTAATTTCTGGAATTTTTTCAAGTACTTCTGGAAAGTCCCTGTTGTGATAAACACGACCGCTTTCACCAGTGACACGTTCACGATCAAAACATTTGCGACATACTTCAGGTTCTTTGCCTTCAATCATGTCTTTTCTCAGTGACTTCATGTTATCACTGTTCCAGATTTCTTCAATGCTTTGATGATTTAAATCACCGGCAAAATAATTATGTACGGAGGTCAAGCAACAAGGTATTACTTTTCCGTTAGGCTCGAAATTTAAGTGCATCCAGGGCACTGCACAGATAGTTTGTTTTGTCATAGTGTATTATATATTAAAAGAAAGTTAGTCACAAGTAAAATTGTGAATATTTAATCAAAAGAAAACCCGCTCTTAAGTCTAGGACATTAGAGGAGCGGGCCGTGTTTATTTTTTGTCTGTGACTGGCTTTTCAATCTTAGGCATTTCTTTTGGCTGTTTCTTGCACTCAGTTTTGTCTGCATTGGCCTTGTCTTTGCAATCAATCTTTGCTGACTTTGGTACACGAACTTCGTGTGTTTTGCCTCCGACTTTGACGTCTTTGGTTTCTCCCTCGGGCTTTTTAGCTGGTTCAGATGCTTGTGCTAATCCCAATGATAATCCTAATACTAATGCGGCTACTAGTTTCATAGCGTTCTCCTTTTGATATTTTATTTACACAAAAAGCCCAGGGCTAACCATGGGCTTCTTGATATTTTAACAAAGCTAATTGCCTTACTAAGAATAACTTCCATCTTATGTGCTCTGGTACATAATCTGGATCGTCTTCGTTATCATCTTGAAGTCTAGGTCGACCGTAACCTCTATGTGCAGAATCTTCTAATTCTACTTCAATTTCACTGTCGTCAAATTCAAGAACAATAACCCTAACTGGTTTACTTCTTAGCAGGCTCGCTTTTGACAGGCTCGGCCTTCTTTTCAGCAGGCTTGGCAGCGGGTGCAGGTGCGGCTGGTGCTGGAGCAGCGGCAGCAGGCTTGGCTTCAGCCTTCTTTTCTTCTTTCTTGGCAGGCTCAGCGGCAAATGCTGTAACTGCAAACAAACCAGCGATTAAAGTTGCGACTAATTTCATGATAGTTTCCTTTTAGATTAATATACAGAATTTGTTCTGTATACTATATTAACGCCTTAGCCTCTATTTCCGTTGACAACTATTAAGTCCAAAGTGAGTTACGAATTTTGATTAAACGAATGAGCATAGCTTCGTCTTCTTTTTCATAGGCTTCTTCGATTTCTCGACTCTTATTTAAGGCAAGATCGCCCTGTGCTCTGAGCTCAGGTGTTTCCTTGCT
>JACCDX011843440.1_pt1 | contig 14668 bp, 9 predicted proteins | sample 7449681 | NCBI WGS metagenome assembly JACCDX01 (sample SAMN15323450, study PRJNA562643) | freshwater metagenome | isolation source: river surface water | place: USA:Blue River Watershed | collected 2017-08-18
GGTACCGAAATCTATGCCGAAATTTCTAAAAATATTTTTGAACGAAATAAAATTGAAACTGAAAAATTAAATCGTATCATAAATGAACTTGAATTAATAAAAATACTTTCAGAAGAAGAAATCAAAAATTTAACAAACGAAAATACATTCATTGAAACTGAGAAAAATAAACTTGACGAAGAATTGCAAAAAATACACTCAGACCAAAAATGGCTTTCTGATATTATCATTTTGCAAGCACAAATCAAACAAGCTCAAGAAAAATTACCCGCATTAGAAGCGAAATCAACATTAGCAACTGAAAATTTTGAAAAATCAGAAAATAATCTACAATTTATCAAAACAGAACAACAAAAGCTAGAACCGCTTTTTAATAAAGTAAGAGAACTTAATATTAAAATATCAGAAAAAGAAAAAATATTGAAACCTTTATTGTCAGAAGTTTCCGAATTGAATAATTATATAAATAACTTAAAAATAATAATTGAAAATAAAAATGAAGAATTAAAAATTTCTCAACATTTGCTCCTTGAAAAACAACAATGGGCTGCCGTTAACAAAAAATATGAAATCCTCGTATCAAATTACTCAGCCATTGAAAAAGAAAATCAGTTGTTAGATGAGTTATCTAACGAATTAAATAAACTATTTTCTGAAATTCATAACCAACAAAATAAACTTGAATTAGTAAAAACAACGGCTTCAAAAGCTATAGATAATTTTAATGAGAAAGATAAATTTTTAAAAGCAAAAACAAAAGAGCTTGAAACAAACAAATCAACACTATTCTCAATTTTAGGCGGAAAAGAAATTTCAATATTTCAGAATCAAAAAGATAATATCTCAAAATTCGGTTTACTTATTAAAAATCTAATTGAGGTTGAAGATAAAATTTTTACCAGCCAAAATGAATTAACAAACCTCGAAGTCAACCTAAAAAAATTTGAAAACTCAAAAGCCGAAATTATAAAATTAATCGAAAACACTAAAAAAATCGTTGAAAATCTTGAAAACAATATCTATTTATTAGACGAAAATATAAAGCTAACTAAAACCATTCAAAGTTTAGCAGAACACCGTCAACACCTCAAAGACGGTGAAGCATGTCCACTATGTGGTGCTTTAGAACACCCTTTTGCCAAAGGAAATGTTCCAAAAATTGACGACCAAGAACTGACATTAAAAAATCTAAAAAATCAACTTCAAGAATCTAACAAAATTGTTCAACAAAACGAAGCAAATTTGGCACGCTTGATTTCAAATAATGAAAATGAAATTAAAAATAAATTAAAAGAAGAAAAAAATTTGTCTGAAGTTTGTGCTAAGCACCAAGAAATATTATCTGAAATTCAAAACCTCTATCCTACTTTTTTAATTCCACAAAAAGATAAAAAAGACAAACTCACTGAAATACTCTCTCACAAAAGAACCGAGCTTATAGAAATAAATAATTTAATAGATAAAGCAACCAAAATTGAAAAAGAAAATATATATCTTCGTGATACTGAAATTCCTACCCTGCAAGAAGCCAAACAGAAAGCAGACAAATTAAAAACAGATACCTTAACAACTCAAAAATTAGCAGAACAAAATTTAAAAACTATACAAGAAACAACCAACAATATTCAAGAAAAATATCAAGTAGCTAAAAATTCTTTTTTTAATCAACTCGAAAATTATACTGTTAAAAATATAAACGAATTAAAAAAATGTCTTGACTCTTGGAATGATAATAAAAAAATAATTGACCAATTAGCAAACAACATAACAATGTTAGCTAACGACATTATGCTAAATAATAAAGAACTTGAAAATCAATTAAATTCTTTTAATAATAAACAAAGTGAAATTAAAATTATAGAAACTGCTATTCAAAATTTAAGCATTGAACGTAGAAGTATTTTTGAACTAAAATCTGTTGATGATGAAGAAATAAAATTGAAAAAAATAGTTGAAAATTGTGAAACAGCAAAGCATAAAGCCGAGAAAGAAATGAATGACACAAATATCGAATTTGAAAAAAATAAAGCGATAATCACTGAAAAAGAAAAAGAATTATTAAATGCACAAGCACAGAAAATTACCTCGAAAACAATGGAAGAACTTCAAATTGAATCCGAAGAAATGAAACTTAAAGCAGATTCCCTTTCTCAAAAAATAGGTGCTAATAAACAAATACTAAAATCGAATGCCGAAAAATTAAAATCAAATGAAAGCAAACATCAAGAAAAATTAAATCAGCAAATTATTTCTAATAGGTGGGGAAAATTAGACAAACTTATTGGCTCGCAAGATGGTAAAAAGTACCGAAATTTTGCCCAAGCTTTAACCTTTGAACATTTAATTTCACTATCTAATAAACAATTGGTTAAAATGTCGGAACGCTATTTGCTAAAAAGAATTGGTAATACCGATAACCCTTTTGAATTATCGGTGATTGACAAATATCAAAACAATGCTGAACGAACAGCTCAAAACCTTTCTGGCGGTGAAAAATTTATTGTTTCGTTGTGCTTGGCATTAGGCTTAGCAAATATGGCGAGTAAAAATATGCCCATAGACACCATGTTTATTGATGAAGGTTTTGGAACTTTAGATTCAGACTATTTAGACATTGCCTTAAATGCCCTGTCAAACTTACATAACGATGGAAAAATTATTGGGATTATTTCTCATATTGCTGAACTGAAAGAACGAATTGCTACTCATATTGAAGTTGTTCATAGTAGCAATGGACACGCTAAAATTTTAATTACTAACTAATAATTTTAGTTAGTAATTTTATAATTATTTCCTGATTTATTACTTTGTACTAAACATAAATCTAAACCACTTTATCTTGAATACAAAAATAGTCTGTCAAAATAATTTTATTTTTTTATGAAATTTTTTGTATATTGTGAAAAAATGTTAGGTCTAAGAAAAATATTTATTCAAAAATTTGTGATGTTTTGGTATAATATAGTTTCCAAAAGGGATGCCAAAAAACAATTTAAACTACTAAATTACGGTTATTATAGTGCTGAAATGGACATTTCCATACAAAATAACAATGAGCAATTACAATTAAATCTTTATGATTTTATGGTTTCAAATGTGGAGACTAATAATAAATCCTTGTTAGAAATAGGCTGCGGAAGAGGTGGTGGAATTCATTTTTTAAGTAAGAGCAAGAAATTTTTAAGCTTAAATGGAATTGATATTTGTCCACAATCTGTTCTTTTCTGCCAAAAGGAATACCAAGATCAAGAAAATTTAAGTTTTATAAAAGGTGAAGCCGAAAATATTCCTTTTGAAAGTCAGTATTTCGACGTTCTATTAAATGTCGAATCAAGCCATTGTTATTCATCTATAAAAAATTTTTTGAGTGAAGTTAAACGGGTATTAAAGCCACAAGGAGTATTTTTATATACCGATTTTCGGCCTAAATCTAAATTAACTCACCTCGAACAACTTATTGCAAATTCTGGTTTAAAAATTGTTTCACATCACAATATTACATCACAGATAGTAAAAGCCTTAGATATAGACCATGAACGTAAAAAAAACTTAGTTAATAGTTTATTTCCTAAATGGATTCAAGCCCCTATTAATGATTTTGTTGGTTTAAAAGGTTCTTACACTTATAAAAAATTTAAATCTGATAAATGGGTTTATTTTTATTATGTTTTAAGTAATTAGCCTCGTTTTAATTTATTTCTTATTTCTTCAAATTACCTAACTAAGGAAAATAATTTTATAAAAAATTAAAAATTCACCTTACAAATTATTACATTTGCTTTTAAACTTAAACAACAAAAATAATATGAAACCTATCCTTTATAAAATTGTTAAAAAAACAACCTTAATTATTATAAGTTTTTTTATTTTTTTTAATGTTATTATTGCTTTACAATCTTATAAACTAACCCATTTTTACGACCCAACACAACAAGGAATAGATAGTTCTGAAAGTCCTTCCTTTTTTTCTATCTTGGCTGGTTTAAATTATTATAAAAACGTGAAAGAAGAGTTACCAAGTGTTCCCTTTCAAAAGGTTGAACTTGTAACAACCGATCATGAAAAATTAGCTGCCTGGTATATTCCCTCAGACTCAGCCAAAGGAACCATTTTATTATATCATGGTCATGGCGAAAACAAATCTCAAGTTTTATGCCAAGCCCAAATTTTTCATAACCTTCACTACAATTTACTTTTAACCGATTTCAGAGCTCATGGATTAAGTACTGGTAATGAATGTAGTTTGGGTATTAAAGAAGCTGCAGATATTAAAGCTGGTTGGGATTATATAAAACAAAAAGGTGAAAAAAATATTGCTCTTTATGGAATTTCTTTGGGTGCTTCTACCATTTTAAATGCTGTTAACGAATACCATTTAACACCTACTAAAATTATTCTCGATTTACCTTTTGGTTCTTTGTATGAAGCCGTACAAGGAAAAATGAGGTCTTTAGGAATACCCCCTAACCCCATTAGTTTTTTTGTATGTTTGTGGGGAAGTGTTTGCCTTAAACAATGGGGCTTCGGCTACAAACCTTATCAATACGCCCAAGCAATTCATTGTCCTACCATTATTCAAGAAGGATTTTTAGATAACCGAGTGCAGCCTTCTGAAATAGAGGACATATTTAAAAACATTCAAACCAACGATAAATTTATTATTATTTATGCCCGTTCCGAACACGAAAATTTATGCCTTAAAGAATACCTAAAATTTTCGCAAGTAATGAAAGAGTTCTTGTAAATATTATTTAAAATATTTTATTCACTTTTGATACTGTAAAATCTTTGGGTGTTAATGTTGTTTCTACAAACCAAGCCCAGCCAATAAATCCTGCCAATATCAATGAATTAAATGACAATTGAATCCAAGTTTCAGCAATAAAATTTTTAAATACCTGAATCAATCCAAAACTAAGCATGGCTAAAATTCCGTAGGAAATTAATTTTTTTAAAGGGTATGGAATTGGATAATATTTTTGTCCCCATTTAAAACATATAACCATCATAGCGGCATAGCAAAATAAGGTAGCATAAGCACAAGCCATAAAGCCAAAGTAAGGTATAAAAAAATAATTTATCAGTAAGGTAATGGCACAGCCTATTAAGGTTATCCATATTCCGTATAATGTTTGTTGGGTTAGTTTAAACCAAACGGATAAATTATAATATATTCCTAAACACATATTGGCTGCCAAAAGTATGGGCACAACACGCAAGCCTATCCACATTTTTGGGGCAATGAAATATTTCCACAAAGGTAAATATGCTATCACAAAAATAAACATAGCTAATAAAACAATCACAAAATATTTTAATACTTGGGCATATTTTAGTTTAGCATCTGAAAAGCGAGCTTCTTTAAAGAAAAAAGGTTCAGCGCCCATTTTAAAAGCTTGAACAGTAAAGGTTATTAGCATCGCAAGTTTATAATTGGCACTATAAATACCTACTTGCTCTATAGCCGATAAGTGGTCTTTAGTCGGTGCTAACCAACGCAACATAATGCGGTCAAAGGTTTCATTAATCATTCCTCCCAAACCTACGACAATTAAGGGCCAGCTATAAGTTAACATAGTACCCCAAATTTTCCAATCAATGCGTAATTTCAATTTGCTAATACTTGGTAATAGTAATAATAATACCACTATATTTTGAAAAACATTTGCCCATAAAATATACGAAACGCTATATTGTTGTGGTGGATAATGTGCCAGCCAGTAGGTTTTATCTAACAAAATTTTATTTGGTACAATGGTTAAAAAATAATAAATAAAAAAAATATTGGTTAGAATGCCCGCCGTTTTTATTATGGTATAACGAATAGGACGATTTTCTTGACGAAGTTTGCAGAATGGTATAGCAGTAACCGCATCGGTAGATATGATGATACTTAATAATATGATGAAACCACTGCGGTTTAATCCTAAAAGATTCACAAAAAAATCTTGCTGCTTAATTAAAATAAATACAAAAACAATAGCCATTATTATAACCGACCAAGAAGCAGTATTATAAATGGAATGTTTTTTTTCGGGATGAAGATTTATAAAATTAAAAAAAGTGGTTTCCATTCCATGCGTAATTAACACGTTTAAAAAAGGGATAAAGGCGTAAATGGTAGACATTTCTCCATAAGCATTGGTAGCTATTTTATAGGTAATATAGGGTGTTAAAGCATAGTTCAAAAACCTCGAAAATATGGTACTAAAACCATACCAAAAAGTTTCTTTGGCTAAATTCTTTAAATTCATATTAAGCAAAGTTAAGAAGTTTGGAATAAAAAAATAATCTTTTTTTTGAACAAGAATCAAATCCAGCAAATTCCGTTGCAATGGAAAAATTCACTTTTTGTTTTCTTATAAAATCCCAAGCGACAATTGCGAATGCAATTGGGAACGAAGACAAAGCGTGCCGAATAGGCAAAAAAATTTATACATGAGTTCGTTCGAGGGCAAACGAGAGGAGCATTGGGTCCGCGGGGGGCTTGGGCTTTATTTTTTCAAAACTTGCTTAACAATATCAACGGCTACCTTCAATTCGTCAGCAATTTGTTGTGGGTTTTTTATAAATTTGGATAAAGATAGAATACTTTGTTCAATAGTTTTTTTGTTTTGTTCGATGTTTTTTTTGGTTTGTTCGATGGTTTTATCTTTTTCTTCGATGGTTTTTTTGTTTTCTTCGATGATTTTTTTGTTTTCTTCGATGGTTTCAATAAGGGTTGTTTTTTCTTCTTTATCTTCTTCGAATTGGACAATATGGGTATTTCTTTCAATGATATATTTCATATATTCATTATAGGCATGCTCGTCACCTTTAAAATAACTAATTTGATTTAATTTTTCAGCCGCTTTTTTTAAACCTTTAGCGCTAAACTCTTCTTTTACTACATTATTTTTAAAAAAATAAATCCATTCATCTAATTTATCATTCAATTCATTGTTATATTGTTTTAAACGTATAATCCAATATTCAGGAAAAATTTGATTTAATTTTTTAATTTTATATTTTTTCTGTTGTTTTTCACTAAGTTCTAAAACCAAATTATCGTGTATGCCATAAAATTGATTATTTCCTTTATATACATAATCTTTACCTACCCCTAAATTAGAGTAGGCAATGGTTAAAGAAATGACGCGTTTTATGTTTTCGTAACCTTTATTTTCATTCAAATATTCTTTCACAGCTACAGAAGCACTATATAAAATTCTATGAAAATAATTTATTTCATAAGCATATTGAATTTCGATAATGTAAATATCACCCGCTTTATTTCTAGCTTGAATATCTGTTCGACTATATTTTCCGTCTTGCCAATGTTGATTTGTTTCTGTTTCTAAAATAGCATCAATTTTAATGTTTTCATTAAGGATAGTACTCATTAACCCTTCCAAAATACCGAAATAAGATTTCTGTCTTAAAACCGTTTTCATAGCCCAATCAAAAGAAACGAGTTTTCGCTCAGAAGATTTTTTTTAGTTGGCATATAAATTTAATTGAATACAAAGTTAGCAAAAAAAAAAAAATAAATGGATTTTTTTATCTGAACTAGGATTTCGCAGATTAAAGTGATTAGCAGGATTGGTGGTCGTCTGAAATGGGGTTATTTTTTAATACCAATGTAACGTATTCTGTAGAAATTCCTAAATTATCTGCAATGTTTGGTAAGCCTTGGTATATTGGTCAAAAGATTTATGGGGTTAGCAATAAGCATATTATTAAAATTTACTTAGCAAAGGGAGTGAATTTTTGATTAAAAATATAGAATTTCAATAAAAAATTGGGTAAAAAATTAAATTATTTAAAAAAAATGTAATTTGCGGCTAAAAATTATGTCACAAGAAATTTTTCAAATTAAAATTAGTTTAAAGGGGTCAAAGCCTTTAATTTGGCGTAGGGTGCTTGTATTTTCAGATACTCCATTAACTAAATTCCATCACATTATTATTAATTCAATGGGCTGGGATGGTTATCATTTACATCAATTTATTCACAAAGGTAATTATTACACAAGTTCCGATGAATTTTCTGGCGCTATTGACGATACCATTGATTATTCAAAGAAAAAGGTAAAATTAAATTATTTCTTACAGAAAGAAAAAGATAATTTCGATTATGAATATGATTTTGGTGATTCTTGGATGCATAAAATTGTTTTAGAAAAAATTTTACCTATTGACCCAGCTATAAAATATCCTACTTGTATTGCTGGTGCTATGTGTTGTCCTCCTGAAGATTGCGGCGGAATTTATGGATACTACCATATACTGGAAATTTTAAAAGACCCTTCTCATCCTGAATATGAAGATTATAAAGAAGAGTATGAAGATTTTGATCCTGAGGATTTTGATGCTGAGGATGTCGCTCTATAGTTTATAGATCTAAACTTAAAGTTCAGATCTAATTTTTATAATAAACAACAAGCATCGTATTCATGAAAAATAAAAAATTGCTGAATATAAAGCCAAGTAAATAAATTGAATCTAAGTGGTTACAACATTGAAAATTTCAAATCCAGCAAATTCCGCTTTTTGTTGATATTTCGCCAATGATATAAGCGTCTTGATTATTTTCTGTAACTAAAAAATTCATTAATTGTTCCACTTCTTTGGGTTCAACAATAATAATATAGCCCATTCCCATATTAAAATTATGGTTTATTGTTTGGTTTGAAATATTGCCCCATTCTTGCAAATAATGATATATAGTTGGATAAGGAAAACTATATTTTAATAAATCTACTCCATAATTTTTAGGTAAAAAATTTATGAGTGCTTGCTCTAAACCTTCGTCTAGCAATGAAATCATTCCAGAAATATTAAACAATGTTTTAATGAGTAAAAGAATATCGTAATTATTCTCTATTTCTTTCAATAACACACCACTCAATTTCTTTTTTAGTTCTGGCACTATAAAATCGGGTTCAATATTATTTTTAATAATAATTTTGGATATCCATTTATATGCTAAAAGATTGATCGTTCGAGATGATAAAGCTACTAATAATTGTCCTTTTCTTAGTTTCTTATAAGGAAATTTAACTAAATCTGCTGAAAATAAAATTCCTTTAGGAAATTGTTTTTTTACAGGGTTTGAATGTTTTAAATAGGAAATTTTTTTCTCTATACAATAATAATGAATTATTTTATGGATAGCGGCAATTCTATTGGGCTTTATATTTATATAATTAATATTTGAATAAAATGAATGCGGCTCAAAACCTATAATAGCAGCTTGATTTAAGCAAAAATTTAATACGTCTTTACCGATTACGTTTAATTTGTCCCAGTGCTTAGCTAAAATAAATTTATCTGTGATTTCTACTTGAGTGGCATAAAATCTTGACGGATACGTTACATTATTTAATTCTTCATTTTCCATACAGCATAATATAAAGAAAATATGAATAAATATTTAAAAAATAAAACGATTTTTATTTATGAAACGCTACTTTTTTTATTTTTGAAAAAGAGGGTAAAGAATAATAACACGGCGAAAGCTATCATTGCGGGGTATTGCCAAATTGTTTTCCAGTCGTGCGTATTAACGCCGTTATTTATAATCGTATATTTGTCTACAACGATGCCGGAGAGATGAAAACCTATCAACATTCCTAAACCGTAGGTAGCAATGGTAATGAAGCCTTGGGCTGAAGCTCGAATGGAAGGTCCTGCCGTTTGGTCTGTATAAATATAGCCCGTAACAAAAAAGAAATCGAAACAGATACCGTGTAAAATGATGCCTCCATATAACATCCAAGCTAAACTGTCGGTATCTCCTTGCGCGAAAAACAGATAGCGGACTGCCCAAGCCAACATTCCCAACATGAGCATTTTTTTTACTTTCAAATTCTTAAAGAACCACGGCATAATAAAAAAGAATAAGGCTTCAGATATTTGCCCATAAGACATTTTAGAAACATAATCAGTAAATTTAATTTCACCTAAATATAAGCCAGCGAAGCTATAATAAAATGCCAAAGGGATGCAAATTAAAATAGACGAAACAAAGAATATTAAATAATTTTTGTCTTTGAGTAAAGCAATTGCGTCTAAGCCTAAAATTTGTCTGATGGTTGTAGAAGTGCCTTTGGAAGGTGGTGGGGTATCGGGTAAAAAAAAGCAAAAAACGCCATATCCTATAGAAACGATTCCAGCCATCATAAAGGTAAAATTAATATCGTTTTTGCGGGTAGTAGAGTTTATAATATCTTCGCCAAAACGTTGGTATAAAATATAGCCCAAAATCCATCCAGCAACAATCCAACCAATAGTTCCCCACATACGTATAAATCCAAATTCTTTTTCAGAATCTTTAACTTGCTTTAAGGCAACGGCATTGGTTAAACCTAAGGAAGGCATAAACAAAATCATATACGCTAACAATAAAATAAAAAATCCACCAAAATCGCCCACACTATAGGTTTGAGACTGATAGAAGATAACGATTAAGATAATGCCTCCACATATTTGTAAGACACCTAAAAGTCGTTGAGCTGAAAAATATTTATCGGCTATCAACCCCATCACAAAGGGGGCTATAATGGCACCCCAGGATTGTGTAGAATAAGCCAAGCTAACGTCTCCACCCGAAGATTTTAGATTCCCTTGAGACAAATAATCCCCCATTGTTACAAACCAAAGTCCCCAAACTAAAAAGTTTAAAAACATCATGGTACAAAGCATAATTTTCACACGTATATTCATAAATAATAAAATTTAATCTAAGCACAAGGTACAATTTTTTATTTATTTTTCAAAATAATCAAAACAAAAATTTTTATAAAAATAGTTTCTCATTTGTCCTTCCATTTATTCTAACTTAATTAATGGATATTTCTTAACTTTGCTGGTTTCTATATTTAATCATATATCATGCAAGAAGTTTTACAAGAATTGAACCCTCAACAACGGCAAGCGGTTCTTCATACCGAAGGACCTTTGATGATCATAGCCGGAGCTGGTAGTGGTAAAACCAAAGTTTTAACTACCCGTATTGCTTATTTACTAAGTAAAGGTGTAAACCCTTTTAATATTCTTGCCCTAACCTTTACCAACAAGGCTGCCAAAGAAATGAAGGAACGGATTCAAAAAATTCTCCAAAATAGAAACGCCGTCAATTTATTTATTGGAACTTTTCATAGCGTATTTGCCCGAATTTTACGATACGAAGCCCAACATATTGGCTACCCCTCCAATTTTAGTGTGTATGATACCGATGATACTAAAGGTTTATTGAAATCTATCATTAATCAACTCAATTTGGACGAAAAAAAATATAAAGTATCTTCGGTTTTACATCGAATTTCTGACGCTAAAAACAACCTAATTTCACCCAAAGATTATCTCGAAAATCCTAAAATTCAACAAGAAGATGTATTCAGAAAGCAAGGTTCTTTGGGTAAAGTTTATGAAAAATATTGCGAAGAATGTTTTCGAAATGGCGCCATGGATTTCGACGATTTATTGTTGAATATGTATCGCTTACTAACCCAAATTCCCGAAAGCCTTCATAAATACCAACATAAGTTTAAATATATATTAATAGACGAATACCAAGACACCAATTACTTGCAATATCAAATTACTAAATTGTTGGCAGCAGCCCACGAAAATATTTGTGTTGTGGGTGATGACGCCCAAAGTATTTACAGCTTTCGCGGTGCCGTTATTGCCAATATATTAAAATTTGATAAAGATTACGACAATGTAAAAAAAATAATCTTAGAACAAAATTATCGCAGCCAGCAAAATATTTTAGGTGCAGCAAATGCGATTATTAAACATAATAAATCTCAAATACCTAAGAATTTGTGGACGAATATTCCAGCCCAAGAAAAAATAAAATATTTACAAAACACCAACGATTCTGATGAAGCCAAAAAAATCGTTGAAATTATTAAGGAACAAAGCTTACGACATCATTACGAATTCAATCAATTCGCCATTTTATATCGAACCAATGCTCAAAGTAGAACCTTTGAAGAATCGTTAAGAAGACAGAATGTTCCATATAAAATATATGGTGGTATGAGTTTTTATCAACGCAAAGAAGTGAAGGATGTTTTAGCTTATTTAAGAATTATTGTTAACCCCCAAGACAACGAACAACTCAAACGGATAATCAACGTTCCCGCTCGAGGTATTGGAAAAACCACCATAGAAAAATGTTTAATCATTTCCGCTGAAAAAAATATTAGCTTTTATGAAGTATTAGTAAATTCTCAACATTATGATTTTAGGCAAAGTACTGCAACTTCTTTACAAAATTTTTGCACCTTAATTCAATATTTAAGAACTTTAACTGCCAAACATAATGCCTACGAATTAGCAGATACAGTTTGCAAACAAAGTGGACTTTTTAAGGAACTCAAAGAAGATCGCACGGTAGAAGGTATTGCTCGTTATGATAATGTTCAAGAGCTACTCAATTCCATCAAAGAATGGACGGAGTTACCCGACGATGAAAGTGGTGAATTAATTGATAAATCGTTGGGAGCTTATTTACAACAAATTACTTTACTAACCGACGCCGATAACGAATCTGAAGTAGAGCAAAAATCGGTTAAATTAATGACTGTTCATGCTGCTAAAGGTTTAGAATTTAGTTGTGTTTTCGTGGTGGGCTTAGAAGAAGGGCTTTTCCCGAATAGTCAAATTTTACAAAGTGCTGAAGATTTGGAAGAGGAAAGGCGTTTATTTTATGTTGCTATTACCCGTGCTAAAGCTAAATTGTGGTTAGCAAATGCCCTTTCGCGTTATAAATTTGGACAAATTACCTATAACGAAAGCAGTCGTTTTATTGATGAAATTCCGCAAGAGTTTGTCGAAAAATTGATTGTTAAATCACATTTTTTTAATGAGTCCTTTTCCAAGCCCGTAGATTACGATTTTGAGCAGAATAAAACAGGTTTCTCAAAAAATGTAATGTCTGAAAATCCTATCGAAATAAGCCCTTCAACGCATACTAAAGTGGTGGGTTTAGATTCAAAAGGAGTTTATCATCAACACCTTGGAAATTATAAAATTGAACAAAAAATCAATCACCCAAAATTTGGTTTAGGCACGATAATAAATTTAGAAGGCGATGCCCACAATCCAATAGCCCATATCAAATTCAACAAATTCCCTACTGAAATAAAACGTATTTTTCTACAATATGCTAAATTAGAAATTATACCCTAACATGTTTTATAATTTTCTAAAAAATATTTTATTTTTATTACCTCCCGAAGCCGCGCACCAGCTTTCTATGCGAATGTTAAACCAGTTTCATCCTTTTATTTCAAAAAAATATTTTCAACCAATAAACCCTCAGCCTATCCAATGTTTTGGATTAGATTTCCCTAACTCCGTTGGCTTAGGTGCTGGTTTTGATAAAAACGCTGAATACCTAGAATCCTTAACCAAAGTTGGTTTCGGCTTTGTCGAAGTGGGAACAGTTACCCCCAAACCTCAAATAGGTAACCCCAAGCCCCGTTTGCTACGCATACCCAATCAACATGCTTTGTTAAACCGTATGGGCTTCAATAATAATGGCATTGAAATATTTTATGAAAACATTGACCGCTTTAAAAACAAACACCCACATAATAGCTGTATTATCGGTGCCAATATTGGCAAAAATAAAGATACCCCCAACGACCAAGCCGTAGCAGATTATAAAACTTGTTTTAATAAAATTCAACAAATTGTAGATTATGTGGTCATCAATGTTAGTTCACCCAATACGCCTAATTTACGGCAATTACAACAACCCCAATTTTTAAAAACCATCTTTAGCGAACTGCAAAATCTGAATAAAAATAATACACCACTTTTAATAAAAATAGCTCCAGATATAACTTTCAACGAAATAGAAGAATTGATTGAACTTGCTGAAGATTATAATTTAAGCGGAATTATTACCTCCAATACAACCCTCAATAGAAATGTATTAACCCCTGCCAATGCCTTAATAGCAGAGCGTTTTGGTTCTGGTGGCTTGAGTGGCGCTCCCATTTTAAAACAAAATATTTCTAACGTAGAACAAGTAGCTCGTTCAGTAAAAACGCTTACCATTATTGCCAGTGGTGGAATTCAACAAAAGTCAGACATTGACCTCTATAAAAAAGCAGGAGCAACCTTATTTCAAGTATGGACGGGTTTTATTTATCAAGGTCCAACCATAGTTAAAAAACTATTATCTTAGCCTACTATTCATATATGAACGGATTTACGTCTGGTTCTGCAGAAGCGTTTGTATAACTATAAAAACCTTGACCGGTCTTTTTTCCAAGCATTCCATTATGTACTAATTTTTGTAGTAATTGAGCGGGTTTATATTTTTTATCTTGAAAACCTTGTTCAATAATTTCTAAAATTTGTAAACAAATATCCAATCCAATTAAATCGGCTAATTTAAATGGTCCCATGGGGTGGGCAAAGCCTAATTTACAAATGGTATCAATGGTTGAAATATCGGAAATACCTTGCTCAAAAGATAAAATAGCTTCATTTATCATGGGCAATAAAATTCGGTTAGCAATGAAACCAGGATAGTCTTTCACAACGCAGGGTGTTTTATTAATTTGCACCGTAAGGTCTTTTATAGCTTGTAAAGTAGTAGCGGACGTTTTTTCAGTTGTGATTATTTCTACTAATTTCATTAAAGGGACTGGATTCATAAA
>JACCDX010287017.1_pt1 | contig 14667 bp, 16 predicted proteins | sample 7449681 | NCBI WGS metagenome assembly JACCDX01 (sample SAMN15323450, study PRJNA562643) | freshwater metagenome | isolation source: river surface water | place: USA:Blue River Watershed | collected 2017-08-18
CTTCGCAAGTGGGGCGAAGCTTGGGCATACCCGCTAATTCCTTAGCGAGAATTCTTTATCTACGGTGTCGCAGTTGGCGATGGTGTAGGTGTTGCACTTGGAGCAGGAGCTGCCGCCTGTGCTGATGGATTGTCGATTGTTTCGACGGTGGTGCGGAATACCTGCTGGCCATCGATATTGACCGTGGTCTTTGCAGGATCGATGAAGAAGGTGACATCTGCATTATTTGCAGAGAGAACGCTTCCATCGTAGATAGAGGTTCCGCTGACAGATACCGCTGAACTTGCAAGCAATGTGCCTGAGATCGTGTTACCGGTACCTGTTAAGTATGTAAGTAGAAGCGCAGTTGAATCGCTGATGTTGCTCGTTGGAACGTTCGCAGGAAGTGAAACTTGCATGACCTTTGCTTCTGCAATTGGACCGATTGTGATTTCTTGAGATGAACCATCGATCAGACGAACGCGCAATTTCTTTCCGGCGCAGTTCTGAAGATCGAGGTTGGAAACTGTCACTGAACGAACTCGGAAGTAACCAGCAGATGGATCGCTCTGTGTTGGAGCGCCATGCCACTCTTCGCCCATCGCGATAAAGATTTTGTCATCGCATGCGATTGCTTGCTGTGAACCTTGACCAAATTCGAGCGCACCATTTCCAACAGTCACGCTTGCAGCAAATGTTGACATGATGAATGGAATGAATCCCATGACTGCGACGCCGAAAACAATCTTCGACTTATATTTCTTGCCGCCACCGAAGCCAGAGTTCACGGGACCGCTCAGCGGTGAATGCAGCGTCATGCGAGGGCTCCTTTCATCTGGATATGCCTGGTCGTAACACCCTAGGGATGGTTCCCCGGGGTGAGATTGAGGCACATCCTAGACTGAGAGTTTGAAAGAAGTAAAGTTGTCGAGAGGGTGTTGAGAGGTCTAGACGAGCGTAAAAAGAGAGGGTTTTCACCTACTTGAGGCGTCCCCCACCCTTCACCGTTGATTGATCAAGCCCCAGTGGGCGCAGGGTCGTAATCGCTCCAGATCGGGCCGCCCCGCAGTAGGCAGGGTCCACGACCGGCTTAGTGACAGCAACAAAACGGAGGGTGAGCGAGCGCCCAGAAATTCCGCCGCTGGTAGAGCTGATAAAGAGCCCTTGGTAAGAGTTAACCAGCTCAATAGCTCGGGCGGTCTCAGCCGATACCAGTACCAGCCCTAAGAGATCTCCAGTGATGAGCTCGCCTCCCTCGACCTGGTTATGGGCGGCGCCCTTCTGCTTCACATCAAAGCGCAGGCCAGATCCGCTGATACAGACCATTGTGTATTCAATCTGCGGGTTGGGGTTGGCCACATAGATATGCGGCATAAAGCGGTTGAGCGCGCGCGGATCGACAGCAATTGTCGATGGCGCCTTTACGACATAGGCCGTCTGAGTTTCTAATGGGACCCCTGGTGAATCCGCAGTGGCTGAATCGCTACTTTCTACAAAGGCGCTCTCTGTTGGAGAGGTGATCGCAGGTCGAGAGACTTCGGGTTCGGGTGTAAATGTCGCGCTCGCGCTAGGAGTCGCAGTGGGTGTCTCGGAGATCGTTTCAGTCGTAGTCGTTGTCGTGCTCTGGGTGACCGGCTGGAGCATCGCAGGATCAGATGAGAGCTCATCTGCCAAGGTCGGTGCAATTGTCGAGAGAATCGCGGCAAAGAGGGAAAATGCCAGCGCGCGTGAGATGAGCTTTACTGATCGTTTCTCTGAGTGCCAATAGTCATTGAACCGGTATCGCAACCGGTTAATGAGCTCATCCATGGACATATTCAAAATATACAGTCTGGGTAGGCCTGCGGTCTAACCCTTCACTGAAATTAGCCTAATTGCCCAGGGATATAGACCAATCCGAGCGCCTTCATCTGACGCTCAAGCGCTTCACGCAGCTTCACATCGCCAGCGCGATTTGCGTAATACATCGCGAGTGAAATCGTGTCATTTCTCGCTGGTGCAATTTCATAGAGGCGATAGACCAACTCTTTCAAACCAGTTATCTCTCCACGATTGACGGCAGCCTTAGTTAGATAAATCTGTGCCGCAACGCAACGTGGATTATTGGCTAGCTCTTCGCGTGCCAAATCGGATGCACTATCTGGCCCAAGATTGCTAGCCATCAATAACTCGGCATCGAAGTACATAAAGCATGGAAGCATCGGTGAGGCTTCGTACTTTTGAACTATCGAATTATCGGCGGCATATCTCTCAATGTGGTTGAGGTAGTTGAGTTGTGCCTGGGTGAAGAGAGTTGTCACCAGTAGCAAAATCAGAGCGCTTAGGACAGGTAATACTTTCTGAGAAATCTTTCGCTCACTTCTGCGCGCTGGTAATCGATATACCTGGCCAACGATAAATCCGCAGACTGCCCAGAAGATAAATTTATGAGACAAAGTTATTGGGCTTACGAAGGAGTTGGTGAGATAGATAAAGAAAAAGAGCCCTAGCGCGAAAAGCGACTTGCGATCGAAGATTCTTCTATCCCAAATTATGAGGAAGGAACGAATCACGAGTGCAATCAGGAATAAGAACGCAAGAGTTCCTAGTATTCCGACGGTGGCCAAAGTCTGAACTGAGGCTGAGTGCGCATCATTGCTGAGAATATTTGTGTACTTAACAATATCTTCGACAGTTCGATACTGCTCATAATTATTGCCGTACTGATCTGGACCCACGCCAAAGAGAATGTGTTCAGAGAATTGACGAGTTCCTGCCAACCAGAAGTTTGAACGAATCTTGACCTGCACATCATTTCCGAGAACAGGGACGAAATCTCCCAAGAATGGCATGAGGAAGATGAACTCGGCCCAGATGATTACCGCGAAAGTTCCCAAGAAGGTGCGTGCATTGAGAGTCCATTCGCGGCGCGGAATGTACTTTCGCAATAAGTAAATGGCGATACCGACAGCGAGAAAAGCTAGGTCAAGATATCCCTGCAATGGCCCGGCAAGATAGAGCGCATAGATATTTACAGCGCCGGCGGCTCCGAGAATTACACGACCACGAAGTGATGAGTTAAGGGCCAAAAAGAAGATCAAAGGGAACGTTGTTCCGAGCATCGCTGCAAAGAAGTCGGTATTACCAAGCGTCGATGAGACTCCTTCAGCGCCAGGAAATTCAATTACATCAAAGTGCTGTGCAATGCCAGCTATCGCCACGGCTTCGATGGCGACAATGTAGAAACGCACCAAAAGTAGGAACGGTTCAAACCTAAATTGGCTATGAAAAATAGAGGCCACGAGGAGCGCAAAGACGCTGATCGATCCAACAAAGCGGCCTGAATCTCCGATGAGTGAGCCGAGGAGATTGCCGCTGGCTAGCAGCGAGATGAGCTGGGTCGAGATGAGAGCAACCGCACCGTAGATTGCAAGCTTGTGAAATCTAAATCTTTCCGACTTGAGTGCGATGTAGATTGAATAGAGAGCGGCAACTGTCAGCAGTGAGACCAACTGCACCGGTGCATTCTTATCAAAACCATGGGGAAAAATCTGATCTGGAATGTGCAGAACTGCCATAGCAATAAATGCAAGGCCAGAGAAAATTACAGCTTTCTGCTCGGTTCGCAGAGACATTGGAGATTAATCCTCTAGCTGGCGAATCAGCTTGAAGTCTCCCCCACCAAGCTGACCTTGCTCTCGATACATCTCAAGCTTTGCGCGAGTATCTGCAATATCAAGGTTGCGCATAGTCAGCTGGCCGATGCGATCGGTTGGGCCAAATGCTGCATCTTCTGTGCGCTCCATAGATAACTTATCTGGGTGATAGCTCAGAGCTGGCCCCGAAGTGTTGATGACCGAGTAATCATCTCCACGGCGCAGACGTAGCGTGACTTCGCCGGTAACGGCAGATGCAACCCAACGAGTGAGAGATTCGCGGAGCATCAAGCTCTGCGGATCTAACCAGCGTCCCTCATAGAGAAGTCGGCCGAGACGGCGTCCCTCTGCATGGTAATTAGCAATGGTGTCTTCGTTATGGATTGCGCTGATCAAGCGCTCGTAGGCGATAAAGAGGAGCGCCATTCCTGGAGCCTCGTAGATGCCACGTGATTTAGCTTCGATAATGCGGTTCTCGATTTGATCAGCCATACCAAGGCCATGGCGTCCGCCAATTGCATTCGCCTCTTGCATCAGCGCAACAACATCTGTGAAATCTTTTCCATTGATTGCAACTGGGCGACCTTGGACAAATTGAATCTTTACATCTTCAGATGGAATATTTACAGATGGGTCCCAGAACTTCACGCCCATGATCGGTGTAACGATTTCGATAGATGCATCTAGCTGCTCGAGGTTCTTCGCCTCATGAGTTGCGCCGAGAATATTGGCATCAGTTGAGTAGGCCTTCTCTACGCTATCGCGGTATGGGAAGTTATGAGCGACAAGCCACTCAGACATCTCTTTACGACCACCGAGCTCGCGAACAAAATCTTCATCAAGCCATGGCTTATAGATTCGTAGATTTGGATTAGCAAGAAGTCCGTAACGGTAGAAGCGCTCGATGTCATTACCTTTGTAGGTCGAACCATCGCCCCAAATTTCAACGCTATCGCTGAGCATTGCGCGGACTAGAAGAGTTCCGGTCACGGCGCGACCAAGTGGCGTTGTATTGAAGTACTGCTTACCACCTGAGCGGATATGGAATGCGCCGCATGCAATTGCAGCGAGACCTTCTTCTACCAGAGGGGTTTTACAATCAATCAGCCGTGAAATCTCTGCGCCATACTCTTTGGCGCGATCTGGCACGGTCTCGATATTGCTCTCGTCATATTGGCCAAGGTCTGCGGTGTAAGTACAAGGAATAGCGCCCTTTTCGCGCATCCATGCAACTGCAACAGAGGTATCTAATCCACCCGAGAATGCGATACCGACTTTTTCACCGACAGGAAGTGATGCGAGAACCTTAGACATAGGGCAAGTCTATCGGTTCAATTTAGCGGCCAATACGGGCGTTACTCCCCACATTGAAGTCATGGCTTGGTAGCGCTCAACTTCGCCTGATTCTGCCTCTGCACCAGTCTTCACCGCTCGAATCATGAGATTTCGTGGGGTGTGTTCGCCTCCAATAAATTCGATGGCATCAACACGGTAGCCATGCAACTTCATCAATTGAATTCTGAGGGAATCGGTAATGAGGTCGCCAAGTCGCTCTCGCATGATGCCGTGGCGAGTAATGAGTGACCACGGTTCAGGTGTGACTGACATCTGGGCCTGAATATCGTGATGGCAGCATGGTGCAAAGAGCGTGAGTGGCACATCTCTATTAACCGCCCATGCAATTGAATCATCGGTTGCGGTATCGCAGGCATGAAGTGCTATCGCCACATCTGCTTCATTGATTGAAGTCTGAGAAATTTCTTCGGCGAGAAATGAAATTGTTGAGTCGATTCCAAGTGAATGAGCAATTGCATTATTGCGATCACGTGAAGCTGGACGAATATCTATACCGGTTACCTGTACTGGTATGCCAACGCTCTTGAGATATTGATGAGCGGCAAATGTTAAGTATGCGTGGCCGCAACCTAGATCAACGACGCGAAGTGGTTTATCGAGAGTTGGCGTGCGGATATGACCCGCTGAAATTGCATCGTTGAGAGTTGGGATAAGCAAGCGGAGAAATTCTTCCACCTGCTTGTACTTATCCGTCTTTGAAGGCTTTATCGCCCCATGGAGATCGGCTATTCCTACCTCACGTAGAAATGGATCACTGGCATCGAGCAATCTCTCTTTATTTCGATCGTGGGACAAATTCTGCTTTGCACCATTCTTGCTACGAGAGAAGAGCGGTACGCCTTTCTTCGAAATTCTCAGAGAAAGTGTCTCCCCCTCGAGCTCGACCGTGATATTTGCAAACCCTGATTGCGCCATCTCCATAAATGGAAGCTCGCTCGGGGTGAAGTTCTTAGATGTCACCTGGCGACCATCGCTATAACTGACTTGAATAACGAGACCGCTCTTTAACTGGACGGGTCTCAGGTCAATTCGCTCCTGCAGCGGCTGCATATTGCGCCTTCGACCAGAGAGAACAGCCCGAACGAATTTTTCACTCTTGGCCATAGCCCCTTGAAGTTCTTGGAGGGCGCCTTCCAGTTCTCTCTCACTCACACCTGTAATGCTAGTCTTCCACAATGATTTCAACCACCAACTGGATTATTACGATCATCGCTTTACTAGTTGTCGTGGCTATCGACTTCGCTTGGGCGATTGCAAACCGCCAAAAAGATACCTCAATGCGCGAAGTCACACTCTGGTCAATCTTCTATGTCTCGCTCGCAATCGCTTTTGGCATCTTTATGGGCTACTGGCTTGATCCGCAGAGCCAGAAGGAATTCTTCGCTGGCTGGCTCACCGAATACTCACTCTCGTTCGATAACTTATTTGTCTTTGTGATTATCCTGACCAAGTTAAAGATTTCTCGCGAAAAGCAACAACTCGCTCTTCTCATCGGAATTCTGATTGCTCTCGTTCTTCGTGTCATTGCAATCGCAGTCGGCGCAAAGGTCATTGAAGAGTTCCAGCAGGTCTTCTTCCTCTTTGGCGCCTTCTTGATTTATACCGCTGTACAGCTCTTCCGCGAGAGCGGATCTGAAGAGGAGGAGGAGAAGGAAAGTAAGTTGATTACTTACCTCACCTCAAAGGGAATCAAGCCATTTACCATCGCGCTCATTACCCTAGGAATGACCGACTTGGTATTTGCTCTTGATTCAATCCCGGCAATCTTTGGTCTTACTCAAAATGTTTACATCGTCATCACGGCCAATATCTTCGCCCTGATGGGTCTGCGCCAGCTCTACTTCTTAATTGGTGGCCTCATGCAGCGCCTCGTTTATATCGGGAAGGGCCTCTCTGTTGTTCTTGGATTTATCGGCGTGAAGTTGGTCTTCCATGCTCTCCACGGAATCGATATCCACGAGGTTGCCGGAATCCATGTGCCCGAAATTACGATCACTCAGTCGCTCTCAGTAATTATCGGATGCTTGGCAATCGCTACCGTTGCTAGCTTGGTATCTACTCGCGAAAAGTAGGAATATCTGCAACAACTGCAAGGCCACCTAGCGTGCTCTTGCGCAGCGTAAGCTCACCACCGCTCTTTGCAATAACTGCAGCCATAATGCTCATTCCCAATCCAGAGCCTCCGCTCTCGCGCGATCGAGATTTATCGAAGCGATTAAGGGACTGGATATTCTCTCGATAAGCCGATTCTGGAAGCCCAGGGCCGCCATCTTCAATAACCAATCTCGCGATTTTTCCATGTCGTGATAGTGAAATCTTTACCGGGGTGCCAGATTCTGTATGACGTGCAACGTTGTTAAGAGAGTTTTGGATAAATCGAGAAAAGTAATCCCTCACGCCAGAAACATAAATTGAAGATGCAATTTCGAGTTCCACTTTTCGATCTGGGTGGAGCGTTGCAAAATCTTGACCATGGGCTGCAAGAAGTGAGGTTAAATCCAGCACTTCGCTCTCACGTTGGGCGCTCTCTCCAAGCTCTGCAAGGAGAAGTAGATCGTGGATGAGGGTTTCCATCCGACCGATTTCAGAGTTAACACGGGTATATGCACGCGCCTTATCTTCCTCTGCAGTCATCATGCCCTTGCTGAGCATCTCTACATATCCCTTGATGACTGTTAATGGCGTCCGTAGTTCGTGCGATGCATCTCCCAGGAATGCCTGCATACGAGAGAGTGCGTCTTCATCATCGCGTTCTTTAAGGCGACGGATATAGAGAGTCAGCAATAGGAAGGCGAAAAGCGAGGTGGCGAATGTGATCAAGAGAACCGAAAGGAGACCTGTCTTTAACCTCTTATTTGCTTCCTCCGATGATCCAGCGACTATGAGGTAATCCCCACCTGAAATTTCGTAGGAGCGAAAGCGGTAATCGTGGAGAGCTCTGCCCGCTTGAACCTTCTCAATCGCGCGTGCTGCTTCAGTGATCGAGATTTCATTGAAGAGCTCAACCGTCGATTCATTGATCGTTGTAATTGCACCATCTCGCGAGAGAAGGAATAGTGATAAATCGAGAGCAAATTCATCGATATGAAAGAGGGCTGCGCTGAGCTCTTGGCTCGGTGAAAGAGCAGCATCTTCTACTGTTGAATTAATTGCATAATCCAAGGTCGAGAGTGAGCTCTGATAGCTCTGATATGTCACAAACGTTCCGATGGAGGCCGTCAGAATTGTTGCAATCGCCAAAGTGACGATACGCAACTTAGCGGTGGAAGAGAGCTTCACTTCTTCTCTGGTTGAAGTTGGAATCCGACGCCACGGACAGTGCGAATACCTTCAAAGCCATCTCGATGCAGCTTCTTACGTAGATAAGAAATGTAGGTATCAACAACTGTGGTCTCGGTTTCAAAGTTGATTCCCCAGACCTCTTCGAGGAGGAAAGACTTACTAAGAACGCGACCTTTGGACTCTAGTAATACGTGAAGCAGGCGAAATTCCGTTGGTGAAAGTTCGACAACTTCTCCTTCAAAGGTGACTTTATGTGACTCTTCATCGAGAGTGATCGGGCCGACCGAGAGGGTGGTAGGAACAACCTCAGTAAATTGAGAGCGCCGCAAGATTGCACGTACTCGAAGGACAAGTTCCTCTAGGCCAAAGGGTTTAGTTACATAATCATCAGCACCGAGTGTTAGGCCGCGGGTGATATCTGCTCGATCGCCTCGAGCGCTCAACATCAGCGCGGGAGTGTTATCTCCATTGCCTCGAATACGTTCGATAAATTCGAATCCATCCATCATGGGCATATTGATATCAACGATAAGAAGGTCCGGCTTAGTTGTGCGGAGCAGCGTTTGAGCGACCATCGCATCTGGTGCCGCCACAGTTTCGAAGCCAGCTAATTTCAATGCATCGGAGAGAAGTTCGCGGACCCCTGCTTCATCATCGATAATCATGATTAGTTGTGCCATGGCGCAACTCTCCCATGCAGGGCGATGAATCGCCACCATCGAAGCAGTCGGCCTTGCGACACACTCTTAAGTAATCTCCTTTTCACAGAATCTTCACATGATGCTGAGCCACACTAAGCCCATGAGAGAACGAGACCGGAGAGCGGCCATAGTCGCGCTCATCGCGACCGCGCTCCTAGGGCCTACAGCCTCATATGCCGAACCAACGCCTGCACCAACGAACGACGTTCAGCGCACTCCGCTAGAGCAATATCGTTTCGACCGCGATCTCTATCTTGAGGCAATTAAAGTGCGCAGCCAGCAAATAAGATCTATCAATATTATTTTCAAAGAAAGTTGCGATAAAGCATCGAGAGATTACAAATTAGCGATGTCTATTGCTAGAACTCCCGACCAGAAGAATCTGGCAGCAACAGTTCGTAAGAATGCAGTAAGCGCGGCAATTATCGCTCGTGATAATGCCATCGCAGCGCTCGGTGCTGAACCTATTCCACCTATCGAACCAGCAAAGCCTCTTAAGGCAACTAATAAAAAGAAGCAGCGCTAGTTAATCTGCAAGAGGCATCGTGCGAATAGTTTCGCGCTTGTAATCCTTACTCTTCTCGTGGATCTTTCGTATCTGTAGTTCGATACTTTTGATTGCCACATCAAAGGCGGCGACATCATTGAACTCTGAAGCCTCTGCCCGTAAGGCAGGGCCAGATCCATGGGATGCAATAACTACGTGGTGTGAATGTTTACCCTGGCGAGGGTTCTGCTCATGAGTTACTTCAACTTCGATGCGATCAATTTGAATATTGAATCGCTCCATTGATTGGAGTTTCTCTTCTGCGATTTCATTAAAGTCACTTGCGAGAGCTGCATGGCGGGTATGAATATTTATTTTCACATCTCAAGAATGGCACTACTAGAGGGCAAATGAAAGAGGGAAGCCCTCTGAATTACTGAAGTTATGCATCCTCAAATTCATCTTCATCGATCCAGGCATCAGTCTCTGAATCTTCTTGCTTCTCTACCCAACTCAAAAAAGTAGCAACAGCTTTGAATGCGAGCACTGTTACCGTGATTGCAGCAAAGAGTCGACGAAGAGCTTTCATGGCTTAAAAATACTCCTAATTGCGGAGCTTTTCTCGTTAAAGCGAAGAAAGCGCTGAATCTATGTCTCTCCAAATATCATCGATATGTTCACAGCCCACAGAGAGGCGGATGAGATTCTCAGGCACACTCTCGCTCTCGGCCGGCCAACGACGGCGGCGCTCCCACGTACTCTCAACTCCCCCAAGGCTTGTTGCATTGGTGATCAATATAGATGCATCACAGACTTTATCGGCCGCTGCTCCATCGCCTTCGATCTCAAAGGAGATGATTGCTCCGAATCCGGGATAGCGCACACGTGAAACTTTCTTATGCTCCTTGAGCTTTTCTTGTAGCTCTCTGGCATTGCTCTCGGCCGCTCTAAATCGAAGCGGGAAGGTGCGGATTCCGCGCAAGGCAAGCCATGCTTCAAAGGGTCCCGGGATTCCACCTAAGAGAGTGCGAGCCTCTGCCAAACGATTATGAAGGGCTGGATCCTTGACGGTAAGCGATCCAAGGATGACATCGCTATGTCCTGCTAAATACTTAGTGACAGAGTTCATGGAGATATCTGCACCTAGCTCAATCGGAAGCTGATTGAGAGGTGTGGCAAAGGTGTTATCTACTGCGACCCCCATATTGCGCTTCTTAGCTTCCCCGATGATCAGATTCATCTCTGCAATTTCTAGCCCTGGATTTGTTGGTGATTCAATCCAGAGAAATGCTGCGCCGATCAGAGCTTCAAAGACATCTTTGGTATTTGCGATATCAACAAATCTGACTTCGAGTCGACCTTGCTCGTGATACTTCTTCAACAGCGCCATAGTGCCGCTATATCCCTGATCGGATGCAACAACTGGTGCGCCGTGAGGCAAGAGCGAGAAGACGGCAGAGATAGCTGCCATTCCCGATGAGAAAGTGAGGGTGGAAGTGCCGTGCTCTAGTTCGGTGATTGTTGATTCAAGTGCAAGCCAAGTTTCATTTCCGAAGCGGCCATACCCAATCTCTCCTCCGGCGGTAAATGTTGAGTTGAGTGAGATTCCGGTATTGAGAGGTGCGCCAGGAGCAGATTGTGGTCGTCCGGCTGAGATCGCAGCTGTCTCTGGGTGCATGGATTCCATCTGCTAAGGGTAACGGCTTAGTGCAGTACTCGCGCTACCCGATTAATTGCCTCTGTGATGATTTCAGGCGAGGTTGCAAAGTTAAGGCGGACAAAAGATGAGAAATTCTCGCCAAATCTAATGCCGGGGACGAAGGCAACTTTCGCATGCTCAAGTAGATAGGTGAAGGGCTCTCCTTCAATCTTGTACTTACTGAAATCTATCCAAGCGAGGTAGGAACAATGTGGCATATGGGTCTGTGCAAGTGGCAGCTTCTCTGTAACTAAATCGATGACGAGCTTTCTATTGCTATCAAGCTGCTCCATCAATTGATCGAGCCAGGCCTCGCCCTCTTGGAAGGCCGCTACCGTTGCAAAGGCACCCATCAGCGATGCTCGGTAATGTGTTGCTGGGGCAATTGCATTTAGGCGCTCATGCATCGACCCGTTCTCTGTGACGATGATTGCGCATTTGAGTCCAGCGATATTCCAGCCCTTACTCGCTGCGGTAACTGTAATTCCAATAGATCGAGCATCATCACTCAAAGATAAGAAAGGTGTGAATTTCTGTTCTGCAAATGTCAGCGGCGAGTGAATCTCATCGCTGATGATGATTACGTCATGTTTCTTGGCTAGTTTCACCAAGCGCTCAAGCTCTTCTCGGGTGTAGACACGACCCAAAGGATTATGAGGATTACAAATTAAATGAACTTTAATTCCTGAAGCATAGGCAGCTTCAATTCCTGGCCAATCAAGATGCCAAGGTGAGCCATTGATCTCTTCCTCAGCACGAATCAGTTGTACATCAACAATTTCAAGATGGGTCTCATTTGCCCAGGTCCAGAAATTTGGATAGACCGGTGAGTTGAGGAGAATTTTATCTCCCGGCTTTGTGATGACGCGCAAGGTCTCAACAATGCCTACTCCAACATCTGCGGCGATGCGAATCTGTGAGGGATCGGGGCGCCAACCAAAGCGTCGCTCGGCAAAGCCTGCGAAAGCGATACCCATCTCGGGTATTGCACCGAGGTACCCTAAATCAGATTTATTGACCATCTCGATGAGTGCTCGACGAATCGGTTCAGCAACGGGAAAATCCATCTCCGCCACAGGTAACGGGAGCACATCGCTGGGAAATGCGCGCCACTTCTCAGATTTATGTGTCTGTAGTTCAGAGAGAGGCACGAGATAAAAATCGCTCATAAAGTGAAGTATTGCACTCTGTGCATTGAAACTCCATGATTGCCCCTGTGCCAATAACGCCCATTACTGAACGCCAGATGAAGAAAATCGTCTCCGAGCTAAGTGCGCTGGATAAGAAGTTGGCAAAGGTCATTGCACACCACCCTCTCTGCACAATTGGGCGCAATCCAAAACCGGTCTCCCACTTTGAGGCGCTCGTTGAATCCGTTATCTCTCAACAGTTAGCCGTCAAAGCTGCCGAGACTATATTTCTGAGAGTAAAGAAGGCTGTTGGTGGACGAATTCTGCCGGCGCGCATCGCCGCCATCCCTGAATCTCAGATGCGCGAAGCTGGCGTCTCAGGTGCAAAATATAGAGCGATTCAAGGTCTTGCCGCTGCCTCGCTAAATCGTGAAATTTCATTTACCAAGTTACAAGATATCGAGAGCGATGAAGAGATCTTTAACCAACTGACAAATCTCTGGGGAATCGGACCTTGGACGGTCGATATGTTTATGATGTTTCAATTAGGGCGATTGGATATCTGGCCAACCGGCGATCTCGGAGTTCGCCGCGGTTGGGAGAAGATTTACTCTTTGAAAGAGGAGATCACTCCAAAAGCGTTAGAAGTTAAAGGTGAGAAATTTCGCCCTTATCGAAGCGTCGTCGCCTGGTACTGCTGGCGCGCACTCAACTAACTCTGCGGAAATGTAACTCCCGTGCTCGAGTGACAATCGTATCCATTGGGATTTTTCTCTAGATAACGTTGGTGGTATTCCTCGGCTCGGTAGTAAGGGACGCCATCTGCGCTGCATATCTCGGTAACGATCTCACCAATACCCTCCGCTGTGAGAGCGCTCTGATAGATGCGTTTGGTCTCCTCAGCGGTGCTGCGCTGCTCATCTGTTGTGTAATAGATGGAGCTTCGATATTGAGTTCCGATATCTCCTCCCTGTTGATTGAGAGAGGTCGGGTCATGCATTACCCAAAACTCTTCGCAGAGTCTCTTATATGAAATTACAGCTGGGTCGTAGTTGACCTCAACCATCTCTGCATGCAAGGTCTTTCCGGTGCAGACCTCTTCATATGTTGGGTTTGCACTTTTGCCACCCATATATCCGACGCTCGTTGAGAGGACTCCAGGCAGATTCCAGAATCTCCGCTCGGCTCCCCAGAAACAACCGGTGGCGAAGTAAGCAGTGGCAGGTTGATGAGTGTTCATGGAGTTAAATCTATCGCCACAATCGGAGAAGATTCTGTTGTAGATTGGCCAATTGACGAATGAGCCCCCGTAGCTCAGGGGATAGAGCACTGCCCTCCGGAGGCAGGAGCACAGGTTCGAATCCTGTCGGGGGCACCACTACAAGGGCGAGATGAATCACCTCGAGATTGATATCTTTTTTCCGCTACATCCTTGTGTAAGAGCGCTCAAACAGGGAGAATTACCCTCTCGCACATCGTGAGCATTTCAGATCTTCGCTGTAAAGGAGCTTCCCCATGGATTGGAGACATCAATCTGCCTGCCGTGACGAAGATCCAGAGCTCTTCTTTCCGGTAGGAAATACCGGACCTGCAATCACGCAGATCGAAGAGGCGAAGAAGGTCTGTAACCGCTGCATCGTGAAAGATGCCTGCCTTGCATGGGCGCTCGAATCTGGCCAGGATGCCGGAGTCTGGGGCGGCCTCTCTGAAGATGAGCGTCGCGCACTTAAGCGTCGCGCAGCCCGTAACCGCGCCCGCCTTATGGATAACGGTTTAAATAATTAATTAATTGGAAATTCCAGAATTGCTCTGGTCTCTTCTTCATCTGATTTAAGAACCAGACTTCCGCGCAGTTCATTCTCAGTCAAGGTGCGCACAATCTGAAGCCCAAGGTTGGATGACTCTGCAAGGGTAAAGCCATCGGGCAATCCGACCCCATCATCTGAAATCGTAACCACAACTGATTTATCTCTACGGTCGATAGAGATGTCGAGCTTACTTCCTTCAGTAGCAAGTCCATGCTCGAGAGCGTTGTAAATCAGTTCTGTGATTACCAATGCAAGCGGGGTTGCAAGACGAGATTCGAGCTCACCGACAGATCCGCTGCGCGAGATATTGAGTTCATTCATCCGTGGTGTGAGTTCAAGTGCGTGATTTACCAATCGATCAAGAACATCGTCAAATGCAACGGAGGATTCAGAGCTACTCGATAAAGTCTCGTGAACTAATGCGATGGAAGCGATACGCCGCACCGCTTCATTTAGCGCCTGACTTGCACCTGGATCTTCAATACGTCTGGCTTGTAGACGCAAGAGGGCCGAGACTGTCTGCAAATTATTCTTCACTCGGTGATGAATTTCTCGAATCGTCGCATCCTTAGTGACAAGCTCACGTTCGC
>JACCDX010384298.1_pt1 | contig 14667 bp, 14 predicted proteins | sample 7449681 | NCBI WGS metagenome assembly JACCDX01 (sample SAMN15323450, study PRJNA562643) | freshwater metagenome | isolation source: river surface water | place: USA:Blue River Watershed | collected 2017-08-18
AGGACCCCTCGCACACCCGCCAGAGCGGACCTACCCTTGCTGCATTCCTGCCCTGGGGGAGTTCAGTACGGTAACGCCGTACGAGGGATCTGGTGTAATCATAGTTATACCCACCGATAGAGTTCTCCCCCTCGGGAGGATTCGCATAGCGGCCGAGTGCGCACGCTTGGAAAGCGTGTATAGGGCAACCTATCGAGGGTTCAAATCCCTCATCCTCCGCAGGTTAGATCTCGACGCCAATGAACTTGGTCTGCAAGAACTCATGAATTCCATCGAAGCCACCTTCGCGGCCTAAGCCTGATTGCTTTACGCCACCAAATGGCGCGGCTGGGTCTGAAATAACACCCTTATTGATCGCAACCATTCCGGATTCCATCGCCTCTGCAGTGCGCAATGCGCGGGTGAGGTTTGATGAAAAGACATAACTAATAAGACCAAATTCGGTGTCATTAGCTAATTCGATTCCTTCTTCATCAGTATCAAAAATGACGATCGGTGCAACAGGTCCAAAGATTTCATGGAGCAAGATTGGGTTATCTTTCTTAACAACCAAAACCGTTGCTGGGTAGAAAGCGCCTTCGCCTTCTGGTTTAACTCCGCCAACTTCAACCTTGGCACCAGCTGCAATTGATTCATCAACAATGTCAGCGATCTTGTTGCGTTCCTTCATTGAAACATAAGCGCCAAGAGTTGTTGTGGCATCTATGCCTCGGCCCATTACGTATGAGCTCATGGACTTAGTCATTTCTGCAATGAACTTATCTGCGATTCCGCGTTGAACAAAGATGCGGTTTGCTGAAGTACATGCAGCACCACCATTACGCATTTTTGCAAGTGAAAGCTGCGGAATAGTTACTGCTAAATCTGCATCGTCATGAATTACAACTTGTGCGTTTCCGCCAAGTTCCATTGAGCAGCGAATAACGCGGTCTGCAGCTTCTTTCAGCAAGATGCGACCGACTTCAGTAGAACCCGTGAATGAAAGATTCTTAACTCGTGGATCGTGCAGCATCTTTGAAATTGCTGGTCCAGTTTTTTCTGGAAGAACTAAATTAAGAACACCCTTTGGTAAACCTGCACGTTCCATCAAATCAACGATGTACATCGCAGTTAAAGGTGTTTCACCCGCTGGCTTCAGGATCATGGTGCAACCTGCAGCAACTGCTGGTCCTATCTTGCGAGTTGCCATACCTGCTGGAAAGTTCCACGGGGTAATAAGAATTGAGACACCAATTGGTTCGTGTGAAACAAGGATTCGCTTGTCACCTGAAGGTGATTTACGGAAATCACCTGGTGTGCGAACTGTTTCTTCAGCAAACCAGCGGAAAAATTCTGCGGCATAAGTTGCTTCACCGCGAGCATCTGGCATCGCTTTGCCATTTTCGCGCGAAATTAAAGTTGCAATGACTTCATTTTCTGCCGTCATTAATTCAAACGCTTTACGCAAAATTTCTGATCTATAACGTGGCGCAGTCTTTGCCCACGCTTTTGCAGCTGCATCGGCAGCTGCGATTGCGGCATCACAGTGTGCATCTCCAGCAAGTGCAACCTCGGCGATTACTGAACCGTCGCTGGGATCGTAAACAGGAAGCTTTCCGATTCCATCTACCCACTGGCCATCGATATATAACTGTGTATGCATGGGTGAAGCATACGCTTTAGGCGTAAAACAGTGAAGATTGTGCGGGCTGAGGTAGAGTGATGCTTATTAAGTTGCATTGATTGCAATTAAAAGAGGAGTTTTAAGTGCCTAAGTCGTGGACCGATGATGCGCCAGTCCCAGAAGTACTTAAGGATCATGCGCATCTAAAAGATTCCACTTTCTACACAATTAAGCGACGCCTGTTAGGTAATCCTCTTAACCGCCACACGCTTAGCCATCAGCGCTTAAGTAAGCGTTATGGATTAGGAATTCTTTCTTCTGACTGTATTTCATCTTCTGCTTATGGTTCAGAGCAGATATTGATTGCCTTGTTACCTGCATTTGGTTTAGCTGCATTTGCGTTGCTGATGCCAATGACCGCAGTTGTTTTGGTAATTCTTCTGATCATCACTTTGTCGTATCGAGATGTCATCAACGTGTATACAAAAGTTGGTGGGGCATACATTGTTTCGCGAGATAACTTTGGACCAGTAGTTGCCCAAATCGCGGCAGTTGCCTTGATGCTTGATTACATCGTGACAATCGCGATTCAATCTGCAGCGGGAGTTGCAGCAATTATTTCTACTTTTCCTTCACTAAGTCCTTACAAGATTCCGATGATTTTAGTTGTCATCGTCTTGTTGACCTATGGAAACCTTCGTGGCGTTAAGGAAGCTGGTAAAGCTTTTGCGCTTCCAACTTATTTCTTCGTCAGCTGCATGTTTATTGTTTTCTCAGTTGGGCTCTACAGGCAGTTCAATGGAACTTTGGTAAAGCTCAGTGTTGATCAACCTGGCGCAATTGAAATCGGCCAAGAACAAGGCCTGCTGACCTTTGCTGCAATCTTTATCTTGCTTCGCGCTTTTGCTAATGGAGGCTCATCTCTGACGGGCCTTGAAGCGATCTCAGATGGCGTTGCATTGTTTAAGACACCAGAGCATGTAAATGCCCGCCGAACCTTGTACACAATGAGCGCATTGCTTGGAACTCTAGTTCTTGGTGTTTCCTGGTTTGCTCACAAAATTCATGCAGTTCCTTACGAATCCGGTACCCCGACAGTTATTTCACAGATCGCTAAGACAATCATGGGCGATGGTGTTGTTGGGCAGGTTATGTTCGTGATGGTTCAGTTGGCAACGATGCTTATCTTGTTTGCAGGTGCAAACACTACGTACAGCGCTTTCCCGTTATTGGTTAATTTCGTCGCAACAGATGGCTACTTGCCTCGTCAGCTAACTAAGCGCGGCCACCGTCTTGCATTCTCAAATGGAATCTTATTTCTAGCTGGCGGCGGAATTTTCTTAGTTTTGATCACTGGTGGATCGGTTGAACACTTGGTTGCTTTCTATGCACTGGGTGTCTTTACCGGATTCACTTTGGCTGGTTTTGGAATGACTCGTCACGCACTGCGAAATAAAACAGGTCACTGGCGAGCAAAGGTCTTTATCAATGGACTTGCAGGTTCGATATCGCTTCTTGTTGTGATCATTTTCTCTGTTGTGAAATTTACACAAGGTGCTTGGTTAGTACTAATTACTGCACCAATTTTGGTAATGACATTTCTGCGCTTGCGTCGCCAATACACTCGTGAACAAGAAGCACTAGAGGTTAAGCAACATCAGGCACGTGCAACTTCTATTGCACGCCACGATGTAACTGTTCTTGTAGATAACGTTGATATTGCAACAGTTGGTGCAGTTCGATACGCGCGAAGCTTAAAGCCTCGTAACTTATCGGCGGTGCACTTTGTCATTGATGATCGTCGCGCAGAAGAGATTCAAAAAGCTTGGGCGGCATCTGATGCACTTGACGATGTAACTCTTGAATTAATTGATTGCCCTGATCGCCGACTTGCTAATGCAGCGCTGGATTATTCAATCCGAATGACTGAAAAGCCAGATGTTGAATTAACTCTGCTGCTTCCGCGTCGTGCGTATTCAGGATTCTTAGGTCGCTTATTGCATGATCAAACCGCTGAAGAAATCGCTGCGCCAATTTCGCAGCTTCCACGCGTTGTTGCAACGATTGTTCCTTTTGATGTCGAACGTATTGCTTCTGGAAAAACATCATTTATTCCTGCAGCACCGGTTGCACCAGTTGTAGCACCAAGAACTGTGCAGAAGGTTGTTCCGGTAGATGTTGAACCCGTAAGCCACTATGCAGAAAATGTAACTCCGATTGGCAAGATTGAATGGCGCAAGCGTGCACAAGTTCAAGGCCGAGTTACTTCAATTAAGGCCGCGCCTCGTGGATCTGCACCGGTTTTACAGGTTGAAATTTGGGATGAGACTGGCGGAGTTTCCTTGCAGTTCTTAGGACGTCGCGAAATTGCAGGGCTTGAAGTTGGTTCTCAATTGCGCGCTGAAGGCATGGTTGGTGAGGAAGAAGGATCTATGGTGATTCTTAATCCTTCTTACGAACTTCTTGTATAAAACTCTTAATCAACGCACCACATTCATCGGCAAGTACCCCTGCACGAACTTCGGTTCTAAAAGTGCTGCGTGGATCGCGCAATAAATCCCATACTGAACCGACTGCGCCTGCTTTTTCATCCCAAGCTCCAAATACAACTGTTTGTAAGCGAGATTGTGCAATTGCACCCGCACACATTGCACATGGCTCTAAAGTCACAACAAGTGTGTGCTCGGTTAAATGCCAGTCACCTATTTTTTCTGCGGCACGACGAATTGCAACTATTTCTGCGTGTGCAGTTGGATCTTGATGTAGTTCTCTTTCGTTGTGACCAATTGAAACAATTTCACCACGGCTATTAAAAATTGCTGCGCCAACTGGAATGTCACCGCTGGCTGTTGCACTACGCGCTGCATCTAAAGCAACACGCATCATTTCAATATCGTTCACAGATCCAAAAGCTCCGCGAACTCTTCTCCAAAACCAAGTCGTGCTGCAATCGCCTCTAACTGTTCATCAGGGAACAACTCTTCGTCATCACACAACGCAGTTATTTCCATTCCATTCAAACCAAGATCTGCCAAAATCTCTAGATGTCCGACCGGGCCAGCTTCTTCATCATCTTCTGGAATTGGCAGATCGGCAATCTCCATTAACTCTTCAGCAACTGGATAATCTAGAGCTGCGGTTGCATCACTTAAGAACAAAGAAATGTGTGAACCAAGCACGCGAATCAAAATAAAGAACTCTTCATCAATCGCAATTAATGCGATCGAACCACCATTTGTTTGTTGTGATTTCAGTCTGGTAATTATTTGTGCAATGTCATATGGGTCGGGCAAGGTGGCTAAGGTCCAACGGCCATCTTCATGCCAAGCCGCTACCGCGAAATCCATTTCACTTGTGAGGTCGCGCACGTCGTCACGTATGTCATCGAAGGATTCAATCTCCTCGGTCTCATCAATGAGGCCATCTTCGAATTCGGACATGGGGCCATACTTTCACTCATTTGCGAGGAATAAAACCCCTGTAAGGTATTACCTATGAAAGTACATGTCGCCAATCACCCGCTTATCAATCACAAACTGACGGTTTTGCGCGACGAACGCACCGATTCACCAACCTTCCGACGTCTGGTTGAAGAGCTTGTAACGCTTCTTGCCTACGAAGCTACCCGCGACGTGCGAACACACGAAGTTGAAATAACAACTCCTGTAACAAAGACAAAGGGCCACAAGTTGGCTGAACCTCGTCCAGTTGTTGTGCCAATTCTTCGCGCAGGTTTAGGAATGCTTGAAGGAATGAGCAAATTAGTTCCAACTGCAGAAGTTGGCTTCCTTGGAATGGTTCGAGATGAGAAAACTTTAGAAGCAAGCACGTACGCCAATCGTCTTCCTGAAGATCTTTCAGGCCGCCAAGTTTTCGTTTTAGATCCAATGCTTGCAACAGGCGGAACTTTGATCATGGCTTTTCACTATTTAATTGATCTTGGTGCAACAGACATCACCGCCGTCTGCATTTTGTCAGCACCTGAAGGAATAGCCGCAGTTGAAAAAGAGTTTGCAAATAGCAAGGTCCCAATCACAATTGTGACCGGTGCGTTGGATGAAAAATTAAATGAGCACGGATACATCGTGCCTGGACTAGGCGATGCTGGCGATCGTCTTTACGGAGTTGTGTAAATGGCATCAACATCACCTGGGTACGGAATTACGATCCGTGTCGAAGGTTCACCTGATGTACAACCTGTAGCACTCGCAACAACAGTTATTACTGCTGCCGGTGCAACAATTACCGCACTTGACGTTGTTGAATCTTTGCTGGAAAGAGTTGTCATTGATATTACTTGTGACACCATCGATGCAAGCCATGCAGATGAAATCACTGCTGCAATTTCGGCTAACCCACAATTAACGGTTCGCAAAGTCAGTGATCGAACTTTCTTGCTTCACCTGGGTGGAAAAATTGAAATTGCTTCAAAGGTTCCGCTAAAAACTCGTGATGATTTGTCCCGTGCATACACACCAGGTGTTGCCCGCATCTGTCAGGCAATTGCAGCTGACCCATCAGATGCTCGTCGCCTGACAATTAAGCGCAATACCGTCGCGGTAGTCACCGATGGTTCAGCGGTATTAGGCCTTGGAAACATTGGCCCTGCAGCCGCCTTGCCGGTGATGGAAGGTAAGGCCGCCTTGTTCAAGCGTTTTGCCGATGTTGATGCCTGGCCGGTCTGTCTTGATACGCAAGATGTTGATGAGATTGTTCGAACAGTTCAGTTAATCGCTCCTGTTTACGGTGGAATCAACTTAGAAGATATTTCAGCACCTCGTTGCTTTGAAGTTGAGCGTCGTTTACGTGAATTGCTGGATATTCCGGTTTTCCATGATGATCAACACGGAACTGCGATTGTTGTTCTGGCCGCATTGCGCAATGCGCTGCGTTTAGTCAAAAAGGATTTGAAAGATACAAAGATTGTTCTCAGTGGAGCCGGTGCTGCTGGTACTGCTATTGCACGTCTGTTAGTTCGCAGCGGTGCGGTAAACATTATTGGTTTTGATAAAGATGGTGTCATCTGTAAGTCCACACCTAATTTGAATGATGAGATGCGTACTTGGTTTATCGATAACTGCAATCCACAAGACTTCCGTGGCAATATCTCTGAAGCCATGAAGGGTGCGGACATCTTTATTGGCGTTAGTGCTCCGAATGTTCTTACTGAATCAGATGTTGCATCAATGGCGCCGAAATCAATCATCTTCACACTTGCTAATCCAGATCCAGAAATCGATCCAACTATCTCTCGCAAGTATGCAGCTGTTGTTGCAACTGGACGTAGTGATCAACCAAACCAAATCAATAACGTGTTGGCTTTCCCCGGAATCTTCCGCGGTTTACTAGATGCCAATGCACATAAGATTTCAGATGACATGTTGGTTGCTGCAGCAGAAGCTATTGCAGACTGTGTTTCTGCAGAACAGTTGAACGCTTCTTTTATTGTGCCAAGCGTGTTTGATCCCAATGTAGTAAAGGCTGTGGCTGCGGCGGTTAAGAAGTCAGTGTGATTGAGCTAGCCGCAACATTTGATCAGCAGTTTGCCACCATCGCACCTATTTTCGTCTATTTGCTAGCTGGTGGAATCGTTTTTGCCCAGACCGCCTTTTTGCCCGCATTTTTCCTACCCGGAAGCTCTGTTCTGTTTAGCGCAGGTCTCGTTGCTTCAACCGGCAAAGATGTAAGTATCTTCAATGTGGCTATGGTGATTTTCATGGCCGCTGCCGCTGGTAATCAGGTTGGCTTCGCACTTGGCCGAAAGATCGGCCGACCTTTGCTAGATAAATACAAGGATCCAAGGATTCTCAAAGTTGTAGCTCGCTCTGAAAATTTCTATAAGCGAAATGGTTGGTGGTCAGTTTTTGCTGCACGTTTTATTCCGTGGGTGCGAACTTTTGTTCCAACAATCGCTGGTGCTTCAAAGATGAATTACTACAGCTTCTCATCTGCAAACGTAGTTGGTGCCTTGGTGTGGGGCGTTGGAATCACATTAGCTGGCTATTACACAGCCACCTTGCCGTGGGTTGAAACATGGACCTATTCGATTGCCGCTTTCACAATTATTGCTTCAGCTACTTACGCACTCGTTGATTACTTACGCCACCGGCAACAACGCCCGCATACGTCATAACAATTCCTGTCACCAAATAAGCGCTAACGCTAACGCCTTCTGTTGGTGAAACCAGATCAATAATTAATGATCCAACTAATTGCCCGCCGACACTAAACAAAGTGAAAGTTAAGACCCCCAAATGCTGAACAATGGTTGAAGTAAAGGCAATATAGATGACGCCAATTACTCCGCCGGTGTAAATCCACCAGGGCCCACTTGGCAAAGGTGACAGTTCATTCTTACCAAGAATTAATCCTGCAATGATCAAAACTAGAAGAAAAGTTGTTCCTGTCATAAAGTTCAAAAGAGAAGTCGTAAAACTTTGTTTTGAATACTCATTGATCTGCCCATTTAATGCGCGCTGGACTCCAACAATGGCTCCAGCTATTCCGCCTGCAGTCACTGCCAGCATTGATAAATCATTGGCATCAATGCGATCCCAGACTGATACCAACACCGCTAGAACAGTTAAAACAGCCGCTAATACGCGTCTTGGGGAAATCAGTTTCTTGCCACCGCCAGTTAGACCAATGCGATCAACAATCAATGACATTGCAGTTTGTCCGGCAATGGAAGCCACAGAATAAATCGCCACACCAATAAGCGGAACGATCTGGGTTTGAATTGCAACAAAACTGCCACCAAGGGCTCCGGCAAACAACTTCCAACGTGCGATTTCCTTGTTGGCTACTGATTGGCGCAGGTTCTTGATTCCCTCTTTTATCTTTGTATTAAAAAGCGTGATGATAAAAATAATTACCAGCCCAGAACCAAAAGACACCAGAGCTGCCTGTAAACCGTTATCTAGCCGATGGGAAAGTTCACCATTTGCACGCGCTTGTAAAGCAATCATTGCCCCCGACAAAGCTGCCAGTAAATCTAAGCGCATAAAAAATCCTAACTTAGCTTTCAAGTGAAAGAGTGACCTGCAGCCATTCTTCCTCTAACTTTGTGGCCTCTGCAGTTAAAGCCGCTAGCTCTGTTGCGATTGCTACCAAGCGATCGGCATCAAAGGCTGCACTTTCCTGTTCAGCAGTTAAGGCTGCAATCGCCGAATTACATTTTTCCATCTGACGTTCAAGTCGAACTAAATCCTTTTTTAATTGTCGTTGTTCTGCAGCATTAGAACTCTTTTTTTCTTTGGTTGTAGTTGTTACCACAGACAATGTTTCTGCGCGTTGTTCAAGATATTCATCTACTCCCCTAGGCAAATCTCGAACTTTCTTATCCCCCAACAAGCCAACAAAGCGATCGCAAACACGTTCTAGGAAATACCTATCGTGCGAAATAACAATCAAGGTTCCGCCATAGCTATCTAGTAGATCTTCAAGTTCGGTAAGGGTTTCGATATCAAAATCATTTGTCGGCTCATCTAGCAGTAAGACATTTGGACTATCCATGAGTAATCGAGTTAGTTGTAAACGTCGCTTTTCGCCACCAGATAAATCACCCACCGGAGTCCATTGGGATTCACGATCAAAACCCAAGCGCTCACACAACTGAGAAGCTGAAAGTTCGCGTCCACCGCCGATTTCGACCCGATTTGCCACCTTTTCAACGGCTTCCAATACGCGCCAGGTTGGATCAAGTTCATCTAGGTGCTGGGTTAGAAACGCTGCTTTAACGGTTACACCTGTAACTAGTTTTCCTGCAGTCGGTGCAATCTCACCCGTTAAGGTTTTCATTAATGTTGTTTTTCCAGCACCATTTACACCGACAACACCGATTCGATCCCCTGGTCCAATATTCCAATACAGATCATCAATTAATTCTTTGTCGCCTATTTTTACCTGAAGATGATGTGCTTCATAGACAGTTTTGCCAAGGCGGTTCAGCGCAAACTTGAGCAGTTCGCCTTGATCGCGTGGTGCTGGTTCATCTGCAATCAAAACATTTGCTGCATCAATACGAAACTTCGGTTTGGATGTTCGAGCTGGTGCTCCACGGCGCAGCCACGCAAGCTCTTTCTTGATCAACATGTTGCGACGTTGATCCATTACCGCTGCTTGGCGGGATCTTTCAGCTTTAGACAAAACAAAGGCGCTATATCCACCGTCGTACTCTTCAACCTTGCCTTCTACAACTTCCCACGTTCTATCTGTAACCGCATCTAGAAACCAGCGATCGTGCGTTACTACTACAACTGCTAAACCTCGACGATTGTTGATGTAAGTTGCAAGCCAAGCAACACCTTCTACATCTAAATGGTTAGTTGGTTCATCCAGCAAAATCAGATCTAATTCGTTGATAAGCAGTTTTGCTAAACCAACTCGTCTGCGTTCTCCGCCAGAGAGCTGACCGAACTTGCGATCAAAGATGTGGTCATCAAAACTTCCGAACAAGCCAGTAAATACTTCACGGATGTTTGGATCACTTGCCCATTCATGTTTTGCCGCGTCACCTAAAACTACTTCTCCGACTGTACTTTCAGGATTTGCAAGATCAACTTGAGACAACAAACCAATCTTTGCTGAATTTGATTTAGTTACTCGCCCCGAATCTGGTGGTTCAATACCAGCCATAACTTTCATTAATGTACTTTTGCCCGAACCATTTCGACCAACAATTCCGATTCGATCGCCTTCGGAGACGCCAAGTGAGACGCCTACTAATAGCTCTTTGATATCAAAGGCTTTAGAGACATCTTCGATGTTTACAACATTGCGCGCCACGGTAGGAGAGCGTACCTTTCCCTCATGAAGGTAACTGACCGCCAATACGCTGAAGAGCTGGATAAAAAAGACCCATTGGCACATTTCAAATCCCAATTTGTCATTGGCGACCCACAGATGTGTTATCTCGATGGAAATTCTTTAGGCCGTTTACCTAAGGCAACCATCACCGCCATCAATGACTTTATGACCAAAGAATGGGGTCCCGAGGTTGTAACTGGTTGGAGCCACTGGGTCGATGAAGCCCAACCAACTGGAGATTTGTTAGGCGAAGCCGCACTAGGTGCTGCAGCTGGACAAGTTTTAGTGTGCGATACAACGTCAGTTAATTTCTATCAATTATGTCTTGCTGCAATTCATGCACGTCCAGGTCGTAAAACAATCATTACTGATGCAGCAAATTTTCCAACCGATCGTTACATCTTGGATGGAATTGCAAAGCAGTTTGGTTTAAACCTAGTCATTATTGATAACGAAGATCCAGCAATTGCTCAGCATGAGCGAATCACTACTGAAGTCCTTGCACCATATTTAAATGATGATGTCGCACTGGTGACGTTAGAAGTTATTCAATACCGATCTGGTGCTCGCACTGACATCAAATCAATTACCGATCAAGTCCGTGCAATTGGTGGTTTAGTTGTGTGGGATGCAAGCCACGCAGTTGGTGCTATTGAATTAAATCTTGATGCTAACGGTGTTGATCTGTGCGTGGGTTGTACTTATAAGTATGGAAACTCAGGACCTGGTTCGCCTGCTTGGTTGTATGTTTCCAAGCGAATCCAAAAAGAACTACAGGTTCCGATTCAAGGTTGGTTTGCCCAAGATGCTCAGTTTGAAATGGGACCAATCTTTGAACGTTCACAAACTATTCGCGGATTCCAAATCGCTAGCCCGTCTTTAATGGGAATCCGCTGTGTCCAAACAGCTTTTTCAATGATTAAAGAGGCAGGTATTGATGCGATTGCGCACAAAGCTGCCGTTGGAACACAGATGATGATTGATCTATACGACGCGTGGTTGGCACCGCTGGGTCTTGAACTAAACACATCCCGTGATCCAAAGCAGCGTGGTGGACATATTTCCTTGGTTCATCCAGATGCCGCACAGATTTGTGTTGCTATGCGCACCATGAGCAATGTGATTCCTGATTACCGCACACCTAATTCAATTCGATTAGCAATTTCTCCACTTCCGACTTCTTATGTTGAAATCTGGGATGGTTTCGAACGTATGCGTGATCTAGTGGCATCTGGCCGCTATAAAGAGGTTAAAGAAGGTGGTTCACGAGTCACATGAGCGAAAACTTTGATTCCGCACTTACCTACACCTCTTATTTAGCTGTTGATGAACTTTTAAAGCTGCAGCGTCCGCTGTCAACAGGCCCAGAGCATGATGAAATGTTGTTCATCATTATTCACCAAACATATGAATTATGGTTCAAGCAGTTGATTCATGAGTTCCAAGAAGCACAGCGTGCAATGGAAGCTGGTGATTCCCATTATTCATTAGCAATTCTTGGACGCATTAGAACTATTTTGAAAGTCTGTGTCACACAGATCGATATTTTAGAAACTATGACCCCATTGCAATTTAATTCTTTCCGTTCTTATTTATCTTCATCTAGTGGTTTTCAATCAGCGCAATTTAGAATGGTTGAAGCTTTACTTGGTCGTCGTGATGAAAAAATGGCCGGACACCTACCCGTAGACATTCAGGAACAAATAAAAGAAATCACCGTTAAGAATTCTGTGTGGGATTCTGCCCTTGTCTATATTGCAAAACGTGGGCACAAAATTCCTACTGATGTTCTTAATCGTGACAAGCGCATTGCTTATGTGGCAAATAAAGATGTGCAAGAAGTGTTGCTCGATGTTCACCGCACAGATCCCGAATCTGCGATGGTGTGCGAACGCCTGGTAGATATCGATGAAGGCCTACAAGAATGGCGTTACCGCCACGTAAAGATGGTTGAAAGAACTATCGGACACAAGATGGGAACCGGTGGATCAAGCGGTGTTGCTTATCTATCCAGCACGCTCTTTAATCCAACTTTTCCTGATTTATGGGAAATCCGCTCTAGTTTTTAACTTGGTAAACCAGCAATAACAATCTCGGACAACGGCTTACGAGTGCGTGGTGCAATTTCGCGATCATAAGCTGGGCCTTCTAATTGATCCGCTGGTGCTTGTTTTCCGATTGCCATAATCACGATAGGCGCAGCGCCACCAAACAAAGTTGCTGCTTTTTCATGATCAAAACCTGCCATTTGATGCACGACATGCCCACGATGATGAGCTTCGATCGTTAACTGTGCTGCTGCTAAACCGCAGTCATACATAAAAGTAGGAATCGCAGTTCCATCGGCTTGATTAGGCGTTCCAGCGATTGCCACAAAAGCTGCAGCACGCTTGGACCAGCTTTGATTAAAAGGTACTAAACAATCAAACAAAGAATTAAAGTTTGAGTCTCCACGTTTTCCAGCGATTAACCGCCACGGCTGCAAATTATTGGCAGACGGTGCCCATCGAGCTGCCTCAAGAATTCCAAGTAAGTCCTCTTTGGAAATCTCTGCAGTTTCATCTAGTGAACGCGGACTACGACGCTCTGCAATTAAGTCATGAATTTCTACTGCTGTTTGGGCTCTAGTCATGCGGCGAGCCTATCTTGAAATCAACGATAGTGATAAATGAGAATTACAACGATTGAAAAAACTGCACCACCAGCAACTAAAAAGTATTTCACCCAAGGTTTCATACCGGTTCGCTCTGCAGCCTTGCTTGCCATTTCTTTAGTGCGCATCATGATGCGACCGGCCCAAGCAAACTCAGTTGCCAAAATTCCAAGACCTGCCAAAAGAACTAATACCCCGGGCCCAGGTGCAACTAACAGCACTGCACCCAAAACTGTTGTTCCTCCACCGATTAAGCCAATAAAAACACGCCAGAATAAACGACCTGGTGGTGTCTTTCTGATCCAAGTGCGCAAGTTCATTTTGTTTTTGTGATTACCGTTTCTTTTCCGTATGCAGCAAATGCTATCTCTTCTCGGCGCTTTCGATAACTAGCTGAAGCGCCTGCAATCAAATGCTCGAACCGTGTACTTGATTTGATTAAAGGGTGAAGCTCGGCCGCAGTTGCTTGATCGCCAAACACCGGCGGCACCTGATCAATCTCCTGCACCTTGATGTGTGGATTTAAAAAGCGGTAAACAAGTGCCAAGCGGCGCAGTCCCAACATAATCACGTGGCGCGAACCGCGACTAATGCGATCTTGAACAAGTAGGCGCTTATAGGTAAGCCCTGAAGATTTTTTACCCCCTGGTGCTGTTGCTAATTGGTACAGCATGTTCGCAATTTCTTGCCCACCAGTTGTATCTGGAAGCTCCGCGCATTTTGCTGACAATCTTTGGCGAACCGCAGGATCTTGCAACATCTTTACCTTGGCGGTGATGTCGGCTAAATCCGCTTGGTCGGCGCGCAGTGCGAAACCAAAATCATTACACCAGCGTGCACGTGCCTCTTGATCATCGGTGCCTCGAATATTTGAAACAAAAACCGTTGGAACTTGTGCTGGCAGTAGTTCGTGAACACCGTTGTATCCAGTCGCACAAATTCCGGCATCAAAAGCGTGCAATACTTTTGCTAACGGGAAATAACGTGCGACTTTTAGATCCAAACCTTCAGGTGCAAGGGATTTTCCATCTTTATCAACTGGTGCCTTAGTTAAAATCACTTGTAAATCTTTCCAACCTAGCAAGCCTGATAATGCGGCGGTCATTTTTTCGTTGACATCGCCTTCGCCGGTTCCTAATTGCACCAGGACAGTAGGACGATTTAAATCTAAGCCCAAAGCTTTGCGGGCATCTTCGCGCGTCATCGCATCCTCTTTGCGGAAAAGCGAAACAGGTGCGGTTAATACTGCTTCTTTACGTGTAGCAGTTGGCCCAAAATCATAAGCACGAGCAATATCTCCAGGTTCGATAACTTTATCCATCATCGCCGATTGCAAACCTAGAACAAATCGTTGTGGCTTCTTTTGCCATAAACCACGGCGCACCCACACAAGCTTCAAACTAGGGTTTGCATTTTTGGCCGCAATCACACCTGGGTAAGGAATCACACCATCAAATGACAAAACTTTTGCATTTGTTTCATCGGCTAGCGCCAATAAACGATCGCGCAGATATACATCCCACTTTTCGCGAGACATCCACATTCTGTCTTTACCCGGAATATATTCGCAACGAATTCCCATAAATGCTGGAATTTATGCAAT
>JACCDX011286935.1_pt1 | contig 14666 bp, 10 predicted proteins | sample 7449681 | NCBI WGS metagenome assembly JACCDX01 (sample SAMN15323450, study PRJNA562643) | freshwater metagenome | isolation source: river surface water | place: USA:Blue River Watershed | collected 2017-08-18
ATGCCCGACTTGATGGCCGAGATGTTGAAGCAAAAAATTGGTCACCCCAAAGCGGGCGCCAACACCGCATGGGTGCCAAGCCCCACCGCGGCTGTGTTGCACGCCATGCACTTCCACCAAGTCAAAGTGGTCGACGTGCAAAAAGAATTGGAAAAGGTCAACTACAACAAGGTGCGTGACAGCCTCTTGAACGACTTGCTGCAAGTGCCTGTGACCGCCAACCCCAACTGGAAGCCTGCTGAGAAGCAACAAGAGTTGGACAACAACGTGCAAGGCATCTTGGGTTATGTGGTGCGTTGGGTGGACCAAGGCGTGGGCTGCTCCAAAGTGCCAGACATCCACAACGTCGGCCTGATGGAAGACCGCGCCACGCTGCGTATTTCTAGCCAACACATCGCCAACTGGTTGCACCACGGCGTGGTGACACCAGCTGAAGTGAAAGACACTTTCAAACGCATGGCCTCCGTGGTGGACAAGCAAAACGCTGGCGACAAGGCTTACCAAAAAATGGCTGGCCGCTTTGCCAAAGCCCCCGCCTACCAAGCCGCCCTCGACTTGGTGTTCAAAGGCAAAGAGCAGCCTAGCGGTTACACCGAGCCCTTGCTGCACGCATGGCGCTTGAAAGTGAAGGCCGGTCAGGCCTAAAGTGAAGGCTGGTCAAGCCTAATCACTGCTGCATGAAGCACAAAAAAACGGCTCCTTCGGGAGCCGTTTTTCATGGGCGCTGGGAACTATGATTCAGCCATTGCATTTATTTGATTGAGCCATTGCCATGACACACCCTTTGATTAGCTCGACTCTTCGTTTTGCCTTGCGCACCGTGATTGGTTTGGTGTTGACCGTCATCATTGCGATAGGCGTGTACTTGCTGTTCTCGTACCACTTCACCTACTCCAAAGGCGAGAGCGTGGGCTTTGTGCAAAAGCTCTCTTACAAAGGTTGGATTTGCAAAACGTGGGAAGGCGAACAAGTGCGCGCCTTGGCGGTGATGCCTGCCATTCCAGAAAAGTTTGCATTCACCGTGCGTGATGATGCCGTGGCTGACCAAATCAACCAACACATTGGTCAAAAAGTGGTGGTGGAGTACGAGCAGCACAAAGGCTTGCCCAGCTGCTTTGGCGAGACCGAATACTTCATCACCAAAGTCACGCCAGCGCCTGGCGAATAAGGCGCATCAAAGCGCGTTCAAGGCGCAGGTGGGCGCGCAGGCAGCGGGTAGACCAGCTGCTGCAAGTGCCGCACGTTTTTGTTCACCTGCACCCACCATTTGCTGAACGAGTCCATGGGCTTGTCGAGCTGACGGAACAAGCGCGGTGCAGGTCGCAGTTGCACATGACTTGCAGCCAGGTCTGGCAAACACAAATGCGCCACGGTTTGCACACTCTGCGCATTAGCCAGGGCTTGCAACACCTCTTCTGCTGAAGCAAACCAACGGTGCGGCGTGAGCGCCGCCATGCGTTCACCCACAAAGCTCCAGCGCAAGGCATTCCACGGATGCGCTTGCGTGTGCTCTGCAAATGCCACGGCCACACACACCACATCTGCCGGTAAATCTTTTGGCAAATCCGCCAACACCCACGGATGCACCAGCCAGACATGTTTACCCGCTACATCGCTGGCCACAGGGTGTGTAAACCCGAGTTCTGCAGGCGGCTCGGTGAACACCTGGGGCTCATCCCAAGCCAACTCGTTTTTACGAACTTGCGCCACCGTGGCCGCGCTGTTGGCCAAGATGTCCATCAACTCGTAGCTCACATCAATCGATGTGCCACGGCTGTGCCAAATTTCAGGGGCAAATTTTTCAACGGTATCGGCGTTGAACAAATAGGGTTTGCTGCTGCCCGTTGCAGCCACCCATTGCCAGCTGAGGTAGTTGCTGGCCAAGTCACCGTCCAGCAAATGGCTGTACATCCAGTCGGCTGCGACACGCCAATGCACCTTGCGCAAATGCACGATGTAGCTGGCCACCCACAGGCGCGCATGGTTGTGCAAATAGCCCGTGGTGTAGAGCATGCGAATCGCGTTGTCGATGACGGGCACACGGGTGCACGCGTGGCGCACGTCCTCGGGCAACTCGGTGCTGTACTCGGACTCGGGCAAGATGCCTTCACGCAACGACTGCGCAATGCCATCGCCCAAATGGTGATGCACGTGTTGAAAGTACTCGCGCCAACCCAGCTCGTAAATCAACTTGTGCTGCACGCCCACACGGTACTGGTGGTACATGGCGCTGGCCACATCGGGTACCGTTAAAAAACCATGCGTGAGGTACGGCAACAAATGCGTGACCGCACCATCCAAAGCATTGCGTGTGTGCGCATAGTCTTTGGGGCTGACATGGTCAAGCCGCAACTGAGCGGCTTCTGGCGTGGACGGAAATTCGTACATAAGATTTTTGCGATTGTGCCTTGTTCGCTTCGCTACACTTTGGGGCATGCCCAGCCAAATGCCCGCCCCCATTGACGCTTGCGCTTGTCCCTTGTGCGGCAAGCCCAACCAATGCGCGATGGAAGTCGCCAAAGCCACCGGGCAACCCGTGGCCAAATGCTGGTGTGTCAACGTGTCTTTTTCGCCAGAGTTGCTGGCAAAGGTCCCCGTTGCATCTCAACGCAAGGCTTGCATTTGCCAAGCCTGCGCCACGAAAGACGCACATGGCTGAACGCGGCTCACTGGCTGATTTGCAAAGCCGCTACGGCACACGCCACCGCTGGCTGATGCTGACCACGGTGATGATTGGCTCTATGGCCGCCATCATGTCGTCCACCATCATGAACGTGGGCATTCCCGACATGAGCATGCAGTTCGGCATCGGCCAAGAATCGGCGCAATGGGTGAGCTCGAGCTTCATGGTGGCCATGACCGTGTCCATGCTCACCACGCCTTGGTTGTTGGCGCGATTTGGCTACCGCACCACCTACATGGGTTGCATGTGGGTGCTGCTCACCGCAGGCGTTGCAGGCGGACTCTCGACGGATTACAACTTGGTGCTGGCCGCACGTGTGATTGAAGGCTTGGCGGCAGGTGTGGTGCAACCCATTCCCGCCATCATCATCTTGCGAGCGTTTGACACGTCTGAACAAGGACGTGCCAACAGCTTCTTTGGCATGGGCGTGGTGCTGGCACCAGCGCTCGGCCCCAGCATCGGCGGCTTGTTGGTGGACTGGATGAGCTGGCGCGCGCTGTTCTTCATGGTGGTGCCGTTTTGCACAATTTCGATGTGGATGGCCATACGCTATGTCCCCACCACAGCACCTGGCGGCGTGAGCGCCAACCACGGCAAACCCTCGCTCGATTTGGGCGGCCTCGCACTCGCCACGGTGGGCACCTTGTGCTTGCTCAATGGCTTGGTGATGTTGCACAGCGGCAATGTGACGGCCGCTCTCAGCTTGATGGGTGCTGCGGCGTTGTGCACCGTGGGTTTTGTGGTGTGGCAACGTGTGCAAACTCAAAACGATGGCAAGCCGCTGATGAACTTGGCATTGTTTGCCCATCGCCCATTTGCCATGGGCACCACCGTGGCCTTCATCTACGGCATTGCGATGTTTGGCTCTACCTATTTGTTGCCTTTGTATTTGCAGCTGGGCTTGGGTTTGTCACCTAGCTATGTGGGCACCTTGCTGTTGCCTTCGGGTTTGTTGTTGGCCCTCACGATTGCCGTTGTGGGTCGCTACTCCAGCACGCACCCCACGCACTTGATGGTGAGTTTTGGTTTGGTGTTGTTGGCGCTTTCATTCGCGCTGATGCTGAGTGTGAATTTGCAAACCGGCTTGTGGGTGCTGGTGGTGTTCGCGATTTTGGGTCGTGTGGGCTTGGGCTTTATCCTGCCATCGCTCAACATCGGCGCCATGCGTGGCATGGACGGCAGCTTGATTCCTCAGGGTGCCAGTGTGATCAATTTTTTGCGCATGTTGGGCGGCGCTGCAGGCGTGAGCTTGTGCGGTATTTTGTTGGAGTGGCGATTGGCTGTGCACGGAGACTCGCTCACCAACGCCAAAACATCGGCCATGCGCTTGGCGGCTTTTGACGAAGTGTTTTTGATGCTCGCCTTGGTTTGCATGCTGGCACTTTTGGCCGCGTGGCGCATTCGCCAACCGCACCCACACACCCATTGATTTTGAATTGAAACGCCATGTGCCAACTGCTCGGACTCAACTGCAAAAACCCCACCGATGCGACGTTCAGCTTCAGTGGCTTTGCGCAACGCGCAGGCGTGACCGACCACCACGCCGATGGCTGGGGCATTGCGTTTTTTGAAGGTTCCGAGCAAGACCGCGGTTTGCGCCACTTCATCGATCACCTGCCCGCCAGCACCTCACCCGTAGCCGAGCTGATTCGCAAGTACCCCATCAAGAGTCGCAATGTCATTTCGCACATCCGCAAGGCCACGCAAGGCGTGGTGTCGCTGGAGAACTGCCACCCCTTTGTGCGTGAACTATGGGGGCGCTATTGGGTGTTTGCACACAACGGCAATTTAGAAAACTACGCGCCACGTTTGCACGGCAGCTTCAAACCTGTGGGGCACACCGACAGCGAACGCGCGTTTTGCTGGCTGATGCAAGAGATGGCCAAGTCACATGCGAATGTGCCATCGATTGATGAACTCACACTGACCTTGAAAGAGTTGGTGCCGCAAATTGCCAAGCACGGCACATTCAACTTCTTGCTATCGAATGGCCAAGCACTGTGGGCGCATGCCTCCACCAACCTTTGCTACATCGAGCGCAAGCACCCATTTGCAACAGCCACCTTGAGCGACCAAGACATGAGCATCAACTTTGCGGAGCATGCGTCTCCGGATGACCGTGTGGCCGTCGTTGTCACTGCGCCTTTGACAACCAACGAGGTGTGGACGCCGTTTGCGGCGAGGGAGTTGAAGGTGTTTGTGGATGGGGAGTTGCGGGGCTGATGCTTTGCCCCTCACTTGAGTCGTCACTTTATTGCACGCCACGCATCAGCCAGCATTCGCCGTGGCTTACACCGCTGCGCGGTGAATGGCGCCACATCGAACGCTGACTGCTGTGCGACTGGACTTGTAAAGGTGTCAGGTCGGGCGGGTGAGATAGGTTCGGTTGATCTTGCTTACTTTACGCAGACCTTCAGTTGTCTGAGTGCGGTTGGCGGTGTTTGGTGTGGCGCCATTCACCGCGCAGCGGTGTAAGCCACAGCAAATACCGCCAACCGTGCTCAGACCGAACGAGCAGCTTGCTCAAGTGCGTCAATGAACATAGCAGCCACATCGAAACCCGTTTGGTCAAAAATTTCTTGGAAGCACGTAGGGCTGGTCACGTTCACCTCGGTGAGGCAATCCCCAATCACATCCAAACCGACCAACAACAAACCACGCTTGAAGAGAATGGGCCCAAGGGCCTCGGCGATTTCTTGGTCACGCGCGGAGATGGTTTTCGCCACGCCTTTGCCGCCTGCAGCCAAGTTGCCGCGCACTTCGCCGCCTTGCGGGATACGCGCCAAGCAATAAGGCACGACCTTGCCGCCGATGACGAGCACGCGCTTGTCGCCTTTGTCGATTGCAGGAATGAACTTTTGCACCATCACGGTTTGTGCGCCATCACGGTTGAGGGTTTCGGTGATGGCGCCGAGGTTCAAGCCATCGTCCTTCACACGGAAGATGCCCATGCCACCCATGCCGTCGAGCGGCTTCAAGATGATGTCGCGGTGCTGTGCATGAAAGGCGCGAATGGCATCGGCACTGCGCGTCACCAATGTGGGGCTGATGAATTGCGCAAATTCCAGGATGGCTAACTTTTCTGGGTGGTCGCGCAAAGCAGCAGGCTTGTTGAACACTTTGGCGCCTTCGCGCTCGGCTTGCTCTAGCAAATGCGTGGCGTAAAAGTACTCGGCATCGAACGGCGGGTCTTTGCGCATGACGATGGCATCTGCACTTTTAAGAGCGTAGTGCTCGTCCACGCTTTGCACGTCAAACCAATGCTCGACATCACCCGTCAAGCGCACCTGCTGCACACGTGCAGACACGTGCTGACCGCTTTGCCACACGATGTCTTGCGGTTCGCAGGCCAGCACTTGGTGGCCGCGGCGCTGAGCTTCGCGCATCATCGCAAACGTGGTGTCCTTATAAATTTTGAAGGACGACAACGGGTCTGCGACGAAGAGGATGTGCATGAGTTTTAGATTTCGATTTTGCTGCCCAGCTCCACCACGGAGTTGCTAGGCAAGTTCAAGAAGTCAGCAGCAGAGCTGGCGTTGAGATGCATTTGTGCAAACAGCTTTTCGCGCCAGGCCGACATGCCACTACCCACCGTCGGCACGATGCTGTCACGTGACAAGAAGTAGCTGGTGGTCATGGGACTGACTTCACAGCCCATGCCCTTCAAGTGCGACAACGCACCTGGCACATCGGGGTCGTCTTTGAAGCCGTAATGGATTTCGACTTGCCAGCAGTCATTGCCCAAGGCTTTGATTTGCAAACGCTCGTTTTCGTCAATCCATGGCACTTCATGGTTTTGCACGTTCACAAACAGGTTTTGTTTGTGCAGCACTTTGTTGTGCTTGAGGTTGTGCAACATGGCGTTAGGCACAGCGCCTTTGCCAGACGTCAAAAAGACCGCCGTGCCTTCCACGCGCGTGGGTGGCGACAAGAAAACTGCGTCTAAGAAGCTCGTCAAATCCAACGCATCTTCTTTGCGCTTCTCGTAAAGAATGCCACGGCCATCACGCCACGTGAGCATGAGCATCATGATGACGGAAGCGATGAGCAACGGGAACCAACCACCTTCGAACAACTTCAAGAGGTTGGAGGCCCAAAACACAAAGTCCACCGCGAAGAAAAAGCTCGTCGCAGCCAAGCACCACCAGAAGGGGTATTTCCAACCGTAGTGAATCACAAAGAACGTCAGCACGGTGGTGATGAGCATGTCTGTACACACCGCAATACCGTAGGCCGCTGCCAAGTTGCTAGATGACTTGAACATCATCACCGCCAACACGATGACCGCAAACAAACCCCAGTTCACAAATGGAATGTAGATTTGGCCCGTGTCTTTCACGCTGGTGTGCAACACTTGCAAACGTGGCAAGAAGCCCAACTGCACCACTTGCTTGGTCACGCTGAAAGCACCAGAAATCAAGGCTTGCGAGGCGATCACGGTAGCCGCTGTCGCCAGACCCACCAACGGCACGAGCAACCAGTCAGGTGCCATGTTGAAGAAGGGGTTGGCCACGGCCTCGGGCTCACTCAACAGCAAAGCACCCTGGCCAAAATAGTTCAGGGTCAGCGCAGGCATGACAACAAAGAACCAAGCGATGCGAATGGGCTTCTTACCAAAGTGCCCCATGTCTGCGTACAAAGCTTCACCACCCGTCACACACAGCACCACGGCACCCAAAATCAAAAACGTGACTTCAGGCTCAGTGAAGATGAAGCGCAAAGCATGGTGCGGGCTGATGGCCCACAAAATTTCTGGATGCGAGGCGATGTGATACACGCCCAACGCAGAAATGGCCGCAAACCACACCACCGTGATTGGGCCAAAGAACTTACCAATGCCACTGGTGCCGCGCTTTTGCACGGCAAAGAGCCCAAACAAAATGATGATCGTGAGCGGGATCACATACTTCTTAAAAGCAGGCGACACCACCTCCAAACCTTCCACCGCAGACAGCACCGAAATAGCGGGCGTGATCACGCCGTCGCCATAAAACAAACACGTACCAAAGATACCCACAATCAACATGCGGTGACGCAATACAGGGCGGTCTTTGACGGCCATGGAGGCCAAGGCCAACATGGCCACCAAGCCGCCTTCACCGTGGTTGTCCGCACGCAGCACCAAGGCCACATACTTGATAGACACGATGACGGTCAGCGTCCAAAAGAAGATGGACAAAATGCCATAGATGTTGTCAGGCGTGAACTCGACGTGCCCCGAGCCAAACACCTCTTTCATCGCATACAGCACGCTGGTGCCGATGTCGCCGTAAACGACGCCAATCGCGCCCAAAGTGAGCGCCGCGAGCGACGACTTGCCGTGTTGATCCATGACTAACCTCAGTCGTAGTTTTCTGCTTCAGGGTCGGTGGCTTCGAGTTCATAACTCGCAGCCAACATGGCCAAACGGCCAATGACGCCATACATGTAAAAGCGGTTGGGGGTGCTGGCACCTGGCTTCATGCCGGGTTGCGGTGTGTGTGCGCTTTGCTCAAATGCCAAAGGCACAAAACTCGCGCCTGGCGCATTCAAGTTTTCGTCCACGCCACGGTCGGCATGCACGCGGTAGAAGCCGCCCACCACGTAGCGGTCCATCATGTAGACCACGGGTTCAGCCACCGCATCGTTCAAGCGTTCGTGCGTGAGCACGCCTTCTTGGATGATGACTTGGTTCACCTCTTGGCCATCTTTGACCACGCTCATTTTGTTGCGCGTCTTGCGGTTGACCACATCGAGGTCTTTGACATCGCGCACGGTCATGATGCCCATGCCGTACGTGCCGTTGTCGGCCTTGACGATGACGAATGGTTTTTCGTTGATGCCGTACTCTTTGTATTTGCGCTTGATCTTGGTGAGCAAGGCATCCACATTGGTCTTCAAGCATTCCATGCCCGTACCTTCAGCGAAGTTCACTTCGCCGCACTGGTTGAACATGGGGTTGATCAGCCACGGGTCGATGCCCAGCAGCTTGCCAAAACGCTTAGACACCTCTTCGTAGCACTCGAAGTGTTTGCTCTTGCGGCGCACGCTCCAACCCGCGTGCAACGGTGGCAACAGATGCTGCTCATGCAAATCTTCCAAGATGCCAGGAATGCCAGCGCTCAAATCGTTGTTGAGCAAGATGGTGCAAGGGTCAAAGTCTTTCAAGCCCAGACGGTGTTTGCCGCGAATCACTGGCTCGAGCGTGACGCTGTCGCCATTGGGCAAATCAATCGTGGTGTTTTCTTTGATTTCAGGGTTGATCGATCCCACGCGCACATTCAAACCAGCCATGTGGAAGATGCGCTGCAGTTGCGCCACGTTCGACAAGTAGAAGGTGTTGCGTGTGTGGTTCTCTGGAATCAGCAACAGGTTGCGCGCCTCGGGGCAGATCTTCTCAATCGCGGCCATCGCTGCTTGCACAGCAAGCGGCAGCATCTCAGGCGTGAGGTTGTTCCAGCCGCCTGGGTAAAGGTTGGTGTCTACCGGTGCAAGCTTGAAACCTGCATTGCGAATATCGACCGAGGTATAGAACGGTGGCGTGTGCTCCATCCATTCCAAACGAAACCATCGCTCGATGGCGGGCATGGAATCGAGGATGCGTTGTTCAAGCTCGTTGATGGGGCCATTGAGGGCCGTGATGAGGTGTGGAACCATGGTGTCTCGAAAAGTAGAAGGCCATTTTAGGACCTATGGTCCACCCATTTTTTAGAGAGGTCACTCTCTAAAAAGTGTGGTTTAAACGCGAATTTCGCCTTGACCCAACACCACGTATTTCAACGAGGTCAGGCCTTCGATGCCCACAGGACCACGCGCATGGAATTTGTCGGTGGAAATGCCTATTTCGGCACCCAAACCGTATTCAAAACCATCTGCAAAGCGGGTGCTGGCGTTGACCATCACGCTTGACGAATCCACCTCGCGCAAGAAGCGTTGGGCATGCATGTGGTCACGCGTGAGGATGGATTCGGTGTGGTGGCTGGAGTAATGGTTGATGTGAGCGATGGCGTCGTCCAAGCCCTCCACCACTTTGATGCTGATGATGGGGCCCAAATACTCTTCAAACCAATCTTGCTCGGTCGCGTCTTTGAGGTTGGCACCTTTGACTTGTGTGAGGATGGCATTGGCTTCTGGAGAGCAACGCATCTCCACACCTTTGGCTGCAAAGATGGCGCCAATCTTGGGCAAGAACTCAGCCGCCACACCACGCGCCACCAACAAGCTTTCGCTGGCGTTGCAAGGGCTGTACTTTTGGGTCTTGGCGTTGTCGGCCACGGTCACGGCCATGGCGATGTCACAAGGATCGTCCACATAGGTGTGACAGTTGCCATCTAAGTGTTTGATGACGGGCACTTTGGCATCACGGCTGATGCGCTCAATCAAGCCTTTGCCGCCGCGTGGAATGATGACGTCCACAAACTCAGGCATGGCAATGAGGTGGCCCACCGCTTCGCGATCAGTGGTTTGCACCATTTGCACAGCGTCAACTGGCAAGCCACTTTCGCTCAGCGCTTGCTGCACCAACTTGGCCAAGGCTTTGTTGGACTCAATCGCTTCCGAGCCGCCGCGCAAGATGCAGGCGTTGCCGCTCTTGATGGACAGCGAAGCCGCTTCAATCGTCACGTTGGGACGGCTTTCGAAAATCATGCCGAACACGCCCAAGGGCACACGCATTTGACCCACGCGAATGCCGCTGGGTTGCTGCTTCATGCCAATGATTTCGCCAATCACATCAGGCATGGCGGCGAGCTGTTCGCAGCCTTGCGCGCAGGTTTCCAACACTTTGGGCGTGAGCTTCAAACGGTCCACCATTGGGGCATCGAGGCCAGCAGCCATGGCGCGCTCGATGTCTTTGGCGTTGTCGATTTGCAAGGCGTCGATGTTTTCGCGCAGCAATGCAGCCAGCTTGCGCAGCGCGGTGTTCTTAACAGACGCAGAGGCTTTGGCCATGTGCGCAGACGCAGCTTTGGCTTGTGCGCCCAGCGCGTGCATGTGTTCAGCAACGTTGAGAGTCGTCATGTGTGTTTTCCTAATTAAGCGTTGCGCGGCATACAAGCGCGGCACAAACGCATGGCCAAACGGTGCAGGGCCTGCCAGTTGTCAGCAGGCCATTCTGGCGTTTTCAAACCTTTGACAATGCCGTCGACTTGGTGCGCCGACTGCAACAATTTTTCAAGCATGCCCACACTCAAGCGCGGCAGCACACGTTCAAACAAACGCTCACGCGGGCCCCAAATGCGCTGCTCGCGCAGCGCCATGGGCAAAGCTTTGCCCGATGCGACAGCATCTTTGACACGTTTCAAGGCACGGATTTCTTCGGCCAGCGTGTAGTGCACCAACACCTCCGCTTCACCTTCGGCTTTCAAGCCATCGAGCATGCGTTGCACGCGCAAGGGCTGGCCGCTGAGTACGGCCTCTGAGAGTTTGAACACGTCGTAACGCGCCACGTTCAACACGGCACGCTCGACTTGCTCAAAGCTCAATTCGCCTTCTGGGTACAAGAGTGCAAGCTTTTGGATTTCTTGGTGCGCGGCCAACAAGTTGCCTTCCACACGCTCGGCAAAAAACTGCAAGGTGTGTTGGCCCGCTTCCCCAGAGGCTACGCGTTGTTGTTGTGCACCCAAGCGCTGCGCAATCCAGGTGGGCAAAGCATGGCGTTCAACGGGGTCGACCTGCACGCTGATGCCGTTGTTCTCTAAGGCGCTGAACCAAGCCGAACTCTTGGTGGCTTTGTCCAGACGAGGCAATAGCACGACGGTAAGGGTGCTGTCATTACCCACGGCCAGTTCAGCAATTTGCTGCAAGGCCGTGCTGCCCTCTTTGCCAGGCTTGCCCGAGGGGATGCGGATTTCAATGAGCTGTTTGTCTGCAAACAAACTCATGGATCCGCCTGCGGCCAACACCTCGCCCCAATCAAAGTGTGCGCCTGCCACGGTGTACACACTGCGCTCGGTGTAGCCCTGCGCACGTGCGGTGTTGCGCAACGCATCGAGCGCCTCTTGTTGCAGCAGCGGCTCATCCCCGTGAAAGGTGTAGAGGCTGCGCAAGCCTTTGCTCGCCTGCGCTTGCAGGTGATTGGCAAATTGAGCGCTGGCGACTTGCATCGTTAGATCTGACGAATCGCAGCCAAACGACGTTGCACTTGCAACACCAAGTCGTTTTCCATGTCTTTGTAAAGCAAGGCTTCTTCCGACTCTTTAGACAAGGCGCCTGTTTCGTTGTAGTTGATGTCCCGTGTGAGAAAAATTTCTGTGTCAGGAATCAACTCAATGCCGTTGCGCGAACGCACGCGAAAGCGATAACGCAAACGCAATTGAAATTCGCGAATAGCACCTGTTGAGGTGCGTCCCACCACCACCTTTTCACGCAGCTCAAACAGCTGATCAAAGATCACTTCGGCGCGTTCGATTTGACGCGGATCGGTAATCACCTCCACCTGTCCTGACGACTCCAAACTGCGCGTGAGTTTGACGCCAAAAGGTGACACGATAGGAATGCTATTGAACAACGTACTGAACGCATAACGCGGCGGCTTGCGCAGCTCAAACCCACACCCCGCCAGCCCTGCAGTGAGCGCGGTGAACATCAACCAAGAGCGGCGTGTGGATTGCATATCAACCTTTAAACAACAATGTTGACCAAACGGCCAGGCACAACGATGACCTTCTTCGGTGCAGCGCCGTTGGCTTGTTTGATGAACGCTTCGGTCGCCAATGCGGCTTGTTCAATTTGCTCTTTGCTAGCGGTAGCACTGACCAAAACAGAACCACGCAGCTTGCCGTTGATTTGCAACATCAGCTCCAACTCGTCGCGTTGCAAAGCGCTTTCATCGACTTCAGGCCAAGCCGTGTCGAGCAAGTTGCCCAAGCGTGCGGCATATCCCAGCTCGGCCCACAAGTTAGCGGTGATGTGCGGGCAAGCGGGGTAGAGCATGCGCAGCAACACAGACACACCTTCACACATCACGGCGTTGTCGCCATCGCTGCCATCGGCCTTGAAATCTTCCAAAGCATTGAGCAACTTCATGCAACCCGACACCACGGTGTTGTATTGCATGCGGTCGTAGTCGTAGCTGACTTGCTTCAACACCACGTGCATTTCGCGACGCAGGTCAGCCGCTTCTTTGCGTGGCTTGGCTGCGCTCAAGTTGCCAGCGGTAGCGGCCTTGAGCGTGGTTTCATGCTTGTGCGCGAAGTTCCACACACGGCGCAAAAAGCGGTAGCTGCCTTCCACGGCCGCATCGTTCCACTCCAGCGTGGCTTCCGGTGGCGCGGTGAACATGGTGTACAGACGCGCGGTGTCTGCGCCGTAGCGCTCGATCAAGTCTTGCGGGTCCACGCCGTTGTTCTTCGACTTGGACATGGTGCCCACGCCTTCGTAGTCGATGGCGGTGCCCACGGGCAACAAGCCATCGCTGCTTTCAGCAGCATTCTTGAGTTTGGCGCCCACCACTTTGCCTGCGTCGTCGAGCACGTGCTCGACATCGTGTGGCCAAAAATAGTCTTTGCCACCTTTGGCGGTGCGGCGTGAGTAGATGTGGTTGAGCACCATGCCTTGCGTGAGCAGCTTGGTGAAGGGCTCGTCCACTTTGACCAGACCCATGTCTCGCATGACCTTGGTCCAAAAACGCGCATAGAGCAAATGCAAAATCGCGTGCTCAATGCCGCCAATGTATTGGTCCATCGGCGCCCAGTACTGCGCGCCCTCGGCCACCATCGCGTCGGTGTTGGTTGGGTCGCAGTAGCGCATGAAATACCACGACGAATCCACAAAGGTGTCCATGGTGTCGGTCTCGCGGCGCGCAGGTTTGCCGCACACGGGGCAAGTCACACCCGCATGGAAACCTTCGTGCTTGTGCAATGGGTTGCCAGAACCGTCGGGAATGCAGTCTTGCGGCAACACCACGGGCAAATCTTTTTCGGGCACCGGCACAGCGCCGTGTTCGTCGCAATGGATGATTGGGATAGGCGTACCCCAGTAGCGTTGGCGGCTGATGCCCCAATCGCGCAGACGCCATGTGGTTTTCTTCTCGCCCAAGCCTTTTGCAGCGAGCAACTCGGCCACTTTGTTGACGGCCGCTTTTTGGTTCAAGCCATCGAGCTCGCCAGAGTTGATGCACACGCAGCTCTGTTTGTCGCCGTACCACTCTTGCCACTCTTTGTCGTTGAAGGCTTGGTCTTTGACCGACACCACTTGTTGGATCGGCAAGTCGTATTTCAAAGCAAACGCAAAGTCGCGCTCGTCATGCGCAGGCACGCCCATGACCGCACCATCGCCGTAGGACATGAGCACGTAGTTGCCCACCCACACTTCGACCTTTGCGCCGGTCAATGGGTGCGTGACGAACAAGCCCGTGGGCATGCCCTTTTTCTCTTGCGTGGCCAACTCGGCTTCTGTCGTGCCGCCGCTCTTGCATTCTTCGAGGAAGGCGGCCATTGCGGGATTACTCGCCGCAGCGTGCAACGCCAGCGGATGCTCGGCCGCTACCGCGCAGAAAGTGACACCCATGATGGTGTCGGCGCGTGTGGTGAACACATACATCTTGCCGTCGCCAATCAGCGCGCCATCTGCACCCGCAATGTCGTGCGTGAACGCAAAGCGCACACCTTCAGACTTGCCAATCCAGTTCTCTTGCATCAAGCGCACTTTGTCGGGCCAGCCGTTCAAAGTGGCTTTGTCGTTGCCCATCTGCACATGCTCGAGCAACTCTTGTGCGTAGCTGGTGATGTCGAGGTAGTAGCCAGGAATTTCACGCTTCTCAACAGGCGCACCGGTGCGCCATCCTTTGCCGTCAATCACTTGCTCGTTGGCCAACACGGTTTGGTCGACTGGGTCCCAGTTCACCACTTGGGTTTTGCGATAGGCGATGCCTTTTTCGAGCATCTTCAAGAAGAGCCATTGGTTCCACTTGTAGTAGGTCGCATCACAGGTGGCCACTTCGCGTGACCAGTCGATGGCCAAGCCCATGGCCTGCATTTGCTGCTTCATGTAGGCAATGTTTTCG
>JACCDX011427755.1_pt1 | contig 14664 bp, 20 predicted proteins | sample 7449681 | NCBI WGS metagenome assembly JACCDX01 (sample SAMN15323450, study PRJNA562643) | freshwater metagenome | isolation source: river surface water | place: USA:Blue River Watershed | collected 2017-08-18
ATTACGAAGCGTCAAGGTCACCTATGGAAGATATTAAAGTAACTATAAATGAATTTGAAAGATTTGTTAAAGAAGCAATAAGTGTAAAAGTCAATATTTAAAAAAAATATATACATTATGGAAAAAGAAGATGTATTCAAATTTGAAGATTTTATAAGTGGTGGTAAATTTAAAGATTTACAAAAGATGAAATCTGATCTTTTAAAGGAAGGATTGTTCTCCGAAGAAGATGAACTCGAACAATATAGTGGTGAAGAACAAACTGATAATGAAGAAGAAGAGATAAACCAAGAACTCAATCCCTATAAATTTGATAGTGATGATGAATTTTATTCTTTGGATAAAGAAGAAATCAACGAAGTTGATGAAGACGATAATGAAGAACTCGAAGAATTGGGAGAATCAAACTACTACAAACTATTCAGAGACAAAGCTGAAGATTTTGTTTGTGATATAGCAATAGAAGGAGTTAGTCAAAGTAATACTGAAGTAAGACTAATAGTAGAGTCTGATGACTGGACACTGATGTTTATAGGAGAGGTTAAAAACGGAAAATGTATTATACCTATTAAGAAACTAAACATTCTCAACGAAGGACAGACAGGAAACATTAGGTTGGAAGTAAACGCTGATGGAAATCTTTTCACTCCTTGGGAAGATAGATTCGTTGTAAAAGCGTCTAAAAAAGTAAGTGTTAGAGTAAACGAAAACCAAAAAACGATAAAAAGTAAGCCAGGTGTTAAGGTAAATGTAAAAAGATAAAAAAAGAGACCATTTGGTCTCTTTTTTAGTATTCCTTATATCCCTTTTGTTCTTGAACTCCGGAATTGGTTATTTGATTTATTTTATTCTTTATCTTAAACCTAAGGTCATTCGTCATGTAAACCATTCTGGCATTTTGAACAAATTCGTCGTCAAATCTCTTTTGAGATTCCAAATCTCTAAGATCATCCTCTATTGTCCAAAGTCTCGAGTTTACCTCAATAAGTTTTTCAAAAAGATTCCTTACTTCCTCAGAATTGAGATATACATTAGATTTATCTTTCAATATATCATATTCCCTTTCTATGTGTATTAGCTTTTCGGGATCCGAAATCCTATCTTTTTTGATACCTAATATTGTTAATTTATCCAATATCTCCCCTATACTAACTTCTACTAAAATCATTTTCTCTTATTATTTTTATATAAGGTGTGCAACATTCTTTTCTCTCATATAACCGATTACTCTATTGAGTACAGATTCATCCTTTATACCATGATAAAGCATTATGTTTGAAGAATTATCACATCTCAAGAGATCACTACCCATTATTCCATAGTTTATTGAAGGATCTCCTTTTATTCCTTCATTTTCTTCAACATATTCAAATGGTTCGAAATCTAATGTATTTAGATACACTCTTCCAAGGTTTCTTTTGGCATTTCTCTTCCAAAGAACTATATTTACTGCAGTTTCATCTGGGAATGGAAAATATACTTTTCTTTTTGATAGTAGGTATTGGTTGTCACATATAGACTTCCATTCCATTATGAAGTCTCTACACTTTTCGGAAAAACTTATTATGTTTGAATATACATATTCCATTGATCTTTCAGATACTCCAAAATACTCCATCAAAGTAGTTTCGTCGTATTTTATACTTCCTTCAAATGCAAATGGGTAAGCCCAATTACCGTTTGGTAATAAAGGATAATCGTTTCCGTTTTCAAACTTAGACATATCAAACCTCTTTCCAATCACTATGTCGGTGTCAAGAAAAAGAGCCTTTCCTCCAAATCTATCTAAATGTTCTAATATAATACTTGGTTTGTAAAATTCAAAGGTTCTATACCCTGTTGGTTTTTTTTCATCTATACCCATTGGTATTTTTACAAGTCTCTCATGTTCGATTTCTGATTCAAAACCAATAGTGTAGTAAAACATCTTAACATCATGTTCCATGTTGATAAGTATAGACTCTACCAGATGTTTCACTTGGTATTCGTAGTTTTTGTCCGAATAGAAAACGACAGATTTTATTGTTTCTTTTTTATAGTTTTTGTCTATTAGTCCATTTGAAACGATTAAGTCTATTACCATATCAGAAGTTATGGTCTTACTACACTCAAATTGTCTTATCGTTCCTTTGTAATCCGGACACCAGTTCCAATCTCCTGGATCAAATTTATGTCTTCCCCAACAATCATTACACACACTTTTATTTATAACCCTTATGACATTGTCGGTCGGTTCCAAATGTTCTCCTGTGAATCCGGATATAAGAACCACTGGTATGTTTATTGCCCAAGCGAGCCAACTAAGCCCACTACTTATACCTACAAAAAACTCACAACTATGCATTTTGTCTATCAACTCATCAAGTGATCCAACCTCTGATTTTATGATTCCTTTTGGATAATTATTACCCATATAACCATCCTCTTCTTTGGACATCATGACCACTTCATATCCCTGTTCTATTAAAAAATCTGTTAGTTCCTGCCAACCTGTTGGGTTGTTCCAATATTTTGTCTGTGCCGTCGAATGAAATCCGATACCAACTCTTTTTCTCTTTTCAACATTTGACTTTCTTAAAATAGGTCTAACTTCTTTATATTCAAGTCCGAGTATGTCGGTTGCCATTTGTAAAAGAGAAATTTTTGTTGGATTACTTCTGTGTCTAGTATAGTCTATCTCACCATCGTTGAAAAATAGTCCTATTCTGTAAGTTGCATAAGCATTTTGAACTATTGATCCCGGAACGACAAACTCTAAATACGGATATTGGTCTACAAAAAGGTTGTTATGAAAAGTAGAGCATACAACCTCACAATTCCATTTTTTTCTAAATTCGTCTACATAAGGAAACCAAGCCATGGTATCACCAAGTGACTTTGATTCTAATGCTATGTAAACCTTCTTCCCTGTTGGGTTAAAATTTTCAACAAAAACAATTTTATTTGATTCCAAATCAGTAACAGTACATGTGCATTTGTCAAAGTATTTTTTGTTGGTTTTACACCACATATTGGAACCAATCTCCGTACTATAGTCCACAGATCCGTTTCCATTTACGAACTCAACTCTGAATCTTTTTTCAATCGATGATTGTATTTCAAGATATGCACCGTCATTATAATTGAATATAAACTTTGTTGGATTTATATCTCTGATAGGATTTTCGTTTTTTACTAAATTATCGTACATGATTTTTTTATTTTTTATGACATAACTTCAAAACTATCGGTTATTGAAAGACTTTCCATTATGTTTCTTTTATTTAGATTTGAGTCTCCGGTTATGTATATAACTTTACCATCATACATATCTTTATATGTGTGTAACTTTTTTATGAAGGTAGGTAAACCATAACTCAATGATTCTTTTACCGCCAACGGACTTAATTCGAAGTTTGAAGTGAAGTAGAAAAGGTCTGCGGCCCTATAGAATTTATCAACATCGTTTCTTTCACCATGTACGATACAGTTTTCTGGAACAGACTCCATTATTGGACCCCAATAATCTTTGAAGTTCACTGCTTGGTTTCCAACAAAGTGAAATAACACCTTCTCGTTTTCAAACCGTTTTGCTAACTCAAAAAGTTCTCCCTGATTTTTACCACGCGTAAATAGACCAACATTCAGAACATGCTTATATTCTCTGTCCCAACCTAATTCCTCTTTGGCTAAATCTTTATCATATTCGTAATTTTCAATTGGATACTCCCATACACTACATTCAATATCACCATTGAAGTATGAATAAAACACATCTTTACTCCATTCAGAGACGAGTATATATCTGTCGGCAGTGTATTTTATAGTCGATGGGTCAGTAAGTGATGAATGTGTAGTTACTACTATGTGGTATTCTCTTTTATCTGAATAGATTTCATCTAATATTGATGATCTTACGAATGTTTCCGGTATTTCATGAAAATGTATTATGTCAGGTGATATACTTTTTATTATATCCAGAGAATCTGTTTTATCCAATCCTATAGTGTACATTCTATTTCCAAGAATTCCTTCTATTGCATTTCTTTGTACAACATAGATTCCACCAGTGACATTTTCCCATTCTATCAATGATATCTCATATTCTTGATTTAGTTTCTCAATTTGTTTAAGAACAAATTGAGGCATACCACCCGTTGAAAGGTGCGGTACTATAAATAATAGTTTCTTCATATCACATTATATATGTAGTGTGGACGATTGTTTAAAAGACGATAAAGCATTTTTATATATAATCTATTGATAAAAAACAAAAATCAAATGGAAGACTATAATAGAAATATGGGAAAGCTTATAAATCTTAACGAAACCGAAAGTCAAACTTTACTGGACGAAATATTCGCAAACGAAATAATAGTTTTCGAAGACGTACAGGGTTCTAAAATATGGGTAAATTGGAATGGAAAAGATTTTTCCATTAAACCAAAATCCATAAACAACCAAGAGATAAACCTTATCGATTTAGCAATGCAGAATTACTATAATCCTGCTATTGACTATCTAAACTCTTTGGATATAAGAGTAAAATCACTTTTAAACAAAAAATGGTGGTTTTGTTTTGAATACTTTCCAGACAACCAACCTGCAAATATAGAGTACGAAAGAACTCCAAAGAATAACCTTGTTTTAAGTTCGATATATAAAAACGGAAAATATGATTTCTTCATAGATGAGATAGATGAGTATGCTAGATTGTTTGATGTGGATATGCTTCCTATAATGTTTCAGGGTGTTTTGTCTGAAAGAATGATAGAAGCGATAAAATACTTCCTCAACACCAGTGAAGAAGATTTGGAATATGTTTTTGGAGAAAAAAACTTTGCATTCTTTTTCTACAAAATACTAAATCCTGCATCCGAAAATTCGTTTTTAATGCAGGACGACTTCCAACAAAATATTGAAAAACTTATAATCAGATCAAAAATAAAGGATGTTTCTTTTGAATTACTAAATCCATTATATAAAAGAGTTAGTGACTCTAATAGTACCGATTTTGTTGAGATATACACTTTGATATTGGTAAACTTCTTAAATTTTTGTCAATCAATAAACTTAACCGACATAAAATTAAAAGGAGAAAAGAAAGATGACATATACATATACCTAATGTGTAGACTTTACAACTTTTACATAGGTGAGTTAAAACAAGATTTACTGGACTTTGAATTCATCGTTCCTGAATTCTTTGACAAAGAAAAATTCAAAATAAACACAGAGCTTATTGAAAATAAACTAACTAAGGAATACATAGGAGAAAGTCCAAAACTAGAATACATCTTCAAAGTAATACTTGGATCTTTCAATAAAAAAAGAAAGAAACCTATAGGAATCTTCACTGAAAATACAGTGAAACTATTTAACCTTTTTATAGATGACATAAGTAAATATATTGACAACTATCTCAACAAAATACATGAGCTCGAACTAAATAGATCAGGTCTTTTAGACTTTGGAGATTTCTTTGAAATTCAGTATGATACAGATGCAGAGGGCGAGGTTTATCCTGATGTTTATGATGAGTTTTCTAAAGGTGCAACTAACAATAAGAAGAAAAAAGGAAAGGGTGGTAAAGGTGTTGCTCTTCCACAAGAATTAGAAGAACCTAAAACTCCGGTAAAATAATGAAATCTTTTGATTTAAAGATGAAGTCGGTTGAAGTAAAAACAACAACAAGACCAATTCGTACACAATGGACTGCAGAAATGGCGGCAGACCTATCATCATACCATAATATTGATACATCAAAAATGGAGTCAATACTCATGAAGGAAATGAGAGTATATAAAAGAAAATCCATGATTCGTAAAATTTATGAATCATGAAAACATATCCAATGACAGTGGATATAAATGATATGAGTGTAAAATCAGTTATCCCACTATCCAAAGTAAATGGATATTCAAATATCAGGAAAAAATTAGAAGATAAAAAACATAGCTTACAATTTCTACCAGAATCACTGGAGGAGTTCTCAAAGAACAAAAACTTCGAATACAAAGGACAGAAGCTAAAATCTTCTTATGTAATAGATATAGTACATAACCTCATACTGAAATACTACTTCAAAAAAGATAACAGATTTCATCTGATGTCGACCATATTGAAGGAAAAGTACGGACACCTATATAACTACTATATGGACTATCTCATAGAGAAAAATGCCATAAACATGGTTGCTAACTACAGAGCCGGTAGAAATGCAAAGGTCTACAAAATTTCCGAAAGAATACTCAAAGGAAAGATAAAAAGATACGTCAACAAAGACACAACTCTTCTGAAGAAATACAAAAACAAAGTATCTCAAGTAGAAGAGGATGGAATAAAAAACAATACACTGATTGACCAAGATATAAAAGCAATGCTTGTTGATGACCTCTTTTACACAAAGATAGAGTTCGATAAGGCAATATTCTATTTAGACAATCTACAACACAACGATACAGACATTTACAACAGAAACAGATATTCGGTGGAGTGTATAAATGACAAACATATATTTTACCACTTTGATAGTTATGGTAGAATGCACACGAACTTTACAATACTCAAATCCTTTATCCGTAAAAACTGTCTTTTGTTAGACGGAGAGGAAACACATGAAATTGATATAGTGAATAGTCAACCACTTTTCCTAACAAAAATAATATTAGATAGTCAAACAAAATGGGTAAATAAAGACGAGTTTGAACTTTTCAAAGATTTGACTATAAATGGAAACTACTACCAATATGTGATGAATCACATAGGAACTTCAGATCGACCAATGGTCAAAGAAATGACCTACAAAGTCCTGTTTGGTAGAAATACACACAATAGTAAAGCCGACAAAGTATTCAAAAAGCTTTTTCCAACAATACATAATTTCATCAGACTTTATAAAAAAGAAAAGGGAGATTACAAAGTTTTGGCTTATGAACTTCAAAAGGCAGAATCAAACTTAATATTTAATAAAATAATAAGAGAGATAAAGAATCAATACCCTGAAATAAAAATAGTCACCGTGCACGACAGTATAATAATACCAAGAAAGAGAAGAGAAGAGGTTGATGCAATCTTCAAAACGAAATTATATGAAGAATTTCACCTTTTTTAAATTAATATATAAGATATACCGGAAGGAAATATTTATATATAAACTATGCTAGGACTAGAACAACCAAACACTTCGTACATGCTTATTTCTTCTGAAAATATAGATCAGATAACTTCTGTTCTATATGCAAAGAACTATCAAATACTTCCTATAAACGCATATTTCGAAGGATCATTCGATGATTCCATAATGGCATTTGGTAGAAGTGATAATGATGATTTAAGAAACGATGCTCTTTTTTTGTTAGGACAATTCAACGAAAGAAATATGATAGTGAAATATACCGGTGAATCAGAGGTTAAAAAAGTCTTCTTCAACGGTTCTGAAGAGCCAATGGAAATAGTGATGTTCAACACCAACGAATCATACAAATCATACATATATAATGGAATATCTTTTTCATTCGTTGAAAAGACAAGATATTGGAAACCAAAGTCACAAGATGATTTTAAAATAGGAATGGTTGTAGAGTATCTCAACAATAATAAATGGTACGAAAGAATTGTTAGAAATCCTAAAGAAGAATGGGAAAAACTATATAAACTACTTACCAAATACGATAAAGTAAGAATACCTACAAAAAAACTTCAATATACATAAAAAAGCACTCAAATGAGTGCTTTTTTATTTTACGTTAAACCATACATATTGTCTTTCCCAATGAGGTGTTTCTTTCAGAAAGTAGGTTGCATCTGTGGTGTTGTTGATGCAGATGATTCCACTATTGTCTATATTACCACCACGAGTAACAATGATTTTGTTTGGACTGATGTTCTTATCAAGAATTACTTGAATACCACCAAGATTATCCTTTTCACTGAACCAATGCCAGTTGTTTTCACCGACTATGACTGCCTTTGCAGGTCCAATTCTTCCCTCTGTTGCAATGAAGTTAGAAGCGTGCATTATTTTGGTAACAATCCTTCTGAAGTTTATTCCCCTATTTTGCTCTAACGTATGGTTAGGATCATTTATTGCTACATAATCCAAATTAACCGGAAAGTGGTGTTTTTGCTGCGTGTTTCTTTCTAAGAATCCAACTATTGTGTTATAAAGATCTTCCTCATCAACAAAAGGATTTGATTGTGCGTTTATAGTCATTATCTTTGGTGAGATTATAGATCCAAATTCTTTGGAAACCTCCTCCGAAGTATAGTCTCCGTTTTCATCGACTTCATCCAAAACGGTATCTATGGCAAAGTTTCTCTTCTTTCTTTTCACCTCTCTTCTAGTCTCGTCGTCTTCCACGACCATGTCCATATACATAATCTGAGCCACCGGACCCATACTCTTACTCTTTTCAGAGTAGTTGCATATTGCTTTTAGTTTGTCGTTAAAAGTTGTCATATTTGTTCTTCATTCCAGATTTTGTTGCAACATTGTTTATTACTTTCTGTAACTCTTCCTTATTCATTGTACTTAATTTTTGAAGAAGTTGTAGGTTTCTCTGATACCATTTCATGTCTGGTGCTACTCTCTCGTGGTAGAGATGAAAACATCTACCCGGAACTTCTGTCCATGTAAGAAAGTTCTTAACTTTTATTGCTTGAAAATCATCTTCTCCACCCCATCCTATAAAATCCTCGTGATATCCTCCAATTTTGGCATAAGCATCTTTTCTAAAAACGGTCATTCCACCACAGATGTTTATTTTTTGGTTGTCGGTCTCACCTCTTCCAGGTCTGTCTATGTTTATTATTGCACCCATATCCATATTTGTTTCCTGTGGTGTAAGATCAACTACCGGAGTGTAAGGACTAACTACGTCGTAGTTCTCTATCTGTTTTACCGCTTCTATAAACTTCTCTGGATTCATTATTAGATCACAATCCGTTAACACTAATATATTTGAGTTTGCGTGTCTGGCACCCACATTAAATCCCCAAGACCTATTAAATGGCATATTGGATTTTAGAAAAATGTGTCTACATGGTAAAGCCGTTGTATTTAACTTAGAGTGTTTATCTTGTTCAACCACTATAACTTCCGATCCAGAGAATGAGTTTATCCAACCCAATGTTCTTTTTAAATTATTGAATCGCTCCGTGTTGTGTCTGTAGTTTATTATGCAGGTAAAGTTATAATTAAAATCCATTATTGTTCTATATTTTTTAGTAATTTTATGAAAATATTGTATCTTTGTTTATATTATTAGATATAATATTTATGAAATGTGTGGGAAGAACAGAAAAAGTTTCTTTTCCGGAGTTTGGAATAGAGACAACTGAGGCGAAGGTGGACACCGGTGCATACGGAAATGCCCTTCATGTGGATGAAATTTTCGTAAAAGACGAAAAGCTTTTTTTTCTAATAGATGGTGAAGAGTATGTTTATGAACAGTACAAAACTATAGTAGTAAAAAACTCCTTTGGTAAAAAACAAAAAAGGTTTTCAATAGTATCCAAAATGATATTAGGAGAAAAAACTTATAAAGTTCGTTTATCATTGACTAATAGAAAGAAGATGAAATATCCAGTACTAATAGGTAGAAGATTTCTGAACAAGTTTAAGTATATGGTAAACGTAAGAAAAAAGAATATAAATGATAGAGCTAAAGCGTTGTAACTATTTTACTGGAGATATAACTTGTGTATCAAGTGCCGTAAGCTCAATCGTTAAATTTTTAGAAGTTGACGGTAGAAATCCAATACTATTTACACCACCAAAACCAATAGATTCTAAAAGTAAAAGTGTAACAAACCTTATTTACTACCTAAATCCACTTATAGTTTGGGATAATTTCGAAGACTTCAAATCTAAAATAGAAGATCCTGCTAACCGATTTAGAGTAAACCTAATGGTGTTCGACTTCTGGGGACTCAGTAGAGCAGAGATATCTCGATATAAAGAAGTGATTGACGAATTCAAAATAGACCATATAATAATAGCTAAAGAATATATCTACAAAAACTCCGACGATGTGGCAGACTTCCATGTTAAAACGGAATATAAAGACCTTTCAACAAATAGTAGTAATGGTTACATGTCTACGAAATCGGAAATATGGCTTACAAATAAAATTGACGGTTGGAATGCAACATTAGATTCTTTGAAGACCGGTTACATTCGTGATAAAAAAATCGATGATCTTTTCAACAAATAATTGTTTAAAACTTTTCTAAATAAGAAAAAGTTCCTTATCTTTGTATCGTATCAGTTAAAATAACTTAATTTTATTCAAATGAGAATAACTAAAAAATTCCTAGCACTTACAAAATTCACATATCCACACGGAAAGGAGTACCAACTTCTACATCAATTACCAGAAGGATACCAAGAAGATGGTATGGGAAACTACTACATCCAAATAGGAGAGACTCCTTCTACTATGTTTACATGTCACTTAGACACCGCAGATAAAGAACAAACAAGAGTTAAACATGTCTTTGACGGAAACATAATACGCACTGACGGAACATCTATATTAGGTGCAGACGACAAAGCTGGTATGACTGTAATACTTTATATGATTAAAAAACAAGTTCCAGGACTTTACTACTTTTTCATCGGTGAAGAAGTTGGATGTGTTGGATCAAAAAAACTTGCAACAGCATGGAAAACAACTGAATTTTCCAAATACATTAAAAAAGTGGTTTCCTTCGACCGAAGAGGAACTGACTCAATCATCACATATCAAATGTTTGGAAGATGTTGCTCAGACGAATTTGCACAAGAGCTTGCAAATCGAATGAATGCAACAGGTAACAGAATGAAGATGGAGTTAGACGACACCGGAATCTTAACAGACTCTGCAAAGTTTGTGAAATTGGTTCCAGAGTGTACTAATATATCCGTAGGATACCAAAACGAACACACTGGACGAGAATGTCAAGATATTGAATTCCTACGAAGATTGTGTAACACCGTTGCCAAAGTGGATTGGGAAACTCTTCCTGTAAAGAGAGATCCTTTAGAAGAAGAAGAATATGACGACTACTATGGATGGGGATCGTTTGGATCATTGAGTAAATACAACTACGGTAACTACCAAGAAAATCCAGAATGGAAAGAAGAAAACTACACTCATGTTCTTTTAGATGGAAAGACTAAAAGAGTCTACATAGCAACTTCTCGAATAGACGAAGAAAAGGCTGAGATATACAAATGGTTAGGTACACAAGAATACTACGATGTACAGAGTATTGTTTGGAACGGACATAGTCTTTACTTCGAATCAAGATCCGGTAAACTTGAGTTTGTGGGTAACAGAACCGATTTAATGGATATGATAGAAGAGTTGAAAGCAATTCCAAAAAACAAAATATCAGAAGTTCTTCCTGGAAAAAGAAAGACATTTATGAATGCATTTTAAAATAAAAAAGAGGCTTTAGGCCTCTTTTTTTTATCCTAGAATAATTCCAGGAGTTTTGTACTCTCTTTGTGAAACGATTTCTAACATTTGGTTAGTACTCAATTCATTTGGGTTCCATCCTTTTTTCTTAGAATATTCGTTTATGAATTTCTCTCTAAGTAAAAGTGCTTCATCCTTAGGAAGTGCTTCGTTTTTAATCATTTTTAAGTCTTTGTTTTCCATAACTCAATTTTATTTTTATATTTTATATATTAGATTTCAACCATTCTATATTTTCCTCTTTAATCATTAAACAATTTGCATTGGTGAAGTATTCAAATCCTAAATTTTTTTTAATTGTAATATCTCTGTATGATGCCATTGTAGTACTAGACATTATATCAAACAATTCGTTTGTAGGCACTTTAAAGTTTTGATCATATTGTTTCAACAGAAATAGTCTATCAGAGAATTCTTGCCTTGTTTTTGAAAGAAGTGCCAAATCTGGTGCACATGAAAAAACAATGTTGGCACCGTCGAATGGTATGACTAGATAAGTATAGTCGTATGATCCAAATGCTTGAGCACCTTCTTTTGTCGTTGATCCGATAAGACTTTTGTATCTAGGTACTATGTAGTCTTTTCTTTCGTCGAAGAAGTCTTTGTAATTGTAAGTACCAATTGTTCCTTTTCTAGCTTCTTCGAAGAAGAGACCAAAGTCTCCAAAATTTATTGTGTTTCTCCAAAGCATGTCGTTGTCAAACGAAAAGTTTTTGCAGTTTTCTCTAAATATAGTCAAGAATTCTTCCTCATTTAGTCCTTTTGTTCTTGTCTTGGATTCTCTATCGACAAACTCTTGAAATTCTAATATTCTTTTCATTCATTATATATTATTTTACCTTATTGGAAAAAATCCTTATATTTGTATAAACATTGATTTATGAGTAAAAGATTAGAAAATACAGATGCCTTAAAGTTTATCTTCGCGGGAAACTCAACGGTCACTTTTTTGAACACTGAAACTGAAAACAGATTTACCTTTCATGTAAAGAAAGCAAAAGATAGTAATTTATTCTTTGTAAATGTTTTAACAGGTCCTGAACAATATTCCTATTTGGGAACTGTTTCAAACGGAATCTATAAGCACGGGAAAAAGTCTAACTTTACCGGTGCACAATCCGAAAAAGTCTTCTCCTATGTTCTAAACAAACTAAAGACTCAATCTTTACCCGAACAGATAGAAATTTGGCATGAAGGAAAATGTGGAAAATGTGGAAGACAACTTACTGTTCCTTCATCAATAAATACCGGTATAGGACCGGAATGTATTAAGTCTCTTTCAAAGGCAGAAAAGAGAGATATATTTTTAACTTCAATTTTAGGATAATGGCAGTATTCATAACTTTCGTCCAATTTTTTACCTTAATTTTTGGATTCATCTATTCTATTAGAAGAATTAAAAAGTACAAATCGATAACCTTTGAGGTTCGACGAGGTGAGAGGTGTTATGGTTGTTCTACTTTAGTAGAACATGACAATCCAGACTACTTAGATTTTCAATCTTTTAAAGAAAGCTTGGAAAAAGAAAACTTTAAACTTTGCGTTGCATGTAAGAGGGATGAAAGTCTTGATTTGTTCATAAAGTCTGGATTTCCTGATGTCACACGAATCAATAGGTTCAAAAAGTTTCTTTTTTCTAAGAAATCGGATAAGCTTGTTTGGTACTTCATGTTTGCTATCTTAGGAAGTGTTGCTGTTGAGATTTTTGCAAGATTTGTATTTGATATAAAAGTTTTTTGGCTATTGACACCAATATTCAACATAGTTTATTGGAGCTTGTTTTGTTACAAATCAAAAATAACACATATAAAAGAATAAAAATTGCTATATTTGCAGTATGTTTAAAGTAAAAGGTATATTAGAATTCGATCCTGTCGACGTGTCAAAAAAACATGCCGAGCAATCAACCTGGAAAAAGGTTGCGATGGTTCGATTTCATGATGATGATACCTGTAAATACTATAAATGGTTGTTAGAACAAAGATTTGGCCTTCGAATTCCAGACACAAATGTCTTTGAATGGAAAGGAAGACTAAATGATCCAGTTCGTGGAACTCATGTAACTGCTATAAACGATATTGTAGACGACGAAATATATACACAAGCTAAATCAATATTTCACGAAAAAGAAGTAGAGATTACCTACGACCCGACACTTATTCGTTGTAACACCAAAGGTGAAAAGATGTGGTGGCACATAAAAGTTTATTCCGACGACATAATGAACATAAGAAACGCAATGGGATTGGGTGTTCCTTTCCATAGTTTACATATGACCATTGGTTTGGTGAATCCAAAATTCATCGATCACAATGAATGGGTAGTAAGTACCTGTGAGAAATTAGGAATGTATTTGCCAATAAAATAATAATAATTATGAAAAGCTATCAAGAAATAAAAGAAGAAGAACTAATCACGACAAAGAACTTTTCCAACAAAAAGCTGGACCGGTACATTTGGTTGTGTAAGTTTCTTAGAAAGATTTTAAATGAGAACTTTTTTTGGACGGCTTCTTTGGTTTCATATACAATAATACCTTCGATATTTGTTTATTTGGGATTTTTCAAATGGGAACCAGTGACTATTTTTCTATTCGTACTTGTTCACTTTCTTTATTGGGCAATAAAGGGTAAAAAAGATGTCCGAAAGTTTATAGAAGAGGATGTACCAGAATTGGATCTCAGTATTGAAGTATTAGAAGATATTAGGAAAGAAAGAAATGGATGATTTTTTTGACAGTTTCAAAAAACCTGAAAAGAAACACAATCATACCGTAAAGGTGGTTCATTTTAAAAAGGAACCATATGATATCTACATTGGTAGATTGCCAAACGGTAAGTATAACAAATGGGCTTATCCAAAAGAGCTCAGGGAAAGTTTTCCTGAAGGAACTCCTCGTAAGGTCATTGTATCCGCTTACGAGGAATACCTGCTTTCCAACGAAGAGTTGATGAACTCTCTTTGTGAATTGAAAGATAAAACACTCGGATGTTGGTGTCGCCCTAAAAAAACTTGTCATGGGGATATATTGGTCAAATGGGTTAAGAAGAAATGTAACTAACAAACTCATTATAGTTTTTATCTATTATAAATAAGAAATTATATTTTTCTTTTGAACATTTTTCTTTTAACATATTTATTTCATAATCACACTCAAATGTATATGTTGACTTTATCTCTATTATTGTATTAGTTTTTTCATGATAGAAATCTGGATAAT
>JACCDX010158784.1_pt1 | contig 14663 bp, 17 predicted proteins | sample 7449681 | NCBI WGS metagenome assembly JACCDX01 (sample SAMN15323450, study PRJNA562643) | freshwater metagenome | isolation source: river surface water | place: USA:Blue River Watershed | collected 2017-08-18
GCCGAAGTCCGAGAGATCAATGCAGACGATCGCACCGTTGAACTCGCGTTCTCGTCCGAGACCGAGGTTCAGCGGTGGTGGGGCATGGAGGTGCTCGACCATTCGCCAGGTGCGGTGGTCTTGAATCGCCTGAATGACGGCGCACCGCTATTACTGAATCACGACACGGATGACCAGATCGGGGTTATCGAATCGGTTTCCATCGACGCAGACCGCCGGGGGCGGGCTGTCGTTCGCTTCGGGCGAAGCGAGCTTGCCGAGGAAATCTTTCGCGATGTCCAGGACAGCATCCGCAAGCACGTTTCGGTGGGCTACATCATTCACGACGCCAAGCTGACCGAAGAGCGTGATGGCGTGGACATTTGGACCATCACTTCATGGGAGCCGTTCGAGATTTCGATCGTCGCTGTCCCTGCTGACATCAGCGTGGGCGTTGGGCGCAGTCTCGAAGGCCGAAAGATCATCGCTTCTGAACAAAGGAATATCGAAATGCCTACTCAAGAAATGAATGTCGCAGCTCCGGCTGCACCGGCCGCTGACAACGGCCACAAAGCTGCCGAGGCCGAGCGCGCTCGCACCCGCTCGATCCTCGAAATGGGCGAAAAGTTCGGCGCTGCCGAGCTGGCACGCGATGCCGTGAAGGACGGCCTGACCGTTGCCGACTTCCAGCGCTCGCTGCTCGACCATGTGAATTCGAAAATGCAGCGCCCGCTGGCAGAGCAGATGAACGACGCGAATGTCGGCCTGTCCGACAAGGAAGCCCGCAACTTCTCGTTCATGCGCGTAATCCGCGCGCTGTCCGATCCGACCGACCGCCGCGCGCATGAAGCCGCGGCCTTCGAGTTCGAGGCATCGCGCGCAGCTGCCGAAAAGCTCGGCAAGGAGACCGACAAATTCGTCATTCCGACCGATGTGTTGACCCGCGCGCTGAACACCAGCACGAGCGGCAGCGCAGCCGGCGACACTGGCGGCTACGGCATTGCGACCCTGCTGCAGGCTGAGTCGTTTATCGACATCTTGCGCAACCGCACCACGATCATGCAGCTCGGCACCGTTATCGGCGGCCTGGTGAGCAACATCGACATCCCGAAACAGGTTGCCGCAGCGCAGGGATACTGGATCGGTGAGGATGCAGATTCGACCGAATCGAACCTCGATCTCGGCCAGATTCACCTGACCCCGAAAACCGTCGCGGCCTTCAGCGAGATCACCCGCAAGCTGATGGTGCAGTCGAGCCTCGATGTCGAAGCACTGGTCCGCGCTGATCTGGCGAAGGCGCTCGCGCTGACGATCGACAAGGCCGGCTATTACGGAACCGGCAGTTCCAGCCAGCCGCTGGGTATCGCCAACCATGTCGGCATCAATGCAGTCAACTTCTCAGCGACCCAGCCGAGCTACGCCGAGCTGGTCGACATGGAAACGCAGATCGCTTTGGACAACGCGGACGTTGCATCGATGGCGTACGTTGGCAACGCGGTCTTCCGTGGCCACGCCAAGACCACGCTCAAGTTCCCGAGTGCAGCTGTCGCTCAGGGCGGCACGATCTGGGAGCAGGGAAACACCGTCAATGGCTATCGCACAGAGATCACGAACCAGATCACCACTGGCGATGTGTTCATGGGCAACTTCGCCGACCTGCTGGTCGCGATGTGGGGCGGCCTGCAGCTGATGGTCGATCCGTACAGCGGCAGCAAGAAGGGTCGCCTGCGCGTGGTGGTGTTCCAAGACGTGGACTTCGCGCTTCGCCGCACGCAGTCCTTCTGCCTGGGTCGCAAGCCGGCCTAATGCGAGGCTGAGTGCCTAACCGGGCCGCCAATCGGCGGCCCTTTTTCCACGAGGACGAAACGATGAACAAATCCGTTTTTCTCAAAGTGTGTTCGGCCTTCATGGTTGGTGGGCAGATCGCCAAGATCGGCGACATCGTCGAGGTGAACGAGACCGACGCGAAAGACCTGCTGCATCGCGGCAAAGCGATCCTAGCGACTGCTGCTGATGTTCCGGGATCGGAACAAGACGCTGAAATTCCGGAACAGGAAGCCGCTGATGCGGAACAGCCTGACGGCGACGAGCCGACAAAGCCTGCTGGTAAAGGTAAGAAGGGCAAGTAATGCCGACACCTGCGTGGGATGACCTAAACACCTTCCTGTCGGTGGACGATTTTGCCGTCGAGGCGACCGTAACCCGGCTGGACGGTGACACCCGTGTGGTGATTGGCATTTTCGATGATCCCTACTTGAACGCCCAGCTCGGCGAGTATGAATTGGACACATCGCGTCCGCGCTTCACCTGCAAGGAATCGGACGTGATCGGTGTGCTGCGCGGCGACATGGTCGAGATTAACGGCCGCAGCTATGACGTGCTGTCGAGTGCACAGCCTGACGGCACCGGCATGGCTGTTCTGGAGCTGGCTGTCCAGGAGAGCACATAACGTGCTGCGCTTCGAGATCGATGCCGCGCAGGTCAATGCGCTGATCACCGAGCTTGGCGCAACCGAAAAGCAGGCGAAGTTCGCTCTCGGCCGCGCGCTGCAGCGCACAGCCGCAACGCTGCGGCGCATGTCCGAGCGTGGGCTGAAGTCCGAGCTGGACATCAAGAAAGCTGCTTATCTGCGCAAGCGCCTGAAGTCGGTCCGCTTTCGCAGCGGCAGCTTTCAAGGCATGAAACTTTGGTACGGCCTAAACGACATGCCAGTGTCGGCGCTGCGCGGCGCGGTATCAAAAGAGCGCGACGGCGCGCGGTTCGCCGGTAAGGCTGGCAGCAAATCTTTCAAAGGCGGATTTCTCGCCAAAAGCACGCGCGGCTTCGGGCGCACCATCATGATGCGGCAAGGCAAAGCGAGGCTGCCGGTGCTCGAGGCTGAAATGCCGGTGAAGGACCGGATGGATGTTTTCGTCGAGGACAATATCTTTGTTCAAGCCGAGGAAATCTTCTGGAAGCATTTCGAGCGCGACATGACGGCGCGCGCGAAGTTTGGAGTCGGGGCGACCAAATACCGGAATGAGAAATGAACGCGAACACCACAACCACGCTTGATGCGGTGCACAGCGGCATCATCGCCGCGATTCAGGAGCAGTTCCCTGCATTGCGCACCGTCGAGGCTTACCGGCTCGATCGCAAGAACCTGCCAACCCCGGCGTGCCTGGTCGAGCTGACCGAAATGGAAGTCGCAACGGATTCCGATCCTGGAACTGGCCAGCTGGCGGTGATGGCATCCTTCGAGGCGCTGTTCGTGATCGGCTTCCGCCAAGGGACGCAAAACCCGAAGCTGGCAGTGCGCAAGCTGGCGGCTTCGTTCGCTGCTTTCGCGCGACTACAGCGCTGGGGTTGCCCGATCGGGCCTGCCGAGGTGGTGGGCTGTGTCCAGGACGATTTCGATCCGGAGCTGGACCAGTATGAATGCTGGCGCGTCGAATGGCGGCAAATCATTCACCTGGGCGCGACCGAGTGGGTGGATGGCGGGCAGGTGCCAGGCGAGCCGGTGTTCAGCTGGTCGCCGAAGATCGGCATCGGCAACGAGACCGAATATCAGTCCATCCTCGAAGTGCAAGGGCAGCCGATGCCATGAATGACCACTGGGCACAGTCTGAAACCGAGCGCATTGTCGCGAACCTCATCCGGATCGGCATCATCGCCGAGCTGGACGAGGAAAATGCGCGCGTCACCGTTCATGTCGGCGGCCTGACCACTGACTGGCTGCCTTGGTTGACGCAGCGCGCCGGCCAGGATCGCACTTGGTGGGCACCGGAGCCTGGCGAGCAGGTGCTGGTGCTGTCGCCCTATGGCGATCCGGCGCAGGCGGTCGTGCTGCCAGCGATCTACCAGGAAACAAGCCCAGCGCCTGCCAATCTGCGCACGACGAGTCGCACCGAGTTCGATGACGGTGCATTTATCGAGTACGACCGGGCTGGCAGCCATTACCGCATCGATGTGCCGAGCGACGGCTCGATCACGCTGCGCATCGGCGACACCACCCTGCTGCTGGAGGGTGACAAGACCACGCTCGCCACGCAGCACCTGGTGGTCGATAGTCCGCTGGCGAGCTTCAGCGGCAACGTGGAGGTGGCCGGCGACGTTACTGCTGGCAGCGTCAGCTTGCAAGGCCACACGCACCCCGATCCGCAGGGCGGCTCTACCAGCGCGCCGAACGGCTAAGGGAAAAACCACCAGAGGAAACACGCCTGCCTGCCGCCCAAAATGGCCAGCATGGACGGCATGAGCGCAACCAGCGGCACAGCGTTGGGTGACATCGATCACCTGCGCCAATCAATCACGGACATCCTGACCACGCCAATCGGCAGTCGGGTCATGCGGCGTGACTATGGCAGCCGGCTGTATCAGTTGGTTGATGCGCCGATGAACCGCTCGACGCTGATGGACATTTACGCTGCCACTGCGGAGGCGATCGCTCGCTGGGAGCCGCGCTTCCGCGTGCAGCGCGTGCTGGCTTCCAGTGCCGCGCCCGGTTCCGTAACGCTCGACATCCAGGGCGAATACCTGCCCGATGGGCGCGCAATAACGATTGATGGGATTACCGTCTGATGGCCAGTACGATCATCGATATGTCCACGCTTCCCGCGCCGGCCGTGGTGGAAGCGCTCGACTTTGAGAGCATTTTCGCCGCAGCACTGGCTGACTTTAAAGTTCGGATGCCCGAGTGGACCGCCGAGCTGGAATCCGACCCGGTGCTGAAGCTGCTCGAGGTTTTCGCGTACCGTGAAATGCTGATCCGATCGCGAGTCAACGAGGCCGCGCGGTCTGTGATGCTGGCCTACGCAACCGGCGCGGATCTCGATCAGATCGCTGCGCTGTTTAACGTGTCGCGCCTATCCGGCGAGAGCGATGTGCGCCTTCGACTGCGAGCGCAGCAAGGCTTTTCCGCGCTTGGTGCGGCTGGTCCGGAGCAGGCCTACCGCGCGCACGCGATGGGCGTATCGAACGCCATCCTCGATGTGAGCGTCACGTCCGGTGCGCCTGGGCGCGTCGATGTCTGCGTGCTCGGATATGAAATCGACTCAGCCGATGCGGTGACTGAAGCAGAAGCCGAGGCTGGTGCGATCCTGTTCCCGAGCGTCGCCATCGGAAATGGCGAGGCGATCATCGTGGCGCGCAACAACTCCGCACTGCTCAATGCCGTGATCGCGGCGCTGTCCGCCGAGACCGTTCGTCCGTTGACTGATCATGTGGTTGTGTTCGCTCCGACTGTCAAACCGACAGAAATCGTGGCGCGTCTGAGCGTCTATCGCGGTCCTGATGCCAGCACAGTGCTCGCGCAGGCGCGGTCTGCCTTGTCGGCCTATCTCAGCAGCATTCGTGTGCTTGGTTATGACATGACGCGCGCTGGCATCATCGGTGCATTGGCTGTGCCAGGAGTGCAGAACGTGGAGCTAGACAGTCCGGCTCTGGACGTGGTCTGCGCCAGCAATGAGGTAGCGATTGCCTCCAGCGCTGACATCACGATCGAGAGGATCACGCAATGACGGTCGCATCGCTCCTGCCGCGCAACGCGACAGCGCTGGAGCGTGCTGTCGAGCAGGTATCCGCGCCTACTGACAGCGCAGACACCATTCGTCCGGCATACCGGCCGGCAGAGATTCCTGCCGCCACATTGCCGTGGCTGGCGTGGGCATTCAATGTGCCGCTGTGGCCGGCCGATCTGGCCGAACGACGCGGCATCGTTGCCGATTCGTGGCAATTGCATCGCCTGCGCGGCACGCTCGGAGGCCTGCGCGCGGTGGCGCGCTACACCGGGGCCGAGATCACGCGCGCGACCACGCCGCCAGCTAAGTGCTTTGCCTCGCCGGCTTTGTCGCTGGCAGAGCGGAATGCCTTCGTGCAGCGCTATCCGCAGCTGCGCATCTACCGCTACCGCACGCACGGCCATCGAGTTGGGATTCATGTAGGCGAGTGCCTGGGCCTGAATTTTCCGGCGCAGTCGGATGCGCTGAATCGCTTCCTGCCGCGTGCATACCTGTGGCGTGACGGTGTTGAAACCGAGCTAGCGATCAGCGAAAGCGCGACATCTGGCACCGAAGTTCGAGTGCCAGGAACTGCTGGACGGCTTTCATTTGCCGGCGGCTTTCCTCGCTACTTGACCGTGACGGAAGCATCGCAGCGCGTCTATCGAGTAGCGCTGCAGCAGACATACCGCGATGCAGACGAAACGCTGCGGCGCGTGACCGTTGAGCCGCGATTAGAAACCATTTCGGTGCGTCCGGATGTGATTGCGCAGACGGGCCAAGGGATCGGCGTGTTCTCCGGTCAATATGTCGCGCGCTGCCTGGTGCCAAGCAGCGCAGGCGATCGCCTGTATCAGCGGCTGTACCTGTTCGACCGCGATGTCGAGGTGATCCGCCGAACCGCTACGCTGCACCTCAACACCGGCCGGCTTGGGATGCCAGCGCACCACGCTGAATTGTCGGTCCGCGTTGCCAGCAGCCGGCCGCGTCAGGGCGTGGGGCGTTACGTCCGCGGCTATCTGGTCGCCACTGCGAATCGTGCACTCGACGAAACACTCGCAGCGATGCGCAACATGGCGCGCGCATCGGATCGTATCGCCATCAACACCATCATCAAACGTCCGGCGACTGCCGGCGAGTCAGTTTTTGCCGGGGCGGTCATTGCCGGCGATTGGATCAACTAAGGAGCTTCCTAAATGGAAAAAAAAGTGCAATTCCGCGACCGGCAGGAACTTCAATCCGCCGACCTGAACGCCATCCAAGCCTATGCTGCTGATAGCCTGCAGCATCTGACGCAGGACGCGGTCAGCGCAGGCCTCGCATACACGGGCGGTCTCGTTGCGGCCGCGAGCGCGACCGAAATTACCGTCGCGCCGCTGCGCTTCTACAACGATGGGAAGTGCTACGTCGCCGAAGATTCGCAGACGCTGAATCTGTTCCAATACATCCCGCTGGTGACGAAGAAGATCGTCGCCCTGGTGGTATTTGGCCAGGAGACCGACACCAACGTCGAGCCGCGAGACTTCCTGATCGACTTGACCACTGGTGCGACTCAGCCGTCAGCGGTTGCGATGCAGCTGCTGCGCGCCGCGAACGTCACGCTTCTGCCGGGTGCCGAGTCGGCCGACCCGCAGCCGCCGTCCACTCAAGCGGCCACGCTGGCGATCGCCTACATTCACCTCACCCCGACCGGCATCGAGCGCATCGAGATGCGAGCCGCATCGCGTCTGCCGCAGCTGGCCGATCACGAGCAGCGCGTCGGCACGCTGGAATCCTGGAAGGGGCAAGCCGAGCCGCGCATCAGCTCAATCGCCACTGATCTGGCGGGACTGGCCAGCAAAACCGACAACAAAGCTGACCGCGAGAGCATCGTCGCTCTGGCGAACGACATCGCCGCGCTGAAGGAAAAGCTGGTCGTGCCGACCACTGCCGTAGCCTATACGCCGAACTATGGCGACAGCACGCAGTCCGCTCCGGCGCAGGCAGGTTACAGCGCCCGCGTCGAGGATGCGATCCTGTTCGATTATGCGGCCTCCGGCTCGATCAATCTCGCCCTGTTCAATCCGATCGATCCGACTGTGAAGGTTGCTTCTGATGGCCTGATGCTTCCGGCGTACACCAGCGTGGCGCGTGTGGCGACCGAAGGCTATGCCGGCGATGTCGCGCTGGCCGGCTATCAGGCGCAGTCGGTGAGCGTCAAAAAATTCAAGGTCGCTGATCAGGAGCGCCACTACGGCGCGAACGCGAACCACCACAAGAAATGGTATGCACGCCACGGCTGGGACAAGCGCGGCAGTAACTTCGACTTCACGCTTGAGACCTTCGGCTATCGCAAGATCACGCCGAAAGATGCCTACACGCTCGAAGCGACCACCACCGCATTTACCGGCGCGCTGCTGGCGCAGACGGTGCTGGTGTCGAACGCGATGTGGCTGACCCGTGTCGGCCTGAATTTCACCAGCGTGGCCGCGACGGGCGATGTCACCGTGGTTGTGACTGAGACCAATGGCGGCAAACCTGATCTCGCTCAGGCGCTGACTATGGTCACAATTCCGCAAGCTAACCTGAAGAGCTACCCGGAAGAGACCGAAGTCGAAGTGCCTCCGGTGTTCATGCAGCCCGGTAAGCGTTACGCGCTGGTGGTCATCTCGCAAGGCGATCACCGCCTCGCTCTAGTCAATGGCGGCCCTAACACGCAGGGCAAGCTGTTCTATGGCCAGGACAGCGGATACAGCACTTACAACGGCAATTACGATCTGCTCTTCACGCTCTTCGGTGCACAGTTCGCCAGCACCCGCACCGAGGTGATGCTGCAGGCGCTGTCGCTCGCAGGTGGCCTCAATGACATCAAGATCGTCGCGCCGCACGTCACTCCGAAAGGCTGCGAGTTCCACTACGAAATCCAGCCGACCGGATCGGGCGCATGGTATCGCCTGGGCGACGCAAGCATGGTGCTCAACACCAGCCCGAACCTGGTGAACCTGCGCGCCGTGTTTACCGGAACCTCAGACCTCGCTGCAGCGGTCAAGCTGACGAACAACGCTGTCACCGTGAGCCGCCCAACTACCACCGCAACCTGGTGGAGCACCGAGCGCACCGTTGCCAGCACCACCAGCATTGTGCTGTCGGCCCTGGTATCGGCGTGGGACGCTGCGAATCACACGCTCACGCCGAAGATTGTGATCGGTGGGACCGAGTACAGCGCATCGGTCACGACCTCAGTCGATGAAGATGGCGCAAAGCGATTTAAGTACAGCTTCACCGTGCCGGCGACCACCACCTACCGCATCAAGCTCGCCAGCACGCGCAACGCCGGCAGCAATCCGTTTGCGGTGGTCGAGCTGATCGACGCTGTCAACTAATCCGGAGAGTGACGAGATGGCGACGAAAAACTCCGCAAAGATCGATGACGATGCGCAGTACCGCGTGCGGCTGGCCGAGCGAGTCGAAGTGCTCGGCGAGACGTTGGTGCCTGGTCAAGAAATCACGCTGCGCGGCGATGTGCTGAAGTCCATCCAGGACAAGGTGGAACATGCCCAGCCGCTTTGAAAAATATCGGGTAAAGGACGGCACGACTAAGCTGGGCGAGGCGTTCTTTAACCCGGTATTCCAAGACATTGACCTGCGCATTTCAGGCCTTGAAAGCTTGCAGATCGCGTGGGAAGTCGCCGTGGCGAAGGTAACGCAGTTCGGTCTCGCGCGGATCAACGAGGTCATCGCGCCAACGTCCACTCAGCTGGACAACATCCGTGCGCAAGCTTTGGCGGCGCTGGCCGATCTGCAGACCGCGCTCGACACATTCGAAGCCGCTGGGCTGGCTGACATCCTGGCATGGAAGAATGAAGTCACGTCGCAGATTTCCGGCTTGGCTGCAGCGGTCGAGACGGCCGAGGCGAATGCGACGGCTGACATCGCGGCGTGGAAAGCAAGCCACCTTGCCGAAATCGCGGCACTGATCAGCCATGTCGGCAACACCAGCAACCCGCACTCAGTTACGAAGGCGCAAGTCGGTCTCGGCAGCGTGGATAACACGGCCGACATTGATAAACCGATCAGCACGGCGGTTGCCAATGCGCTTGCGGACAAGTCGAATACTTCGCACACCCACGCCGGAGTCTATCAGCCGGCCGACCCGGACCTCGATGCATGGGCGGGCAAGACTGCGCCAACCGGAACGGTCGTTGGGACCAGCGACACGCAGCAGCTTTCCAACAAAACCCTAATCGATCCTGCAATTACTGGCGCGATTCTGGAGGACGTTTACTCCATCACCGATGGCGCTGCATTCGAAATTGACCCCGGTAACGGATCGATTCAACTGATCACGCTTGGTGCTTCGCGTACGCCGAAAGCGACCAACTTTGCCAGCGGCGAGTCGGTCACGCTGATGGTCGATGACGGCACTGCGTTTACGCTGACGTGGACTGACGCGACGTTTGGCGGCTCGGGCGTCGTGTGGAAGACCGACAGCGGCAGCGCACCGACGTTGAACACCAGCGGCTACACGGCCATCGTGCTGTGGAAAGTCGGCGGGCAGGTGTACGGCGCACGCGTGGGGAACGCGTAATGCTGGCGCGGAAGCTTAGTGGCGCTGCGGCGGCTGCACGGCCGCAGCCTACTTTTGTGTCAAGCAGCGTGGCTTCTGGCGGCGCTGGCGGGTTTACGGTTACTGCGCCGGCCAGTATACAAAACGGGGATTTGCTGGTAGCTCTTTTGTACATCACGGGCAGCGGCGCTTCCGCCGTAGTTACACTGCCAACCGGGTTTAATGTTCAGTCTCGTCAGAATTCTGGCGCAACGGTATTTTGTTTTGCCACAAAAGTGGCGGCTTCCGAATCCGGCGACTACGCATTCTCTGTTTCTGGATCAGCCGCGAATACCGTTGGGGCAATTCTCGTTTATCGGAATGCGACATCCGTTAACACGATAGGAGCCTTGACTATTGCGGCATCCAATACTGTTGCGGCTGCTTCAATCACGCCGACTTACGCCGGAACCTTAGTCGCCGCCTATGTACGCGCGGGCTCAGGCAGCCCGACAATTTCGTCTGCCCCTTCAGGGATGACTTTGCGCGGGAGCTTTCTATCGTCAAACCCAACTTTTGCGGTTTACGATCAGTCAGCGCAAACGGCTGCGGCTACTGGAACAAAGTCAATTACTTGGAACGCCCCCGGTACACCGGAGACTGCGGGTATTCTGCTTCAGGTTACGAACGAACCTTCAGTTGCGCCTGAGTTCGTGGCAGGTGCCAGTACGCAGTTAACAAGTCAGGGAAATAGCGTTGTTATTGGCAAACCATCTGGAACACTCGAAGGTGATTTGATGGTATTGACTGCTAACGCAGGAAGCAACAGCCCGAACTTATCTGCTCCAGCAGGTTGGACAACCATAGCTGATGGCGGCGGGGCAACGCCTAGTACGCTCGTTGCATACAAGGTGGCTGGTGCAAGTGAGCCGGCGTCATATACGGTTACTGCGGATAAAACGCAGCTTTTGGCTGGAGCCATCCTTTCTTATCGTTATGCAGCATATGACACGGTTGCTGGCGCGCTAACTACGGCAACCAACCCCCTTGTACTGTCTTCAATTAGCCCATCACTAAGTCAAAGTGTCCTGATGGCGATTGCTGCGCGCGGGGCGGCTGGCATCACAATCACTGCGCCAACGGGCATGTCTGCAAAAGTTACAGACGCAGACGCAAACGCACCAAGCTACGTTGTCTGCGATCAGACAGTTGCAAAAGGCCCAACAGGCACGCGATCAATTACGGTGGGGGCGACAACCAACGTCGCCGGCATCATGCTCGCCATCACACCAACACGGAGTCTCACATAATGTTCGCGAAAATATCGGACGGCTCGGTCTCCCAATTTCCGTACACCGCAGACGACCTTCGTCGTGATAACCCGAATACGTCTTTCCCGGATGTTCCTTCGACTGCGCTCTATGCCGAGTTTGGTGTCGTGCCGGTTGTAGTCACGGGCGCGCCCGAGCATGACCCGGCAACGCACGTCGCAGAGCAGAACGGTTGCGCCTACAACGCAGCGCGGCAGCGGTGGGAGACGCAACACATCGTGCGTGAGCTCACGCCGGCTGAGCTCGCGGCGCGCGTGCCACGGTCGGTGAGCATGCGGCAAGCGCGGCTGGCGCTGTTTCATGCTGGGCTGCTTCAGCTGGTCAATGACGCTGTCACTGGCATGCCTGGAGCGGAAGGCGAGGCGGCTCGTATCGAATGGGAATATGCAGCCGAGGTCCGCCGAGACTCGCCGCTGGTCGCAAGCCTAGCCGAACCACTGAGCTTGTCAGAGGCGGATTTGGATCTGCTGTTCGTCGCAGCCGCCGTCCTGTAGCAGAGCGGAAAAACCACCAGAGGAAACGCCTCAAAATCGGCTGCACGATGCCGGCACTGGATTGATCAATTCCTGAGAGGACAAACCAATGCCCGAAACCTTCCTGCATGGGGTCGAAGTACTCGAAATCGACGCCGGCCCGCGCCCGATTCAGACGGTGCGCTCGGCCGTTATCGGGCTGATCGGCACGGCACCCAATGCCGACGCGACGGCCTTCCCACTGAACACGCCGGTCATGATTGCCGGCAGCCGCACTGAAGCAGCCAAGCTGGACACGACGGGGGCAGGCGCAGGCACTTTGCCTGGCGCAATCGACTCGATTTTCGATCAGGCCGGCGCTGTGGTGGTGGTAGTGCGCGTTGCCGCTGAAACGACTGATGCTGAGACTATCGCCAACATCGTCGGCGGCGTGAATGCTACGACCGGCGACTACGAAGGTGTCCATGCGTTCCTCGGTGCTGAATCGAAGCTTGGCGTGACTCCGCGCGTGCTGATCGCACCGGGCTTCACGCACCAGCGTACCGGCAGCACTGCCAATACGGTTGTGTCTGAGCTGATCGGCATCGCCGAGCGCCTACGCGCCGTGATCGTCGCAGACGGACCGAACACGACCGACGCGGCGGCAACGACCTACGCGGGTGACTTTGGTAGCTCACGTGTGTATGTGGTCGATCCGTGGGTGAAAAAGACCAACAGCGCCGGCGCGATTGTCACCGTTCCAGCCAGCTCGGCCGTCGCAGGCCTTATTGCCAAGACCGACAACGATCGCGGTTTCTGGTGGTCGCCGTCGAATCAGAACATTAACGGTATCGTCGGCACTGGTCGCCCGGTCGATTTTGCTCTCGGCGATGCAAATGCGCGCGCCAATCTGCTCAACGAGCAGGCAGTCGCGACGATCATCCGCCAGGACGGCTACCGTCTGTGGGGTAACCGCACGTTGTCGAGCGATCCGAAGTGGGCTTTTCTGTCGGTGCGTCGCACTGCCGACATGATCAACGACAGCCTGCTGCGCGCGCATCTGTGGGCAGTGGACCGCAACATCACCAAGACCTACATTCAGGACGTGGCCGAGGGCGTGAATGCCTACCTGCGCCACCTGACGGCGATCGGCGCGATCCTGGGAGGTCAGTGCTGGGCTGACAAGGACTTGAACACTCCGGATCAGATCGCGGCTGGCAAGGTGTATTTCGACTTTTCGTTTACTCCTCCGTTCCCGGCCGAGCACATCACGTTCCGGTCGCAAATGACCAATGAATATCTCTCTGAGATTTTCTGATGAATTTTGCCGCCATCATCTCGAGAAAAGAAGCACTGGCTGCGGGGCAGAACCTGTATCTCACAGGTAAGCCTTGCAGTTTGGGCGGCATTGCGCCGCGCTGCGTTCTTGAGAAGAAATGCCAGTGCGATGACCACAAGGCAAAACGCGCTGCAGCGGCGGCCAATCGGTACAAGGAAAATCGCAATTATCGGTTGGACAAGGCTAAAAGCCGGTATCAAGCAAAGCGGGATGAGGTGAATGCGTACAAGCGCAAACACTACGAATCCAATAAGGATGTGTATTTGGCGAAAGCGAAGGCCTGGAGCGTAGCCAATGACGAACGCCGCAAGGAAATCGCGCGTGCGTATGCAAAGCGCAACCCTGATGTGCTTCTCGAAAATGTGCGCAGACGGCAAGTCTCAGAAAAGCGTACGGCCGTGAAGCTGTCGGCCGACCAGCGTGCGGCCATCCGCAATATCTACGCTGAGGCGCGGCGCATTTCCGACGATACCGGCATCAAGCACAACGTCGATCACATCATTCCGTTGCGCGGCAAGTACGTCAGTGGACTGCACGTTCCACAAAATCTGAAGATCATCCCGGCGTTGGAAAATCGGCGCAAGAGCAATAAATTTTTACTGGAGGCCTAAACATGGCAGCTCGTGATGTACGCAAGAATCTAAACCTGTTCGTCGATGGCCGTGGCTACGCCGGACAGGTGGAGGAATTCAACGCGCCCAAGCTGGCGCTGGTGACTGAAGAATTTCGCGGCGGCGGCATGGACGCGCCGGTCGAACTCACGATGGGAATGGAAAAGCTGGAGGCAGACTTCAGCCTGATTTCCTACGACCGTGACGTGCTGTCGAAGTTCGGCGTGAAAGAAGGCGCGTTCGTGCCGTTCGTCGCGCGCGAGTCGCTGGAGTCGTTCGACGGCACCGTGACCGCGGTTGTGCACACCATGCGCGGCAAGATTCGCGAGATCGATCCTGGCACCAGCAAAGCCGGCGACAAGCCGAGCCTGAAGGTGACGATGTCACTGGTGTATTACAAGCTTGAGCATGGCTCATCGCCTGTAATCGAGGTCGATGTCGAGAACATGGTTCGCTCCATTAACGGCAACGATGCGCTCGCGCCGACCCGCACGGCGCTGGGCATGTAATCAGGAGCGCAGATGGCTGCAAAAGTGCAAGAGGCTGCTGGATACGTTGACATCGAACTTGCGCGTCCGTTGGACATCGACGGCGCGCAAGTCACGAAGCTGCGGATGCGTGAGCCGACGGTCGGCGATCAGATGGTGGCTGACGAAATGAAGGGAAGCGACGCGGCGAAGGAAATCGCCACGCTCGCCAACCTTTGCCAGGTCGCGCCGGATGATCTCAAGCGTCTGACGCTGCGCGACTACAAGAAGGTGCAGGCCGCTTTTTTGGCTTTTATCGCCTGACGGCGGACTACGTCCGGCAGGGCGCTCTCGCGCTGGCCTCGCACACCGGCTGGTCCTGCAGCGAGATCATGAGCATGAGGTCGTCGCGGTTCATCTGGTGGCTGGACGGCTTACCAAAGGAACGAGATGGCTAACAAAAAGCTTAATGCGATCATCAC
>JACCDX010531003.1_pt1 | contig 14663 bp, 19 predicted proteins | sample 7449681 | NCBI WGS metagenome assembly JACCDX01 (sample SAMN15323450, study PRJNA562643) | freshwater metagenome | isolation source: river surface water | place: USA:Blue River Watershed | collected 2017-08-18
AAAAGAAATACTATTACTTTAGAAGAGTTGAATAGACAAATAAGATATGTTAGAGAAAAACATACTTACATAAACAGAATTAATAATATACTTTCCGTAATATGAGAAAAAAGATTAAAATAGCATTTACCGACTTCTGGGGTGGATTTGAAAATAATCCAACCGGTATGACAAATTTTGATAATGTTTTATATAGAATGTTATCAGAGTTTTACGATATAGAAATATCAAATGAACCAGATTATTTATTTTATAGTGTTTTTGGTAACAACCATTTTAATTATAAAAACTGTGTGAAGATACTTTATACTGGTGAAAATAAGAGACCTAATTTTGATGAGTGTGATTACTCATTAAGTTTTGATTATATGGATGATGAAAGAAATTTAAGATTTCCCTTATCAGCAATTACTTTATATGAAACTGGTAATAAAGATGGATTTAAAAAAGATATAGATTTTGATAAGATTAAATCTGAAAAGACTGAGTTCTGTAATTTTATATTTTCAAATCCAAATGCTCAATTAAGAAATATGTTATTTCAAGAGTTATCAAAATATAAAAGAGTAGATGCTGGTGGTAGAGTTTTAAATAACATAGGATATCTTGTAGATGATAAATTGAAATTTCAAAGTAAATATAAGTTTTCAATTGCTTTTGAAAACTCTGAGTATCCAGGTTACACAACTGAAAAACTTGTACATCCAAAATTAGTCGATAGTATTCCAATTTACTGGGGAAATCCAGTGGTTGATAAAGATTGGAATACTAAGTCATTTATAAATGCTTATGACTTTGATAATTTACTTGATTTAATAGACTTTATAAAAGAAGTTGATAACAATGATGACCTCTGGTATAAAATCTTAACTGAGCCTCATTTAAATCCAAACTCAAAAGACATAAATTGGAAATCATTTATTGATTTCTTTGAAAAAATTATTACAAAATAATATGAATTTAAAATCATCAGTAGAGATTGTAGGAAAATACACTACTCAAATTATACATTTTGTTGGTGGCGAAAAAAGAACTTTTGCTGACATTGAATCTGAATCAATTAAACAGGGTCAATTTACTAAGTTAAGAACTAAAGATGGTCGATATTTATTGATTAATGATAAAAATGTTCTTTGTATAGAAGTTTTTAATCAAGAAGATTAAGACTGCCAATAAGGAGCATCTGGTCCTGGCATCTGACTTGGTCCATAACCATTGCCTAATACTTGAACTATACTTGGAATTTCTCCAACTTCTAATACTTTTTTCTTATTAAGTAAGAATTCAATATCATAAAAGTTGAAGTGAAACGCCATTGTAAAATCTTTGGCATTAACTTTTTGTTGTGAGTAATTAAAATTAATTTCACTTAAAGATTTAAGAATAATTTCGTAAAATTTAATAACGTAGATAGCATCTCTGTGTATATCAACACAAGTTATAGTAAAGGGTCCAATAAAGGCATTTTCTGTATCTAAATAATGCTTAGTAATAATATCAAAAAGTAACCAATAATTTAAATCAGAGTCAACTGACCTAAATGTAATATTCAAGTCGTGAGTTGTTGTAATATCTTGAACATTTTTTGCTGGTTTAAAGTTTCTTTCTTTACCTCTCATTCTGATTTGCATTGGCATTTCAAAACTAATACCGGGAAAACTAACTTGTTTAATTGTTGAATTTATATAATCAATAACATTCTCATATTGAATCCAATTCTTTTCCAATATAGGTGTATAAGTTTCTATCACCTCGTTTGGTAAGAAATTAGCAGGTAAATTGAATATGAACTGACTGGATTGACTACTTAATCTCATCTATTTATTGTTTTTTTGGTACCAAGAATGGTGTTTTAAATGCAAGATTTGAAGGTACTTTCACAACACTCTTAGCTTTTACAGTTTCATTAGGTTGAATGTTATTAATATTAGCAAAATCATTTACTGGCATACCTACTGCGTTTGCGAGAGCTTTAGCCGTTTGTTGAGATTGAGTCACATATTCTGTAAATGCTGATGATGTTTGTGTATTTCCTGAGCCACCAATAGCATTTGAAATAATATTTGATATGCCACCAATTAATGAATTGTTTTTCATATTAGATGGTTTAAGTGTTGGTGCCATTTCTCTTATAGGTTTTCTGGTCACAATAGCTGTTTCTTTAGGTAAAGAAGTATCTAATGTAATACCAGGAGTTCCAGCTTGTTGATTTAATTCAGCTACTGAAACAGCGTTGTCATAAACTTTAAATAGTCCTGTATAAATAACGGAAGATGTTCCCTGACTAGTAGCTGTAATATAAAATACATTTACATTTTCATTATAAATCTTTTTAATTTCAGCATATTTAGCTTGTGGTATTTTGAATGTAATATTTCCAATACTTAAATCATCATTCGCTTCTAAGAATATTGGAAATGATTGTACTGTCTGGTCTGTTCTAAAAACTAATTGATGTTGTGAAAAACGAGATAAGTCTAAATAAACTGGTGACTGAGCAGTACCGGTAGCAATTACAAATTGTATCACATTATCAAACGGATAAAGTAAAATTTGTAATTTACCATAACCGTAGAAAGTTTTAGCATCTAAAGTTGCATTTTCAGATTTAGCCATGATATTAAATCTATCTATAAGAACTGGAAAAGGAACCTCAACTGTCTGAATAACTGTAGTCGGAGCGGTTGATGATGCTGCATTTCTAGTTCTTTTACCAACATTATTTACAGACAACATACCCATCGAATTCGAAACACCTACAAGTGACGGATTAATAGCGTTTTTGATGTTGTATATTTTTGGTTTAGATGCATTTGATAAATTAATCTTAGTAAGATTGATAGAATATTTAGAAACTTCATCCTGAAGCATTCCATAAGATGCTTTTCTTATTATAGATGATTCATCTACTGCATCAATTAAATTCATTTGAACATCAATAATTGCTGTTGTTGTAGTGAATTTAATAATAGGTCTATATTCAATTGTTTCATTAAACGAATCTGTAACTGTTATAGTAAGCGTTTTTCCTCTAATATTTTGCTCATAAAGCGTTATTTCATACTGAACATAATATCTACTACCAATTAAAACAGCATCGTCAATAAACTTTTTGAAACCTGCTATTGTATCATTGTATGTTCCATAAATTTCAAAAAAGTCACCATTTGGTGAATGTTCAATTTTTAAACCTAAGTTTTCAAACTCCGGTGTTTGTGGAATTGATGTTGTAACCGGCGCGTCAAGTAAATATGTTGTTACTGCGTTTACAGTTTGTATTGCTTTTATAAATTGAAAATCTATAAATATTGGTGAGAACATATTCAAACCAACTCCATTTGTAAGATTTGCGTTTATACTGTTTGGAGTAGGTAGATTATTTGTAACCTGTAAAGCAATTTGATTTAGAGAAGGTATTTCTATTTGAATGTTTTTTCCCCAAAGTTTTTCTTGAAATAAAAGTGGTGGTGCTGTATAATTAAGTAAGTAAGATTGACCAACATCTGTCATGTCAAAATAAAAGTTACTCAAATCAAATCTAACCTGATTGGTTGTGTCAAAGGCATATACTCTTACATAAAATCCTAAATATTCACCAAATGTCCAGTTAACTGGAATGTGAACTTTGATAACATCGTGTCTAATAGGTGAAGGTGCTGAAAAGTTCTTAACTTGTAAGAAGTTATAACCAGACGGATTAATTTTTCCGAATCTACCAGTTATGGCATCTATTCTAAAAAGACTATTAGATTGTGTGTTGTTGGTACCAGATGTGTCGTATGCTAAATAAGACCTTGTTCTTTCTCTTGAATTAACAAGTACATTATATGCTTCACTAACTAAATTTCCATCATTATAAATGTATTCTAGAAGGACATTTTTATCAAGCTTAACAAACTTTGATATTTTAGACATTTCAATAAATTAGATTTTAGATATATATAAAAAATCAAAGTCTTTCTTAACTTTACTTTTATTGTAATCCTTCCTGTATCAATCTGTTTTTTACAGATTCTACTATTTGTTCATCTGTAAGAGTTGGATGTGCCAATTTAATCTGCTCGTAAAGTTCCTGCTCTTCTCTAGCAAGCTTTTCTATTTCTTTATTAAGAGGGTCGGTCATTTTCTCCATGGATTTACCTTCATCTTCTACATCTTGAAGAATTTTCAAAAGTTGTGATAAAGCATCTTGGTCAGTCATTTTTGATTTTCCTGAATTTGCTTTAACTACATTTTCTTTTAAGTCAGTTATTCTATCAACAGTTGAATTAAGAACATCTAACATCTCTTTTGCTTTTTCGTGATAGTTATCTAAACTGTTTGATACTTTAAGATATGTTCTTCTGATATTTACAGCACTTTGTAAAAACTTTTCGTGAATCATTATTGACCATTTTCTTTTTTAGCTCTAGGTTTTCTAGTAGTTTTTGGCTTACTTGGTAGTTCACCTTCTTTAATTTTTCTATCAGCCGGTGGTGCTGGAGGTGTCTGTATATCTTCAGTCTTTGGTTCATTGACTTGTGTAACTGAATCAGTTATTTGTGAATTATTAGGTGTTGGAAAAGACTCAATTCCATAAACTAACTGTTTAATTTTAGATTTGATTGTTTCTTTTATATGAGATGGATCTTGAATAATTTTGTTTGTGAACTCTTCGGCTAAAAAGTCAATCATAGAAATTTCATAAGAATCTTCCATCATTTCAATAAAATCCAATCTTGGGATTTTATCAGAAACCTCAACATTTATTTTGAAATCTACATTTCTTTTTGTTCGTTTAAACATAGTAATGATTGGATCCTCAACTTGTTGAACAACTTCTCTTTGATGTGAAGATTGTTCTCTTCTCACTTCTACTTTTTGAACTGGTTGTTCATCGTAAATTTGAGTTGTTGGAACTTGTGGTAGTTCATCAGTTTCTTCTCCTAGAATTTTAGCAAAAGCTTGATTTTGTTTTTCTAAAGAATTATCATTCATTGATACGCCATATTTTCTAGCTAACTCAGCTTTTTCATCATCTTCAGTAGTCATTACTATTGCACTTTCATTAGTGGCTGGATTAAATCCATCATAATTTGAAGTTGTTGGCGTTGGAATCTCACCATCATCCTGGATTAAGTGAGATGGAATAGTTTTAATTTTTTCCGCCAAACTATTATAGGCACCCTGATTATTAAAGAAAGAAGAAGGGTCAATTTGTTCAGTATATTGATTCGAATCCATAAGTTTATTTACATCTATTTTTTGTTTATTTTCAAGTATAGCTATATTTTCAAAAGAATCAATAACTTTTACTGTACTACCTGTTACATTGTTTTTGAATACTTTACCAGCAAGACTCATAATTTATTTATTTTTTTATATATTGTTCCATTAATTTATATTCATAAATATCAAATGGTTTTAAAATAAAATAAAAAATCCCACAATTTAAATTGTGGGATTCTCAAAATAAAATTTATTTTAAAGGTCAGAGAAGAAATCATCTTCTTCTTCAGTTACTGAACTGCTAGTAGTTGCAGAAAAGTTATCTTCAAAATCAAAATCATCTGAAGAAGGTTTAGCTTCTGCTTTAGCGTTAGAGTAAGATGAAGAAGCTTTACCCGTCAAGAAATTTGAAATTTCTGTGATTTTAGCTTGTTGTTCTTCGCTTAACTTCTTTGGTGAGAAATCTTCCAAATCAAACTCACGGTCTAATAAGAAATCTCTTACTTTACTTTGAACATTTGGATCAATTTTTCCATCAACAAGTGGAGCATTTTTGAATGCAGCTTTGTCTTTAAAATAAATTGGAAGTGATGTGGTTTCTGGTTTAAACATACTCATTTTGTAGTCAGGATATGTTTCATCACCAGTTTGAATTTCTTTTACTACAAGTACGAAATCTTTACCAGCTGAAAGGTCAAAAACATTACAAGGAACACCAGAGATTTCCCCATTACGTTCTGCTTGAATTTTGTCTTTGATAGTCTTACCATACTGCATAATCATAATCTTACCAACTAATTCTGGTTGTTGCTCATCTTCAAGAACTAAAACGTAAGAGTAGTATTTCTTAGAATACTTCAGCATTTTAGATTTTTCCATAAGAATTGCATTTTTAGAATTCTGCATTGTGTAGTAAAGGTCAGTCAAAGGACATTTCTCATTGAAATTCTTTGGACTGTCAAACCATCCACTTAATTCTTTTTGATTTTTGATATCAACATAGTGAGTAATTTTCTCAATTGCTGATTGACCAACTTTACCATCTTTGGTCAAATTAGGAAGAAATCTTACTACAGATCTCCATCCTTTCTTTTTGTCCTTACATTTTGCAAGGTCAACACGGTAAATACCGTCGTTGTTTGTTGTTGTTTTTTGCTCATTTAGGAAGTCCATTTTGCCGTCTAATCCACCATTGAACAAGTCGTCTAATTCATTAATTGCCATAATTGCTTTTTATTTTTTTTAATTCAGTCTTTAAACTGATAATAGTTATATCATCATTTATTTGGAAAGTTTATTTATTCTTCATATATTCCTCAATTAATTTCTCTATAACTTTAGATTTGTCTAAAAGATTTTCATCTATATGTTTTTCAAATAATTCATATAAATCTGGATTCATAGAAAAGTATATTTTTAATTTTCTTTTAGTTTTAGTTTTCATATTTAATTATATTTTAATCCGACCATTTGTTTCCTTTTGATAAGTTTTCCTTAGCCCAAAGTGGTTGAAAGTTTGTATAATGATTTAGTTCATATATCATTTCTTCATTCTCGGCCCAGCTTATTGGTTTTTTGTGGTCTAAATGCCAACATCCATAATTATTCCAGTCCATGCCTTCTTGAAATTGAGACTCGATGTATATTTTAAAATATTCAAATGAGCATCCTAAGATTTCACTTACTTTTGATTTCTTAGAATATCCTTTATTTTTTATAGAAATATAAACCAAATTTCTTATAGATATTGTTAGTTTAAATAAACTGTCTGATTTTTTTCTTTCTAATAAATAATTATTTCTTTTCTCTCTGTTGGCATATTGATATTTTTTGTTTCTATCAATTATGTATTCTTTATTCTTTTTATAATTTTCTTTTGTTGATTCTTTTATCTTATCTTTATTATTAAGATAATATTCTTTCATTTTATCCTTTCTGGAATCATTGTATGCCTTTGTTTTTTTAACATGACAATCTTTACATATACAATATCTTTTGAATTCGGATAATTCTTTTTCTATTTTACAACTAGAACAAGTTTTCATAAATTATATATTAAAATATAATTTCTCCCTTTTCTACTTTTTCTACTTGAGAAAATGTTTTACTAATTCTTTTCTACAAAATGTATTTCTATTTGTCTTAACATATCACCTTTTGACTCTATAAAATCACAAAGGTCATCTAAATTATAATTACCATCAGATGGATTTTCAAATTGTTTAGTTACTCCAGTTTTTGAAAATGCTTTTTCTAACATGCCTGGTCCCAATCCCGTTTTACCTGGTTTATTCCACTCACCTGCATTCTTCCACCTAACATGAGACCACTTTATATTTAAGTCATAACCAATACAATGTTGTATTGCATTTGAGATTTCAAAAGCTATTTCTTGTCCATTGATAACTGGATTATATCTAACACCCCATTTTGATGTTGAATCTTCTCCAGTGGTTCTACTATCTAAGTTTATTTTCAAAGTTATAATTTCTTTATTGTGGAATGTATATCCATCAAATCTTAGGTTTATATCCATATCAGAAACTCCGACAAAACATTCTTTTATTTTTGATTCTAATTCTTCTAATGATTCATTAAATCTTTTTAAATACCTCATTACATTTTAAGTAATATTTTTAAATCATAATCATATATAGGTTTTGATGTGTCATAATGTCTCTCACCTCTTGAATATTTCCAAATAACTTCTTCATAGTCAACTTCTGATTCTACAACTTCAATTGCTGCATCTAACGCGGCTTCTAAATCATCTAAATACATTTTACCAGTATGAATAGAATCTGAACCCCAACCACCAATGTTTATAACTACACCTGGTCTATACATTGAAAGGACATTTTCAAGTGAATACTTTTGAACTTTACTAAATTCATAGTCTCTAAGATGTCCTGTTTTATGAAATTGTTCAAAGTCAAAATTCTGACACTGCCATTTCTCATCAGTTACATATTCACTTTCTTTAGTATCTCTTAACATTGCATTTTCTTTGAAACGAGAATAGTAAAGGGTTGGGTGGACCATTGATATTAGAATACTTAGAATTATCCAATCTTTTCTATTTTTATCATTTAAATCCATAATTGGCATAGTCCCATTGAACTTTAAATCATTAGAATCATTTATTCTCTCATAATCACCGTATAAAATGGCAGTATAAATATTTCTTTCTTTTCCTTCTGGTATAGTATCAAAAACTTCCAACATAGCATCTTTGATATGTTTCACATTTACTTCTGATAAAACTTCATATATTTTATCAACGTGTGAATTTATCTTATCCCACCAACCTTCGCCTATGAAATGTTCAGTCCATATTTTATGTCCTTCAATATTTTTTCGAATCCAATTATCTCTTTTCAAATCCTCGAACCAATCAAATATAGAATACTCATGCATCACAGCTGTATCTTTTTGAAAAGATTCTAAGAATAGATTATATGTTTTTAGTTTTTTCATCTTAGTGTTTTAATCCTTTCTTGTTGATATTTCATAATATCAACTTCTTGATTTTGTTTTAACATTTCAATAATCTTTTGATACATTTGAATTGTAATTCTACAATCTGTAATAGCATCGTGATAATTGTTCATATTAATTCCTAAGACAGGTCCTATTTTTGACATAGAAGAAGATATTAAACCATTATCTCTAGCTGATGTTCCAATGAAATCAATCATCTCTTTATATTTAGAATCTGTTTCTGCTAATGTTTGCAAAAGTGGTAAGAAATATAGTTGAATTAACATCTTAGTATCAAATACTTCACTTGTAATTTTATGACCGTATCTACCAGATAACATAGCCATATCAAATGAAGCGTTTTGAGCCACTAATATATTTGGTGAATAGTTTTCAATCCATTTAAAGAAATTGTCTACTATATCTTTTTCATTCTTGTATTTATAATTACCTGAGCCATAATGATTGAATCCTAAAACCCATTTAGTTTTATCTTCTGGTTGTAAAAATTTTGATTTAGTTTCATCTGTTAATTTAATCTTTTCATCAAATGTTGAAATCTCACTAAAATTACTTGATTTAAAATCATACTGAGTTGCAATTGCAGAAACCTGAGTTAGTTGTTGTTTTTTTGGACCACCTAAACCAGTCGTTTCGGTATCTAACCAGATAAAAGGAAGTTTAGATTTAGATTCTAACCATTCTAAAATTTCTGGTATAGTTTTGTACCACATTTTATTTTCATTTAATTCTTCATTTGATTTCTTGTCAAAGTGAATGAAGATTTGCTCAGTAGGACTTCCTTCGTTAAGAACTTCAATATGACTCCAAAAACCTTCATTGTCTAAATAAGATTTAATTGACTCAATAGTATCATTAACTTCTTCCCAAACAATAGGAACTCTTTTAGTACCAATTTTATTACATATCCAAATATAAGGAGATCTTGTCTTTTGTGCTCTTCTTATTAATGGATTGGACTTACTGAAAGAAGCAACATTATTAATAAATCCACTGATAGTTGTAGAATATCCTAAATCAGTTATTTCTAAAAGAATTTCATCTAAGTATCTTTCCAATTTAAGTCTTTCTTGACTTATTGGTAATTTCCATTCAGAATCATATGAGTTATCTTTATACTCAATGTCTTCATTAATAAATTGTATGTATTTTCTAATCTTCATTTAGAATGGATATTCTTCTTTTTTCTCTTCAGTTGCAAATATATTTATATGAATTGAATTACTAAATACATCGAAATTAACTCTATAATTAGGATATTCTTCTGATAATCTATTTAAAGCAACTTCTACCTCTTGTAGCAACTCACTATTGGATTTTATATCATTTATATAGTCTAATAATTTTGAATTTTGAATTTTCATAGAACGATTGGTGTCTCTTGTTTCTGGATTGGACTTTTTAACTTTCAAATCTATAGTTATATACTTTCCGAAGTCTCCATAACTATTTTCTCTTATCTCGGCTTTACTATCATCTAACAATTCAGCGAAGCACTGATAGATGTAATCATAATCAATTTTCTGTACACTCTCATTAAACTTTCTTAATCTTTTCATAATTGTATATATTAATTTGTCATCTTAAAAAGGATTATTATCTTTGTATAAATAAATAAGAATATGGCAAAAGAGAAAGACTTAATCAGATTAGAGAAAGAAATTAAATCAAAAATGATTCAGATTAAAAATAAAAAATTAACGCCAGCTGAATCCGGAATTGGAAAACTAATCAATATGATGAAGACTTTTGATGAGCCTCTTTTTGATAAATTAATGAATGAATATAAGAAGGTGTTGGTAGATATTAAGAATTAATAGAATTTATCTTTAAGTTCAAATTCTACTGGTTCATCTTCTCCTTCATCTTCTGAATCAAAATCAAAACCCATACTAACTAAATTTGACATAACTAAGTCAATAGTATGAGAATCAGCACCTCTTTCTTTCATGTATTCATCAAAGTCTGCAACTGTAAACGAACCTTTTTCAGCTCTTAATTCTTCTAATTTAGGAAGTAAATCTTCTGCGATATCTTCTGTGATATCTGTGGAATAGTTTTCAAATGTTTTTAAGTATTTCATTTTCATTTTTAATTTTTAGTTTGCTCTGCTGGCATTTCTTATTTTATCAAATGCAATATCTATTAATCCTTGTAACTTCAAATCTAATACTTCTCTATCAATTGGATAACCATATGCGCTTACAAATGAGCAGAAATCAACTACCCAAGATTTTAAATTTGATGCCATTTTTTCAGGAGTTAATCCGTTACTTTTTATGAATAGAATTAATAAAACAACTAAAAGTGAATCTGTAACCGATTCTCTAATATATTCATTGCCTTCTAATTTTTCAAATGTTTTTAAGTATTTCATAATTATTTCTTCTTTTTTCCTTCACCAGCAAATGGACCTAATAGACCTTTTACATTCCATCCTGGTATAAACTTTTTGTTGTGTTTTTCAAAATCTTCATATGATTCAATTCCTGTATCAATTGGATTTTGAATATATTGTATGTTAGCTCCTTGTTTATTCATATCAGAAATTCTATCACCAATATCAACACCTTTAGTCATTTTTCTCAATTTATTCCACTGGTCTACAGTTTGTTGGCGAGGAAGTGACTCATTCAAATTATTAAATTCTTCAAATTTAAATATTGATTTTGATTCAGATACTTGTTCAAATGTAACTTTATCAAAAAATTCTTTACTACACTTGAAGTAAAAACCGTTTTGTTTAAACTCATTTCTATTCATTGGAATTTCTTTACCATCAATCTTTCCATCTTGAAAGTCAGGATAAGTTGTCCAAAGTGTTATTAGACCTTTACCTTCAACTTCACCAATCTTTGCACCAACAACTGTTAAAAAATTTGTTTTTGTTGCTTCTTCTTCTTTTAATATAATTGTTTCTTTAACTTTAGTATCTCTTACTGGTCTCTCATATGTATATGATTTGAAACCATTCATTTCATCATTTTTTAATTTATCATCATATCCGATTGTTACAAAACCAACATCAATACCAGCATCTTTTCCTGTCCAAGCAGTTCTAAAAGGTGGATTGGTTCCTACTTCTGGTTCAAATTTTGAGATTACAGTTTCAACTCCTTTTTTCCAATTTTGTGTATAGTATGAACCTGGAGCATCTCCTAATTCAACACTTGGTGACATATGAGACTTTATATGTTCTAAAGTTCCTTTTGAGATATAAATTATCCATTTATCTGAATAAACTAATTTCTCTTCAGTTACATCTTTGTCTGACACATATTGATTTTCATCAACTATCTTTTTAATCTCTGAAATTATCGATTGGTCTAAGTTTTCAAATAATTTAATAAACCTCATACAAATAGTTTTTTTTACTTCATATATATTAAAATGAAAAAACCCACTTTTTAAGAAGTGGGTTTAAAAAAACAAAAAGAAAAAAAAAGATTAGAAATCATCATCCAAATTATCAAAGTCGATAGCTTTGTCAGATGCCTTTTGATATTCAGAAACTCTCTTTTCAAAAAAGTTAGACTTGTTTTGTAAAGATAACATTTCCATAAAATCGAAAGGATTTTCTACACCGTAAACTTTTGAACAACCTAACTCAGTTAACCAAAAGTCCGCAACATACTCAATGTATTGTTGCATAAGTTTTGCATTCATTCCAATAAGTGCAACAGGAAGAGAATCAGTGATGAATTCTTTTTCAATCTCAACGGCTTCACAGATAATCTCTTTGATTCTATCTTCAGTTACCTTATTTTGAATATGTTTGTTATGAAGTAAACAAGCAAACATACAATGAAGACCTTCATCTCTTGATATTAACTCATTTGAGAATGTAAGACCTGGCATCAAACCTCTTTTCTTTAACCAGAAAATTGAACAGAAAGAACCAGAAAAGAAGATACCTTCAACAGCAGCAAATGCGATAAGTCTTTCAGCAAAAGATTCAGACTCAATCCATTTAAGTGCCCACTCTGCTTTTTTAGTAACAGCAGGAACTGTTTGAATAGCATTAAAAAGATAGTCTCTTTCTTCTGAATTTTTGATGTAAGTATCAATTAAAAGAGAATAAGTCTCTGAATGGATATTTTCAATAGCAATTTGAAATCCGTAGAAACATTTAGCTTCTGGATACTGAACTTCTTTAAGAAAGTTTTCAGCCAAATTCTCATTTACAATTCCATCAGATGCTGCAAAGAAAGCAAGTACATGTTTAATGTAGTGTTTCTCATCATCATTTAATTTTTCATTCCAATCTGTTAAGTCTTGAGCTAAGTCAATTTCTTCTGCAGTCCAAAATGAATGCTCGGCTGTTTTGTACAATTCCCAAATATCATTGTATTTTAAGGGAAAAAGAACAAAACGATTAGGGTTTTCTGTTAGTATATGTTCGTTCATAAAGTTTATTTTGATTTAGATTATATATTGAAAAATTGTATTGTTGTTTAACTTATTTTTGATAAATTTGTCTATAAAGCGAAAAAGGGGAGTAGCGAATTCCCCTTTTTCTATTAGCATAACTAATACCGGTCCTAAAGATGGGGCTTTTCGCCCTCCGGTTTATAAGTTATATATAAAAATTAATCTCTTTATTTAAACTTTTATGATTAAATCTATAAAAACTAAGTATTAAAAATCTCAAAAATGGTAAAACACGAAATTAAAGTTGAATTAAACAAAACACAAGAAATCCGACAAATTATTGAAAAGGCTTACTTTGAAGAAGGAATTGCTGGTAAGATAGTAGGTAAAAAACATTATCTTACAATCGAAGAGTCTGATGACATTAATTGGACTATTTTCAGTGGATTACATAATGTAACTGTTAAAATTATCAATGAAGAAGTTATTGATGGAACTATGCGTTTTGTAATTGATGACACTGAAGGTATCATTAAACTTTATCCTATCTCTGTCTATTGTATTAAAGAAGATGAGAGATATATTTTCTACTAAAAAATAATTTAATTTATGAAATTTGATTGGAATGATATTTCAATAATTCCTGAATCGTTGAGTTCGATTTCTTCAAGAAAAGAAGTTGATGCGACTTATGAGGGTAAGCTACCACTTTTTACTGCTCCTATGGATAAAGTTATTGATGAAACGAATGTAAAAACATTCGAACTAAACAATATAAATATTTGTCTACCAAGACACGTAAAATATGAACAATTAAAAAATAATGATTACTTCTATTCCTATGGTTTAGATGAAATAATTGAACTTTTAAATAATAAATCACAGCTTCCAAAAAAAGTTTTAATTGATGTTGCTAATGGTCACATGCTTAAATTGTGGGAAACAGCAAAATTAATTAAAGAAACATTCGGTGATAAAATCGAGTTAATGGTTGGGAATATCGCCAATCCTGACACCTATCGGAAGTATTGTGAAATTGGCGTCGATTATATAAGAGTGGGTATTGGTGGAGGTTCAGCATGTACGACCTCTGCCAATGTTTCCATCCATTATCCGATGGCTTCACTTATTGAAGAGTGTGCTTATTTCAAATCAATTTATGATAAGCCAACTAAGATTATTGCAGATGGTGGATTTAAAAATTATTCTGATATTATTAAAGCATTGGCTTTAGGAGCTGATTATGTAATGTTGGGTGGTGTTTTTAATAAGACTTTAGAAAGTTGTGGTGAAAACTTTATGAAAGATTCACAAGAACAATATTATCAAGTTGATGCTATAAAAGCACTTAATGCTTTTGATGCTGGTGGAACAGTTTATAAATATTACAGAGGAATGTCGACAAAAGAAGTTCAAAAATCTTGGAATCGTTCTGAACTAAAAACTGGTGAAGGAATAACTAAATATAATAAAGTTGAATATACTTTAGAAGGTTGGTGTGAAAACTTTACAGATTATTTAAAATCGGCTATGTCTTACACTGATAGTAGAACATTAAAAGATTTTATAGGAGAAGTCAAATT
>JACCDX011290580.1_pt1 | contig 14658 bp, 13 predicted proteins | sample 7449681 | NCBI WGS metagenome assembly JACCDX01 (sample SAMN15323450, study PRJNA562643) | freshwater metagenome | isolation source: river surface water | place: USA:Blue River Watershed | collected 2017-08-18
CAAGGGAGCCCGAAGGGCCCCCGCACTTGAAGCCCCCGGGCCCGCCCCGCGCGCCCCGTGCGGTGCACCGCCAAGGCCAACGCTAAGGCCAAGAAAAAGGCCAACTCACAAACCGACCGTCTCCAACCCCGGATCCAGCGCCCGCCGCTCGTCAAACACAAAGCAGTTCCCGCGAAAGTGCGCCCCGCCGGTTTCCTCGAAGTACTTGAGGATCCCGCCATCGAGCTGCCACACCGACTCCAGCCCCGCCTCGCGCAGGTAAATCGCCGCCTTCTCGCAGCGTATCCCTCCGGTGCAAAAGCTGACGACGGTTTTGCCTTCCAGGTCGGCGCGATGCGCCTGTACCGCCGCAGGAAAATCACTGAACTTGTCGATGCGCCAATCGATCGCGCCCTCGAACGTTCCGTGATCGACTTCAAAGGCGTTGCGCGTATCCAGCGTCACCACCGGCCGACCCGCATCGTCGTGGCCTTGGTCTAACCAGCGACGCACCGTGGCCGCATCGACCGCCGGCGCGCGCCCCGCTTGCGGCTGGATCGTCGGATGGTTCATGCGAATGATTTCGCGCTTGACCTTCACCAGCATCTTTCGAAAGGGCGCCGCCTGCGACCAGCTTTCCTTGATTGGCAGCCCCGAGAACCGCGGATCCGCTTGCAGGTCGGTCAAGAAGGCGCGCAAAACCACCGCTTCGCCCGCCAGAAAAAGATTGATCCCCTCCTGAGCCAGCAGGATGGTCCCGCGCAACCCCGCGGCCTGGGCCTGATCCGCCAGGCGATCGCGCAGGGACTCGCAGTCGTCCAGATGGACGAACTTGTAAGCGGAAACGTTGAGGATTGGAGTCACAGGCAGGCGATTTTAGGCGCGGCCGATCGCCCGCGACTTCCTACAATCAAGGCATGTTTGTTCACCTGCGCCTGCACTCCGAATTCTCCGTCGTGGATGGCACCTGCCGCATTGACGACACCTTGGGGGCCGCCGCGGCCGACGCACAGCCTGCGTTGGCGATCACTGACCTGAACAACCTGTTTGGCGCCATCAAGTTCTACAAGGCCGCACGCGGCGCCGGTGTCAAACCCTTGGTCGGTGCCGAGGTCTGGCTTCAGGGCCTGGGCACCGACGACAGCCAGTCCGCGCGCGTGCTGCTGCTGGTGCAAGACCATCGCGGCTACCTGAATCTGTGCGAGCTGCTGGCCCGCGCCTGGACGCGCAACGTCGTGCGGGCCCAGGGCACCTGCAAGCTCGAATGGCTGCAGGAGCTGGGTGAGGGGCTGTTGCTGCTGTCGGGCGCGCAAGCCGGCCCGGTGGGCCAGGCCCTGGCCCAGGGCCAGTACCGCGATCGCCAGCGCGCCAGCGAAGTGGCGATCACCCTGGCCTCGCTGTTCCCGCATCGCTTCTACCTGGAGGTGCAGCGCGCCGGGCGCCCCGATGACGAAGCCCATGTCGCGGCCACCGTGCAACTGGCCGCGAGCTTGAAGCTGCCCGTGGTGGCCACCCACCCGGTGCAGTTTCTGACCGAAGACGACTACGAGGCCCATGAGGCCCGCGTGTGCATCGCCGAGGGCGAAATCCTGGGCAACGCACGCCGCGTGCGAAAGTTCACCCGCGAGCAATATTTCAAGAGCGCCTCGCAGATGCAGGCGCTCTTTGACGACCTGCCAGCGGCCGTCGCCAACACCCTGGCGATCGCGCGCCGCTGCAACCTCACGCTCGAATTGGGCAAGCCGCGCCTACCTGAGTTCCCGACCCCCGAAGTCGATGGCCGCCGCATGCCGATCGAGGAGTACTTCCGCTACGCCTCGCATGAGGGCCTGAAGGAGCGCATGGCGCACCTTTATCCCGAAGAGGCCCGCCGCACACAAGAAATGCCGCGGTATGTCGAGCGGCTTGAGTTCGAGATCAACACCATCCTCAAGATGGGGTTCCCCGGCTACTTCCTGATCGTGGGGGACTTCATCAACTGGGCCAAGAAGAACGGCTGCCCGGTGGGCCCGGGCCGGGGCTCGGGTGCAGGCTCTCTCGTGGCCTACGCGCTGCGCATCACCGACCTGGACCCCCTCCAATACAACCTGCTGTTCGAGCGTTTCTTGAACCCCGAGCGGGTGTCCATGCCCGACTTCGACATCGACTTTTGCCAAGGCAATCGCGACCGCGTCATCGAATACGTCAAGGACAAGTACGGGCGCGATGCGGTCAGTCAGATCGCCACCTTCGGCACCATGGCCGCGCGCGCCGCCATCCGCGATGTGGGCCGCGTGCTGGACATGAGCTACACGTTCTGCGATGGCATCAGCAAACTCATTCCGAACAAGCCGGGCCAGCACATCACGATTGCGGGCGCCTTGGAGGTCGAACCGATCCTGGCCGAACGCCTGGCGCGCGAGGACGAGGTCAAGACCCTGCTGGGGCTGGCGCAAAAGCTCGAGGGCCTGACCCGCAACGTGGGCATGCATGCCGGCGGCGTGTTGATCGCACCGGGCAAGCTGACCGACTTCACCCCGCTGTACCAACAGCCTGGCAGCGATTCCGCGGTGAGCCAGTACGACAAGGACGATGTCGAGGCCGCGGGCCTGGTCAAGTTCGACTTTCTGGGCCTGGCCACCCTCACCATCCTGGAGATCGCCAAGGACTTCATCCGCGCGCGCCACAAGGGCCGCGAAAACTTCGCCTTCGAAGACCTGCCGCTGAATGACGCCGCGACCTACAAGCTGTTCGCCGAGGGCAAGACCGAAGCGGTGTTCCAGTTTGAAAGCCGCGGTATGCAAGGCATGTTGCGCGATGCACGCCCGACGCGCCTGGAAGACCTCATCGCCCTGAACGCGCTGTATCGGCCGGGTCCCATGGACCTGATTCCCAGCTTCGTGGCCCGCAAGCACGGACGCGAGGAGGTGGAGTATCCGCACCCGCTGGTGGCCGACATGTTGTCCGAGACCTACGGCATCATGGTCTATCAGGAGCAGGTGATGCAGACTGCGCAGATCCTGGGCGGCTACACACTCGGCGGCGCCGACCTGCTGCGGCGTGCCATGGGCAAGAAGAAGGCCGAGGAGATGGCGCAGCACCGCGGAATCTTCCGCGCGGGCGCGGCCAAGAACGGCATCGATGCCGAGAAGGCCGACTACATCTTCGACCAGATGGAGAAGTTCGCGGGCTACGGCTTTAACAAGTCGCACGCGGCCGCCTACTCCCTGCTGGCGTATCACACGGGTTGGCTCAAGGTCCACTACACGGCCGAATTCTTCTGCGCCAACATGACCGTGGAAATGGACGACACCGACAAGCTCAAGGTCTTGTTCGAGGATGCCGTCAAGAACTTCGGCCTGACCTTCGAGTCGCCCGACGTGAACCGCGGTGTGCACCGCTTCGAGCCCATCTCCGACAAGGTGATTCGCTACGGCCTGGGCGCCATCAAGGGCACTGGCCAGCAGGCCATCGAGGCCATCGTGCGCGCCCGCGAGGAGGGCGGCCCCTTCACCAGCCTTTTCGACTTTTGCAAGCGAGTCGACCGCACGCGCCTGAACAAGCGCACGGTCGAGGCCTTGATCAAGGCCGGCGCCTTCGATTCCCTGCAGCTCAATCGGGCAGCCCTGGTCGCCTCCATCGACCGCGCCTTCGATTTCGCGGCGGCGGCCGAGGCCAATGCCAACCAGGGTGGCCTGTTTGACATGGACGAAGGCGCCCACGGCGCCAGCACCCAGGAGCCCGATCTGGTCGAGGCCCTGCCCTGGGGCGTGCGCGAGCGTCTGAGTTACGAAAAGACGGCCGTAGGTTTCTACCTCTCGGGCCACCTGTTCGACGAGGTCAGCGCCGAGGTGCGTCGCTTCGTCAAGCGCAGTGTCTCTGAGCTGATGGATTCGCGCGAGCCTCAGCTGCTCGCGGGCATCGTCAGCGACCTGCGGGTGATCAACACCGAGAAGGGCAAGCTGGGGATCTTCCGCCTGGACGACAAGTCGGGTGCGATGGAGGCCACCGCCGACGAGGCCCTTCTCAACGCCAACCGCAACCTCCTCAAGGACGACGAGCTGGTGATCGTCATGGCTTCGATCCGACCCGATCGCCGCTCGGGGGGCTTTCGGCTGGTGGTGCAGCAGGTCTGGGACCTGGCCACCGCACGTTGCCGCTTCGGTAAGTACCTGCGCGTGGCCGTCAACGGGCGGGCGCCCGATGTGCACCGTCTGGTGCGCGACTTCCCGCCGCAGCGCGTGCAAAGCGAGCAGGGCGAGCTGCTGCGGGGTTTGCCGGTGCGTCTGGCGCTGCGGCGCGATCAGGCAATGGCCGAACTCCAACTGGGCGATGAGGCGAAGTTCTTTCCCAGTGATGCGGCACTGGCCAGTTGGATGGCCCAGGCCGATGCGGGCCAGGCCCAGATCGTCTACGAGACCGTCTGAGGGGCTGACCTCAGTCCCGTGGCCGGAAGGTCATGATCAGCGGGGTGTGCACCCGGCCGTCCACATCGCGAGGCAGGACGGCGGTGCGGTCCAGGGCGCGTAGTACCGCTTCGTCCCAGGTCTTGGAGGGGCTGGGCTTGGTGATCCGGCGCTGCATGATGGTGCCGTCAGGCGCCATGCGCACCTCCACCTCGGTCACCGGGTTGCCGGCCACATCGTCCGTGAACACGATATTGGGTCGGATACGGGCGCGGATGCGACCCGCGTAGCTGTCTGAGGGGCCGGAGGATTGGGTGGCATTGCCGGTCGCGTTTGCCGCGCCGGTTGCACCGGCCAGCCCCTGCATGCGACGCAGATTTTCCTGGCGCAGGGCTTCGGTGCGCTTGGCCTCGGCCTCCTCGCGGGCGCGGGCTTGGGCCTGCTCCTGCGCCTTGTTCTTGGCGGCCTTGTCTTGGGCCTCGCGCTTTTTCTGTTCGTCCAGACGCTTTTTCTCGGCCTCGGCTTTTTTCTTGGCCTCGGCTTTCTCGGCATCTTGTTTCTTTTTCTCGCGCTCGAGCGCGATATCGGCCTCGCGTACGGCGGGCGGGGGCGGTGGGGCCGGGGCCGCCACCGGCGGCGGCGGGGCCTCCTGTAGCGGCGGCGCGGCCTGCTGCGCCTGCGCCGACCACAGTTCCGCCGCGGCGGTCAGCGTGGTCTCTTGGTGCTGCCAGGTGACGCCCCAGGTCAGCGCCGCCAGCAAGAGGGCGTGGGCCAGGACCGCCATGCCCCAGGCTTGCCCCTGGCCCGGTGGGGGCGGCGGGCCGAACTCGATCTGGCGGGCAGCGGCGGTCATGCGCGTGTGGGTGCGCGATCGGGGTTTAAGGAGCGAGTTGCACCGACAGGCCCACGCGCTGTACGCCCGCGCGTTGCAGGGTGTCCATTACGCGCACCACGGTCTCGTATTTGACGGTGCGGTCTGCGCTGATCACCACCGCACTGGCGCCTGGCTCGCGGCCCGCCTGCAGGCGCTGGACGGCAGCGGCCACTTCGGCCAGGGCCAGGCGCTGGCTGCGATCGTCCAGCTTCATCTCCAGGGTTTCGTCCTTGGCGATCACGATTTCGATCTTTTGGTCAGGCTGGCGATTGGCCTTGCCCACACTGGGCAGGTCGATCAGGCTGGGCGTGATCAGGGGCGCAGTCACCATGAAGATGATCAGGAGCACCAGCATCACGTCGATGAAGGGCACCATATTGATCTCGCTGATGGTGCGGCGGCCCCGACCGCGCGAAGAGACGGCGGGCATGTTCAGTGGGTCGGCGCGTTACCCGCGCCGACGTTGCGTTGCAGGATGTTGGAGAACTCCTCGATGAAGGTCTCCAGCTTGTTGGCCACGCGATCGACATCGCGCGCGAAGCGGTTGTAAGCCACCACCGCCGGGATGGCGGCAAACAGGCCAATGGCGGTCGCCACCAGGGCCTCGGCAATGCCAGGTGCCACCGTGGCCAGCGTGACTTGCTGCAGGCTGGCCAGGCCGGTGAAGGCGTTCATGATGCCCCACACCGTGCCAAACAGACCCACATAAGGCGAGACCGAGCCCACGGTAGCCAGGAAGGACAGCTGGCTCTCGACCGCGTCCATCTCGCGCTGGTAGCCGGCACGCATGGCGCGGCGCGTGCCATCGAGCAGCGAGCCTGGATCGGTGATGCGACGCTCGCGCAACTTCTGAAACTCGCGCATGCCCGAGGCGAAGATACGCTCCATCGGGCCGACCTTCTTGGCGTTCTTCACGGCCGATGCAAAGAGTTCATTGAGCGTCGAGCCGGAATAGAAGGACTCCTCGAACTCTTCGTTCATCGCTTTGACCCGCTTGAGATCAAACAGCTTGCGGAAGATCGCGGCCCAACTGGCCAGCGACACCAGGAGCAGCAAGACCATGACGGCCTGCACCACGAAGCTGGCGTTCAACACCAGATGGAGGATGGACATATTGGGGTTCATGGCGGCGGGGCCTGGAAGGCCTTGAGGACGTTGTCGGGGATTCTCGCAGGACGCATGGAGGCGGCATCGACCCACCCAATCCGGATGGTGCCAGTGGCCAGGAGATGACCTTCGCGGGCGCACCGGGCTTCCTGCACGATGGTGAGGCTGGCGCGGCCTGCGGTCTCCATGCGCGCGCTGACATGCAATAGATCATCGAGCACCGCCGGTCGCAGATAGCGCACCGCAGTGTCGGTCACCACGAACATGCCACCCGTCTGCTCGCGTAGCGCCTGCTGCGACACGCCCAGCGACCGCAGCCACTCGGTGCGGGCGCGCTCGAAGAACTTCAGGTAATTCGCGTAGAAGACGATGCCGCCGGCATCGGTGTCTTCCCAATAGACGCGGATGGGAAACTCAAAGGCCATCGCTGCGCCTCACGTCATCGCCGCGCGCATCGCCTGCAGGCGCGCAACGGCCCCTTCCAATTGCACCATCGAGCTGGCTGTGGAAAAGCGGATGAACCGCGCGGTGTCGGCTGTGCCGAAGTCGCGCCCTGGGGTCACGGCGACATGGGCTTTGTGCATGATCTCGAAGGCCAGCTCCCAGCTGCTGGCAAGGCCCAGGCGCTTGCACCAGTCGCTGCAATCGGCCCAAGCGTAGAAGGCGCCATCGGGCACCACCGGCACGGGCAGGCCCAGGGCCTGTAGCTGCGGAATGAAATAGTCGCGCCGCGCCTTGAACTGCGCGCGCCGGTGCTCGTATTCGGCCAGGCTTTCGGCCTCGAAGCAGGCCAGGGCAGCGTGCTGCGACACGGTACTCGGGCAGATGAACAGGTTTTGCGCCAGGCGCTCAATCACATCGACCAGGGCCTCGGGCACCACCAGCCAGCCCAGTCGCCAGCCGGTCATGTTGAAGTACTTGGAGAAGCTGTTGAGACTGATCACGTCCTCGCCTAGCCCGAGACCGCTGGCACCGAAGGTGTCGTCGTGGCTCAGACCCAGGTAGATCTCATCGAGCAGCAGCACCCCACCGCGGCGTCGGACCACCTCGTGGATACGAGCCAGCTCCTGTGGGTGCAGCGAGGTACCGGTGGGGTTGGACGGCGATGCGAGTAGTACGCCGCGCGTGCGTGGGCCCCAGTGAGCCTCGACCTGCTGCGCGCTCAATTGGAAGCGATCGGCTGCGGTGGTGGGCACCATCACCGCGCGGCCTTCAGCGGCCTGCACAAACTGGCGGTTGCACGGGTAGCTGGGATCTGGCATCAGTACCTCGTCGCCGGCCTCGATCAGGGCCAGACAGGCCAGGTGCAGGGCGGCTGAGGCGCCGGCCGTGAGCACGATACGGCGCGCCGGAACGTCGATGCCGAAACGCGTGCGATACCAACCGCTGATACGCTCACGCAGCTCCGGCAGACCGGTGGCGGCGGTGTATTGGGTGGCGCCCTCGCGGATGGCGCGTTGCGCAGCGGCCTGCACCAAGGGCGGTGCGGTGAAGTCGGGTTCGCCGATGTTCAGGAAAATCATCGGCCGGTCGGTGCCGCGCACCTGCTGGGCGAGTTCGGCGGCGGCCTTGGCTACCTCCATCACGTAAAAGGGTTCGATGCGCTGAGCCCGACCCGCCAGGCGCAAGGGGGATGCGCTGGAGGCGGCTGGCATCACTGGGCCCGGGCGGTGGCGCGGTCCGCCTCGACTTCCATCGGTCGCAGGCTGGGCGCCAGGCCGTTGAGGACGGCGTTCACGTACTTGTGGCCGTCGGTGCCGCCAAATTCCTTGGCCAGCTCCACGCATTCGTTGATCACCACGCGCCAGGGCACATCGGCCGCATGCTGAAACTCGTAGACGCCAATCCACATCACCGCGCGCTCGATCGGCGAGATCTCTTCGAGCTTGCGATCGAGCAGCGGCACCACCAGGGCGTCGAGCGCAGAGGCTTCACGCACGCAGCCGTGCAAGAGCGCGTCGTAGTGCACCGAATCAGCCTTGTGAAAACCCGCCAGATCCCGTGTGAACACGTCGATGGCCTGGGCTTCGTTGCCCCCGACCAGATGCTGGTAGAGGGCCTGCAGCGCGAATTCGCGCGCGCGGGTACGGGCCGATTTGGCCGAGGCCTTGCGCGCGCCGGTGGCGGTCTTGCCTGGGGTGGGCTTGGCGTCGGTCATGCAGCGTGTCCGATTTGCTCGACGAGCCTGCACATCTCGACCACCACACGGGCGGCGTCGACGCCTTTTTCGGTCTGGCGGGCCAGGGCCTGCTCCAGGTTCTCGGTGGTGAGGATCACGTTGGCAATCGGCAGGCGGTAGTCCAGGCCCACGCGCGTGACGCCGGCTGCGGATTCGTTGGCCACCAACTCGAAGTGGTAGGTCTCGCCGCGGATGATGCAGCCCAGGGCGATCAGGGCGTCATAGCCACCGCGATCGGCTAGGGCCTGCAGGGCCAGCGGGATCTCCAGCGCGCCGGGTACCAAGACCTGGGTGATGTCATCGCCGTGGACGCCCAGGCGGGTGAGCTCGCTGCGGCAGGCGGTGGCCAACGCATTCGTGATGCTGGTGTTGAAGCGGGCCTGGACAATGCCAATCTTCAGGCCTTGGCCGTTCAGCGACTCGGCCTGTCCCTTGTCTGCGTCTTGCATGGGGTGTGTTCCTTGTGGGCGACGCGCTCAGGCGGCCGTGGTGTAGCCAGCGACTTCGAGGCCGTAGCCAGCCATGCTGGGCATGCGACGCGGCGCGCCAAGCAGTGTCATGCGCTGCACGCCGCATTCGCGAATGATCTGGGCGCCGATGCCGTAGGTGCGCAGGTCCATGCGACCACGCTCGGGCGCTTGTGCCGAGCGCGCTGTGCCCTCGAATTGCGCGAGCAACTGCGAGGCGGATTCGCCGGCATTGAGCAGCACCACCACGCCGCGGCCCTCGCGCGCCACATGGCCCAGGGCGGCATCGAGGCTCCAGGAGTGCATGGTGCGACCGACCTCGAGGGCATCGAGCACCGACAGCGGCTCGTGCACACGCACCGGCACCACATCTTGCGGCTGCCACTGGCCCATCACCAAAGCCAGATGCAGCCCCTGGCTGGGGGTGTCCTGCCAGGCGTGGGCCGTGAACTCGCCGTAAGCGGTCTTGAGGGGTCGGGAGCCGATCTTGCGCACCAGGGACTCATGGCTGCTGCGGTACTCGATCAGGTCGGCGATGGTGCCGATCTTCAGGCCGTGTTCGGCGGCAAAGACCTGCAGATCGGGCAGGCGGGCCATGGTGCCGTCGTCTTTCATGATCTCGCAGATCACGGACGAGGCAGTCAGGCCCGCCATGGCGGCCAGGTCGCAGCCCGCCTCGGTGTGACCTGCGCGCATCAGCACGCCGCCGTCCACCGCCTGCAGCGGGAAGATGTGCCCGGGCTGCACCAGATCTTCGGGGCGCGCGTCTTTTTTGACGGCCGCTTGCACCGTGCGGGCGCGGTCGGCTGCAGAAATGCCGGTGGTCACGCCCTCGGCTGCCTCGATCGAGACAGTGAAGGCGGTGGCGTGCTTGGTGCCATTGCGCGTGGCCATGGGCGGCAGCTGCAGACGTTCGCAGCGCTCGCGGGTGAGGGTCAGGCAGATCAGGCCGCGGCCAAAGCGCGCCATGAAGTTGATCGCCTCGGGCGTGACATGGTCGGAGGCCAGCACCAGGTCGCCTTCGTTCTCGCGGTCTTCTTCGTCGACCAGGATCACCATACGGCCAGCGCGCAATTCGGCCACGATGTCTTGCACGGGCGAGATGGCGACGGGCGTCGGGGAGGGGGTGCGTGCGTTCATGGTGTGGCTTTCGGCAGCATGGCGTCACCGAGCATGCGCTCGACGTAACGGGCGATCAGATCGATCTCGAGGTTGACCGCGACGCCGGGCACCAGGGCATGCAGCGCCGTGTTTTGGACGGTATGGGGAATGAGGTTGATGCTGACCTCGCAGCCCGCGGGCGTGTCCTTCACGGCATTGACCGTGAGGCTCACACCGTTGACGGTGATCGAGCCCTTGTAAGCCAGGTACTTGGCCAGGGCGGCGGGGGCCATCACGCGCAGCTCCCAGCTCTCGCCGACTTGCGCGAAGTGGCTCACATGGCCGATGCCATCGACATGGCCCGACACGATGTGACCGCCCAGGCGGTCATGGGCGCGCAGGGCCTTTTCGAGGTTGATGGGGGTGCCGGGCTGGGCCAGACCGGCGGTGCGGGCCAGGGATTCGGCGGAAATGTCGATGGTGAAGTGGCGCTGGGGGGTGTCCAGGGTGGTCACGGTCATGCACGCGCCATTGAGGGCGATGCTGTCGCCCAGGCCCACATCATCGAGGTAGCCGGCAGGCGTCTCCAGGGTCAGGCGCTTGCCGTACTGCAAAGAACTTCCGAGGTCGTGGACGGCGACGATGCGCCCCACGCCGGTGATGATGCCGGTGAACATCCGGGTATTTTCGCAGGGATTGGCCCGGACGCCTAAAAGCGCTCGCGCCCCGCGATCCGGGCCACCAGCCGCAGGTCCGGGCCGACCGCCTGGCTGGAGACGAATTCCAGCCGTACGCCCTGGTCCAGGCTGGCCAGGGGGCCGATGGCCGCCAGGCCCCGGCCCGCGCCCAGGAGGGTGGGGGCCAGGTACACCAGGAACTCGTCGACCAGGCCGCCTCGCACCAGCGAGCCATTGAGCTTGTGACCGGCTTCGACGTGCAATTCGTTGATCTCGCGGCGACCCAGGTCCTGCAGCATGGCGCCCAGGTCGACCTTCGCGCCCGGCCCGGGCAGCGTGATGACGGTGGCCCCGCGTGCCTCCAGCGCGGCGCGCCGGGCGGGGTCATCGACCGCGGTGTAGACCCAGACGGGGCGTTGCGCCTCGAACAGGCGGGCCGAGGTCGGCAATTCCAGGCGGCTGTCCACCACCACCAAGGTCGGCTGGCGCGGCGTGTCGACCCCGCGCACGTCCAGGCGCGGGTCGTCTTCCAGCACGGTGCCGATGCCCGTGAGGAGGGCGCAGGCGCGCGCCCGCCAGGCATGGCCATCGGCGCGGGCGCGTTCGCCCGTGATCCACTGGCTTTGGCCGTTGTCCAGGGCCGTGGTGCCATCGAGCGAGGCCGCGACCTTCAGGCGCACCCAGGGCGTGCCGCGGATCATGCGGCTGAAAAAGCCGATGTTCAGTTCGCGCGAGGCGTCGGCACCTGGGCCGGTTTCCACCGTGACGCCCGCTGCACGCAGGCGCGCCAGGCCCTGGCCCGCCACCTTTGGATTCGGATCGACCAAAGAGGCCACCACCCGCGCGATGCCCGCGCGGGCCAGTGCATCGCAGCAGGGGCCGGTACGACCCACATGGGCGCAGGGCTCCAGGGTGACCCAGGCGGTGGCACCGCGCACGTCGTGGCCGCGCGTTTGGGCATCGCCCAGGGCCATGATTTCGGCGTGGGCGCTGCCGGCGGCCTGGGTGAACCCTTCGCCCAGCACGCGCCCGTCGGCGGACGTGATCACACAGCCCACATGCGGATTGGGGCTGGAGACGAACAGGGAGCGCTCGGCCAGGGCCAGGGCGCGGGTGATCGGGTCTTCGGGGGCGGTCAAGTCGGCTGCGGGCGGGTGTCAACGCCAGCAGGACTGTACATCGGCGGCGGTGCCCGAGCGGGTGCGCACCCCTTGGTAGTTCAGACCCAAGGTGCCGCAGTCTAGGTCGCGGGCCTGCGCGCCTTGCGGAATCGCTTGCAGCAGGTAAGCGGCGGCAGTCGGCCCAGCCCCTGCGCCGGGGGCGGCCCCGGGCGCGACGCCAAAGGCGAATTGATAGCGACCTGCAGCAGCGGCGGTGCAAGCCGCGGCCGGCGGCGCCGCGGGCTGGTCGTAGGCCATGGTGAGGGTGTAGCGCCGCTCCATCTGCAACGCCAGCTCCTGCAGGCAGGCTGCGGCGACGGCGCGGTGCGTGCGCAGGACATGGGCTTGGTAGGCCGGATAGGCCACCGCAGACAGCACGCCGATCACGGCGATGACGATCAGCAGCTCGATCAGGGTGAAGCCGCTGGGTTTCGGGGTTGATGGCGTCATGCTCAGTCCTTGATGATTTCTCGCCAGACGATGCGCCGCCCGCCCTGCGCAGCGCTCTTGACCATGAGCGCTCCGATGCCGGCGCCCGCCGTGAGGCTTTGTGGATCGGTGCCCCCCGAACCTGAAATAAAGGCGGTGGTGGTGCGGTTCGGGTGACGCAGGAAGATGACTTCGCTGGGCAAGCCCACTCCCATGTCGACCGATCCCACCAATCCCTTGCCGAGCTTGTCGTTGCTGAAGTCGCTGTCGCCGTTGACGTCGAGCACGCCGACCGTCAGTGCGCCGCCGGTGAACGGATCGAGCAGATTGACGAAGCCGCGTCCGCCCGCCACGCACGGGTCGTCGTTGACGGGGACGAGGGAGCTCACCACGAGCGCGGGTACGGCGAGCCGGGCGATCTGGGCGGCCGTCACCGTGCGCTCGCCGGCGGCGGCACCACTGAGGTCCAGGTACCAACCTCGTCGACCCTGGAGGTCGCCCTCGGCTGCCGTGGAAAAGGTGCGAGAGAGCACGCCCGCCAACACGCGCGTGTCCGCGAGGGTGCGCTGTTGCAGCACGCTGCGGCCCGCCGCGATCGCGGTGCCATCGTCGACCAGCCCGTACCAGGACTGTACGCTGCGATCGGCTGGATCGTCCTGCCGGAAGTACGCCCCCGTGCCGAAAAAGACGTAGGGCTTGCCTAGGTGTCCGTTGTTGGACTGAGTATTGACGGCGACGAACAGCGGCGCGGTGATAGGTTGGGCCTTGCCCGCCGCGTCACGCGCCCGAAACAAGGGGGCGCCGTTCAGGCTCAGACCCCAGAGCGCGGGATCCGTCGATCCGATGTCAAAGCGCCAGACATTGCCAAGCAGATCGCCCGCGTAGACCACATCGGCTTTGCCGTCCTGATTCGTGTCCAGGATGGCCGGTCCGGCCAGGCCATTGTTGCCGCCGACCTGGGTGTCGATCTTGCGGACACTCTCCAGGCGGCCATTGGCCTGGATGATGAAGATGTACAGAACCGCCTTGCCCGAGTCGCTGTTGTAGCCATTGCCCACGAGCACGCCCAGCTTGCCGTTGTTCAAGGCGGTGACCACCGGCCGCCCCAGCATCAGCCCCAGGTCGCGATCGCTTGCGCCGGACGATGAGGGCCCAGCGGAATAGTCCCAGAGCAAGTCGCCCGCGCCAAACTGCGTCGGCTCGGTCACGTTCAGGGAGAACAGTCCCTTCCCGCCACGCCCGAGCAGGGCGTAGAGATAGCGCCGGTTCTGCGTCAGGGGCCCCCGGGGCGCCCGGGCCAGTTCGCCATCGAGCAGGTATTGGTGTTCATAGGTCAGCGAGGCCTGCTGCGCGATGCGGCCCGCCGTTGCCTGCGGCATGAAGGCGAATAACTCCTTGCCGTCACCGCCGTTGAAGGCGTGCAGCATGCCGTCGTTGGCGTTGATGTAGACGGTATCGGTATCGGGATCGTGCAGCGGCGAAGCGTGGACGATGTCGCCCAAGGGGGTGTGGCGGTCACGCAGGCCGCCGCCCTGGCGGACCTCCTGGCTGCGATCGCCCCGCAGGTAGTTGACGACGTCCTGCGAGGCGCCGGGCAGGCCGTTTTGCGCGAGCGGCTGCACGCCGCGATCCGTCGTGTGCAGGAAGATCTTGCGTTCCTGCCAGACCGGCAGCCGTTGCGAGGCCAGCCAGTCGGGCGTTGCCACCAGACCGTTGTTCGTGATCTGCCATGCCAGGAGGTCACCCGACCAGCGCTGCGTGTCGAAGACGGCCTGGTACAGGCGCGTGCTGCCCGTGGCGCGGGTGCTGTTGCTGGTCAGGCTGCTGGCGGAACTCGAGCGGGCGACGATGTTGTCCAGGGTCTTGCGCAGGGCGTCGCGCAGCTTCAAGGGGTTTTGCACGGGCAGGTAGGCGTCGGGAATGCCATCGCCGTTCTCGTCCCATTCGCCTGCGAGGTCGGGTTGGTCGTTGCCGTTGAAATCGCGAAAGGCGCCCCATTTGGCGGCGAACCACAGCGGGTCTTTCAGCACGGTTGCCGTGGCGCCCGCACGTGGCGTGAAGGTGCGCTCGGTCTCTGTGGCGCTCGAACCAGTCCTCAGGAAAGGCAGACGCTTGCAGTCGGCCGGCAGCGGGTTGGCGTCGCAGTCCCCGGAGCTGCGTCCAGGGGGGGTGTTCAGGAAGTAGGGCGTTTCGTCGTTTTCATCCTGCACCTCCAGGTAGATGCCATCCTTGTCGGTTCCCGAGATCACGTAGCCGATGCGGTGTTTGTAGGCGCCGCCTTCGTACAGGGGCTTCAAGCG
>JACCDX010898497.1_pt1 | contig 14657 bp, 12 predicted proteins | sample 7449681 | NCBI WGS metagenome assembly JACCDX01 (sample SAMN15323450, study PRJNA562643) | freshwater metagenome | isolation source: river surface water | place: USA:Blue River Watershed | collected 2017-08-18
CCCTCATCCACTTATTCTGATAGTCCCGCACTTCTTGTGCAAGACCATCAAGCAATTCCCAATGCTTCATCCCCACATCTAAACTCACCGCCTCCTCAAATAACGCCTCTATTGTCATAAAATGCTTGCATATACAATCCGAACACCTCTTACGAACATTGTTCAAGTGGTCTTCCAATAACAATATCTGCTTACAGGCTTCCCTCAAATTAAACAACGGATTAAATATAGGCAATAGACCCAAACGGTCTTCCCTCTCCGATGCCACCCGCACTCCCATCCCCGATTGAAATCTATCTACCCCATGCTCATCCGAATACCCAACGGTCGTATCCACCATCCCATGAATGGGGATAACATTTGCCTTCTCTATCAAGTAGTTGGAATACACCGGCTTAGTGTTATTCGCAACCGCTATGGTGATATGGGGATGACTCATGGACTTGATAGCAAAAGCAGGATGTGTTGCAGGCTCTACGAGCAAGGCAACACAATTTGCATCTGCTACAATGCCCTTAATCTTTAGGTCTAATGCACTGCCTAGGTACGGAAGATACTCGGCAATGCTATCTATGGGTGCACCACCAACAAACTTTATGGTCATGTGATGGGCTATGATTTTCCATTTGGGGTCGTCAAGGTCAATATCTAACCCTAAATGGTCAAGCTCATGTTTGATATGGCTTAACAGCATCTGTGGATTATCCACAACTGCCTCTACAAAGACTACCTTTTTATGGGGGGTAGCTTTGAGATACTTCATGGCTATCTTTGTAGCCAGTCTTTTCTTTTCGCTTATCATATAAACACCCTTTTGTATCTTAATTCAACATAGAAAGAACTATAAACTCTCTACTATTTTAATGTCATGCTTAGAGGATTGAATGGGGTAAAACCAATATAATCGTCTCTTGGGGTTTTCCTCATCTAAACCATCAAACAAGATTTGGTACTTAAACCGATTGAAGGGTTCGTACTTCTTGATAACTTCTGCAAACTCATCGCTGTTAGAAACAGACCTAACACAAACACCATCTATGTAAAACTCGATGACTTCAATTGTGTCTATTTTTTTGAGCCAGATAATTAAGTCCTCTAGGTTATTATCTATTCGCATCTCAATAACTCCTTTGTTATATAGGTATATATAGGTATGTCATAAAAGATAAAAGGAGTATCCGATGGAAGTCCATCCACTAATAGATAGTATCGCTGAAGCCGCAAAGAATAATGAACGGGGTTTTAAAGTTAAACTCGAACCCACTCCCGTCAATACACAAGCCACTCTCGTACTCTACCGAACAGGCTCTGGCCCTCTCGTTTATATAGAGCTCAAAATCCAACTCAAAGAGAACGGCTCTTTCTCTGTCGCTTCCAGCACGATGCCCCGCATCGAAGCTCCTAGCAGACAAACCTTTGCCACCCTCGATAAGTCCTTTGAAGATTATGTCAATAACAAATGTAAGAAGTTTAAATAAGGAGATTTACCCATGTTTGCCAAACAAGTAGCAAATGGTAGAGAATTACCCAAAAAAGTATGGCATTTGCCTTCCCTTGCCAATGAACTCTATAACGGGGGCTCAATCGATAAACGACGCCTCTTCCTTGAAAAAGGCTCTTCTAGGGGTGAAACCCTTAAATACGGGGAAAAAGAGAGAGTCCCCTGCATTATTGTTGATAGAGAAAACCACTACCATAATATCGCTGAAGGTGTTCAAGTCACCAACCTCAATGGCAAACAATTTATCGAGATATCCTCTTGGGATATCAAGACTAATGCCCAATATATCATTGAAGCAGTTAAGACTATCTACCACAAAGACCCCGATAAAGCTAAAAGAGAATACGAGAGACTCACCCAACTCTGGGACATCCCTAACCCCTCTTTTGACAAGGATATTACCCAAGCCCTCCATGAAGACAAAAAGATTGCCCAAGAGATGCTCGCTAAAGTAGAAAAACATGTAGTCCCTATCCTCAATAGCTCCCATGAATTTTGGGATGAGACTAAGTTTAGCACCCTCGTAGAAGAAACCCTTAATAAACTAGGGCTTTCCATCGGGGGTAATTGGTCTGATGATGCAAATGAGTTCTTTGTAGAACACGTATGGGAAGCCTACGGCTTAAATGAGCATGGTACTGTTATCAAGGCAACCAATAGAGCAGAATCCTTCAGTAGCATTTTTATGACCAAAAAACTTGAAGTGAGCCATCGTAGAATTAAAGAAAAACCCGCTGGTGGGGTTAGCTCACAACATTGGACTAAATTCGGCCCAATGTCCGAATCAGAGGGCGATTGGGAAGACTAATGGAGTTCCTTTACACACTCTTCAGGTCTCTCTAACCCACTTAATGTATATTTAAACCCGTGGGTCATATTATGAACATGCACATCAAAGTCATCTCTCCAACTTGGTTCAACCTCTAAATGCAACACACCATCCGGTGTTCTTAACATACCCTCATATTTGTCTATTCCGGTCATCTTAAAAACAACCTTATTATGAAACCCTTTGGAGACCCCCTCAACAAATTGAGCTAAAGTCATCCCATGTGATGCAGACATATATCTACTTGCTACTTTTATTGCTAAAGCACGACGATTATACATTTTAGTACCCCTGTAGTTGTGTTTACAACTACACCCACTATAAATAGACTATTCCCAACCCCAATCACCACTCATACCATCTGCATTATAATCGGTAACAACACCCTCAAAGAAATTCTTGAAGCTATCCCCGCTCACAATCCAATCCAACCATGGCAATGGATTAGACTCCACGCCAAATTGAGCCTTCAAACCTAGTTGCAGCAAACGGCGATCCGCCAAATACCGAACATAGTCCTTCACCTCTTTTGCTGTTAATCCACAAATAGACTCTTCTTGCCCATCATACACCAAATCAACCAAAGCATCCTCTAATGCCACCGATTGAGTAAAGTTGGTGTAAATTTGCTTCTTCAAGTCGTTATTCACAACTCTAGGATTTTCCTCACAAAAAGTCTGAAAGAGCTTAATCATCGCCTCAACGTGCATGCTCTCATCCTTAATACTCCATTCCACAATCTCACACATCCCCTTCATCTTCCCACTTCTCTGATAGTTCAACAACATCACAAATGCGGAAAAAAGGGACATCCCCTCATTGCATACGGCCTGTGCTAATGCAGTGCCTAATGCCTTGAGAGATGGGTGATTAGACACCTCTGTGCTTTGCATGAACTCAATCTTGTCCTTCATCTCTTTGTAGGATAAGAAGGTGCTGTATTCTTCTTCTGCTAACCCTAGGGTATCATTCAATAAAGCATAAGCTCTTTGGTGAGTCCCCTCTCGGTTGGCAAAGCTTAAAAGCATATTGCGGATTTCGTTGTTCTTGAAGTGGGGGATAAATTGGTCGCAGTAGTTGGATGCCACAGCACAATCGCTTTGGGTAAAGACACGAAGAATTTGGGTGATATGTTTCTTCTCGTTGTCCTTAATCTCACTGCCTTTCCATTGCTTAACATCTTCTGCTAGTTTGGCTTCCCAACTGCCCCAATGGATTTTTTCATGGCTTTCTGCAAATTGCATTGCCCATGGGTAGTTAAATGGCTTGTAGGTAATTGAGGGTTCTAGTAACTTACTCATCTTTTTTTCCTCTTTTTCGGTTAGCCCTGACAAGATATACACTCGTCATAGTCTTTTAACGCTTTTCGTTCTATCTTGGTTGAGACCTTTTCCCCTGTCACACCTGTTTCTGTCCTCAAATAATACAACCCCTTCAACCCCTTCTTCCATGCTGATAAATGAACCGCATTCACATACGCCTTATCACTACCCGCTGGGAAGAATAAATTCAAGGACTGCCCCTGACAAATAAACTCTTGTCTGTCACTCGCATGCTCAATTAACCACATCTGGTCAATCTCAAACGCTGTCTTAAACACCGCCTTCTCATACTCTGTCAAGCACTCTAAGTGCTGGACACTTCCTCTATTAAGGATGATGGACTGCCATGTTTGGTTGTATTCCTCATCACTTAATCCCTTGGTCTTTAACTTCGCATCAAGGTAAATGTTCTTTTGTAAGAAACTACCCGCACGAGTTCTATGGGTAAACGCATTAGACTTCCATGGCTCAATGCTTGGTGAGGTATCAAGGATAATCGCAGAATTGGCATTAGGTGCAATAGCCATCAAGTGGCTGTTGCGTCTTCCTGTGCCAATGCCATCCAAGTATTCCCCTCTTGTTTGAGCCAAACGTTCGGTTTGTTCTACTGCCTTTTGCTTGATATGAGCAAAGATTTTCCTATTAACGCCCTTAGCAATGGGGGACTCAAATGGGATGTTCTTTCTTTGCAAGTAGCTGTGGAAACCCATAGTCCCTAAGCCCAAAGACCTCTCCGATTTAGCACTAAAGATTGCCTTATGAAGTTCTGCAGGGGCATGTTGGATGAAGTATTCCAAAACATTATCCAAGAAGGTAATGGCATCCTCTACCAAAGTGGTGTTCTTCCAGTCATCAAAGTATTCGAGATTAACTGAGCTTAAACAACATACTGCTGAACGGTCTTTAGAGGTTGGCAAAAAAATCTCATTGCAGTTAAGAGTCACAATACCATTAGCAACAAAACAATGCTCTTGGGTATCTACGGTAAGACAATAAACATCTTGATGCCCCGCATACTCGATAGAAACTACTTCGGAAACCTTACGGCTATTATCTCTCCATAGGCGATTTTCGAGAGAGATGCCCTTTCTAGTTAAGAAACTAGTCTTGTCTTCAAAAGTAAGACAAGCATTCTTAGAGCCACAAACTAGACGGTAAGCTTTTTGGCAAAGATATTCCTTTGAACCCCCTAAACCATCGGGCAAAAGAGTATATCGTTCTTCACTTTGAACATGAAGACTAAAGGGAAGTCCTAAGTTTCTCAAGAGGAGTTGGAGTTCCTTAATGAAGGTCAAGTTAATGTTTGTAATAGCTAGATAAATTGGTTCTCCTTTACAACTAGCTAAAGAAACAGTCCCATCCGCATAAAAGAGACCTCTAACATATTGCCATTGGGTTGCCTCATCTGCTTCCCAAATCCAATAAGGGATAGCCCCCTTAGTAAAGTCTAGGGCTTTCTTAAGGGTTTTTGAAGCTAATCTCTTTTTAGCCACGGTGCTTTGAGCTACTGTACAAGTTGTAAATGTTGCTGGTGCTCTCCCCCTAGAAGCTACCGTATCTCCCTGTTGATTTTTAACATCATATCTGTCACAACCATACTTGGCATGAATACGAGCAAATCTCTCCTCTACTTCAGGAATAAGATCAAAATCTGCCTCCCATAAATCAAGCATTACAATATCTTTATGTTGAGTCCCATCGGCTTGATATAAACCTAGTAGGAAAGCCTCATCCTCCATATTAATAGAGCCAAATAGACCCTTATTAGATTGAATGACAACTCTATCCCCAATAGCTAAATCTTGGCAAGCAATATCTCCCCTATCTGTCTTAACTTTATGGTATCCCGTCACAGTATGGGTTAAACCATTTTTTAAGGTGATAGTGTAGGTAGGAACATCTCTCTCAATTAATTGCATTGGTGTTGCTTTTTGGAGTGAGACACCATCAAAAACCTCTAAAGAGCTTCCGTCTTCATATAATTCTTGAGCGGTTAGATACCCCTTTGAAGTTACTACTCTTTCACTCCCAGCTAGGCACAAATTTGAGCCATGGATTTTCAAGCCCTTGTCCTTCAAAGTTTGGGGCAAATGCTTATTCGCTGTATCGCTAAAGAAGAAATATGGTTCACCTGTTCTGAAGCGAACTTCAAGGATTCTATGCCATAATTCTCTAGCAAGCATGGTCTCTTTGACTTCTTTAGTGGCTGGGTCTATTAACTGCCATTCCTTATTTTCTAGCACTGCATTCATAAACGCATCGCTAAGATTGACCGCATTGTTTAAGTTAAAACACTTACGGTTCTCATCCCCACCCGTTGGAACACGGAGGTTTAAGAACTCCAAAATATCAGGATGTGAAACATCGAGATAGGCGGCATAAGAGCCCTTACGGGTATTCCCACAAACAAGAGAGCGACCGTTGCTACGAACCATCAAACGACCGGTAGGCACTAAAGCACAATAAACAAGACCTGAGTAGGCTTCTTCTGTGATAGTTACTGCTTGGGTAGTGAAGTGGTTTTTACCATGAATATGGACTGTGAAGTGGTTTTGTCTAGCACCACCTCTAGCATATTCCTTAATAAAGGCTGATTTACCACACAAGGTAGCACACAAGAACACAACTTCAGCATCTGCTTTGTTGGTGTTGCTGTATGTAAAGCTAGTATCTGTTCTCTTTGAGCTATCCCAACAAGAAACTTCTTCTAGGAAGGCATTAAGCCACTCGGATGTTCTAGTGGTGGGGTTAACCCAATCAAAGCTATCTGATACAAAGTCCGGGTTGGTAAAGACATTTTCTGTCTTTACACGAATGGTCACCGAACCGTCGTTTCTATACACGAGGTTGTAGCTGAATAGACCTTCTTGAAGGATAGATAAAAGCTTGGTTACTTTTCTCTGCTTTTTGAAGTGAAACTCCAAGGTACTACCTTTTCTGTTCTTTAGCCCATCTGCTTGATTTGCTACCATTAGCTTCTCAGATGGGGTTAGCTCATTGCGACCTACTGCTTGATTGTAAGCACCCTTAAACATCCTTACCTCACTATGAAGAGGTAAATCAGAGGCTTGAATCTTAATAAGGTCATCAGACCAACCTGTAGATACTTTACGGGAAACAACCATTGAATGGTTGGGTGTTACTAACACATTAACGTTAGTCCCGTCTTGCACTCTCAATAGACTGCCCTCATGTTGTTCCTTAACTAATTGTAAGGGTAACACAAAAGACACCTCTAAATTATCTCCCACTTGGGCAACTTTCACACCTTCTGTTAAATCCTCAAATCTCACCCAACCGTTTTCGGTAAGGATTTCGGTATCGGGATGATAACATTTACCCTGACGATAAGCGGTCATATCGCTGTCAACGGTCTTTAAGAAGGGAATAGGCCCGGGGGCTTTATCGGAAACGGTACGGACATCACTCCAGTGACCTCCTACACCACCTCCTTTTACGGACATCCATCTTAGTTCGGTTGAGTGGTCAATAAGACCCTCAAGTGAATCATCAACATAAGATAGGAAGCAAGAAATTGGTAAACCTGACATGGGTTCACCTTCGAGTCTTGCATTAGACAAAATTGGGGAAGAGAACATGAACCAGCCATTCAAGGTGTACTGAACCATTCTCTCTGCTAATTCTAAATCGCCAGCACAAAATGCCACGGCGGCTCTACGGAAGGCATGCTCGGGGGAGGTTTCTCCCTTTGTCTTGTAAAAATTCTCCAATAGACTTCGTGCATGCTCTGACAAAACCAAACTCATTTTAATAATCTCCTAAAAGGTAAGTTGCTATACAATACTTATCCGGGTGGTACTAACGCAGACCATTATCAATAAACCAAAAACATAACATCTGTTCTATGCAACACAGACCTAAAAAAAAGATAAAAATAAGTAAAAACCCCTCTAGGTTGCCTAGAAGCGTGAACCCCCGCCACCCTCGTCAGCTTTGGGTTTTTCGTACTTTAAGTTCAATGATTTTGCAATTTTTTCTATCGCATCACTATTTTCTGTCAAAGCTCCCGCCGCCCCAGAATAAATTCCTCTCAACACTTCATTAAAGGTTGAGTCATTCAAGGTGAATAAATCTCTCTGAAGTTTGTTACGGGTTGTCTCAGGGTCAATGTTCAACAACTCAAGGATAATATCAACATCCAATGACCCTTTTTGATACAAGTTAAACAAAGCATCAAAGGTGTCTTGGTTATCTCTAAGACCCAAACGAGTAAACGATAAGCTAGGATGTATCACTACTTCCTCTCCCTCTTCATCCTCCTCAACAAACCCCATCTTTTGACACATGGGCTTCAAGATGTTTTCCTCTACCATGTCCTGCAAGATTTCTCTCATAAGCATATAGCGAGTGTTTATCACCTCAAGATGTATTCTGTCCCCCGAATAAGAACTCTCACCACTTAACAAGGACTCTGTTACACCCAAACCCGCATACATCTGCTGATTGGTTAAGGAATACTCACCATCAAGACCCAATAAACGACCATCTGCCCCCATTTCCTCCCAATTAACTTGGAAGTTGGCAATGATAGAATAATCAGGGTCTTGTAATGCCATATCCACTTGTTCTCTTAATGCCTCTGTGTCTATCTCATCCATATCCTCTGCATACACAATACGGATAGGTGTCATGTGCCTAGAGGCAATTGAAGTCTGTGCTTGTCTTAGCTTATCACGATAGATGAGAATGCGAAGACATCGTTCAAGCATAGAGTGACCTCTAGGCTCATACTGAGACTTCTTTCTTGCCATGTAATACACAAAGCTCCCTTGTTCGGGGTTGGTATTCAAGGGGATGTTTCTACCCTCACGGATGGCTTCAACCACATCGGGGGGCATAGAATTAACCACACGAATGGCATCATCTTCCATGAGAGAGGCTCTTTCCACAACGGCTTTGGTTTTGCTATCGGGAATAAGCTCAATCATCTTTTCATCAGTAAAAGGGAAGGACTCCATGTGGATTTGCTCAGGAGGAAGAATACGGAGGGCTGTCCATCCCTTGTAGTTCTTCTTTAACCAAGCATAAGCTCTCTCATTGGCATCCTCATATTCTTGCCATTGTTCAAGAACCTCACCCTCTATTTGAACCATGGTCTTTTGATGGGTTACCTCTTTGGGCATATCGGGATTGTTATCTTCACAGAAGACAAACACCTCACCTAAAAGATTAAATTCATGAAGGACTTCAATTAAGCGGTGAAGTAGCCCGACTTTCTTTGCCCACTTTTCACAGAAGGCTAGAGCCTTTTGTGCTAGTTCTTTATTTCGGGCTTTGGGCATACCTAAACGGATTTTAGAAAGGGGGAGTTCTGTATGTAAGTCTATTGCTTGACCTACAAAGGGGTCGGTTCGGTAGAAGAACCGATAGAAGTTCCGTTGTTCATCTAGGGACTGAGGCAACTCAAGGAAGTCAGTACTTAGTTCGGGTGAGTAAAAGTTACCCCCGTTCCCTAAGGCAGTCCCACCAGCAGTCATAGCGATTTTCACTCTTGACTTTACTTCTGCAGGATTGACCTTACGGGATTTTGCCGTAGATGACCCCTTTACTTTGGCAACTGGTTTTGGTGCTTCTTCTCCAGAAGCAGTTTTGTTAGACGTCATTGTACTTTACACCTTTAGGTTTCTTTGCCTTTGCTAATGCTTTGTGCATAGCACGGCAACATTTCTTTAATAAGGACACTTGGGCTGGTACTCCATCAAAGAATAACACCCAGCTCCCCCCCATACCCTTATATAATACTAAGATTCCTTCAACTAAATCTTCATCGGGGTTGGATATCCCTACGGTTAGTTCTAGGATACGGGCAATCACTCTCTTGTATGATGTGTTATAATCTCTTGCTATCATCTTCCACCTCTCCTTAATGAATCTCTCAGGTTGTATCCCCGTGGTTGTTTCGGGGCGGCTCTTCTTAACTCAGGGTTTGCTCCCCCAACGGGCTTACTATAGCCAAAGGTCAGTCCTCTCGAACTTAAACCACTGTTAGTAGTACCCGAACCCCCAAACGACTTCTGTTTCGTAATATGGTTAGATGCTAACCACACCATTCTCACCAAAGCATCACTCATATCGTCGTGTTTGCCCTCTGTCTGCGGGGCTTCCACGGTGATAACGTTCTTGCTATGAACCGTCGCTTGAAGCTCAAGAAGTTCTAATAAGTAGGGGGCATGCCCATTTGCTTGTGGATTCGGATTGTCATAAAACTTCAACCTCTTGTCCCACATCATATCCTTAAAGTTTTGGTAAATCTGTGAGGTCAATGGCTTCGTTAACAACTCCGACTTCATTTGGCTCAAACCCCTCTTGGTCAAGGCTTGCTCAAATGGGATACCCGCCCACTGGTCAAACATCCCGTGGGTTACATAAAAGCGTTTCGATAAATCAAGTATCCAATCTGCCACATCATCAAAGTCCAACCTCTCCTTATCCTTATACTTACCCTCTCCCGCCTTAATCTGTGTCACCAAATCCACCACTATGTTTTCCCCATCAAGATGCCCTATCGCAATAGCAGTACCGTCCCCTACCAAACCCAAGTCTATCCCAATAAAATGCGGTCTTCTTGTAATGCCCCTCTCCATTGGCTTTAAGGCAGGGTCAACACATGAATAAACATCCTCATCCTTTTCTATCCACCCTCTCGTTCTATCTGTAAACTCACCACCATATTCTGTAAAAAACACCGCAGCATTCTTCAAGTAATGCTTCTCAAATTCCGAAGCAGGAATGGTGGGGTTCACCTCCCATGTCGGGGCTTGCACGCTAAGGATGTTTTCCGCAGCTGTGCCTCCCCTCATCCCTATCTGAAACATATTATAGAATAGACCCTGCTTACCCAATGGGGATGAAATGAGAATAACACGCCCTTCCACCTCCCCAACAGGCTTCTTCCTGTCATCCTTGTCCTTAGGTGAATATGCAGAGGTAGATGGCACAACCGCATTATAAACCTCATCCGCAGAACTTTGCCCACTATCAGTAAAGTGGGCAACCTCATCCATGATTACACAAATATTACCCGCACCACGAAGCCCCTTCGCAATACAACTTCTAAATGTAATCTTCAACGTCGCCTTAGCAGTAGGTGTGTCTATATACCTACCATACCTCTCCACATCCTTCGGAGTTTGGAAACGAGCATACGACTGCGTGTTGTTTGCTGTGAACGGGGCAAAGAAGGCACAATTTCGATAATGCCCTGACACTTCTTGATACAAAAGCCCCGCTTGGTCTTTGTCCGTAGCTACCGAGATGATTTGGATGTTATTCGATGATGGCAACCCATAGTATTCTTGTGGGTCTTGCTTCTTTATCAACTTGTAGGTCTCATAAGCAGCAATACATGCAGAAATAGTCGTGTTGTGGTTTACCATGCCATTAGCAATAAACATACTCCCATCTGGCACATTCAAGTCATACACCCTCTCCTCCCCCTCCGTTACCACAGCCACAGGGTCGTAGAAAAAGTCCAAGTCGAGCAATTCATTAAAATGATTTGCAAGACGACTGTTCTGCCCCGATGCAATTTGAGCTAGGAACTTCGCATCCTTGTATCTAAACATCCGATTTCCCTTAAGTATCTTCTTAAAGTAATTTTCTTCTTTCTTAGGTAGGGTCAAATTACTGACTGCCAACCGAACCCATTCTTCTTGATGAGGGATGTAATAGGTCTCTTCATTATCTAGGTTAGAGAGGTTATCTTTTAACCTAGACTTCTTCTTCTCTGTAAAAAAACCTACCAACTGCTTAAGCAACCGTCTCGATTGTTTATGCCTAACATGTATCCCCCAATACTTATCCCGAAAGACCTTAAATGAAGAAATGATGCCTAGGTTGCATAAGAGTAAATGCACCTCTTTGGCAAGTTGATGGGAGGCAGATACATAACATAAATGCCCAGATTGTAATATCGAACCATCTGTCTCGAATAAACCCTTAAGGAAAGCACACACCACACTCTTGGGGGATTGGAAGATAATCGAAGGAACTCTCTTGGTTTGAGGGGTTATGTTACTAACCCAGCCCATTCTCTCTAATAACTCCCGAAAATCCTTGGAATGCTTTGCAATGTGCATGATATGTGGCTTGTTCTTATACTTGTATCCCTTCGTATCCCCCATGAGCTTTGTGAATAGACTAAAGACTTGCTTCTGAAACTCTTCCTCACCCACAGTGATTGAAACCGACCTCTTTTCCGTCCAACTCCCATCCCCACAAAGCATCCCCATTAATGCCCCCCACTCCTCATCAAACACATTGGGCAACTCTTCCTTTTCCTTCAACAAGTTTAACCCATGATGAAAGGGTCTCATATCTACATAGTCTTTTGACCAGAAGTTTGACCCCTTGGCAATACATACATAGTCCCCCTCCCCTATCTCCGACATGTATTTCCATACAACGTCCCCATACTTGGACATGACTTTGATGCGATGATTGTCTGTCCCCGCTAAAGTATATCCATTAAAGGTATGAACCCGACGAACAGACCTAACACCCCCATTGTAAAAGTAGGCACTCCGTGCTTTCTTGCCCTTTTCCTGAATGACTTGGATATTTAAAGGCTGTATTTCTGCCCCATCATCATTACCCAAAGACTTGATGGGCATAAGACCTTTGTCCGTGAGGACAAGGGTGTCGCCTGTCACACATTTCCCTGAACGACGACCAATTGACAAAATCATTTCACGGCGTTGTTTGCCCGGAATAACTTCCTTTATATTACAACGCCCCTCTTCATAGAGAAGTTTAAGATACTCGGGTTCTGAGACAATTCGTTCATTCTCCCTACGCCAATCGGTTATCTTAAATTTCGTATTGGGGTCTAATGCTAACCCATAGTGGGCTTTAAGAATGACCTTCTGAACAGGGAATAAAGTCATCTTGAGACCCCATGAGGCTTCCACGAACTCGATGATGTCTGCATCTTTCTCTACTTTGGTATTAGACTTAGCTACCTTGTTAGAAGCAGAGATTGCGATATTAGATAAGGACATGTTCTTTAAACTCCGATAATTGCTGTAAGCTACATATAAATAACTATACTTATAGAAAGACTATTCTTGTTCCTTCTCTTCTTCTACTTTTGGCAACCATTGCTCCACCTTAGTATTAAGTTGCACTTGCCCTTCCTTCTTGGTCTTAATTACACCCTCGTTTTGGAAGATACTCAGCTTCTCTATCAATGCTGTCTGTATCTCAAATAACTGGTCTGACTTTAGCTGTAAATGTATCTGAGCATCACGCAACCTCGCAATCAATGATGCACGGTCTGCGTTCGCTTGCTCAAGCTTAGATTTCAATTCTTCTATCTCCTCAGGGCTTCTCCCACTTGCTATCGTTAGCATGGAAGAAATAGACCCTGTGAGAACACCTATCACACCGATGAGGATATCTCTATTCTCATCAACTATCTTGAAGAAGGATAAGAAGAGGATTAACCCCACCACTAAAAGCATGAAGAACACACTGAACCACCAGCCTTTAGTTTTATCGCTGTTGTTATCGTTCATTTAAACTCCTTTATAATTATGTCGATTGCAGTCAAAAACTGCTCCCTTAAAACAGGGTCAAGTATTAAGTAAATTATCAGTAGGAAAAACAAGGTAAAGCTAAAGATAAACACCCAGCCCACGAATTGAATAAGGTAGTTGTAAAAGGCAACATCCTTCTCATTCATGTTCAAGACATCAAAGCCACCCATCCTCTTTGCCTTCTCACTATCCTCAGGTATCCTTAAACTATCCTTATCAAAGCCCATGGCATACAGCCCTAGGTATTTCTTTAAACCCTTAAACTTGTATGCCCCGATAAATGAGTATTTAGAACTCTTGGGGGTGTAGCTGTTTGCCCCCTTCTTCTTAAACTCATCCATGGCATCCTTGGTCAATAAAATTTGCCCCCGACCGCATAAAGACATTGCTCTTGCAGCGATGTTTTTACCAATGCCCTCTAATTCCATCCTCTTTGCTCCGACTTGTATATATTTATAGTCTTGATGAACTACTACAATGCTAGACCAATGAATGCCCACCCGTCCTTGTAGTTTAGTCCTATCGGGGACGGTGAGTTGGTAAAGCAGTCCAAAATTGACTGCATCTTGGATGCTCTCAAAATATAGTAAGAACCCATCCGACCTATCTATCTCCTGACCATTGAAGCGGGTTATGAGGTCTCTGACCATACGGTCATGGACTTGAAAGACCATAGCGGCTTTAGCATCCCCCACTCTTTGGACAAAAGCGGTGCTTCCTATTATATCCAGAAGTACAATGGCTAGGGTTCTTTCTTCTATTCTCATATTATGAGCCTCTGTCTTATTAAGCGGTTCATATATGAGGATGTTTATTAAGGCATTATTTATTTCATTTTAGATGCAATATAAATTGAAAGGTGTGGTTTATACATATAGGAGATGGGGGTCAATTCTTACTTATTGATTCCCCTCTATAAAGAAAGTTATCCTAAACCCAACAAAAAGAAAGTTATCTATGTTTACTAAGAAACAAGAACTTATCGAAGCCTACCTACAATCTGTAGGTGAATGTCTCCTAATGTTTGACCCATCTGTTGATGGTGTTTTTATCCCAGACCAAATCCTCCAAAAGAGGTTAATGAAAAGGGATTGGGGTTTCTCTCTACCCCTAAAGAGAGGAATCACTACTTGTGATGAGAATACCTTATCTGCGACTTTTTCCGAGGGGACTTTTGTTATCCCTTATTCCGCTATCTTCCTCATTGAATGTAAACCCATGGGGGATAGTTTTGAGTTTAAAGAGTCCATCCCCGCTGGTTATCACCGTATGCTCTCCATCCTCAAACCTTTCCTAAAAGAAAAAGAGGAAAAGCCAGAGAATGAACTTAGCTTCAAGAAGGAAGCCAAGAAGCTCAAGAAGAGTTAATTTAGGTTGGGAAGCCTTTGGGCTTCTTTCTTTTTAAAGGTAGAAAGATTTCATAAAGGGGTTTATATAAGGGGTGAGTA
>JACCDX011419992.1_pt1 | contig 14656 bp, 14 predicted proteins | sample 7449681 | NCBI WGS metagenome assembly JACCDX01 (sample SAMN15323450, study PRJNA562643) | freshwater metagenome | isolation source: river surface water | place: USA:Blue River Watershed | collected 2017-08-18
CATTGACCCACGATGAGGTCAATATCTCCGAGGTCTTCAATAGTGAATGCCATGCTGTTCATTATGGCAAAGCGAAATTGCATTTAACCATCGATTGAAACCCGCCAAAGTGGCGGGTTTCTGGTCGCCCAAAAGGGCATCTGAAAACAAACTGTGTCCATACAGTCAAGGACACAGCAATGAGCACTTTCAATCCCGCAGATCTCGCACAGTTCACGGGCACTGGGCGCTACTACCGACTCAACCGCAAATGTCTGTTGACAGATGGCGCCAAGTACCTAGCAGAGGGCGCTGGAGCATTCTGGCTCATGGATGCAGCAGCCTGTTATTTGATTGAACTGGGAACGGATGATTGGTTTGTCAAGATTGAGCTTGCTGTCACTGCATCAAAGGCTGAGTTGAAGCTCGAAGATGGCAATGGGTATGTGCGAGCTCGGCAGGAGATCCCCTACACAGACTTCCCCTTGCTCAGCCAGACTCTGTTCGCTTGCTGGGATGGTGAGCATTGGGTGATCATGTTGCCCAGTGAATATTGAGTCAATCTACGCAGGGGAATTTTCCGCGAGCAGCGTTGGCAACAAGCCTAGTTGCTTGTTCTTTGTAGCGGCTTGCGCCCATCTCTCTACGCTGGCGATTAGCCCGAGCTGTCAACTCTTCTTGCTTAGCTCGCCCAAGATGTATTTCTACTATCCCCGCTTGCTTAGCCAATTCATACAGCAGTATGTCTGGCTGTTTGTGCAAGATTTCAGCGACGTGTACCAACTGGGGCAGTGTCTTTTCATGCAACTTGCTTTTATGAAGCTTGACCTTGGCAGTACTTTGAGCCCAGACATCTAAGTCACGTCCTGGGTGATGCTCGTCCAGCAGTTTGTTGATCTGCTCCAAGATGGTCACGCGACGAAGACCAAGCGGGATGTCCAAGATCAGGAAGTTCTCAGGCTCCACATCAAGCTTAGCCAGCGCACGGTCCTTGGTTATAGCGCGCACCTTGGGGTAGTCATGGCGCTCGCTAAAGATCTTGCGTCCGTGCTGGGTCCACCATTTGCGCCAGTTACCTCTCACATCACCGAAATTGGCATAGGTCTGCGCCAGTGCGTGATCACGTCCTTCCACTTCACAGCACTCCAAGTATTCGCTGCTGGCTCTTAGGCAGCGCCACCACAGGTGGTACAGGCTGCCCTCAACCTCCCGTGCTTCTTCTTCAAAAGGCAGCGGCTTGCGAAAAGAGCGCGGGATGGCTTTGAGTCGGCCAAGTTCTTCATCAGTGGGCATGGGTGTCCTTCTAACAGAGTTGTTTAGAAAAGATTATGCGTCCAAATCAATAATCGTTCAATTAACTTTTGATTATCTATTGAATTTATCCTGGGTATTAACAAAGTGAATTTGAATTCACTATTCATACACGGCAAACGTGTGATCTGGAAGAATTCGATTCAAATGAAAGGGGGTGTTATGTAGAGCGTTAGGTAATTTTTGAAATCCTGCTAACAAAGTTGTTTAGAAAAGATTGTGCATTCAAATCAATAATCTTTTCAACTACCATTTGATTATCTATTGAATTTATCCCAGGCATTAACAAAGTGAATTTGAATTCACTGTTCATTCACAATAAACGGGTGTACTGGAATAATTCGATGCAAATGAAAGGGGGCTATTGTGTAGAGCGGAAGAAAACTATTTTAATTTGGATTCAATTTATTTATTAGGAGAAATTGCGATGGATATGATTTATGTTAAAGGGCAGGATATCTTTGAAGCTGCCGTTGCGGGTGCAAATTTGGGTTATAACCGGTCCACGGATCAGCATGGGGCGTATAGTGCGGCTTTGAAAGAATGCTTTGACGAACTTCTTGCAACGTCTGGTAATCGTAAAGAGCGTCGTTCGGTTATGCGTAACACCAAGAATGATTGGCGTAATGCGTACCTGCCTTTGTGTCTTGCACTTTACCACCACCACATTGCAGGCAAGCCGACCGACGTGCATGCGCGTGTTTATCTTGGGACTAATCCCGGGGCTGTTTTCGATATTCCTATGCCCTATTGGAATAAATTCTTTCGCACGAACCCTCTGCGGGCAGTGTAAATTTGTAAAAAACAATCACAGGGCACATAGCCCTGTGATTTCTTTAAGGTGAAAATAAAATGAAATTTACTGTTCGTCGTGAAACAACCGTTGTTACTGAATATCAAGTTGAGTTGACAAAAGATATGCTCAAGTTGCTCGCTAAGCAGTTGAATGCTGATCAGGGATCAATTATTGTTTCCTCTGGTAAACCGCGTGAATTTTGTCGAGAAATTGAAACGTCTGGATTGGAGTATGCGCTTTTCGATGCGATCAATTGCAGGTGCATTGGCGAAAAAAATGAATATTTCAAAGATGGAGAGGAATATTTTTTCGATTTTTAAAAAAAAGACATTATAGGATTGATGCTTTTTTATCTTTATGAAAAAAAGAGAACGCGATATTCCCAGCTTGATGCTGGTGCTAATTAAATTACTATAAGCGTGTGACTTTTTGCGTTAACACACCTAGTTTGCAAGTGCACACGGCTACTTTGCAAAAAAGTCACACGCCTAGTTTGTGACGGGCTAAATATTAAGGATAGCCCGATCTAGGAGGGATTGAAATGTTCAAGATTAAAGTGAAGCCTGCAGTAGAGCAGGCCTTGGCGGCAGCTTTTCCGCTGCCAAAGAATTCTGCCAAGCGCGCACTCAATAAATATACGCAAACGCTGGCAAAACTACTGCACCAAGCAGTGTTGTATGGGCAAACGCCTGCGCAACGCAAGCTTGGCACCTACAGCATCTCTTTGCAGCGCCTGGCCAATGAAGGTGGGCAAATCGGCCCAAAGCGACTTCGAGTTCACGCCTGGCTCCGAGCAAATGGATTAGAGCTGGTTCGAACGGTTATACAGGGCTCTAATTTGACCGGACGCGTTTCAGACGTCAAGTTGACAGATTTTGCAGATGTTGAAGATGACTTGGCTTACGTAGAAGAATGCAGCTGCGCCAGTACAGAGCGAGAACCGATAGTGGACAGACAACCGTACACAACAAAATCTGATGAATATCATGCCTTGCAAGTTGATCAGGCTTCATTGCGTAGCTACATCCAGTGGTTAAACGAACAAGCAAACCTCTTGTCTGATGAAAGCAAGTTCCGCGCGTTGCAGCAAGCGCGAACGATATTAGCCATGGCCGACAGTGAAGGCGGGTATTTTCATCAACGCAAAAAGCCCAGCGTATTTGGACGCATGTACTACGAAGGCTTGAGCATTCAAAACGTCAACAAAGAGTTGCGTCGCGCCATTCTCGGAGATTGCTGGGAATATGACATCCGTTCAAGTGTCATATCCTGGAAGATGGGTTTTGCGCAGGATGACCTGGATGCTACTGGCGAATCCATAAGCGTACGCAAGGCGTTTCAAGCAACGACTGGCTACTTGGAGGACAAGGCTGATTTCATGCGGACCATCCGTCACTTCATCTTCATGGAAGGGACTAACGTGCCCAAGGAGTTGCAAACCAAGCTGCTTAAACAGGCGGTGACTGCAATCAGTTTCGGCGCCAGAGCTACAACCCTAGGTTGGTATGACATGTCCGGATCTTGGACCAATCCCGCACTTGTTGAAATCATCAAGAATCAAGAGGAACGTAAGCGCTTTTTGGGTGACGCAACGATTCGCAAGTTCATCCAAGAGCAGAATCGATTGGATGAGCACATTTTTGGGCTATTTAGACGGGATGCGCCAGAGTTTTTAAGCAAGCCGTTTTTACTGACACCAAGTGGGCAAGTCAGTAAGTCAAAGGTCTTGGCGTTTTACTATCAACATAGTGAAACGCAGGTCATGGATATCGTGCGTGAAGTCGCTGCACGACACGGACACAAGCCCTTAGCGAATGTGCATGATGCTGTTTTTTTTCGGAACAGACTGGGCGTGGATCTGAAGAGTGAAATTGAAAACGAAATGCAGGAGCGCACAGCAAATCCCTACTGGCGCTTGGAAGCGACGCAGCTGCATGCCTACAGGTCAATCAGCAAGGACGTGCTGGCAAGCGAAGCAGAGCACAGAGCCAGGATCAAAGAAGAAGAACGTGCTGCGGCAGGCTACCAAAGCCCATGGAGTCATGGTCATACAGCTGGTAACCCACCAGATTGGCAGGACTCTCAAAAAAAGGTCGCCCAATCTGAAGTCTGAAAATAAATTTGTGATTCCTGCATAACACTGAAAGGAATCTCAAATGACAGGTTTGAACGCATTAAAGCTGATTTCCAGCAAGCCCGCCCCTAAGTCCAATTCGCGCGAAATTCGACGCCAAAAGCTATGTAAGAAACTTGCTGAGCAGCTGGAAATGGCTCGCTGCATGAAGACTGATGGTGTGTATGAAGTCACCGTGACCAAGCGCGAGCGCGACCAAGAGACGGGGGTAACACGTGAGACTCAGCACGCCAAACGAATCAAGCCATGGTGGTGGACAGCTGCTGACGGGAGAATCCATCTCACTGTCCGCTATGGAGCCAAGCCGTTGGAGTTGGTGCGTGGGAAAAACGCCGTCGAAACTGAGGGCCTTGATGGCGTAATCCAGACTTTGGAGATCATCAAGACTGCAGTGCTATCGGGTGAGCTTGATCTGCAGATTGAATTACTGATGAAGCAGAAGGTGGTAACTGAATCAACTGGCCGGCCAACGATTTCCTTGCGTAAAACCAGCTGATGAACTATCAGGCTATGAAAGCCGGTTTAGGCCGGCTTTTTCATAAATTGAGATTGTGCCGGAGTATTAGTGCTATTCATGTAAAGGTTAAGCCAAGACAAAGAAAACAAATGAAAAATCGCTGTGAATTTAGGTGTTTTGGTGAAATTGATTGACGATAAATACATGCATGAAATACACCGACTTTGCATCGACAAAAGCCCCGCAGACATATGTAGTTCAGCCGGATCAGTTCAAACGAAATCGACTGCGAAACAACATCGCGACCAACATTGCCAAAGACAGGGCGCGACCACAGCCAACCGCAGATGATCTGGCTATTGGTTTTGCACGATACTGCCAAGTTCAAAAGCAGGCAAATCGTCGTTATGAAACTTCACGACGCACTGCCGCAAATCAAGATCGGTTGGCCATACCTGCCAGCCACCGTGTCAAATCAGACGGTACGCGAATCTTGGAGAGTGAAGGTGGTCTGCACCCATACATCGGATTGGTAAGAGTAAAGATTGCCGGTGGCGCCTGCAACATTCGAACGCAGATCCATGCCGATGGGCTAACTCAGGCTTGGAAGCTATTGCAGCATTTGTATGGGGTGGGCAACGTTATGGCTGTAGTGGCAGCATCGAAAAAATCAAATTGATTGCAAAACCTGCGAGGTGTGCATCGTAGGATCAAGTGCTGATTGCCGTGCATAAATACTTTATGCAATACGTAAGTCAAGATCAAACGAGTTGAAGAACACCTGTACGAGGCTATGTCCGATACATTCCCACAAACATCTGTCCGCGCCAGCAGCAAGGCAATGGGCATAAGCTCTGGCTATTGGAGCAGTCTTTCTGCGCGGGGGCTAAAGGTTTCAAACATAGCACTGATGAAACTTAGCTAGCATCTTGCGGTTCGATGCCTGCAACATTCTTCCGGTAGCCCAAAATCTCTACAAGTAAGGGTTATCAAAGCAACGATCGCCAAAGAGATTATGGCTAGGTTTGGTTATAAAGTAGAACCCGTTGACCAAGTCTGGTCAGAGGTTACTGCTTTGGCAACTAATGAGCACGAGGTCTTGTCTTGTGGGTTTGGTGCAATGCCATTCGTCATGCTGCGGAGTTGAGCCGCTAGTTGGGAGTTAACAGAGTCAATTTGAATTGATTTTTTTACCGAGAACCATCCCCTTTACGGTCCAATGCAATTGAGCGGCTGAAAACAGTCGCCGTAACAGCTGATTGCAGAAGAGCAAACCTTGAAACTGGAGAAAGCCATGAGCGAAGAATGCCTGTATGACCGCGCCTGGGAAATTGTTAGCCGTAACGAGAGTCTCTATGACCGATGGGAGAACCATATCGCAGCGTACATGGGTAAGCGCTGGCCTGATGGCTATGCACTTGGACAAAGCGTATCTGGGTCAGAGAATCCAACCGTCATGGAAGTTGCAGACATGGGCGCAGATGACATTGGGGATCATGATGCATTTCTGATGTGTCTCCAGGGTGTTTTTCGTACGCTAGCCAAGGGATGCCAATTGAATATCGGAGGGGAGTGGTGTTGAGCCACTTGAACCGAATTTATCCCTTTTCTAATCAGATGAGTTAGTGACATCTTTTGAAGCAGCATCCAGATTTTTTCTGGCTGAGAATTAAAAATTCAAGCAATTTAAGGAGCTAAAAAAATCATGGCAACGAAGAAAACTGAAATCAGTTTAGAGCGCAATGAATTCCATCAGGTGCAAGTGACCTACAGCTTAAAAGTCAATCTTGGTGATCAGAAGGCGTGGGATCAACTTTTGGCTATGGCATTCGAAAGCGGAAACGTTGTCAAAGATGAGTTTCCCGCAAAGGCGCCCAAGAAGCCTGAGCAATGGCAGGATCTGTATATGCGAGCAGGCGAGCAAGTGAAAGAAGTTGCTCGGCGTCTCCCCGATCAGTGGTGGTCTGAAATCAATGGGGATGCAGAAATCAGTGTCAGCGTCCGCGACGAAGATGACAACGAAGTCTGTGAGTCAATTTCTCCAGAATTTTGATGCAGACAATTTAGTTACCGGCTAGATACGCAATGGTTGCCCTGACTTCCATATCCCGAAGGGCAACTGCCTGATCCCTTGGGGATCGCGTACTTGGCGGTGGAGTCGGCCACGCAGTAGTTCCCTTGGCTACCGTAGCCACTAGGACAAGAACCAAGCTTGGCAATGGCGAATCTGGCGCCTGAACTTGGGACGCAGAAGTTACCTTGGCTCCCGTACCCAGAAGGGCAGCTGCCCTCTTTGGATATTGGGGTTGGAGCTGGTAGCTCTGCGTGAACTGAAGAAGCCAGTGCGAAAAGGCTACAGGCAAAGAGCGACTTCATCCGTATACCCTGGGCCAGCAAATTAAAGACTGCCATCGTTTCCCTTTAGTTTGGAATGGATGTTGACGCTATAGTAATAAATTCTTGCATCATCTGCACCGCTGGATATCCAGATGGTCTCAATATTCACTCAAGAGTTCAAGCTCCATATTAACCGTGCATAAAAAATGGATGCCGTCATTAATTGGGAGAGTGCTTACGGGCGCCCCTGCATGGGAACTATCGCTATCAGGTGATGAATTCCAGTGTGTTTTCGGTGAGAGTGACATTAAAGGGGGCATCCTTCAATTGGAAGGGGCGAATGGAGCGAAAGGCTTGTTTTGGACGAGCGTCACATTCCCCAAATTGAATGCCAAATCGGGCAGGCTACTGGGCGGAATCCCAAATGCTGTGGCTGATGAGCTACTGCATGCGGTTCGATCAGAGGTGCATCGGATCAAGATTCGAGAGCTGATCAATAATTTCTCGGAACAAGTTGATCCTGTTGTAACTTGGTCCAGGAATGTTCGGGACGCCAGCAAACTGCAGCTTCAATCAAAAGGATGGCTCACATATGAGTTCATCACAGAATGGGAAGCGACCAAACCTAGCAATTTAGAGGAACTGCTGTCAGTCCCTGAAGTTGCCAAGCATCTTGCGGTGCAAGACGAGCAGACCCAAAAGGCGGTTGCCTTCTGGCGCAAAGACTTCACTCAGGCCGCCAACGCAATGAACGAGAAGTGTCTGGCATATGAGCTGGAGAATTCACGGAATTTCTTGAATCAGGTTGAGAAGTCGCCGTTAACCGAAGAGCAGGCTGAGGCAGTCATTTGCTTCGACAACCGTGTCTTGCTGGTGGCTTCTGCAGGTTCAGGCAAGACATCAACCATGGTGGCCAAAGCAGGGTATGCACTCAAAAAGGGATACTTCGCGCCAGAAAAGATATTGCTGTTGGCGTTCAATGCTGATGCTGCAGATTTGCTTCGCAAGCGGATCAAGGCACGACTGGGTCCGATGGGGCTCCCATATGAGCAAGTTCAAGTCAAGACCTTTCATGCCTTTGGCCTGGCGGTCATTGGAGAAGCAACAGGCAAGAAGCCGTCGCTTGCTCCTTGGCTCGAAAACGGGCGTGATCTAGAGACACTGCTGACCCTGGTAGACGATCTCAAGGATCGAGATGCCGCATTCAAGATGAAATGGGACTTGTTCCGAGTTGTGCTTGGACAAGATCTGCCTAAATTCGGCAAAGAGCAGGAGGCGCCTGATGCGTGGGATCGAAATAGCAAGACTTCTGGCTTTTGGACGCTGAACGGCGAAGTGGTCAAAAGCAGAGGGGAGCAGGTCCTAGCCAACTGGCTCTTCTACAACGGGGTCAAATACCAGTACGAGACTGCCTACCCATTCGACACTGCGGATGAGAAGCACCGTCAATACCGTCCTGACTTCTACTTCCCAGACATCGACGTATATCTTGAACACTGGGCAGTCGATGCTAGTGGAGAGCCCCCTCCCGAGTTTGAGGGCTACAAAGATGGCATGGTCTGGAAGCGACAGCTGCACGCCAAAAACAAGACAGCCTTGCTTGAGACCACTATGGCCCAGCTATGGAGTGGGCAGGCATTCGTCTACCTAACTGAAGAACTGCAACGTCTTGGCATCACGCTGGATCCCAACCCAGACCGCGAAGGTGCAGGTAGAAAACCCATTGAGAACCCAAGACTAGCTAGAACATTCGGGACATTCCTGACGCATGCGAAAAGCAATCGTCTGACTGTCGATGGCCTACGGCAGCGGCTTGACAGTGGTCTTGCAGGGCATTTCCAGTACCGCCACCAAGTATTCTTGGAGTTGTTTGAAGAAGTTTGGAAGGCCTGGGAGCGGCGACTCAAGGACGATAACTGCATAGATTTCGAGGACATGCTCAACATTGCCGCTGATTGCATTGAGTCTGGGCAATGGCGTAGCCCTTACGAGTTGGTCATGGTGGATGAGTTCCAGGACGTCAGTCAGGCCCGTGCACGCCTGATAGCTGGCTTGATCAAAGAACGTGGGCGGCATCTTTTCGCTGTTGGGGATGACTGGCAGAGCATCAACAGATTCGCCGGCTCTGATTTGTCTGTCATGACGGACTTTGACGAGAAGTTTGGCAAGGCCATCACTCTTAGACTGGAAAAGACGTTCAGATGCCCACAGTCCCTCTGTGATGTCAGCAGTTCGTTTGTGCAGAGGAATCCAAAGCAAATCCGCAAGAAGGTTGAATCGACCAAGCGAAACGTCGCGCAGCCTGTAAGGATCATTCGTGTAGATGAGGATGCCAAGATTCGTTCGGCCATCTCGAAGCGACTCGAAGAACTAGCCACAGACGCTGGTGGCAGTCGCGATCCCACGACGGTGTACGTACTGGGACGCTACAACCGTGAGCGCGAGTGTCTGCCAGACCGAGTCCCTCGGCAGATACAGCTGAAGTTTGTCACTGTTCACTCTTCTAAAGGGGAGGAGGCAGATCACATCATCATTCCACGAATGACTTCTGAGACATTGGGGTTCCCAAGCCGTATCGAGGACGATCCTGTTCTTCAGCTCGCGATGCCCAGCGAGGATGTGTTTGAGGATGCTGAAGAGCGGCGGTTGTTTTATGTCGCTCTAACCCGCGCAAGGTCAACGGTGACGCTTGTGACTGTCGCTCACAAAGAATCAGTGTTTGTGACTGAGCTGGTCAAGGAACACAAGATCCCGGTTCACGACATCGATGGAATGGTGGAGTCAGCCAACTTGTGTCCAGTCTGCGGTCAAGGCTTCATGATTCAGCGAAATGGGCCGTATGGCCCGTTCCTAGGATGCTCCAGGTTCCCGAAGTGCAATCACAAGGCGAAGGTTCTGCGGCCATCGTGATCGTTAGCTTGGACAGTGGGGCACTTGGCCCTCGGCAACCAAGTGACTCAGACTGAAGTGCGTTCGAAGCCGCGGGCGCTCCCTAGGCCTTCAAAGTTTTATGTGAGCAGTACGATTGTTTTTTAAACTTTACGCTGAATGTTTGCTAGGAGCAACAAGGTGGAAAATTGATGAAATCTGCAGAAATAGCGCTTGAATGCATGTTACCGCAGTCAATTTCATGTAATTTCTGTAAAAATTGGTGGGTAAAACCGAGAAAGCAGTGTGGGCGTTGAAAAAATCATTGCGAGAAGTTTTGGTTGCCTAATAGAATAATACCAACAACACCCGCCACGCCTCTCAACGATGCGCACCCTGGCGGGTTTCTTTTTGCCTATGCGGTGGTAGATGCGGTGAAATTTTCCAAGCCTGCATTAGATGTATCTGCTCAAATCGAATTGCTCAAGCAGAGAGGAATGTCTTTTCCTGACATGGAGAGGGCCTTGAGGGCGCTCTCGCATGTGAACTATTACCGTTTGCGTGCGTATTGGTTGCCATATGAGCAGGTTGGTGGCGCCGCTGATGTTCACAAATTTCAACCAAGTACCTCATTTGATGAGGTCTTCTCGCTCTATGTTTTTGACAGGGATCTGAGATTGCTATTGCTCGAAGCAATCGAGCGAGTTGAGATCGCTGTCAGGACTCATTGGGCGCAAGTTTTGGCCGAAAAATATGGATCTCACGCCTATCTTGACCCAATTCTCTTTAATAAGCAGGATATCCATCAGTCTTGTCTAAATAGTCTGGATGAAGAGCTTGGAAGAAGCAAAGAAACCTTTGTCAAGCATTACATGGCCAAGTACTCCGATCCAAGTCGCCCCCCTATCTGGGCTATCTCCGAGTTGTTGACGCTTGGGCAACTATCAAAGTGGCTAGGAAACACCAAGCTACGCTCAGATCGTCAAGGTGTAGCTTCACGATTGAAGATGGATGAAGTGGTTGTTTGCAAATTTGCGCACCACCTGACGCATGTGCGCAACATCTGCGCGCATCATGGTCGAATTTGGAACCGCAAATTGACATTGACTATGACCATTCCTTCGCGGCCATCAGAGCTCAGTGTTCAGTTCAATAAGGCCGAGGATCGAAGAATTTTCAACACATTAGTCATGCTGTGCTGGTGTATCAAGCAGATCAATCCTGGGACAACATGGCCTGCGCGTCTAAAGACACTCCTTGAGTCACGCAGCGAGGCGCAACTTAGTGCAATGGGTGCGATGAGGGGATGGAGTTCCCGTGCGCCATGGACTTAATTATCTGCTTCAGACAAGCCGTAAATAAAACAAGGGGCCCAAAAGTCAATTACACGGCTTATTGCACGGGACAATTTTCCAATCGTAAGTAATTGATTTACAAGGGAAAATTGCCCGCCGACTACGTTGAAAATCCGCGTGTCGGTGGTTCGATTCCGCCCCAGGCCACCATATCTACACCGTAGCGTTACTTTTAATGCTACGGTGTTTTCTTTTGTACAGACGTTAAGTCAGTGTGCCCCCACGCTGTACCCACTTAACGCACAAGTGCTGTGACGTTGCTGTGACTGTACGTACACGTAACGCACAACCCCCAACACTACCCCCTCTCACCCCCACGCAACGCAAGCAAGTGCTGTCTGCTTACAGCACAGTCAACCCGCAAGTCGTGTACTTGCGTGATGGCGAACTTGTTGTTTACAGACGCACACGCAGTCTCTTGTATCAATGTCGCTACAAGTTAGCAGATGGCACGTGGTACAGACAAAGCACACGTAAAGCGTCGTTAGAACACGCCGTCGTTGTAGCGTGTGACATATACGACGAAGCAAGATACAGACAACGACTGGGTTTAGCACACCGCACACACACTTACGCACAAATAGCGTCGCTTACGCTGTTAGAACTGCGTAAACAAATAGACGCAAGCAACGGCAAGACTGCGTATCACACGTACGTCAGTTGTATAGAGAAGTACTTTGTGCCGTACTTTGCGGAGCGTAGGTTAGAGGACATAACGCACACAGACATTGTTGAGTTTGAGTTGTGGCGAGATAGGCAAATGACTCGTAAGCCTAAAACGTCAACGCTTAACAACTTTACGAGTGCGTGGAATAGGGTGATTGCTACTGCTGTAGCACAGGGTTACATAAGCGAACGTGTGCCAGTACCCAAGTTAACGACACGTGGGTTAAAGGGTAAGACACGTCCAGCGTTTACGGAACAAGAGATAAACAAGTTACTTGTGTATATGGAAACGTGGCAGAACGCAGGACGTTTAAGTGTGGAACGTGAAATACGACCTTTGCTACGTGACTACGTAGAGTTGTTGTTGTACACGGGAATGAGACACGGCACAGAAGCGATGGGCATATGCTGGAAAGACATAGAGTGGCATACGCACAAGGGCGTTAAGTATCTGCGTGTGTGGGTTAGTGGAAAAACTGGTGGACGTTGGCTGATTGCCAAACACAAAGCGGTAGACGTACTGCGACGCTTACACGCACGGCAAGATGACATAAAGGGCGTGGAGTTTGAAGAACTGCTTAAAACACGTCACCCGCAGTTGCTGTTCCGCTTTAGCAACGGCTATCAACCACAAGACTTGCGTGGGACGTTTAGACGGCTACTGCGTGACTGTGGGCTACTAAACGACGCTGAAGGGCAGACACGCACTCTTTACAGTCTGCGTCACACCTACGCCACGTTAGAACTTTTGAACAACAGCACGGACATACACACTTTGAGTAAGCAGATGGGTAATAGTGCGGGAATGATAGAAAAGCACTACAGCAAGTTGACGGCAACGATGGCGGCTGAAAAGTTGGCGTAAACAGTCTTGTTTGTTATTTGGCGTACATATATGATGCTTAGATTGATAACTGACGCAGAGGAGTCTGTAATGCTGAAAACGATTAAGACGGTTGTTGCTGTAAGTGTTTTATTAATAATGACTGCTTGTAGTGATGGCAGTAGTACAACAACACCAGTGGTACAGCAAACTGCTGAGGGTCTTTGGAATGGAACAGCAACGCCAGGCGGGGCTGTCAAAATGCTTGTACAAGCAGATGGCAAGTTTTATCAGTTTTATGGAACAACGGCACCTATAGGTTTTGCGACTGGTACTTCTCAAGTTGACGCTAACAACGTATTCTCATACAAGACTACGGACGATACCAACGGGGAAAACATAAGCGGTAACAGGAATATATTGCTAAGTGCATCTGCGTCAACTTTTATTCCAAATACAACACTTAACTACACAGTAAGTGGAGGAATGATGAACGCTGCTCCTCGTGTTATCGCACTGACATACGACAGCAGTTACACATCCCCGTTTACGATAGCGAACTTGGTAGGTAACTACAGCGGTGCCACGGTTGGACAAGGAAGTACTTTTTCTATTGATACTAACGGCAACATTACTGGTAATGCGGCAAGATACATAGCAGGTGCATACGAAACAACAGGAACTTGTCCGATAACGGGAACAATCACTGCCAACGCAAGTAAAAGATTTGCTACTGTCAGCATAACTGGTTGTAGTGACTCTGTTAATGGCGAAGGAATAGCACTACTGGTTGGAAGTGGTGTAGGACAGCAGATATACATAGGTTCGACGACAGGTAGGCTCTATACCTTGTATGGTGTCAAACAATAATCTAAACCGGAGTAAAGTAATGGCAACAGTAAACGAAGAACTTGCGGCGGCTGTTAAGGCGGCAGAAGAAGCGGCAAAACGTGTTGAAGAACTGAAGAAAAAAACACGTGAAGCAGATTTAGAAACTGTTAAGACACTGATTAAAACGCACGAGTTTAGCCCAACCGATTTGCGTGGTGTACTTAAAGCAAAGCGTAAGCGTAGCAAGACGGGAACTGCGACAAAGAAGACAACGGGTACGCCCCGCAAAAGCCCAGCCGCTAAAAAGACAAAGAAATAAAACAGAGACAGCGTTAGACGTACAGAACGTCACGCTGTCCTTAATACCTGCTGTTGACAAGCGTGTTGCTGATGTACAGCACGAGAACTACCACGTGCCAACACTTGCCTACGGTCAACGTGTATTGATACAAAAAGATAGATACGTTAAGCAAGGAACAGACTACGCTTACACGGAAGAAGACTACGTTGACGGACGTGTAGAAGAAACATATGAAGTGCCAAGCGTAACGCTACGCACGATAATTGAAGCAAAACAAGTCACGCGACTTACTAAACTAAATGCGTTGCTAAAACAGTTGGTTGCTGGCAAGACTGCGACGGTGGCAAAGATGCGGTCTGTGTTGACTACAGAGCAGTATGACGCTTATGTACAAAGTTTGGCAAGCGAACAACACAACAGCGAAATAACGTATGGCAATGGTATGCCAGACGAGTTACGTGGGTACAACCGTAAACTAAAAGCGGCAGACTTCCAACAAGCAAAGTACGAAAAGATGTCTGGTTTAGCAAGTACTGGACGAGCAAAGTACAAGCAGGGCACAGTTGCTAAAGCGTTAGACAAAGCAGAGAGTTTGTACGAGGATGCGTTAGAGCGACTTGATGAAATATGGGGAACAGCATCGCCAGCAGAGTTGTATGAGTTACAAAACTGGATGGATAGAGACATTGATTTTGACGCAGGACACGACAGAACTATCGGCGTTTGCGTTGACAGTATTCCGCGTGTTAAGGGAAGCAAAAGCCCGCGTGCGTTAGATAGTGGATTGCCAAAGTTAAG
>JACCDX011483155.1_pt1 | contig 14650 bp, 8 predicted proteins | sample 7449681 | NCBI WGS metagenome assembly JACCDX01 (sample SAMN15323450, study PRJNA562643) | freshwater metagenome | isolation source: river surface water | place: USA:Blue River Watershed | collected 2017-08-18
GCACTAACAGCACCTGTACGTGTTAATGTTCCGCCGACAGTTAGTGAAGTTAGTGTACCAACGCTGGTTAAACTACTTGCTGTAACACCACTGGCCAATGTTGATCCAGTTAGAGCACTGGCCGCAACACTGCCGGCTGATCCTGTTACACTACCACTAATTGGATTAGTCACTGTTAAATCGACTAATGTTCCAACACTGGTTAAACTTGAACTTGTTATACCACTGGCTAAAGTTGTTCCTGTGATATTTGTACCAGCCACCGAACCTGCTGATCCTGTTACACTGCCACTGATTGGATTAGTAACAGTTAGATTAGTCAGTGTACCAACTGATGTCAGACTTGATTGTGTAACACCTGCGTTCAGTGTGTTGCCTGTTAGTGTACCAGCGGCTGCTGTAATTGTAATATCGCCTGTGCCATCAAATGCCACACCGTTGATATTACGTGCTGTGGCTAATTTAGTTGCTGTGCCAGCGTTACCTGTAATTGTTGTTACACTTGTTAAGTAGCCAGCATCGTTAGTAAACGTGCTGATGTTTGTTGGAATCGCAGCACTGATAACTCCACTGCCATCGATAGTAATCGTTGTACCATCAATCTTAACACCACCTAATACTGATGTAGTTGCTGTTGGTAGACTATATCCGCCACCTCCTGCTCCTGTAGCACTGATAACACCATCAACGATAATAATTGTACTACCGTCAACTTTGACACCGCCCAATACTGATGTAGTCGCTGTTGGTAATGTATATGTGGATTGGAATACACTATTACCACTGCTGTCTTTGATATCACCACCAACTGGTAAGTTTATAGTACCATTAGCATCAAATGTCCATACTGGAGGTGTACCTACACCATCAGCACTTGTTCGAATTTTAAAAGAACTTGGAGAGTTGACAATAAAGAAATTATCATCATCGTCCCAAGCAATATATGGGTTCCAAGTTAATACATTAGTATTGGTCCAGTATATAGGAGCCGGTACCGTTATATTACCGTTGTTACCAATTGATAGACTATGTCCGTTCGCAGTTATTGATATAGGACCAGAACTTGTAATAAGACCAGATGCGATGTCTAAACTTCCGTCACTATTTTTTAAACGCATCTTTTCATTGGCAGTTAAGAAACCACCTGTGGCAAATACAATGTCATTAATTGTGCCGCTACCATCTGTGGCTAATACTAGACTGCCTCTGTTAGTGCTGCTTTCTTTACCACTGACAAACACATATCCATCACCAGGTTGTGTAATAGTATAACGTGGGTCACTAAAGTTACTACCAGCCATACCAAGATCTGCCCAACCAGTATCGCTGACATTAACATCGTAACCGTCAATCATTACCTGGAAGTCACCGGATGCTGTTGCTGTATTGTTCAAGATAGCAACTTGACTATAACCACCTTCGACTCCACTTGGGCTACTTGCTACAATCAATGGATTAGTCAGTGCTTCAGAATAAGCGTCTACACCTGCGTAGATAGTTCCTTCGGCAATTAAGTTCTTTGTAATGTGTGCGCCACCGTCGACCTGTAATGCACCTGTGTCTGCGTTGATACTATCTTGAGTATTTGTGATATGTACAATGCCGCTGGATGTTAGACCTTGTAGCGTACCAACAGTTTGTAGTGTACTGAAGTTTACATTGTCTGCCAGTGTGTCGCCAGTTAGTGAATCAGCATTGATTTCTAAATCATTATTAAAATTACTTAGGTTGCTAGGAACAATATTATTACCTAGATAATCTTTGACTATACCACCGTCAGGTAGTCTTAGATCACCATCCGCACCAAACACCCAACCGTGAAAGCCACCGCTAGGATTACCGGTAGTGATCTTTACTCCTTCTAATGCATCGCTATCAGCGTTAAATCCAATAGTTGCTGTTTTAAGGCCATTAGTAGACGTCCATCCTAACAATAGATGAGCATCATTACCTGGAGTTAGAATATGTACTGATTCATTGGTATTTTGAATTATCATCGTTCCGTCGCTTGGACTATAGTTACTTAACGGAGCAATTTTTAGACCAATATTAAAATCTAAAACACCGCCTGGAAGAAATTCCCACACACCTGCGTATGTGGCAATCGTGACTCTTTCATTTTCAATCCCATCCGAACGCAGTGCAATAAATGTTTCTTTTTCAGTATTTGGTATCAGTTGTATAATCTCAGGATTGTTACTGTATAATTTTCCATCATTTGGTAGTGTTAAAATACCGTCTGTACCAAACTGCCAAAACTTTGGTGTTCCAAGAGCATCTGTAGTTAGGACAATATTATTAGTCGCTGTTACCGCGATGCCTGAGTTTGTTGATCCTATTTCAGAACCTTGAATAAACAAATTCTCACTATTAACTGCTGGTACTGTTAGTATGCCGGTTGTGCCAAATATCCAATTATTGTCATTGTTAGTAATTGATACATTGCCAGATCCATTAGCGGGAATAGTTATTCTAGCAGTATCGGCAGTTAACTGACTGGCATTAGTAATAATAATACCATTCACATCGTTCATTGAATCATTTCTAAATTCAATGTTGCCAGTGTTGGCTCCTAGTACCGAATCACCGTTAACGTCAACAATATCTCCGCCTTCAGGCAGTTCAATTTGATTTTGATTATTATATCTAATAGCACTAGGATCTATTTCTGTTGGATTAGCATCCACCCAGGTGTTGTTGTAGTTGACATACAGTTTGCCTTCATCAGTGTTAAACCATAGTGCGCCTGTGGTTAATACTGGTGCTGTAGTTGACGCAGTGAATCTATAAGCAGTTTCTTGTACGCTGCTGTCCCAGAATTGTATAGAATTAGAAACATTTAGGTTTCCATTTTCGTCAAACTTAGCTAACGGTTTACCGTCAACAGTTAAATTGTTTTCAACGTCTAAATTTAAAGGAACATTGTTAAGATAGATAGTGCTATTGCTTACATATAAACTACGCCACTGTCTTTCAGGACTACCAATATCTCCTCCTAAATTGGAGTTAGGTAAAAGATTCCCACCAACAGTTAAATCACTAGTAATCGTAGTTGCTTGATCAATGATGATACTACTACTGTCAGTAGTAGTCATTACATTATCATTGAATTCAAAACTGCCTAAATTAAGGTTATTATCAGTTAGTCCTAATGCATTGTACAGTTCAGTAAAGTTTTGATTTACTTTGTCAAAGGCTACACGTAACGGATCTCCATTGCCTTTATCAGGAGTACCTATATTAATAATTTGTTTTGTCATTATACACGCCCCACAGCAACTTCGATAACACCAGCCTCTAGTGTATCTTTATCTTGTAATGCTTTACCTATAATTGTACCTACTTGAGGATTAATTGCTCGAGCAGCATATCCAGCTACTCCTGCTGTAGTAAGCATTTCTCCTTTCTTAATTTTACCAACTACTTTACACGGTACCCGACCTTGTAGTGCAATACAAGCTTTAGTTCCTTCTAATTCCCCGTTCATCTTGAATCCAGGATTAGTACTAACCACACCGGCTACACGACTATCACCGAATATAGTTGTAGTAGTTACTTCTGCATCTCCACCGAACACTAATACAGTACCAGGTTCATATTCTGAGTCTGCACTATAATATTCTGCCAAGTCAGCGAAGGTAGCTTCTAGTGTAGCACCTGCTGCTAATGACCACTGACCATCGACTTTGACTTTAGTATTAGCTTGGTCTCCCGATACACCTGCAAATGCTAGAATTGTATAACCACCTTGAGTGTTAAGTAACAGTTCATTAGAATTACCTGTTATTGTTGGAGTGGTAGTATTTGGAATAACTAAATTACTTGAGTTAATCTGAATACCTTTAACATCAATAAAACCATCTACACCTGTACCTGATTTCGTTTTAACCAATGCACTGGTAGCACCTACGGTAGTAACCAATGTTGGATTAAATGTAGTAGTTGCTTGAGTAGCAGCCTTAACAAATGTATATGCATAATCACTACCGTTTACTGTACTTCCTTGGAAAGCATCCCACGTTGCTCTATACAATATATCTGAAGGCTGAGTTGCACTTGGTGCAGCAGCACTGGCAGTTAAATTAGCAACAACTGTGCCTGCGGCCAAGTTAGCCATTTCAGTTAACGAGACACCTCCTGCTTTTATTCCTAGCCATCCGTTATTTGATACTTCAAAGTTTGCAGAATCGAACAATACATTAGCACCGCGTTGCTTGGTAATAGTTGCTCCAGATAGGCTAGAAGTTGCAGTAGTTATACTACAGGTAATTACTGTTTGAGTAGTAGTTGAGCTGACTACTGTCCAACTTGCATTGTATGTGCTAGGAGTTACACCGGTGATTAGTACTCTATCTCCTATACTATATGGAGCTGTAGTCACTGCACCGTAGTTGATTCTTGCCTGTCCTACTACAGGTGTACTTGGATTTATACTGGTAATAGGTATGCTAATGGCACCGTCACTAGTACTAACCTGTGCGTTAGTTAGATTTAGTTTATATTGATCAATCGCTGCATTAGTGGCTATCTCAGTATTAGCAACTGCATTAGGTGTAATAGTTGCTGCAACTGTATTAGCAGTTGAGTCAAATGATAAACTTACATCTCCAATAACGGTTGCATTTTGCCATAAATTTAATCCGGTGTAAGTACCACTTGTACCTACATACACTAATAAGTCTGCTGACTCTGGACTTGTTACTTCTACGTCTTTTAATTTAAACAAACTATCTACTGTAGCTAGTTGTGTGTCAACATAAATCTTATTAGCGGCATCGTCGTCTAGAGTAGGACCTGCTACGTTTAATACTCTGTAACCACCCATATCTTGAGGAGCAGTAGCAGACAATGCACCATTTCGAGGCATAAATCCAGGACCAATTAGTTTAGATGGTGCTGAACCAGTTCTAGTTAAATGTAATACATAACTGATATAGTTAACTATAGCCTGTTCTGTAGGTATAGTATCCGGCGCTGCGTCAGTCATTTCGTCATCAGAACTGAATTCGTTTACTGTTACTCCTCGTTTAAAACCAATACCTGTTAAGTTAGTTAAAGCAATACCTGCGTTGAATGTAACGTCACCAGTTCCTTGGTCAACCTTAAAGTATCTACCTACACGGAAAATACCATCTTGGTCAGTGGACACATAGAAAACACGCCCTGTGGTTTCTTCAAATACTTCTTTTGTTGTATCTGGATCTAAGAAAGGAGATCCAAAAATATTACTTGGATAGTTTGTTGTATTATAACCACCAGTACCAATGTCTAACAAATCGTGTCCTGTGGCACGCATAGTACTAATTCTAACTGTGATTTTTACAGCAGCACCAGGTTCAAATCCTGCTCTTATACTATAGTCAGGAGTTGTAGGAAATGGAGCGGCAATACCACTTCCGCTGCCACCAGCAGGATTAATATTAATGCTAGGTGTAAGATTACCTATAGTAATATATGCAGGAATTAATCCAGCTGAAGGTGTGTAACTTAAAATTTTACTTACTTTTCCTTTATAAACAAAGGTCAATTTTTGTTGATTACACGCATTTACAGTTCTTATGTCTGTAATTTCATTTACAGCAATTCTTATGTCGCCGATCTGAGCGCCCATTCTCTTACTGCCATCAAGTGGGTCAACTGTGTTAATAGCACTGCCTTTAACCTGAGGAATGAAATATGCAAAACTAGTATCGAATCCAACTACTGCATTATTCGCAGGAAGTGATCCTAGTGCCGCAGGCGCAGTTACTCCATAAGAAATAGATCTATAAACTTCATTATCTCTATCAACATACACTAAAGCTGTACTTGGTCTAACTACAGGTATCTCGTCCAAGTTACTAAACTGTGTTTGTTGTAATACTCTGATAGCAAATATTTCATTATCTGCAACAACTTCTTGGAAGCCACTGGCACTGGTTCCTGTGGTTCCTTGAGTGCTAAACTGACCTTTCATTATCTCACTGCCGGCTAATGCTCTACCTCCACTTACATATGTAGAGAATGATATGCTGTTTAGACCGTTAACTAATTGTTGATCGGTATATAAAGCAAACTGTGTACTTGAGTAGCCGCTGGCTTTTACATAATAACCGCCTGTAGATGTTATGGCATTTACTTGGGTCATTCCTGTTACACCATTAATTCTAACAAGTTGACCGTCTGCAAAGTTATGTGCTGCTCCTGTAGTTACTACAGCAGGATTAGCTTTACTAATATTAGTAATTACTGCTCTAGGTACTGCCTTACCAGTGCCTGATCCAACACCGGATGCAGTAAAGTTTGTAGTGAACACTGTTCCTGTTCCGCCACTAGTTGGACCAGTAGCAGTAAAGATAGTACCTATAGCACTATCTGGTGCACCAGCTCCGGTATAGTCCGAACCGCCAACAGTGACAATAATATATTCAGTACCTGCTACCATAGAAGTAGCATTGACTACAGTTGAACCAATAGTATCAAATGTAGTTGTACCAGGCCATTGAATAGTATACAATCTTCCTATTACGAATTCTCCAGCAGGTCTTCCAGCCGGTACACCAGTTTTTTGAGTACTGGTCATTTCATAATTCGTGTTACCAGCAGTAGGGTGATAGAATTCAGTTTCACTTACATTGAAAGGAGGATACTGGTAGTCATAAAAGTAAAATGAAGTATCATTTTTAATAATACTAGGATAAGCTAAATTTCCGAGACTATAAAGTCTTGCTGCCTGTACGTGTCTGAACACAAGAGTAGCGTCGTCGGGAACTTCGGTAGGATCCCCACCTTTCGCTCTTAAAGCATAGATACCGTTTGCACTAGAACAGTTAGCTGCTCTTATTTGAGCACCATTAACTGCATAGAACGATGTGTAGTTATAGTAAGTAAATGTACTAACTTGTTCTGTTAATCCGTTGTTAGTAGCAACAATACCATAGCCTAAATCATTAACTTGTGTAAAGTCGTTGGCTAACATAGACTTGTTACCAGCAGTTTCTAATTCAATACCTGGTGTTCTCGGATAGACCCAAGGAATAGTGTTTTGAGACATCGCACTACCGGTAGGCACTAACTGAGAATTGTTAACAATATAAGTTCCTATACCGCCTGTTCCTGTTCCGAAACTCATAATTGTAGTTCCAGAAGTTACACCTGTTCCTGAAATTACTCCACCTAGTCTTATAGTTCCTGATATTGAAGTTACATTCAATATTGTACCTGCAGATCCAGATCCGTTATCGATACTACCAATAATACTAGCTCCAGTACCAGGATCGTTCGCTGGCCAAGGAGTAGCAGGATTCAGTAGAACTTGTGTGTTACCTGTTAATGCATCGTAAGCGCCCACAGTGTCAATTTGGAATCTAGTGTCTGCGATAAAGAAACTTGTTGGAGTACTTAATTGTTTTCTCTGTAAATCGCTTCCTGTTAATAATAAAATTTGTACACCACTGCTAACAGTAAAATCTGCAATGGTAGCTCTTAATCTACCTGCGAACCCGTCGATTAGCTGTCCACCGGCAAATCGTTGAGCGTTTATGCTACCACTTAAACTAGTACAAGTTTGAGCATATGGGCTCTTACTAATAATTTGTCCGTCTGGATCTAGTACCATCATAAATCCACCGTGACCAACGCAAGTGATATTTCTTAATATGGTTGCATTGTTCATAAAAAACACATCCATATTTTTATTATTCTTAGCTGGATTGTATGCAGGGTCAAATGCAAATGCAACAGATGCAACTAAATTGTTTACTACAGTTTTTACAGTTAACGATGCACTCGGTATAATTAAAGTGTTTATTATAGTTGCTATACGATTGATGCCAGCTAAACAAGGACCAGACAAGCTAACTCCATAAAACTTTCCTTGAATTTCTAATGTATGTGAATTTCCGCCAGTCTCCAAGTCTTGTGCAATAGCATCTACAATATACCCTACATCTCTTCTATTTTTTGCTTCGTCAACAGGAGATAAAGGAGCAAAATTAGTAGCAATATAGAAATTTACTTCATCAGCAATATTTTGTTTGTTACTGCCAATAATTTGCGATTCTTGTACATAGCCGCCTACGTTAGAATAACTAGGTCCAATGTTTCTAGGTAGAGCAGGATTCTGTAGATAATGATATCCAAATTCTACAGTAGGATAAATTTGCCATGAACCTCCAGGAGTACTTGCTCTTGTAATTAAAGGATCGTGTAATTCAACAGTAAATGTATTTGAGGCAATAGCGGTAATTACACCTTCGCCGCCATTAGCGAGGAAAAATTTGCCTACCCAACCACTATCCGAAGTTCCGCTGGCCAATGTTACATTAATCGTTCCAGTTAATGCGCTAGGTCTAAAAGCAGTTCCGCCTGTTCCAGTAGCAGCAACTCCATTGTAAGTAAAACTTGTTCCTTCAGCGAAACCTGCTGGCGCTCCAATAGCACTCCAGTTAACACCGGTTCCTAGTGTCTCAATAACATAAGTGTTGTTAATAACTAAGGATGATGTACTTACAGGTGCCTCTCCGCAGAAAATTTTAACATTAGGAGCTACACTAGGGCCTGTAAAGTTTGTTAATCTTAACCCGTCAAAAACTTTGTCTCGTCTAAAAAATGTATTTGCCCATCTACTTTGACTCAGTCTGTCTTTAGGTTTAATGATTACTCGTCTAAATTCATCGCCTTTGATACTGACATTTTCTGGTACTCTAATAGGATAATCTTCAAAGTATGTTCCACTTTCTACCCTAATTGTAATGTTCAAATCACTTACTGCTTCACCGTATTCTACTTCTTCTTCTTCTAAAAATACAATCGGTTTTAACAATTGATAACTGATTCGGTCGAATCCAGAAAGTACGTTTCTTTCGTATCTGAAAATCTTTCCTGTGGCGCCACTGGTTTTTCCTCTAATAATTCTTCCAGCTAGAATATCTGTGTTTGCAGGGTCGCCTTGATCTACATAAGGTCTGCCACCGTTGGTCAAATTGAATCGATAGACTCCGGGACCAAAAAATGGATTAACTGCGGAATCAGATGTTGGGCCTTCTTTTATTATGTCAATAAGGGTGTTATATCTTGCAATTAAAATTAAATCAGTAATTAAGAATTCTGCCGGAACAGAACCGTAACTTGTATATGAAGTTGTTGTATTATAGACTGTAGCTGGTGAGAGATCGTCTAATGCTAGTTGAATTAATTCATTTACTTTATCTAAACCTGCTAGTGTTTGCCCTAGTTGTAAACCAACAGCTAATCGAGCACTAGCATTTCTATAATATGCTTTACCTGCACTAATAGTTTGATAAGTTCCACCAGTTAGTAGGTCAATAACAAGTGCGTCTATTATCAGTCCTACGTCTCTTTTACAAGTATCTGAATCGTAAAGGAACCCTTCCCAGTCTACAGTTCCGTATCCTGATAATGTTTGTTGTACATTGTTAGCTATTTGATTATTTTGCCAAGCAATAACTTCTTCCTGGATAAAAAATTTGTTGGCTAATAAGTGTGCTGCTGTTGCGCTATATCCAGAACCACTTACTATTTCTATAGTTCCTGGACTGATCTGACTTGCAATCTGAGAGTTTCCAATTGTATAGGTAATAGTCTGAGTGTAAGCGCCTGGTTCTGTGTTAGATATTCTAAGTAATTCTTCTGCTTTAGCACAGGCAGCACCAATAGTTGCATAAGCCTTAGCAAAGCTTCTTCCTTCTGTTCCGGTTTGACTTAAAATTTGATTGTCGTCACCGCTTGTAGAAACAAACAGATTAGTAGGACTAGTATGAGAACTAGTATCGACATAAAGTTTTGTAGCTGCTTGGAGATCGTCTTCTCCTGCTAATGTACCTAAACCAGAAAGTGCACCTGGATGATCGTGCAAAGTTAATGCACCAGTCATTGTATCACCTTCACGACGAACAACACTCTTTCTTGGTAGTGTTTCGTCACTTAACCAGTTTCCTTGTAACAGTTCGTCGTAGTTTGTATCTGTTAACGTTTGAACACCGGATCCAGTGCCATCTGTAATGTTTACTCTATTTGTATTGTTTTGTGCTTCAGTTACACTAGGATGTAATGTAAAATGATTATCATCTTGATATCTCAAATAATAATCAGTGTTGTTTACTAAGCCGGTAGCAGTCGTTCCTGTAGTTTTATATTTGACTTTAAGTCCATCACTAGCAGGATTTAACCCGTGACTGTTAACTCTAATTAAACTGTTACCTAATGCAGCAGTACTTTCTATAGTTGTGATAGTATATACATAGTTGGCTGCAATGGGCTCGTTGCGGGCCTTCATAGGTTGCCCTGCACCATTTAATGCTCTTTGACTATATCGATAATCTAAGTCTCTTCTTTTCAATACAAAGTCGTCTGCTGTTACAGCAGTCGAACCTACAAGATTATGTAAAGTGTTAAAGGCAGTTACTACTGATTCTGTTGGAGTGGCTAGTCTAGCAATTGCTTGTGCGTTCTGTCCGTCTAAGTGACCACCTAAACTTGGGCTAGGGTCTGAACTAACTTCCGAAGTAGTAGAAGCAATGGTTAACTCTCCGGTGCCGTCTAGATTATCGGTAATAGTAATTCCTATTCCTAGACCAGCATTGAGTGTTACAGCGTTGACATTATCTCCTGCCTTATTAACAACAAAGATATTATCAGCTGCATAAGATGTAGGAAAATCGTCTAAGTCTTGTGAACTTATTCTGTCTCCTTTGTTAAAAACAGCATACAGGTCCCTAAAGTTTTCGTTTACTTTTCTAAACGATTCTCTAATACTATCACCTGTGCCGTCATTACCTTGTACGCCAATATCTATAATCTGTCTAGCCATTTATAACCTCGTTTAATTTAACCCATTGAAAAGCTTGATCCGCAACCACACGTAGTTGTAGCATCCGGGTTTTTTATTGTAAATTGACTTCCTTCTAAATCTTCTTTGTAGTCAACTTCTGCATTTTGAACATATTGAAAGCTCATACTGTCTATTAAAACTTTAATCCCATACGCTTCAATATCGAAATCGTCTTCATTTTGAATTTCATCTAAAGTAAATCCGTAACTAAATCCGCTGCATCCTCCACCTTGTACGAACATACGCAATTTGAGATCTGGATTTCCTTCTTCTTCCACTACTTCACGGATTTTGTTAGCTGCTGCTTCTGTGATAGTAATCATATAGTCCTCATTTTTTAATATTTATCAAAGGATTTTATAATCCGAATGTAAATAAATTTATGTATATAGGTCAAACAAGGCAGGAAAAAACATATTCGCGCACTAGTAAATTAGGTGTTAGTCACCAATATACAAGGATAGTTACTATTCTATATTTCAGATGTGATCAGTGCGGAGATGAATTCACAAGAGCAAAGGGTACAATTAGTCCAAAAAGATTAAGCAACAACTATTTTCATTGCTGCTCTAACTGTGATAGTAAAAGATTTGCTCAAAAAAAAGGAGTAGAGCGTAGATTAGTTTGGGACTTGCCCGCCAGTAGCACATTGCCTATTAGTCGTATGTAAATTTTTTATAGTATCATATAAATCACTAAATATGACACAAGGAGATTTTTATGGAAATCATTATCGCTATCGTAGCTTTAGCTGTAATTGTTTATGTTGGTTATCGTGTATTAAACCAAGAAAAATCAGATGGAAGCCATCCATTAGATGCTGCTACTCAGGCACCTTATAAAATTGAAACCACTACTAAGGTGGACGGAATTGGGCACGAAACGATCCCAGTTCAGCCAGTTATTTCTAATGTATTAGATATTAACGGCGACGGTAAAGTAAATTTAGAAGATGCTAAAGAAGCAGTAAAAAAGACAGCTAAAAAAGCTAAAGCTGTAAAAGAAAAAGTAGTAGAAGAAGTTAAGAAGCCAAGAGGCCGAAAGCCAAAGGCAAAATAATAAAAGGGCCTACGGGCCCTTTTACTTTATCAAATCACCTTTTAATATTCCGAATATATATTCTTCGTTAGTGACCCATCTAATTTCTTCTAAGTTGGGCGGCCCGTAGTATGCAATACCCTCATAAGCGAATTTCATCCAAATCATTTTTCCGCTGATAGCACTACGTTTAGGAAGCCACGCAAAATTTTCACACCAAAATGCTTTCTTCCAAAAGATGTCGTAGTTGTTTTTCACTTTCTAATGACCTTTCAAATAATTTAAAACTAGCCAAATTTTTTGCTTTTGACTCGCACATAAGGTCTGCCCATTCATTATGTGTTAAAGCCCAATCGTTGACCGCATTATTCCAATAAAAGTCACTATGAGCTCTTAGTTTTTGTTTCTTGTGTCCGGATTCTAAAAGCGACCGATGATCGGGCAGTGTGTTTATACAATGCTCAACAAGTACGTCTTCACGACTAACGCTATAATGACACACAGGACGGCGCCCGCGCCAACTGTCAATAACACGTTGAATCCTACTATCGTTAGGAAGGATATACTCTCCCTCACGGACCCAGTGGTGGTGTATGTCCAGTACAATAGGCACAAGATCGCTAATAAGTAAGCAGTCGTCAAGTCCATAACTAATTTCTTCGTTTTCGATTGTCAGTGTGTTACGTGCTTCTGGGCTAAGTCTCTGATAAGCAGCACGAACACCATCAGGACCTTGTCTACCGGCTATGTGTACATTAATTTTAAAATCTTGAAAAGTTCGACCATAGCCCATCCAACGAGCCATATCTACATGGTATTCGAACTCGTCAATGCTGCGGGAGACAATATCTGGATCATTGCTTGCCAATACGCAAAATTGGCCTGGATGAAAAGATAAACGCACATCACGGCTACGAGCCAGCTCACCCACTTTGCTAAATTGTTGTTCACAGTAAGCCCTAACGTCACTGCGGCGCCAAAAATAACTCCAATTCCGCTCAGTGTATACTGGTAGAATGTCAGAACTGATACGAACCATTCTAAGTCGTTCATTTAAATCCCCCACTCGTTCGACGAGTAATCTAGTTGCTTCGATGTTTTGGACCATAAGGTCCCATAGTTTTTGTTCGGCTACTTCTCTAGTTTGACGATTAAGCCAAGCTACGGTAGTAGTTCCTGTGTTATATTTTTTGCAATCGTCTTTGGGTTTAATACCATCCACTTGGTGGGAGTAGTCGATCCATTTACAAGCAAAGCCTATACGTTTAATCATTCCAATGCCTTAAAATGCCTGCGATAATAAAGAAATTTGTCACTATGTATATTAACACAATTGCAGTTCTAATACAAGCAATTTGATCGGCTTCTTTCTCCGAACTACCTGACTTTTCTCCAAGAGCCTTTGCCCATAATTTCCAGATTTTTTTCATTGCCAGTTATTAACGATTACAGGGTCTTGCACATCTTCAGGTTTTGGTTCGCCGTGAAATACTAGAATTTTTGTTCTTTTTTCGATCGGAGGAGTATCGATTTGATTGAATACTCTTTTCATTCCTACTTTAATAATGTCTTTTCTGTTTCTGACTTCCCATTTATAGCTTCTTATCCATTCATCGGGCCAGAATGCAAAGTTTTGTTTTATAGAATAATATATCCAATCCTGATCACCGTGCATTTTTTTCATTATAGAAGGATCTTTTATGAAATTATCCCAAACAAAATTGAAAGTTCCTTTTTGAAATTTAAAGACACTGCTATTAAATTTGTCCCAAGTTTTAACTGTGCTTCTGTTAAAGTCTCTTATAATGACAAATTTATTGTTTTCAAAATCCCATAGTTCGTCTATGTTCTTTATTATAACTAAATCTAAATCCATAAAAAGGATAGTTCCGGTCAGGGGAAGTTCTTGACTGAAAATCCAAGGCTTATACCACCAACCGGACAAGGATAGATATTTAGGAATATCTATAACACGAATTTCGGGATTTAATCCTGACGGATCCTCTGTAATACAAGCAAATCCAAAATTTGTTTTAGTATTCCTTTTGACCATATTATAAAGTTTGTTAACATAATCGGCACTATATTTTTTGCCGTGTTTCAAACAAACAAGCCATTTATCCATTATGCAAATAGATCCTCATTCCATTCTCTGTGACCTTCTCGGAATGCCATATTACTCTGTGTTTCTCGAACTTCGACGCGATAACACCATAGACGTTCGGCTTCACTTGGGCCCCACATATCCGGAATATACACACCATTGACAAACTTATACAGCTGATCAGCAAGCCCTTCGCATCCTAGACGCGGCAGTACAACAATTTTAGCCATTTTCTTTTCTTGTAGCAGCTTAAAAGTTTCTAATTCGGGATCGTCTTGTGCTACAATCAATGTATGATCGAATTGATCTTCTAGAATCTTTTTAAGTTCTTTTAAGCCGCCGTAATCAGCTGCCCAGTTACGCACATCCAAATTATCTGTACCAAAGTAAAACTTCATTGAAAAGCTATAACCGTGAATTAGATTACAGTGACTATCAGCACGCCATTGGCGATAGGCACAGGGAAATGCATCGTGATATTCTTTTGTACTTGTATATTTGTAAACTCTTGTCGGATTAGACATTGTATTCTCCTATAAGTTAATATAGGCCTGCAGAATTTTTAAAGCGGGATGAAGAGCCAGGAAGGCCGCTGTTGATATTATTATACTTATAATTTTTCTATTGTCAAGTTATTAATCTTCTTCCAGCTCTCCGGAATTCTCCAATTGTCTGGC
>JACCDX010012251.1_pt1 | contig 14649 bp, 11 predicted proteins | sample 7449681 | NCBI WGS metagenome assembly JACCDX01 (sample SAMN15323450, study PRJNA562643) | freshwater metagenome | isolation source: river surface water | place: USA:Blue River Watershed | collected 2017-08-18
ATCCAACCACTATCGAAGCGTTTTCTGGGGCGGTATCTGGTCTGACTACCTGTTGAATTCCTACCAATCTGGCAGCTTCAACGATGCGAAATGGCGAGTATGGGCCGGCGCAATTGATAAGGGTGATAGGCGCGAAATGCCCAACCCCTACCAACGGCCGGTGCGGTCTGTGGCGGGGAATCACTGGGAAGTCCTGGATGGGTTGACCTACGTCGATGTGCGTCAGACCGGCGCAACGGACTGCAACATCACCACCTGGTAGCCATGAAGAAACAACGCGTCATCCTTGCGACTCTCGCTGTGTCGAGTGTGGTGGCCGGCGCCTACGTACTCGGCACCCGAGACACGGAGGCTGCGACCACTGCCGCGGCGGTATCCGCAGCTGAACCAATGTCCGGAGAACGGCCCGCAAGAGACGCGCTATCCGCATCGCCGTGGCAGCCCCCCGCTCCACGACCGGACGCCATGACAGCGCTCGCGTCTCATGCGCCCACCATCGAACCGCCGCCCATCGAGCGCGGCGTGAAGTACGTGCCGCTGGCCCAGCAGCGGCTCCCGGCTGAGTGGAAGGCCCACCTTCAAACGCAGCTGGACAACCTGCGCGAGACTGGCAGCCTCAGTGGTGGAAGGATCACGCATGAATTTGCGTTGCTCGGCCCCCTGAGCGAGACCCTCCAGAAAAAGGGTCTGAGCAAGTTGCTTGCCCAGCTTGCCGTCGAGCCGACCGACCTTCGTGCAGTCCTGGGACCGTCGTACGTGGTGATCGGCGCAGACGTTCAGGGCAAGTGGGTGGAGAAAAGGGGCGCGCTAGGCTTCTTCCAAATCCTGCGCAGCGTGTCTGGCAACCAGATGGTCGAGCTTTCAGAGAATCAGCTGGACGTACTCGGCGGCGATGGCACGGTGGTCGCCTCTGAATTCCAGAATGACAAGGTCGGGGAGTTCCCTGCCACGCTTGAGCGATTGACCGACTCGAATGGAGCTCGTCTGCACAACCTGCAGTGGATCGCAAAGGATCGTACCTTTCACCTCACCGCCAGGAACATGGACGCCGAGGAAGTTCGGCAGCTGGCCACGGCGATCACGCAACAGTTCGAGGCGATGAGATTTGGAGGGTGGAAGGACCGCTACGAATATGACCCGGAAAATCTCCTGCACCGGCTCAACCGCCCCGGCGCGAACGCTCAAGGGCGGTGGTAAGCAGGCCGACCCATCCCTCAGGAGAGGTACACGCGCCCGCAGCCCGCTAGAATCGCGGCTCCTGCGGGCGTCGTTCAATGGCAGGACCTGAGCTTCCCAAGCTCAAGACGTGGGTTCGATTCCCATCGCCCGCTCCAGATCGGCGCATCACAACGCCCACAGCCCGCCTGCTCCCCTGCTGCCGGGCTTTTTTTCACGGTTTTGTCATTTAATTCAACTATTATTGAATCATGGAAGAAACCGATGTCGTCAAGGCCCTGGCCGCGCTCGCCCAGCCGGTCAGGCTGCAGGTGTTCCGGTCGCTCGTGGTGGCAGGCCAAGCGGGGCTCACGCCCTCAGTGCTGATCGAGAACCTGGGCGTCACGCCCAGCGCCCTGTCCTTCCACTTGAAGGAGCTCACCCATGCGGGGCTGATCTCCCAGGAACGCGCCAGCCGGAACCTCATCTACCGGGCCAACTTCGAGCGGATGGACGGCCTGCTGGGCTACCTCACCGACAACTGCTGCCAGGGCGCTGCCTGCAGCGTCACGACCACCCACTGCGACTGCTGACCCCCTCACACCCAGGAGAAAGCACCATGAAACGATTTCACGTCCATGTCCACGTCGACGACCTGAAGGCGAGCATCGCCTTCTACTCGCGCCTGTTCGGGGCGGAGCCCGCCCGACTGGAGTCCGATTACGCGAAGTGGATGCTCGAGGACCCGCGTGTGAACTTCGCCATCTCGACCCGAGGCAGCAAGCCGGGACTCGATCACCTGGGCTTCCAGGTCGACACCGCCGACGAACTCGACCGCCTGAAGTCCGCCGCGCAGGAGGCGGAAATGGCGCTTCTGGACGAGGGTGACACCACCTGCTGCTACGCCCGCAGCGAGAAGCACTGGGTCGTGGACCCGCAGGGCATCCCCTGGGAGCATTTCCACACGCTCGGTGACATCCCTGTCTTCAACGAGAAGCAGAGCATCGCCGTCGGAAGTGCCTGCTGCTCGCCCACCCCCAAGGCGATCGGACGGGCTGCGACCGCATGCTGTGGCCCTGCGGCCTCCGCATCCAGCAAGAGCTGCTCCCCGTCTGCCACCAAGCCGTCCTGCTGCTAACCACGAGTCCTCCATGAGCGCCGACCTCGCCCCCATCAACGTTCTCTTTCTCTGCACCCACAACTCCGCCCGCAGCATCCTGGCGGAGGCCCTGTTGAACCACCTCGGCCAGGGGCGCTTCAGGGCGTTCTCCGCGGGCAGCACGCCGCGGCAGAACCAGCAACCGAACCCGCTTGCCCTGGAGACCCTGAAGAAGGCCGGCATCGCCACCGAAGGGCTTTACAGCAAGAGCTGGGACGAGTTCGGCAAGCCGGACTCTCCCCGCATGGACCTGGTCATCACCGTCTGCGACAACGCGGCCGGCGAAGCCTGCCCGTACTGGCCGGGACAGCCCGCCACCGCACACTGGGGCTACGCCGATCCCTCCGCCGCTGAAGGCGGCGAGGACAGGCAGCGCGAAGCCTTCCGGCAGACCCTGCACCTGATGCGCAAGCGCCTGGAGGTCTTCGTCAACCTCCCCGCCGCCAGCCTGAGCAAGCTGGCCATCGAGAAGACGGCCCGCGATCTGGCGAAGGAGCAGGCATGAGCGTGCAGTGCGAGGTCACGGCCAAGGTCGCTGCCAAGGCCCCCATGAGCGTCTTCGAGCGCTTCCTGACCCTCTGGGTCTTCCTGTGCATCGTGGCCGGCATCGGGCTGGGGCAGGCGCTGCCGGATGTGTTCCGCTCCGTCGCAGCGATGGAGGTGGCGCAGGTCAACCTGCCGGTGGGTCTCCTGATCTGGGTGATGGTGGTCCCGATGCTGGTCAAGGTGGACTTCGGCGCGCTCGGGCAGGTACGCCAGCACGCCCGGGGCATTGGCGTGACGCTGTTCGTGAACTGGCTGGTCAAGCCCTTCTCCATGGCCTTCCTCGGCTGGCTGTTCGTACGGCAGCTGTTCGCGCCCCTGCTGCCCGCCGACCAGCTGGACAGCTACATCGCGGGCCTGATCCTGCTGGCTGCGGCGCCCTGCACCGCCATGGTCTTCGTCTGGAGCCGACTGACCGATGGCGACCCGCTGTTCACGCTGTCGCAGGTGGCCCTCAACGACACCATCATGGTGTTCGCCTTCGCGCCGCTGGTGGGGCTGCTGCTCGGAATCTCCGCGATCACCGTGCCCTGGGACACGCTGGTCACCTCGGTCGTCCTGTACATCGTGATTCCGGTCATCGGGGCTCAGCTGTGGCGCAAGCGCCTGCTCGCTCGCGGGCAGGAGGCTTTCGACGCCGCCATGGCGAAGATCGGCCCCTGGTCGATCGGGGCGCTGCTGGCGACCCTGGTGCTGCTGTTCGCTTTCCAGGGCGAGGCCATCCTTCGCCAGCCGCTGGTCATCGCTCTGCTGGCGGTGCCGATCCTGATCCAGGTCTTCTTCAACTCGGCGCTGGCCTACTGGCTCAATCGACGCCTGGGCGAGAAGCACAGCGTGGCCTGCCCGTCGGCCTTGATCGGTGCGTCCAACTTCTTCGAGCTGGCGGTGGCGGCAGCCATCAGCCTGTTCGGCTTGCAGTCGGGAGCGGCACTGGCGACCGTGGTCGGTGTGCTGATCGAGGTGCCGGTGATGCTGCTGGTGGTACGGGTGGTCAACAGGACCCGGGGCTGGTACGAGGGTCAACCGCCTCGCACACGGCCTGGCCCGGCTTGAAGCAGCGCCAGCACTGGCGCGGGAGCCTGGGGTGGCAGGAAGACCCGCTCAGCGCATGACCGTGTTCCCGGACCTCTTCACCGCATCACCCACCTTGAAGCCCGGGTCACTGGCGAATTCGTAGGCGCCGCTGCTGCCGTCGCCGAAGTTCACCTTGACCACCCACACGGTGCGTGTGTTGACGCGCTTCTCCACCTCGCGGCCCGCGTAGACGCCGCCGGCCGCGCCGGCTATGGTGGCCAGGTCCTTGCCAGTGCCGCCGCCGATCTGGTTGCCCAGAAGCCCGCCCACCACGCCGCCCGCGATCGCCCCGACCGCGCTGGGCTGCCCTTGACGCTGCTCGCGGCTGATCGAAGCCACCGTACCGCAATCGGCGCACACCGGCGCGGGCGCTGCCTTGGTGGCGGCGGTTACAGCTGATGCGGGCGCGACGCGTGACGCGGCAAGCGCCGCATTGCGCCGCTCGGCGGCCTCGGCCAGGCCCTGGTCGTACAGGGCCTTCGCGTCGCGCTTGCATTGCATGCGACCCGCAGAATCGGCCTCGCCGTTACAGAGCTTGAGATCGGACTGATAACGTGTCGAGAGCGCCTGGCTCTCGGCGGTGTAGCGGGCGGCAGGCGTCGAGGCGGCGGGGGCCGGCGACTGGGCGTACCCGGGCGTGTGGAGGGTGAGCGTGGCCAGGGACAGCGTGAGGATGGCGGTGGGAGTGAATCGGGTCGTCATGGTGAGCCTTTCGGATGGCGCCGCCCGGCACGGCACCGGACGTGATGAGTCATCACCTTCGTTTCTATCCACTGCCCCGCAATGAGTCAATTTGGTTTCAACTTGAACCACAAGTCGCCGCTCGAAACATCCGGCGCATCCGCGGCCTCGAGCACCATAACCCGTGGGTTATCGAGGCACATCGGTCGATTAGGGTCAGCCGCAGCCCCCGGAGGCACAGTCGCGGTATCCCATCAGGTCACTCCCGAGGATTCCGCCATGGCCATCCAACCGCGCCGCCGCGGCCTGCTCGAGGGCGCCCTTGCCGCTCTCCTTGCCCCCTTCGCCAGCACATTGCTGGGCCCGCACCGAGGGCGGCAAGCTCAACTACGCGTCGCCCGACAACGGCTCGGTATCTCACCTGTACGGCTACCGGCTGAGCGACCAGTTCGGCCTCAATGCCACGCACGTGCCCTACAAGGGGGGTCGCGCCCGCCATGCTCGACCTGCTGGGAGGCAACGTGCACTTCACCCTGCTGGACATCTTCGACCTGCGCGCGATGCTGGACAAGGGGGACATCCCCTTGCTGGCGGTGGCGATGTACGAGCGCTTCAGGTACGAGACCGAGGCCTGCTGCGCGGATTGGCGCTGCACTTCATCAGCCGCTGATCCAGCCGCTGGCTGGGTCGATGGTGCGGCCGCCGCGCCGGTGGCCGCATCGGATGCGGCGCCCCCACCGGTGGCGTCACCTGCTGCAACCGGCGTAACCGTTTCGGGCGCCTTCCCCGCCCGCCCGCGCGGCTTTTCTGCCGGCCAGGTCACATCCCGACACACGCCTGCCCAGGCAGGTGCGCAGCATGTCTCATCCCTGTGGGCCCTGCACCACGGGATTGTGAAAAGGGATGAACATGCGCACACAGCTCACGCACCTGGCCGGCCGCGCCCTCGGCGCTGCCGCGATCACCTCGGCCATCTTCCTCGTCGCCTGCGGCGGCGGGGGCGGTGGTGGCGCCGCAGGCGAAGGCCAGCTGCGGGTGGCGCTGACCGATGCGCCGGCTTGCGGCTACGACCATGTGTGGGTGACGGTCGACCGCATCCGGGTGCACACCAGCGCCACCGCCGACGACAACGCCAGCGGCTGGCAGGAGCTGCTGGTGCAGCCGCCGCGGCGCATCGACCTGCTGGCCCTCAGCAACGGCGCGATGGAGGAACTCGGCGAGGCGCCCTTGCCCGCTGGCAGCTACCAGCAGGTGCGGCTGGTGCTGGCCCCGACGGGCGCGGCCAGCCCGCCGGTGCATGCGGTCCAGCCGGCCGGAGGCAGCGTCATCGCCCTGGACACGCCCAGCGCGCAGCAAAGCGGCCTGAAGCTGCAGGCCCGCGTCGACGTGCCCGAAGGCCAGCGCGCCGACCTGGTGCTGGACTTCGACGCCTGCCGCTCGGTGGTGCCGCGCGGCAACTCGGGCCGCTACAACCTCAAGCCGGTGGTGGCGGTGGTGCCGCGCACCGTGGCGGGGGTGGAGGGCTTCGTCACGCCCGCCCTGGCCGCAGCGGGTGCCGAGGTCTCGGCCCAGCAGAACGGCAGCGTGGTGCGCAGCACGCTGGCCGATGCCGCCACCGGCCGCTTCTACCTCCCCTACCTGGCCGATGGCAGCTACACCGTGGTCGTGAGCGCGGAAGGCGCGGCCACCACGGTGGTGACGGGCGTGCCGGTGGCGCGGGCCACGGGCACCACGGTGCTCAACACGTCCGCCAACCCGATCACGCCGCCGGTGAGCGCGATGCGCGACGTCACCGGCACGGTGACAGTGGGTGGCCTGCCGGCGGCCCAGGCCACGCTGCGCGCACTGCAGGCCCTGACGGGCGGGCCGACCGTCGAGTTGCAGCAGCGGCCGGCCGATGCGGACACCGGTGCCTGGCTGCTGCGCCTGCCCCAGGCCGCACCGGTACGGGCCAGCTTCTCGGCGGGTGCCTTGGGCCCGTTCACCACCGACACGCCGGTAGCAGGGCAGGTGCGCGTACAGGCGCTCTCACCCAGCCAGGCGCCGCTGGAGCAGCCACTGAACCTGGCCAACCCGGTGGCGCCGGTGGCGTTCAGCTTCCCCTGAGCCGCAAGGTGGCCATCCCGTTGCAGACGACGCCAGCGCGGGGCGTCCGCTCTGCGTCGCGTGACAAGAAGCGATTTTGCGGTTCCATCTTGTCAGATAATTATTTTGTTTTCTAAATAGCTCTTCAGTACTACTCTTTCGCCTGCCTGAATAGGCACGGAATCCACAAGCGCGGAACGGGCAGGTCTTGCCCGGGGAAGGGAAACCATGGACAAGAGCATTTGGAAGCGGTGGCTGTTGCGTGGCGCACTGCTGGTGTCGGCGACGACTGCCTTGATCAGTTGCACGGCCAACAAGCACTCGAATTCGGTGGCGGATACGTTGCCTGAGACCACGGTCGTGGCTGGCAGCGCCACCAAGGGGCCGCTGTACGGCGCCCAGGTCAACATCTACCGGATCGGCCCGGAAGGGCCCGAAAGCACGCCGCTGGCGACCACGACCACCAAGGACGACGGCAGCTACGAGGTGGAGATCACGCCGACGCCGTCGCCCCTGCTGATCGAGGTCCGGGCGGTGGCTGGCACCCGCATGCTCGACGACACCCGGGTGATCGACAAGGCCGGCGGTGGCAAGACCTTCCCCATCGTCGATGCGCCGGCAGGCCTGGTGATGAGGTCGATCGCCGCCACCGGCGGCACGCCTTCGATCGGCGGGTCGGTGAACCTGCTGACCGACCTGGCGGCCCATATCGCAGCCGGGGCGACAGATGCGCTAGGAAATTCGGCGGCCTGGAGCCCTGACGCGATCACGGGCGCCCTGGATGCCGTGCGGATGCTGGCCCCCTATGACCGGAACCCCTTCGAGGACAGTGTCAAGTGGCAGGCTGCCGACACCGACTCCATGTACGCCAACGGCATCTGGCTGGGGGTCCTCTTCACCCGCCTTGCCGTGATGAGCAGTTGGTGCGGGCCGAACCAGGCACAGGCCCCGGCATCGGAGGTCGACCTCACCCTCACCGTGGCCAAGGTCGAGTGCCTGCGCAAGTGGCTGGGGGATGCCGCGGCGCTCACGATCGAGCCCGCGGGTCCCAGGCTGCGCAACGTCGATACCCTCAAGGCAGCCCGGAACCAGGTCTACGGCACGACGGCCATGGGGACGGTGATGGAAACGCAGTTCCGGGGTCTGCTGGCGGGCTTCAACACCCGGATCCAGTCCAGTGCGGGAAGCGAGCTGCTTTTGGATGCCCGGTATACCGACGAACTGGCGGAGACTCCCATGCTGCCCAGCGACCTGGCGATTGCCAGGATCCGGTTCGAGGCGGTGACGAAGGGGTTCAGCGCGCATCTTGCCAAGTTGCAGAAGACACTGAGCAGCGTCCTCAGCCTGAGCGATGACCAGGCAACGGCCTTCAAGCAATCCATCTCGCAGACGGGCCAGCTGTTCACCAACCTGGGCAAGGCCAACCCCTGCTACGGCAAGAGCGGCTGCACGGTCAGTCAAGCCGGCAACGTCATCACCTTCGAGTGGACACGCCGGTCGGAGGATGGGCAGGTGTACCGGTTCAAGATCGAGGACAGCCCCGCGGAGATCACCGATACGGTGGTCACGAGCCTGCGCCGCCGGGTCGCAGCAGTCACGCTGGATTCGTCCACCACCAAGCCCACCGTCGGCAAGGCCGACATGGTCGTGGGTGTCGCGACCAGCGCCAGCGACGATTGGCTCAGCGGCGATGCCGAGGCCGTGAGGGTGTCAGGCACGCTGGCGGCGTACGGCACGTCGGCTGATGAATGGGTCATGATCACCATCGACAAGGGCGCTGCGACCTTCCAGGCGCCTGCCGCGGGAGGTGGAAAGGGCACGATGGAACTGAGCGGTTCGCTCAAGCTCACGTCCACGTTCGGGCTCGCAGGAAGCGCCAGCGGCTCGGTGGCCATGACCCTGGCCTTTGACGGACCGACGGGCAGTCCCACGGGCCTGGTGCTGAACGGGACATCGCCCCAGACCCTCTCGATGGAGGCCTCCGTCCTGGACAAGGACGGCCGCCCCCAGGAGCTGATGAAGGCGGATTTCCGGATGACCGCCAGCGACCTGCTCTGGTCGCTGCCGCAGCAGACCGCGGGCCAGGGGGGCGCGTTCAAGAAGGGGACGATGGACATCAGCGTCACCCTGCGCTGGCTCGGTATCGGCCGCGCGGAGGCGACGCTCGCCATGGCGGCCGACGAGGTACGAGGCAGCATCCGGCTGCGAGGCCATGGCCTGGGCATGGATCTCGCCAACAAGATGGCGGCAGGCCCATTTGGCCACCATGCCACCGTCTACCTGGTGTCCGATGGCGACAGCCTCGAGGAGTGGACCGCCATGAGCAATCTGATGGCCGCCTCGACGCTGAGGAGCCGGTCGCTCGAGGCAAGCTTTGGTGCCCTCCGGACGAAGGACCTGGGCCAGGCGATCGAATACGAGCAGGCCGTCCTGCTGGGCGATCGGGAGTTCACCACGATACGGTCCGGCCAGATATTCAAATCATCCCTCGTCTCGATGAACTAGCGCCGTCGGCGCAAGCGGCTCAGCGGAAGTCGCGGCTGCGCCCCAGGGACCCGAGGCCATCGAGCAGGGCCGAGAGGTCCCAGGCGCGGCGCGCCACGAGGTGCTGCACCCGGCCGCCGCTGGACGCGTCGCGTTGCCAGCGGCCTTCCACCGCCAGCAGCCGCGCGCGCAACCAGACATCGCGCTGGGCCTCGACCAGCGCCGGCCAGACGATGAGGTTGATGGTGCCGGTCTCGTCCTCGAGCGAGACGAACATCGTGCCCTTGGCGGTGCCGGGGCGCTGGCGCATGGTGACCAGCCCGCAGGCCCGCGCAGGCGCGCCATCGGCCAGCGGCTGCAGCTGCGCGGCGCTGCGCCAGCCCTGGGCCTGCAGCGTCTCGCGCAGCAGCGCCAGCGGATGCCTGCGCAGGCTGAGGCCCAGGGCCTCATGGTCGAAGACGATGTCCTCGGCCTCGCCGGCCATTGGCAGCCGCAGCAGGTCCTCGTGCACCGGAGCCTCCTGCAGCAGGCCGCGCGGGCGGCGGGTGACGGTGGCGGCCCAGACCTGCTGGCGCCGGTGGCCGGCCAGGGACGACAAGGCATCGGCCGCAGCCAGCAGGCCCATGTCGCCGCGGTCCAGCGAGGCGCGCAGGGCCAGGTCTTCGACATCAACGAAAGGCGCCTGGGCGCGCGCGGCCAGCAGGCGACGCGCGGCGTCCTCGGACAGGCCGGCGACCTGGCGCAGGCCGAGGCGGACCGCGGGCTGGGGAGAAAAAGCAGGAGGGGCCAGGCCTCGCGCACGATCGGAATCTGCACGAGCAGACGCTGAACTCTCGCCGCCTGCATCGCTGCTCTCCTCCCGCATCTCCAGCGTGCAATCCCACTCGCTCACCGTCACATCCACCGGCCGCACCTCCACCCCGTGCTGCTGCGCGTCCTGCACCAGCTGCCAGGGCGTGTAGAAGCCCAGGGGCTGCGCGTTGAGCAGGGCCGCGAGGAAGCAGGCCGGCTCGTGGCACTTGAACCAGCTGCTGAAGTACACCAGCAGCGCGAAGCTGGCCGCGTGGCTCTCCGGGAAACCGTACTCGCCGAAGCCCTCGATCTGCCGGAACAGGCCCTCCGCAAAATCGGGCGGGTAGCCGCGCGCCACCATGCCCCGCACCAGCGGCTCGCGAAAGCGCTGCACGCCGCCCTTGCGCTTCCAGGCGGCCATGCCGCGGCGCAGCGCGTCGGCCTCGCCGGCGGTGAAGGCAGCGGCCACCATGGCCAGCTGCATCACCTGCTCCTGGAAGATCGGCACGCCCAGGGTGCGGCCCAGGGGCACCGCCAGTTCCTCCTTGATGTACGCAATCGGCAGACCGCGGCGCCTGCGCTCGCGCGCCTTCAGGTAGGGGTGCACCATGCCGCCCTGGATCGGCCCTGGCCGCACGATGGCCACCTGCACCACCAGGTCGTAGTAGGTGCGCGGGCGCAGGCGCGGCAGCATGGCGCGCTGGGCCCGGCTCTCGACCTGGAACACGCCCACCGTGTCGGCGCGGCACAGCATGTCGTAGACCTGCGGGTCCTCCTCGGGGATGTCCTGCAGCCGCATCGCCTGCGCGCCCGAGCGGCCATGCCGCAGGTCGGCCAGCTGCAGGCAGCGCCGCAGCGCGCTGAGCATGCCCAGGGCCAGCACGTCGACCTTGAGCAGTCCCATCGCCTCGAGGTCGTCCTTCTCCCACTGGATGACGGAGCGATCAGGCATGGCGGCGTTCTCCACCGGCACCAGGCGCGTGAGCCGGTCCTGCGTGAGCACGAAGCCGCCCACATGCTGGCTCAGGTGGCGCGGGAAACCGCACAGGGTGCGCGCCATCTCCAGCCACAGCGCCAGCCGGCGCGGCGTCTGCTGGACGCCGGCCTCCTGCGCCACCTGCGCGAGGCGCTCCTCGCCGATGCCGTCGTCGAACCAGTGGTGGTCCTTGGCGAAGGCGTCAATCAGGCGCTCGTCGATCGCCAGGGCAGCGCCGGCGTCGCGCAGCGCCATGCGGGGCCGGTAGCGCACGACGACGGCGGCGATCGCGGCGCGGTCACGCCCGTACTTGCGGTAGATGTACTGGATCACCTCCTCGCGCCGCTGGTGCTCGAAGTCGACGTCGATATCCGGCGCCTCGTGCCGCTCCATGCTGATGAAGCGCTCGAACAGCAGGCTGGAGCGCTCGGGCGAGACCTCGGTAATGTGCAGGCAATAGCACACGAGCGAGTTGGCCGAGGACCCGCGCCCCTGGCACAGGATGCCCTGGCCGCGGGCGAAGCGCACGATGTCCTCGACGGTGAGGAAGAACATCTCGTAGCGCTTGGCATGGATCAGGCGCAGCTCCTTGGCGAGCTGGTCGCGGTGGGCGGCGGGCACGCCCTGCGGGTAGCGCAGGCGGGCGCCGCGCAACGTGAGCCGGGCGAGCTGGCTGATCGGGCTGCGCCCCGGCGGCACCGACTCCAGCGGGTAGTTGTACTGGATGTCGCGCAGGTCGAAGCGGCAGCGCGCGGCCACCTCGCGCGTCGCGGCCAGCAAGGCCGGCGGGTAGAGGCGCGCGATCTGCGCCCGGTACCGCAGGTGCCGCTGCGCGTTGGGCGCGAGGGCGTAGCCGCAGTCGGCGATGGCGCGGCCCTCGCGCACCGCCACCAGCACATCGTGCAGCGGCTTGCGCGAGCGCCGGTGCATCAGCACGCCACCCACGGCCACGAGGCGCAGGCCTGTGGTCTGCGCCAAGGCCTGGAGCTGGGCCAGCCAGAGGTCGTCGCCGGCCTCGCCGGCCAGTTCGACCGCGAGCCACAGGCCCTCGCCGAGGCGCTCGCGGGCGCGCAGGGCGTCCTCGCGCAGGCGCGCATCCGGGTCGAGGGCGTCGTCGATGGCCTCAGCCTCGGCGGGGCTGCGCGCAACGCAGGCGTTCGCGCGGGGCTGCGGCCGCTCGGGCACCCACAGGCACTCGCAGCCGGCCAGAAGGGACCAGGCGCGTGACGACGCGCCGCCAGGGCCAGGGTCACCCCCACCGGCTCCAGCTCCAGCATCTGGCACCCGAGACGCCAGCTCGCCCGGCCCATCCCAATCCAGGCGGTACTCCCCCTTGGGCGCGGCCCGCCGCGCGGCGGTGATGAACTCGCACAGGTCGCCCCAGCCGAAGACGTTGCGGGCGATGGCCACCAGCCGCCCGCCGGGCAGCGCGAACTCGGCGCCGTAGAGGAGCCGGAAGGGCCGCAGCCGCGGCAGGCCGTCAGCCCCCTCCAGCGCGCGGGCGCGGGCCCGATGCGCCTCGAGCGCCACATGCGCCTGCACCACGCCGGCCACCGAGCACTCGTCGGTGATCGCCAGGGCCTCGTAGCCCAGGTTCCAGGCACGCCGCACCAGCTCGCCCGGATGCGAGGCGCCGCGCTGGAAGCTGAAGTTGCTCAGGCAGTGCAGCTCGGCGTAGGCGGGCAGGCCGTCGCCGGACACGGCGCGCGGCGACGCACCTGCACCCGGGCCTGCACCCGGGCCTGCGCCCGCACCCGGCAGCGGCGGCGGATCGTCCTCGCCCTCGTCGTCGAGGGCGGGCATGGGGGGCCGCGGCGGCGGCTCAGGCATAGAACCCCTGCAGGTACCAGCGCGGCGGCAGGCTGCCCAGGGGCAGCGCGTGCTCGCAGAACACCCACAGCAGCCCCGCCCGCGCGCTGCGCGCGATGCAGTAGTCACGCACCACCGCGCCGCCGGGCTCCCACCAGCCGGTCTCGACCCGCTGACGGCGGGTCAGCAGCTGCAGCGGCCCCTGGTAGCAGGGCCGCTCGCCCTGCACCGCCAGCCGCAGCGGCGGCTCGACCAGCCAGGTCGGGTGCAGCGCGGCACCCGGAGGCAGCGGCCCCTGCGAGGACGAGGAAGAAGAGGAAGACGGCGAGGACGAGCGCGACGACGACCCCGCCGGCTGCGCCGCCTCCCAGCGCTGCATGGCCTCGGGCCGCCAGTCGGCCTGGAGCCGGGGCCGCCGCACCCGGCCTGCGCCGAGGCGCGCCGACAGCCGCTCGATCAGCTGGTGCAGGCGCTCGCCCTCGCGCACCTCGTCGGCCAGCAGGGTGCGGGCCGCGCCGGCCCAGGGCACGGTGTCCAGGCTGTAGAGGCGCAGGCGGCGCGCAGGCGCGGGCAAGGTGGTGCGGGCGAGCTGCTCGCGCAGCAGCCGGCCCAGGTGCTCCATCGACTGCGCCGGCTCGGCGGTGCGCACCACCAGCTCGCCACCGGGCGGCAACTCGACGCCATCGAGGCGGCGCAGGTCGAGGCGCCAGGCCAGGCCGAAGGCCAGCACGCCCTGCTGCCGCGCGCGCAGCCACAGCTGCAGCTCGCGCAGCAGGCGCCAGGCCGCCGCCATCAGCTCGGGGGCAGTGATGGCGATGGCGGGCAGGTCGATCGACTGGTCGAAGGCCTCGGGCGCCCGCAGCCAGTCGTAGGTGTCGGGTGCCTGGCCCCAGGCGCGGTCCAGCGCCTGCAGCAGGCCGGTGCCGAAGCGCCGCGCCACCGGCGCACGCGGCAGGGCCCGCACCTGGCCCCAGGTGCGCAGGCCGCTGCGCTCGAGCAGCGGCAGGTGGGGCCGGGCCGCGGTCAGCAGGGCCAGGGGCAGGTCCTCGGGCACGCGCGCGGGCGGCGCGAGCCCGGCCAGGCGCAGCCGCAGGCGGGCCAGGGCCAGCAGCGAGGTCGAACCGCCGGCCCAGGTCGGCGCTCCGAGTCCATCGGCCCAGGTCGGCGCCTCGAGCGCATCAGCGCAGGCGGGCGCCCCGAGCCCGTCGCCGGCGCGGCCCGAGAGCAGCGCACGGCGCAAGGCCCCCCGTCCGCCGAAGAGGCGCAGGCTGCCCGAGACCTCGAGCAGCCAGGCCTCATCGACCCGCGCCACGCGCGGGGTGAAGCGCAAGGACTGCCAGCCCCAGGCCGGCAGATCCTCTTCATGCGCGGGCTGCAGCGCGATCCAGTCCATGCGGGGCGCGAGGAGAAGCGAAGGCGGACGCCGTGACCGGAGGCGTACTCGCGACAAGACCCGAAGCAGGCGCGCCATCCGTACGGGCGCGCAGCAAGCGGGCCAGCGCAGGCGCATGCGGCGGCAGGAGCACGGGCGAGACGCGGGGCGGCCCGCGCCGCTTGAGGATGCGCACGCGCAGCGGGCCGGCCGTCACTCGGATGGCGGCATCGGCGGCATGGGTCGCGCCCTGGGCACGTGGCTGACCGGCAGCAGCACTCGCGAAGGCAGCCCCCTGCACCGGCGGCCGGACGGCTGCCTCGCCCGCCTCCAGCACCAGCCGCAGCCGGGCCGGCGAGGCCTGGGCTGCGGCCGACATCGGCCGCATGACGAAGAGCAGCTGCCGATGTCGCTGCGCCGCCAGCTGCAGCCGGCGCAGGTCGGCGGCCCCGGCCTGCGGCAACCAGGCCAGGACCGCCGCCACCTCGGCACAGCGCAGCGCCTGCTCGGTCGCCCACA
>JACCDX010835628.1_pt1 | contig 14648 bp, 20 predicted proteins | sample 7449681 | NCBI WGS metagenome assembly JACCDX01 (sample SAMN15323450, study PRJNA562643) | freshwater metagenome | isolation source: river surface water | place: USA:Blue River Watershed | collected 2017-08-18
AGGAAATTATGAAAACAATTCGTTGGGTAATCGCACATGAACCTATTGATCTTTTTTTAAGAGCTGCTAATCGTTTTAGCAAACAAGTGCGCGAACAAACAAACGGTGCTTTAGACATTGAAGTATTGAGTCTTACAGACTACGCTAAGAAATACAATAACGGTGTAAAAGTTACCAAGCACGATCTTTTACAGTTAATGGAAGACGGAGTAGTTGAGATGAGCCAGATGTATACAACTTGGCTAGGTCACTACAACAAAGACATGTTTGTACTAGATCTTCCATTCCTATTCCGTGATCACCAACATGCTGATACTGTCCTAGAAGGAGACATTGGTGAGTATCTACTAAAAGGACTTGAGCAAAAATCAGCAGTTAGAGGACTAGCATTTACTTACAGTGGCGGATTTAGAATTGTTCCATCTCAAGAAGAATATGCTACAGTTGAAGCATTCAAGGGTGCTAAGATTCGTACAAGCCGTAGCCCAGTTGCAGTAGATACATTCCTAGCAGTTGGTGCAGAACCAGTTGATACTGTAGAACTTGAAGAAATGAATGAAGCGGCTCGTGCTGGTATTATCGAAGCTGGCGAAAGCACATTTGTTCGAGTATTTCCTTTAGAACAAGACAAGGCATTTGGTGTAGTAAACGATACAGCTCATAGTTTGTTTTTAACCAGTATTATTATTGCAACTAAATTCTGGGATACGCTTGATGCAGAAACACAGGCTATTATGAAAGATGCTGCCTTGAATGCCGCAAGAATTGAGCGTCGTGAAAGTGTCGAAGATGTTGCCAGTATTATTGAACAATGTAAAGAAAAGAATATTCCTGTAGTAACAATGACTGAAGACGAAACAGCTAAGTTTAAGAAAGCAACTGAAGTTGTTTATGACAAATATTCTAATTTCTTTAGCAACGATTTAATTAATAAGATTAAATTAGCATAAGGAAAGAACTATGTTTAAAGTACTTAACAAGCACCAAAGAGATGATCTTACAGTACCTTTTTACAAAAGAGGGGAAACACTCAATACCGCAAGTACGGCAGCTAAGATCAATGGAAAACTAATTAGCGAAGAAACTTTTCTAAGCCCAGATAAGCTCACATTGACATACGTTGCACAGTGGGATAGCATTGAATCGTATAATGAATTTAATGCACTTCCAGAAACTATTGCGTATGTTCAAGAAAAAGAAGAGTACAATAAAGCTAACGGCATCACTCTAATGCTTAAAAAGACAGAGACGATTTAAGTTAACTTTTTAAAAGTTCTATAAAATTCAGGTTGTAATCCAACCTTAGAGGCAGACTTTAGTCTAGGAGCATTGTCAATATGCACAAAACTTGCAATTGATAATGCTCCTAATCTTTTGACATCATGTTCAAAAAATGTGTGGCACAGTCCGTTAATGCCTTTACCCCTATGTTCTGGAGCAGTAAAACTTAAGAATATCCAACCATGTCTTTGTGATTCATTGTATGTATATACAATGCCGCCGGCTATCGAGCCATCAGCGTATTTTGCGTATATAATTTTTTGAGAATTGTTAAGAGGCATGTCAGGATGTGCCCATCCTTTCTTAACTAACTCTAAATAAACTTCTAATACTAAAGGAAAACATTCGTTACCCCCTAACTGTGCAGACCAATGGATTGACACAGGCTTTCCAGTTGAGTCTGTTGCCTCAGCAAGTAGTTTATCTAATATTATTTGACGTGGTATATCCATTGATGGTTTCATATTACTGGTACAATATATTGTTTATAACGTACAATACTTCTATCGGCTAGTTCTCTTATTTTTTTAAAATTTGGAACTCCGTAATACATAAACAGGACTTTTGACTTATTTGGTAACTTGTCGCTGCCATGTAACATCGTGCTATCGTTATATATCCATGTGTTAGTAGAATGGGGCAAAGTTTGATAAATTTTTTCGCCCTTATTGTTTACATAAAAAAATGTTGGAACTTCGTTTTGCTCGTGAAGTATTGTTCTCAATGATACTACGGGGATGCTAAAATCAGTATGGGGAATAAATGGTTTCACACTAGTTGCTACCCTTATGCAATTTATGTCCATAGGTATATGTTCAAAAATTGTTTTAAACATGTTAGGAAATACTTGAGAACAGTCGTAATAGTTAGCAGTGTAGATGTCTTTAGATGTACTATAGTTAGGCCCGTGATATATGTCTAGGCCGACCCATGCCCCTGAAAATCCATTATGGTTAATAGCTGTTTTTTCGATAGGGCCTTTTTTTTCTGTATATATTGACCTCCAAAGATCAACATCGTCAACTGCTATCTTTGGTATGTCTAGCGGAAACGATTGAACACCTAACGGAAAATAAAATTCATTCATGCGATATTTATGTATATAAATATCTCATAATGTTTTCAGCCAGCGCAAATACAATAACCAAAGTTCAAATGATTACTGGAGTACTAGCAATAGCCGGTCTGTTTTTTGTTGACTTTACCGTTGCTAATATATTTCTGTTGGTAATGAGTTTTTACTGTTACAGTATCATAGGTGTTAGTCTTACACTACATAGATTTTACAGCCACAAGACATTTGAATTTAAATCTAATTTTATTAAATGGTTATTCACTGGCGTTGCTGTCCTCAGTGGACGAGGAAGTCCACTAGGGTGGGTGTATGTTCATCGACTGCACCATGCACACGCAGATCAAGAACAAGACCCCCATAGTCCGCATACACTAGGATTTAAATTATTTGGTTTTAAACACATTGAAGATCATTCACAAAAGATGAAAATATTTTTAGTAAAGGATCTCATGACCAAGGAACAAATTTTTATTAACAAATGGTACTTTGCATTAATAGGCGCATGGCTAGTTGTACTATCCATGATCAATATTGATTTAGTTTATTTTACATGGATACTTCCTGTTATGATGGTACAGTTGAGTCAAAATTGTTTTAACTATTTTGCACACCTTAAGGGCTATAGAAATTTTGAAACTAGAGACACTAGTACAAATAACATTTGGCTTTGGCCGTTTATATGGGGAGATGCTTGGCATAATAATCATCATGCCAGTGCTTCTGCAATTTCAACAAAAATAAGACCGTGGGAGTTTGATCCTATATCGGTTTTGACAAATCTTATTAAAAAATGATTAATCCTAAATTAGGCTTTTATACCTGCAATGGTCAAATCTTTGACTCAAAAATTCAAGCATATCTATATGCATCAACTATTAAACAACAAGTAAGTTGGGATTTTAATAACGAAGAATTTAAAAAACATGATTGGACTATTGAGCCAGAAGAAACGCTAGATCAATTGTACGATGCAAGAGCTAGACAAATTAGAGAAAAATACGACTATGTAATTTTAAGTTATAGCGGTGGTGCAGACAGTCATAACATTTTAATGAGCTTCATACGTCAGGGATTGCTTATAGATGAGATTGTTGTTAATACCATGGAGAAGGCCAACTCTAAATTTACAATTGTCAATGAAACTGTTTTAAATCCAGAACATGCGGCAGCTGAACATAAACTAAACACATTGCCTCGATTAAAAGAAGTAGAACATCTTATCCCTAGAACAAAAATCAGTATTTTAGATCTAAGTGATAATTTATTTCAAAGTTTAGAAACTGCTGGAGATGCTAGTTGGGTTCTTACCAAACGAGAAGGTTTAAATCCTCTAGGTTCAACTAGATTTAACTACATTCATTTTACTGAAGTTAGAAAAAGATTTGATAAAGAAAAATCAGTTGGGCTGATACTTGGTATTGAAAAACCAAGAACACTGATTGTCAACAATAAATTCTTTACGAGATTTAGTGACCGATCTGCTAACATTGTTACAGTTGCAGAACACATCAAAGAATATACAAACTCAGCAGTTGAGTTCTTTTACTGGAGTCCAGATTGTTTACCACTACTGACAAAACAAGCTCATGTTATAAAAAAATGGCTTGAAGCTAATCCTGAAAAACAAACACTATGGTCAAGAGACGCAGTTAATAAACTGTATCGAACTGTACATGAACGAATTTTAAGATCATTATTGTATACCACATGGGATAATCAATACTGGCAAGCTGATAAGGCAACTAAAGATTGGTATAGCGAATTTGACACTTGGTTCATTGAGGGTTACAAAGGCACTAAAGCCAACGCAATTTGGTGGGAAGGTATTAACTATGTTAAAAACAATCTCCCTACTTTTATGTTAAACTACAACAATCGAGAGCCTGATGGATTATTGATCTTAGGCCATAGTTATTTCATAGGCGAGATGAACAGCAATCAAGATATTACGTAAAATTTTTGTTAGTGCGAAATAATCTGTCCCATACGCTAGAGAAAAGACCAAAGTTATATTCGCCATATCTATGATGCACTAAATGCCATTTACCAGAGGTTAGTATTGGCAAATTAAAATTTTTATCGTGTTCTATTCTTTCCTGGATTAAAGCAGCCCACAAGTAATAAAACAAACTAATCCACCATTGCCCGGTCACTAGTGAAAATATAATTGTGGGAATAACTTCTGTTAACCATAGATCAATTGTACTTTTTCTTGTGTCATTGTACAGTAAAAAATTATTCCAACTCCATTTTACTTCATTTAGATTAATAACTTTATGATGATCAAAATGATATTTCTTTAAATACGGCATTACATGTGCAAGACGATGGATCCAGTATAATATAAAAGTCCAGAGTAAAAAGTAAAAAATATAGGTCATAGATCTTTGATTAAAGTTTGTACAATGTCTTCTACAGTTAATATGTCTGTTATCTGGTCAATGCCTTTGCCAGCAAATAAATGTCCTTGAGTACCAGTTTTAATTCCCATACGTAAACCCGGAGTATTGTTAATACCGTCAGTTGACGTCTCTGAAAAAACAAGAGCACGTTGATTAATATCTTTAAGAATTTTTAAATCCGTTGAGCTAGCATTGACTAGTTGTTCTTTAGCTGTATTGCTTATAGAGCTTTCTTTACTGGCTGCAAACAGTGTCCCAATACCAACCGCTTCTGCACCATTATCCATCCAATGCTTAACCTGTTGACTAGTTGATATACCACCTGAAGGAATGATTTTTGCATTTGGATATATTTGCCGAATCTTTTTAAATAAGTCTTCAAGAGATGCATCAGGGTTTGATCTACCTGCACCATCGGATCCTTTAATAATATACCCGTCAAATTCTTGCAATGTATCACGAGCATATAATACTTTAAAAATTATTTTTCCGCCGATGCTGTTAAAGTTTATTCTTGCTTCTTGAAAAATAGAAATCAATTCTGGTTTGATAGTATCAAGTATTTCAACATGACTTATTTTTAAAGTCAGCAATATTTCCTGCACCAATGGCATGACAAATTCTTTTGGAGTCATGCTAACTATGACATCTGTTGAGCTTGTTACTTTAATATATTTTTCTAATTCATTTTTTAACAAATGCGGATCAAGTTCTCCAATTTTTGTTAGATAATTGAATACCGAAATTGTAGGGAATATTCCTGCACGATGGCAGGCAATTGCCAACGGAACATCAGAAACTTTATTCATTCCCACAGCAACTATAGGATATTTGCAGTTAAACAACTTCATGCGATATTTATGAAGTGCCATAATAGCTGTGTATAAATATTGATATGAAAACTCTATTAGCCAGTAGCACTCGAGGTGCTCAACTTTTTCTTATATTCTGTGCGATTGGCTCAATTCTTGCCCTTTACACACTTGAAGTTGACACAACTGCGGTATTGTTAGTTCTTTTAGGATATTTTCTTTACGGATGTTTAGGCATCGTTGTTACGTTTCACAGATGTCTAACTCATCAAAGTTACCAAACTAATCCTTTACTCACTAAAGTTTTTAGCATATTAGGGTGTTTAGGTGGCACAGGTAGCTCGCTAGCGTGGGTGGCTATACACATTAACCATCATCTTAAAAGTGACAAGCCCGGTGACCCGCATAGTCCGTTATATAAAGGTTTCAAAATATTTTCACTAGACTACGAAACTGACGTTGATGTAAACACTAAATGGAGAATGAGACATTTAGTTGTTGATCGCTACCAACAGGCATTACATCGATATTATTTTCTAATACTGATTACATGGAGTTTGATGCTGTACGCAGTTGGCGGATTATATCTTGTAGTGTTCTTGCATTGGATACCTGTAGTCATCACTGCTCTAATGAGCAATGTTGTTAATTATGTAGGCCATAGTCCAAATATGTTAGGCGGATTTAGAACATACAATTTAAAAGATCAAAGCTCTAATAATTGGCTATGGGCAATCCCTAGTTGGGGAGAAAGCTGGCATAATAATCATCATAGATATCCTAAAAACTATACTACTGCTGTAGGTCGTCAAATAGATATATCTGGTCTAATAATTAGACTTATTAAAAAGTAAAATATGGAAAAAGTACATTGTATTATCCTTACGGGTAATTCCCAGTTTCGCGGGGGGGTAAAAACGTCAGGGGCTTATAGGATAGCTTCAGAATTAAGAAAAAACGGTTACAACACTAAAGTCATCGATATGACTGTCTTCCACGGATTTGATGAAGATATTCAAAATTTACTATCCAGTCTAATAAGCACAGACACACTGTGGATAGGAATTAGTTACAATTTTTTGAAAGATATCTTTGGTGTTGACTCTGAACGTGTTACTCCTGTAACGCTAACCGATGGCACGGTAGACCAAGACTTAATTGATTTTATAAGATTTTGTCGAAAGCTAAATCCTAACATAAAAATCATAGCCGGTGGATATAAAAAATTTGTTTGGAAAGTATACGGTATACATTATTTTGCAGGTTACTCTGACGAAACTATTGTTGATTATACTAACTGGTGTGCAAAAAAAACTGGAGCACAATTATCATATCATTTGGGAGAGACTAAAAGTAAAGAGTTTGACAAGTTTGTAACTAGTCAAATAACATACACAGATAGTGATATAATGTTACCTGGAGTAGCAGTGCCCATTGAACTTAGTAGAGGGTGCATCTTTAAATGCAAATTTTGTGCTTTCCCGCTTAACGGAAAAACTAAAGGTGAGTGGATTAAACGAACAGAAGTTCTACGATCTGAAATGTTATATAATTATGAACGTTTTGGTATAACTGATTATATTTTTGCCGACGACACACATAACGATAGTACAGATAAGCTAAGACTGTTTTACGACGAAGTCTACTCTAAACTGCCATTTAAAATAAACTTTAGTTCTTATTTAAGACTTGATCTGTTAATGAGATTCCCCGAGCAAGTACAACTGCTAAAAGAGTCTGGTCTAAGATCAGCAGTATTTGGTATTGAAACGTTAAATCCAAAGTCTGCTAAAATTATAGGTAAGGGAGTGAATCCTCAAGAACAGCTGGCCTTCTTGAGAGAAATTAAAAACGGAGATTGGAAAAATCAAGTTTTAGCGTCATCAGGCTGGATCATTGGATTACCTGCTGATAATATCGACACTGCTTCCGAGTTAAAAGAATTCTTATGGTCTAAAGATAATCCATTAGATCATTGGTCTATTAGTCCTCTATACATCAAACCAAAGCACCTATGGTTTGAAGAGTCAATGAACATGACTACAGAGTTTGAAAAAAACTATGAAAAATACGGTTACGAATTTCCTGAATATAATTCTTTCAGTTCTATCAATTGGGAAAATAAAAAAAATGGGTTGAGTTTTAAGCTAGTTTCACAACAGGTAATAAATCTCACAGATAGAAACATTACTCATCCCAACTGGCATTTTGGAGGATTTGCGGCTGCAGATGTTGCCTCCTGCGGAGTAAGCTATGATGACATAGTAAGACATACTGCTCATGAAATTTTTAAAATGCAAGGTGAGAAAAAGTTAGGCGAAATGAAGTATGAAAAGGGAGTTGAGTATAAAGCCGCCCTTATGAATCATTACGGATTGCCTTTGATAAATCCTGAACTTCCTGAGCTTCAAAAACTTGGCCTAAGAGGGACAACGTTGTTTGGCTACCGAGACAATAAAAAATCTAAGAACCATGGTAACGACGAGCCTACATAATTGGTACTATTGGTATTACGGTAGTGACTTTAATCAACGAAGAAGGATTAAATCCGACGACACTTTTATCACTAGTTGGAAACCTCAATCTGTTAAAGTGACAAATTTTAAAGATGCTGTAATATACAATGCCAATACTACTGCTGAATTTTACAGCGGTAAAAAATTTGGACTCTTGTTTTCAGGCGGCAGCGAAAGCGAATTAATACTTCGAGCATATAAAGAAATAGGCAAGGATGTAACTGCTTATATTTTTAGATACGAAGACGATATAAACATTTATGATGTATCGTATGCAGTAACCATTGCAGAAAATCTATCAGCAAATTATAAAATTATAGATTTCAATCTAAAAAAATTCTACGAAACACAAGCAGAAACAATCAGTGAATTAGCGCAAATTGATAGGCCCCGAGCATTACCACAGTTAGCATTTTTAGATTATCTTGACGAAATACCAATTGCAGGGGCAAGTGACCCTACATGGTATCGAGCTATTGAAGATTACAGTCAGCCGTGTCAATGGCAGATGGTTGATTGGGAACACGATATAGGTTGGTCAAAATACATACAGGAAATTAATCGTCCTGCAATATTAGAGTGGTTCAAATGGACTCCTGAGATTGTAGTTGGTTTTACTAAGATGCAATGGTTTAATCTTCTAGTCAATGACAAAATATATGGAAAGCTAGGGACCAACTCAACAAAACTACAGGGCTATAGAGAAGTGTATCCTGAAATGATCAGTAGGATTAAAAAAACAGGTTTTGAAAAAGTAGACGGTCTTATTAATGATTTTGAAACACACTTAAAAACAAAATACAAAGGCCTACCATTTCGAGGTACTGTAATGAGGTCGTTAAGTCAAATTCAACAATTAGAAGATCAACCTTAAAATATATAGTGTATGCTCACTGTAAAAATATGCGGTCCTGAACACCTAGAACAGGCCATTGAAATTACCAATCTAAAAACTAAACACAGCGGCGTTGAAAAACCCTGGCAGCTTAGTTATGCTCCTATACTGAAAAAATATCTCAGTCCAAACAGTCACCATCTTACTATAGGAGTGTTTGATGGCGAGGAATTGATATCATTTTTATGTTCTGCTTTTTGGCGCAAAAACGATCCTAGTTGGTTTATTGTATTTCTATTTACTAAGAGGTTTGGCAATCAATTTAGTTTTAATAGACCCGAAATAGGAATGCTACTCAAGGCTGCATTTGAAATAGCAGAGCACAGGCACTACTGGAAATATTACTATAGTATAGCTAAAAAACACGAAACTATCTATGACCAGTTGTGGAGAAAGAATACCTATGTAAACACAGGCAAATACAATTTAAAAATTGAACAAGAAGTTCCAGCATTTACTGCGGTTGATCGAGATAGATTTTGGCGATTGTTAGGAGCCCGTGTCTATGATGTAGATATGGTTATTAAGTCTAGGATACTAAAATCAGATCAAAGAATACGTTACGAAACTTTACATCCTTTAGAATTAGAAACTAATTATAAAAATTACGATATCAATTTTCCGCAGTTAGACTTTGACAGCGAAGCTGGAACTATTATTGAATGATATGTACAGTGTAAAACAGTACGATGAAATAGACAGAGAATATTTTTTTAATTTTTGTGCTAATGCATCACAGGATCAAGAACAACCTGCACATGTAAACATGTGGGATAGTAATTGGCAAACTGCTACACACACTCTTCCATACTTACTAGAAATAGAAAAACGTTTTTTGGGTAATCAAGGAAAATTTTTTGTTATATTACATAATCAAGAAATTGTTGGCTGTAGCGGAATATATCAAAGTGACTTTAACCAACATATATGTCTAGCAGGAATACGGTCTTGGATTAATCGAGATCATCGAGGAAAATTTCTTCTAGGGCGATACTTGTTTCCTGAACAGGTCAAGTGGGCTAAGAAAAATCAATACAAACAAATCGTTCTAACTTTCAACGAATATAATAAAAATTTAAAAAATATATTTTTAAGAAATGGACTAGGCGTCCAAAAAAATCGTAAAGAGGACAGTTTATTTTATACAGGAGTTCACGAGGTGGACTTTCCCGTAACAATTAAGTACACTAAACAATGGATCATCTACCAAAAGTTAGATCCAAATTGGGCATTTGACTACACTCAAATTAAACATATTGATTGACAATTAGATAAAAATATAGTACAGTTAAGTATCTCTAATTCTTTGGAAAAGTAATGATAAAAGATATTTTGGCTGTATTCGTTATATTTTTTAGCCTACAAGCCCACGCTCAAATTTCTAAGTCTGAGTGTAGACCCGAAGTAATTGGTTCAGCTACTCTTACAGAGATAAGGCCCCAAACATATTCTGTAATTGGAAAATTAAGCGGCTTTGACCCTTGTCACAAAACCGTAGAGTTTAACATACCCCGATCTTCACAAAAGCCTCCTCTAATGATCTATGTTCACGGGGGCGGTGGGAAATCAGATGGTAAAGATATCGTTAGAGAATTTAAAAATAAAGGTATGGCTACCCTTTTATTTGATGCTTATGAAATGAACGAGATGTATCAAGGATGGAGATTCTTTTCAGTCCAGGTTACACTTGAAGCCAGACAACGTATGATCTTTAAAGCAACATTTGACGCATATAAATGGGCACTGACCAGATCAGATATAGACACTACTAAAATATACTTTTACGGTCTTAGCAATGGTGCTGTAGTGGCCGCTAACTTGTCAGCAGTAGTAAATCCAGATCACGTGCCTATGATTTTTGCAGAAGGTATGCCAGGTTCGGGACTAGGACTTCCAGACAAACCAAAAGTTCCAATAACATTAATCTACGGAGAATTAGACAATTATGGCGGGGAAACGGAGAACAGCTGGATTTGGCAACGCCGAGATCCCTGCTTTGTAATGCAAACGGATGAGCTAACACCGCCCGGGTCAGCTCGAAACTGTAGTATTAGAAACAAGCCTGTAGAAGAATGGGTTACAGAACAAACTGCTCAAAACTCTAATATTAAAATTTGGAAGTACCAAAATGCCGCACATTGGATTTTCCATCCAAGGGGATTAAATAAAAGTAAGATTACAGTACATGGCAATTTGGAAAGATTTGCTTATACTGGTTCTGATTGGTCTGTCCAAAACAGGCTAATCAAAGACGTTATGGCTGTCGTTAACCAAAATACAGTTGACGTTAGTTCAAAATGAATGTATAATTAACATACAGACGTGAGTGGAATTGGTAGACCTCCCCCAAAGGCTTCGGCCTGCGGGGGGCATGGGGCTTGTCAATATGATGCCTTTGTAGGTTCGAATCCTACCGTCTGTACCAAACTTTAGGCAAAGAAAGGCAATTATGAAAAAGGCTCTTGTAATTCTATCAGTGTTGACATCTGTTGCTCATGCAGGACAAGTAAGTCATCTTGAAAAGTGGCACAATGTACAAAATAAAAATATGACCATTCAGTTTGAAACTGCTGACAATCCCCGAAAGGCCTGCGAAAAGCAAAGTAAAGCCTATGGCAATAGTGGATTTGCCTATACTGTAGATGCCTGTGCATTTTGGTGGCCTGACGGTCGATGCCATATTATCACTGGAAAACGAGTCGACTTGGATGCACTAGGTCACGAACTACTGCACTGTATTAAAGGCGATTGGCATGTCCAAACCATCAAGAAGCCCTAATCGTCATAGTTTTCAAAAAGAAGGCTATGTAGATCGCTGTAAAGAAAAAGGCGAGGAACCCAATTCTGATTACTTGGATATGTTTGAACGCATACTTGAGGAGCATGACAATAAATTTAATGATCCAAAAAGTCGTGTGAACAACATGGAATGGGATCTGCTAACTACCGATTGGATTTTAGAAAAAGTTCGAGCAAGTGATTCTTATGCACAAAACTTGTATGCGGCCATGTGCAACAATGATTTTACCAAACGTGAAATGTGGCCCATTCTCAAAGAAGAACGATGGAGTGCTAGTTGGAGATATGCTGGTGGCATTGTTGCTGATATGCGACAAGAAGGGGACTACATTGATTGGTACTGTTCCGGAATGGGCGGACTCAATCAAGAGTACGATAATAAAGAAACTAATGAACAGTGGCAAAAACGTACTGGCTATGTTCCAGAAAGTGTAGTCACTGAGGAAATTGAAAACGATTTATATAGGCTAGGTTGGATTGTAGTTAAATACTCTGAGGACGAAAATGAATAAAACATATCTTGCAGAAGAAATCTTTCACGATATTCCTGGAGATCCAGATAATGTCATGATGACTATTCCTCCCGAGATCTGCGAAAGTCAGGGGTGGAAAGAAGGCGACACACTAAAAATTACTGTAGAAGAAGGCAAACTCATAATTACAAAACATGGCTAAAAATTCAGAACTACTTGAGCTAACGGGCAAAGTCACAGAGGTTTTGCCAGCAAATACATTTCGCGTAAAAGTTGATGGTAATGATCATATCATACTCTGCTATATGGGTGGCAGACTCAAACAGCATAAAATTAAAGTCATCCTAGGTGACTCTGTTCGAGTAGAAGTAAGTCCGTATGATCTAACCAAAGGAAGAATAACATTTAGGTTGTAATCATGAACGGAGTTATGGAGCTGATCTGTACAATCTGTAACAGTGTTAGAGAAAGTACAAGACAGGGCATAACTTTTCAAAAGTTACTAAATTGTCTTAGACGACAATTTAAAATACACGATATCGATGTCAAAATTATCTCTCGTAGAGATAAAGCACTAAATGAAGATGTTTTTTATGTTAATGGATTTTATGATCCAGAAGATGATCGAAATCACGAATGTCCAATCGAACTTAATATAACTCATAACTTTGTTAAAAATCATATTTGGTACCCGGAACATTCCACACACTTACTGTGCCAAATATACGATACTGTAACACACGAACTAAGACACCAAAGACAATATAGAGCCAGAAACTTTAAAATTGGCATGGATCGAGGACCTGGCCATAAAGAGTATCTAGCCGATCCAGATGAAATAGATGCTTATTCTATAAGCATTTCTTTTGAGCTAGTAAGAAGTTTGGGTCGAGCGCGATCTCTACGATACTTACATAACCTTGATGCTTTGGGTAGACTCAAAAGAAAAGGCACTTACGTAAGTCCATCTTTCAGCATGTATGCCCAAGAATTTTTGGAACAAGATAATCCTACGCTAAAAAAGCTAGCCAAAAAAATCTATATCAGACTTCAAAAGGTTGACACTGACTGTATTTTCCAGTAAAATACTACATCATCAACTAATACGGAGCAACCATGTCTGAGCGAAAAGAATACCAAACTCGACAGATTCTCGAGTTGGCTTGTTCTGCCCAACGTATCCAAAAAAGCTATGTAAAATCTATTGAGCCAGTCTATGACGATCAAATGGCTCTTAGATACTACAGACAGCCTAATAAAGTCTGTATGTTGCATGCCGTAGGCGCTTTTAAAGTATCGTTAGATACTGATCCTCGTATGATTCCAACAAAGTTGGAAGTAACAGATGAAGACAGCCAATTGGCAGAAACTATTCTAAAATATTATAAGCGTTTGATGTTTGATGCTGTAGCAGGTGAAAATGAATTCAAAGTCAAGGTCAATAGTATCCTAAATTCTGAGTTGATGGGTACAGAGGACTTTGGGTTTGTGGCCTGCTTGCCCAGTGTATATAAACGAGATCTTTCTCATCATCAAGTAGAAAAGCAGTCAAGAAAAGTTGACAATGAACATATTGGTCAAATTGGCGAATTTCTGTTCGATCTCGACTGCGAGATTATCAGTTGCCAGCGTTCAAAAAACTTTGAAGCATTCAACGTTGATGCTATAATTGATAATAAAATGGTATCTTGGATGAGTAAGTTTGAACCTAAAATTGGTCCGGCTGTTGTGATCAAAGCCAAAGTTAAAGATCACTCTGCACATTGGAAACACCGTAATTGTATCACCCGACTTAATTATGTAAAGGTTGCACAATGAATTATATTGACGAACAATACGACGACTTTGCAAAGAAAATGGAAACTAAATATCCAGAGATGTTTAGCCAACCCTATGGGGGCTTTGCTGTAGGTGCCGGTTGGTGGCCAATTATTGAAGCTCTTTGTAGACAAATTGATTCATATACCAAATGGCGTAATAATACTCGAAAAAGTCTGTTAAAGGATAACCCCCACAATTATCCAATTCCTGAAGAAGTGCCTCAGGTAGTTGTAGAACAGATTAAAGAAAAGTTCGGTGGATTGAGATTTTACTATCAAGGGGGCGACGAATTTATTCGTGGACTAGAAACTATGGCAGAACTTTGGGCTGGACATACCTGTGAAGAATGTGGCAAACCAGGTGAACGTCGTAGCGGTGGATGGATTAGAACATTGTGTGACGAGCATGAAGCAGAACGCCAAATAAAAATGAGAGAAAGATTTAAAAATGAAAATTAAACTGGTCAGCGACCTGCACCTTGAATTTGCTGACATCAACATTCAAAATCACGAAGGTTGTGATGTATTAATTCTTAGTGGCGACATTATGGTTGCCGAGGATCTGCACAACCATC
>JACCDX011486383.1_pt1 | contig 14645 bp, 6 predicted proteins | sample 7449681 | NCBI WGS metagenome assembly JACCDX01 (sample SAMN15323450, study PRJNA562643) | freshwater metagenome | isolation source: river surface water | place: USA:Blue River Watershed | collected 2017-08-18
GTAACGTAAACGTTGCTTCTTATTCAGCAACAATTGAGTCGGTTTCATTACTGGCACCAGACGTAAATCCAGCAAATACATTATACAATTTAAGGGTATTTAATTATAGTGGTCGTTTAAACACCAACGAATTCATTAAATGTAGTGGTCATATGGGGCCCGAAATTGAAAACATCAGACTTAAAATGGCCAATGTTGCCTATGGTGGTTTGTATAACTCAAGTGGTATCAAAACTTACGGTGATGGTCGTGCACGAGCAAACACACGATTCTTAAACGGTCTAGTTTTCAGTCAAGGACAATATCTTGACAAAAAAGGCCAATTAAGTTCTTTTGATGTATTACAAAGTGAAAATTTCAACAACTACACTTATCAGATTACCGTAGAAAAAGAGATTGCAAAATACAGGGAAACATTGTTAGGATTGTTACATCCAGCTGGAATGAAAGTGCTGGGTAGATATGCTCTCAGAGCCAATTCAAACTTTAATGTAACAGAAGAAACATTATTATTCACAGGCCGACCAATCATCAACTACACAGGTGAACTCTCATTAGCCACAGTCACCACGGATTTCGATACAACCAGTAATAATATGGTAGTTTTCTCTGATTTGGCTGGTGCCAATATTGCAGAGTTTATATTCTCAACTGGTGATAACTTGTCGGTAAAATCAAATTCTGTTGTAGAATTGACACCAACCAATGGTCCAAACGTCAGATCAGAAGTTATTCATGTAGACTATACATCAAATACCGTCTACCTTAAAGACAATGTTTTATTAACTTATGCAAATGTTGCTTTTGTGTCTGGAAATGTCAATTCAAACACGATAAATATAGAGACCTTGACTGGTTCTTATGATTTCGTCAATAGTGGCAACTATAGTAATACACAGAATAAGCTAGAAGATATTGTATTTGCTGGTGATACTATAAGAGTGGGCAATGCCAATAATGATACGTTTGTGGTTACCTTGGTTAACTATGCAAATGGAGTAATCAGTTTAGATGGCACACTTACGGCAAACGCTAATAATGTTTTATTGGCCGTTAACAGAACTTTGTCGACCAGAGCAATTCGAATATTTGGACCTGTTGGAATTCAGTTCTATCCAGAACTCACAACAGAAGATGGACAATCATTAATAACAGAAGATGAGAGATTAATCTTATTAGGATAACAAATGTCAACAGTAAAAATATCACAACTACCTTTTATAACTGAATTAAATGCCAATACAGAGAAAACTCTGATGGCTGGTGTAGATTTGGTCTCAGGATTGACAGGTAAGATTTCAGTTCGAACTCTGGCAGAAGGTCTTTATTCGAATGACGTATTAAATGTTGGTACAAATCCAATCATATTAGAAAATGTTGTAGCTCAATTTACAGACTCCAGTAGTGAATATATTCAAATTAACTTACAGAACTTTGATGGTGTAGGTTCTAGTGACTATGTTGCATCGGCCAATAATTCTGATGGATCGAATAATTACATTGACATGGGTATTAATGGTCCTGGTTTCAATGATCCGGTTTATTCTTCTATGTTACCTTATGATGGATATGTTTACTCACATGGGCCATCGCATAATGATTATCGTGGTAACTTAGTTATTGGTACAGCTTCGTCAAATGCAAACGTTGTTTTAATTGCTGGTGGCACACAATCTAATAATATTGTTGGTCGTTTCAATGCCAACAAATTTAATTTCTTCAATCAAGTAGATATTACTGATGACCTTGTGGTTACAGGTAATGTGTATGTTGACAATATTATATTTGGTGATAGTTCTATACAAGAAACCTCACTTACAAATCGTCTTGATGCTGCATTCTTAAAAGCCAATAATGCTTTGGCAAATGTTGCAAACGCTACTTTTGGTTTTAGTTTAACAAGTCCACAAACAATTACAGCCAATATTCTTACTGCTGTTCATCGTTTAGGTTTCTCGGCAAACGGATTAATTAGAACTGAAACTGGTACAGGCAACTTTAAAAACCTTTCACTTCTGACTGGTGATGAAGTTAGCACTGGTAACTCTGGATCAATTAACATTACAACTGGTTCAGGCGGTGCTGTTAGTGGTTACGGTGGCGACATCACTATAACTCCTGGCACCGGTAATTCTGGTTACGGAAAAGTTAATATCAATGTTGCAAATAATCTGTGGACATTCAATACTAATGGCAGTATAAAATTCCCAGACAATACCACACAGGTTACAGCTTCGGCTCCGTTCTCATATTCCGTAGCGTCTTATGGTCATGCAAACGCTGCACATACACAAGCTAATAATTCATTTATACACGCAAACAATGCCTATGAACATGCTAATGTAGGTTTTGATGAAGCCAATGCCGCATATGCTTTAGCTAACTCGGCATATTATCTAGCTGATGGTGCTTTGGCCAATACAACAGGCACATTTGCTGGCGATTTAACGGTTTCTGGTAATACATTTGTAACCGGTTATTTTAATATCGTTAATCCAAATTTTCAAGCCAACTCTGCATTAATAGATATTACAGCCAGTGATGGTGGTTTTACTGTTCCACCATCTAATTCATATTACATGATGCACGTCACAGGTAAATCAAACAATGTTACTCGGGTTGTATTTGATTCATTTGGTGCCAATACATATCCATTATTGAGTGGTCGCATGGGTCGTGGTTCAGCCGCAGCACCAGCTGCTGTAGCAAATAATGATGTGTTAATGCGTGTTGTTGGTAACGGATATACAGGCACACAATTTCCATCTTCTAGCCCAACTAAAGTTGATTTTGTTGCAGCTGAGAATTTTAGTGATACCAATCGTGGTACTCGTATTGAATTTTGGAATACACCTATAGGTTCAAACAATATTCAAAAGATTGCCACATTTAATGCCAATGAAGTTAGTTTCACTGGTACCATAGCACCACAAAAAGGATTCATTTATACACCAACAATATATCAAGGTGCTCAGACAGCAATTACAATTGATTTTTCAACAACATCATTGATTAAAGCTGAATTAACAGCAGATTTAACATTTACTCTTACAAATTATGTGTACGGTAAAGTCGTTGAAGTTTGGTTGACAAATACTGGTGGACTACAAAGAACAATTACACATGGTTGTTCTGCGTTGAATTCCACTATCAATTCAACTACATTTACAATGCCGGCAACCAGTTCTGCTTATCTAAGGTATTTTAGTATTGATGGTGACAATGCAAATACATTCGTAGCAGTTCAACACGCTTAATAAATAAATCATGGCTAATAAAACACTATTAACAACTTTCGCTAAACAATTTTCGGTTGAACAATTTTATTTTTCACCAGTGACAGTTGTTCCTCCATATCTGACTGTACCTTTAGCATCTTTATATTGTTTTCTTTCTAAAGTTGATCCGTGGGACGATGAAGATAATCCTCCTTTACCTCAACAAGATCAGCGTTATATTAAACAAACATTTAAAAATATGTTTGTTGCTAAAAAAATAACAGCAAACGATATTTCTCCAGTTGTGCCAAGAGTTGATTGGACTTCTGGTGTAACATACGATTATTACCAAGATAATGTTAACATATTTGAAGTTGATGAAAATGGTTTTGCAAACTATAAATTTTATGTTTTAAACAAATATGGCCAAATTTTTAAATGCTTGTGGAATAACAATGATTCACCTTCAACCGTAGAACCGTTCTTTGAACCAGGAACTTATGGTACAAATAACATTTTTAGAGGTGCTGATAATTACAAATGGAAATATCTCTATACTGTTGACGGTGGATTAAAAATTAAATTCTTAGATAGCAATTGGATTCCTGTGCCTGTTGGTACAAAAAATCCAAATCCACTTGGTAGTGATGCTGGTTATGGTGACATACCAGTTATTAACATTACAAACTCTGGTTCAGGCTATGATCCTTCTAATGCAGCAATTTCAGTTGTTATTACTGGTGATGGTACTGGAGCGGTTGCAACAGTCGAAATGTCAAACACCTCAATTGCTGATGTGATCGTTACTAATCCTGGCACAAACTACACCTATGCAAACGTTGCAATTCAATCGGCTATTGGAAACGGTGCAACAGCGATTGCTTCAGTTTCACCTGTTTCTGGTCATGCTTATGATCCAATTTCTGAATTGGGTTGTACTAAAGTTATGATCTCTGTCGAATTTAATGCTGATGAAAATGGCACCATACCTATTGATATTGACTATCACCAATTAGGAATCATTGTTAATCCAACAACAAGAGAATTGTCACCTAATCCAGCAAATGGTCAAATATATAAAACAACCACAGATTTAGTTCTTGCTGCTGGCCAAGGGTTATATACAAATGACGAAATCGTTTATCAAGGTACTTCATTAGAAGAAGCTTATTTTACTGGACGAGTTCTTAGTTTTGATTCAGGAACCAATACATTAAAGCTGATAAATACAGAAGGAACATTGGCCTATAACGATTCAGTACATGGAACGGTGTCAGGCACAGTCAGAACTTTATTAACATATAGTGTACCAAATTTTGTACCAATGTCTGGTTATATGGCATTTATTGAAAATAGAACCGGAATCACAAGAAGTGAAGATGGTATCGAACAATTTAAGATTGTATTAGGCTACTAAAGGATAAAAATGGCTTTAAATTTCAACGTTGACCCTTACTATGACGATTTCGATGACACTAAAAATTTTCATCGGATCCTTTTCAGACCTGGTTATGCAGTTCAAGCCAGAGAATTAACTCAAGCCCAAACAATATTACAAGACCAAATTTCTAAATTTGGTGCCGGCATTTATGTTGACGGTTCTAAAGTTACTGGTGGTAACATTTTTGTTGACACGAATATCATTACTTGTAAATTAACTAATGACACAACACCAGAAGATATTTTAAATTATGTTGGTTATTATGCTGTAGGTATGACCTCAAAATTGGTAACTAGAGTTGTTTCGGTAGATGATGTTAATCTCTATATTAGAACAAAATCAATCAACACAAATAACAATAAAGCATTTTCATCTGGTGAAACAATTAATTTCTTTGATTCAAAGAGTGATGCTCTTAACTCTGTTATGGGTTATGAGATTGCTCCAACATATACAGCCACGGCAATTACAGAAACTAGCTTTACACGATTTGTTTCTGGAACATTTTTATCTAAAGATTTAACCGTATCTTCAGCCAGTTTAAGTGTTGGTGATAATATTGTTTTAACTTCTATTGGGTTAAATGCCTATATTACAGCCATTACTGGTGTTAACTCGGTTACGATTAATACACCATTAACACAAGATTTGACAGACGCAACGGTAACTGTATACAAAAAAGCCTCTGTTCGTGCATTAGAAGTTTCTGTTGATGATGGTGTTTGGTTTACAAATGGTTATTTTGTTCGTTTTGTTGCTGATAGTATTATTCCGGACCAACTCAATGCTTTCCCATCAGTAGTTGTTGGATTTGAAGTTACAGAAGAAATTATTGATGAATTTACAGATTCTTCTTTGTTGGATCCAGCAATTGGTGCATCAAACTATCAGGCTCCTGGTGCAGCTCGATACAAAGTGTCTTTAGGTCTAGTTTATAAACCATATGTCAGTACACAAGAAGTTACTAATTTAACTACAAATAAGTTTATCGAATTAGTCAGAATTAATTCTGGTATTGTTGAATCAATTAACGATACACCAATATTCTCTGAAGTTCAAAAATCTATTGCTCGTGGTATTTACGACCAATCTGGTGATTTCTTTGTAAATCCATTTACACTATCGATTCAAGATTACTTTAATGATGCCAATGTAATGCCTGCTGCCATTTCGACTGGTAAGGCCTACATCAATGGTTTTCGTGTTGAAAAGATTGCACCAACACAGTATTCTTTAGAGAAAGCAAGAGATACAGAAGGTTTAACTGATCAAAATATTTCCACATACTACGGAAATTATACATTAATCAAAAATATTAATGGATCAATTATAAACTTCCAACAAGGCGTTCAAGTAGAATTACATAATGTTGAATTTGGTGCAGCCACTTCCGCTACAAAAATTGGTACTGCTCGTATTCGTAACTTTGATTATTCTAGTGACACTGGTGCAAATTCACAATACAAAGCATTTTTATTCAATGTTGGTTTGAATAGTAATCCATTTTCTAATGTTCGTTCTATGATTATTCCTGGAACAGCAAATAGTTATACAAATGTTACATTCTCAGCAAATACTATTTCACCATACACACTAGTTGATAGTAATTATAACTCATTAATATTTGTTTTACCACAAAACAATATTGCAAACGTAACAAATGTAAATTATGAAACTCGTAGATTCTTTAATGCACCAACATTCGTAAATGGTTCATATACCATTAACACAAACGGTAGCAATGAGGACTTTATTGGTGGATCTGGAACAATTTCAGCAGCTTCACGTCAATTAAACTTTGCCGTTGTTACCACTTCAAATAGTGGTAGTTATGCTGCTGGTACATTTATACCAATGGATCAGGCCAATGTTAGTATTAGTATAACAAACTCTGGAGTTGCTGCAGGACAAGCGACCATCAACATCGGTGGTGGTTTCAATGGTTCTGCTACAATCTATGCTACCATCAGTGTGGTTGGTGATTCCATCAAGAATAAAGTTATACAGTATGATACCGCAGTTCAGGTTTCGGCAAATGCAATTGGTACACCAATCAGTTTAGGTGTGGCAGACATCTATAATTTTAAAGGTGTCTATGAATTAGGTAATACTGCCACTTATCTTGGTAACTGGTCTCAGTATTCTACATACGATGCTGATATGGCAGTTGTTTATGATAGTAATGTATACATTTCATTAACTAGCAGCAACGTGAATCAGAATCCTGAAACAGCTAATGCTTACTGGTCACAAATTACGAATAATATCAATCAATATTATTTAAATAATGGCCAAAAGGACGCTTTCTATGACCACGGCACAATTACAAACTTAACTGGATCAGCACAAGGTAATGTTGTTGTCGTATTTGATCACTTTACACACTCTGGTGGTACAGGTTTCTTTACAGTAGATTCGTATCCAGTTGATTATGCTGATATCCCCTCATTTACATCTCCACAATATGGTACAACATATAATTTACGAGATGTAATCGATTTCAGACCTCGTAGAGAAGATGGCATAGGCACATCAACATTTAGTACATATCAAGTGCCTGCTCCATATGAAAACACTTATACAGATTATAGTTACTATCTTGGCCGTAAAGATAAGATTGTATTATATCCAACAGGCGTATTCAAAACTTTACGTGGTGTAAGTTCTTATATTAATCCTGTTGCACCTGCTGATATACCTGGTGCTTTAACATTATTTACTTTAGAATTTCCTCCATACACATTTAGTAGTAATACAGTTATCAACACACCTACTACACTCAGACGTTATACAATGCGTGATATTGGTGTTTTAGATAAACGTATTGGTAATTTGGAATACTACACTTCTTTATCGTTGCTTGAAAGAGAAGTTACTGGTTCTGATGTTACCGATGCCAGCAATGAAAACATATTGTTTAAAAATGGCTTTTTAGTTGATGGATTCACAAGTCACGTTGTTGGTGATGTAGCAAATCCGGATTATGCTGCTTCAATTGAAACATTTGAAAAATGCTTACGTCCAACATTTACAGCAAACGTAGCTAATTATGTAACGAATCCAACACAAGGTGCTTTCAAGTTAACTGCCGGTAAACAAAATAATTATTTGTTCTTAAAGAATAATATTGTAACATTCTCTTACGATGAAGTACCTATGGTATTTCAAAATGTTGCAACACAAATTATTAATGTTAATCCATTCGAGTTGAATCGTTTTGTTGGTCACGTAGATTTAACACCTTCAAGTGATGTTTGGTATGATACTAGGACAGTTCCAGTAATTACATATCAGACCGAAGAAATAAGTGGATGGGAAAGCTTTAATTCTGTAGTTGGCCCAAATGCTCAAAGATGGCAAGATTGGCAAATTATTTGGTCAGGATCAAACACATATTTAACAAGAGCAGTTGAAAAGCAATCATTTATTACTACTGCTGCTGGCTTTAGTGGTGGTTCATATTTTCAACAAAATCAAACACCGACAACATACACAGATCACCAAAGAATGCATTGGACACAAGTGCCAGGCGTTCAATCAGGAACAAGAACAAATAAAGTAGTATCTAATGCGGTTGTTCCTTATGCCAGAAGTAAACCAGTTCAATTTAATGTTTATGGTATGGCACCAAATTGCAAGTTACACGCATTCATGAACGGTATCTGTATTGATTCGTATATCACACCAGATTATACTTCTACAACTGGAATTCCATTTATCGATATTGTAAGTGGTGGATCTGGTTTAACTAACGGAGATAATTTATCAATTATAACAATCACCGGTGCAAATACAATTCCAGCAATTGCACGTGCTAATGTTTCTGGTGGTGCAATAACTAGTGTTCGTATGTTGCAAAATGGCCGTGGATATGATTTGACCACTGCAAACGTAGCATTAACAACAACTTCTTATGCTGTTGCTCCCGTTTTAAGAATTAGACAGGCTGCATTCACTGGTGCAGAACTTGTAACAAATATTCACGGTGCTGCTTCCGGTATAATTAATATACCAAATGATGCTCTCGTTCATTTCCCAACAGGACAATTATTGGTCGAGTTCTCTGATAACTTCTTGAATCCTTCTAAATCACAAACATATGCAAAAGCAGTATTTACAGCAAAAGGTTTGTTACCTGAAAGTGAAGATGTTGTCAGCACAAGACCTCCTATTACAACACCACAAATTCCTCCGCCGCCACCACCGCCAATTAAGCCTGTGCCACCCCCAGCACCTCCGGCTCCTCCAGCTGTGGTATTGCCACCACCACCTCCTGCACCAACACCAGGTCCAGGAACTTATGGTATTGCAATTCGACCAGCTACACAAGTTTATGGCGGTAGTACAACAATTTACGCTTATCTAAATTCTGCTGCTGGATCAAATACAACATTTACTGTTCCAATCGTTAGTACGATTCCTGGAGTTTCAGACTTTACGGCTAGTGTTACTGTATCTGCAGGTAATACAACAGGCCAAACAACATTAAATCTCTCTGGTGCTTCTGGTGGAACAGGTGGTACATTATCTGGTACATCAACAACACAAAATGGTTACACATTCACAGGTAGTCAAGCTAGCTTCACAATGTATAATCAGGCAACAACATCATCAACTGTAACTGCTGCAGCTGCATTTGTTGCTGACGCCTATAATAACACATCTTTAAGTTTCGCTGATGGTAAGGCACTAATAACATCACAAATAGAAACATTGATGACAACAAGTGGTGTAACTGCTGCTAATTCTGATTTGTTGATAGATATTACTGATAGTTTTGGTACAGGAACAAGTGCATCAAACGATGGTTTATATGGTGCTCTATACTCCGCTACTGGTCAAATACCAACGGGTACACAAATGGCAGCCGCTTATCTGTATGCTTATCAGTTGGCACTATCTGGTGATGAAGGTTGGGAAGCAAATACAGTTGTTAAGATTAATGATACGGTTGCACAATATGGTCCAGAACAACTAGGAACTTTAGCAGGACAATTCGCTACTGATCCAAGTAATTCTTCTCAGTATTCGACTGCAAAAGGATCTGTTGGTAATTGTGCATTAGATGGTATCGATCCTCTATCACAGAACTTCTTTGTTAATCCAATACAATTCCCAAGAGGCGTATTCATTTCTTCTGTAGATTTACATTTCGCTACAAAAGATGCTATTTCTCCTGTTAGTGTTCGTATTCGTCCAACAGTTAATGGATATCCTGATGCTGAGATTGACATTCCAGATTCAGTTGTTTATTTGAATCCAAATGATGTTGTTGTTCCAGATTCAACATTAATATACGAAAGTCTTGGATTACCAACAACATTTACATTTAGAAATCCAATCTACTTGAAACCGGGTCAATATTCTTTGATGGTTGCAACAGATTCGAAATTCTATAGTGTTTATGCTTCTAAAGTTGGTGAAGTTCAATTTGGTACCGACACCGTAGTTTCACAAGTAACTTATAGTGGAGCACTATTCAGATCACAGAACGCTTCAACATGGGTTGCTGCACCAAATGAGCAATTAGCATTTAAACTAAACATCTGTGATTTTGCTGGTGGTCGTGCAACATTCGATACAACATCATTGGCATCCACACCTGCCATTGAATATGATGTATTAAGTTTAATGACACAAGACTTAACATTTAGTGATTATGGTTCAGTTGGATATAAAACCTTAACTGTAGATAAAGGTACATCTGTTCAATCTGGTGAAGTTAATGTTTTTGCCAATGAAGATAATACTTATGGTACAAGACAAATTCAATCCGCTAACGGTAATATTATTATTCGTTCAACAATCGAAAACGTTGATAAATGGACTTCTCCAGTTGTTGACTTAGAACGATTGAATGCTATATTGATTAAAAACAATATTACACCGTATGTTGATCAAGCATCCAATACCGCATTAGAACTTTTACCTGGATTTGGTAACAACGGAAGTATTGCTAAATATATAACGAAGCGAGTAACACTTAATAATAACTTTGATTCTACTGGATTAACTGTGTTCTTAGATGTAAATCGTAGACCAGGAACCAAAATTGAAGTTTATTACAAAGTATTGAACTCTAATGATCAAAATAGTTTTGATAACCAACCTTATGTGTTGATGAATCCTAAGTTTACAGTAGGCGGTGCTTTACAGTCTACAGGTGTAAATGATTGGACAACTGATACATATCAAGCATTAGATATCACCTATAATGACGTTACTACTGGTTCTTTATACACAAACTTTAAGGTATTTTCTATTAAGATTGTAATGTATTCAGATAATCCAGCTATTGTTCCTAGAATTAAAAACTTTAGAGCAGTTGCAACAGCATAATATGAGATTATACAAAATCGAAGAACACGCAAATTTAGTAAAAGATATGGATAGTAAGGCCGTATTGAATACAAATACAGCTGCGTTAATGGAATATAAAAAGAAACAAGAGATGCAAAAAGATATTGATTCTTTGAAATCCGACATTGGTGAAATAAAGAATATGTTGAACAAAATGTTTTCAATGTTGGACAAATAATATTAAACAGGAATTCAAATGGCCAATACAGTTTTTCTATTAAATTTAAATAATACTTTTGAAGATTGGGTATCTGTTACCAACAATCTTGCAAAAGAAAACAATGATTTAGCTGCAAACAACTATGTTAAACCAACAGGAACACTTTATTTAAATGATCCAACTTTAGGTTTACAGGTTGCCAACGTAGCTGTTATTGCTGGCCAATTACAAGTTCAAGGAACAGGTTCTTCTGCTTATATACAAAATAATCTCCGTGTTGACCAACAAGTATACTTTACAAATACCACTTTAGGTTTGACAAATGCTGGACCTTCAATTTTTAGTGGATTATTGACAGCGAATAGTTCAAATACTGGATTGTTAGTTTCAAACAATGCAACAATCAATGGTTTTGCTAATATTAATAGTGTTATTGCAAATACAGTAACATCTTCTGTAATTAACGTTAATACTTTAAATAGTTTATATGTAAATGCTGCATTCTTACATGCAAACACAGGATTCAGTAAAGCCAATGCAGCCAACGTATTAGCACAAGCTTCATTCAACCATGCTAATGCCGGTTTTAATCATGCAAATGCCGCTTTTGATTTAGCAAACACAAAATTTGCGGCTGCAGGAGGTACAGTAGATGGTACTGTTTCGATTACTGGTGGCTTGACTGTCGGTGGAAACTTTACCATCAATGGTGTAACAATTACTGATTCTAATACATTTACTCTCAGAGCAAATACAGGAACAAATGACGGACAATCATCTTATTTGGTGATCAACAGACGTTCTGGTATGAGCCCAGCATCGATGAATGCTGAAATTCGTTGGAATGATGCAAATTCATATTGGGACTTACGAGATGTTAATAGTCCTAATACCACAACATATAATCAAATTATTACAACAAAACATGTAGATAATTCTGTATTATCAACAAATACATTTAATGTTGCTACATCATTTGCTGCCAATACAATATTGAGATATGCTCAAGCAGGTTATAATGCAACAAATGCATCTTTTGTTCATGCCAATGCTTCGTTTGATTATGCCAATACTGTTAATGCCTATGCTCATGGTGCATATGCTTTCTCCAATACAGTAAACGTATACACAGCTAGCACAGAAAGATATGCTCAAAGTGCTTATCAACATGCTAATTCCGGTTTTAATCATGCCAATGCTGCATACTTAACAGCCAACTCAGCACAGTCTAATACCATTATCATTCAAGGTGTCGATACATGGCAAAATACTAGAATTACTGCTGTAGATACTTACGCTGCTTCTGGATATTCACAGGCAAATGCTGCTAATCAGTATGCACATTCAGCATACTCACAAGCTAATGCAACAAATAATATTACGTTCTCAGCATATACACATGCCAATGCAGCTTTTGTTCACGCTAATGCTTCATTTGCAGCCGCTAATAATGTATTCCCACAAGTTCAACCTGCTTTTGCTCAAGCCAACGCAGCAACACTATTAGCACAGGCTGCATTTAATACTGCAAACCTTGCAGTTGCTACTGATGCCACTCAAAATACTCGATTAACTGCCGTTGAAACATATTCTACTGCTGGATATGGTCAAGCTAACTCTGCAACAAATCTAGCTCAAGCAGCCTTTAACTCAGCAAACTCATCAGCAGCTGCTTTACAGAGTGTTCAATTACGAGCATATAAAGAATATGTAAATACTGCAACAATTACAACTGCAACTTACGCATTGAATTTAGCAGATTCAAACATCTTTAACTTGACAATAGGTGCCAATACAACACTTTCGTTTACTGGCGCACCAACATCAGGAAATCTATTTTCTGTTACTTTGATTATGACACAAGATGTTACAGGTGGTAGAATTGTAACCTTGCCAACTGCTAAATACTCGGATGGAATTGCTCCAGCATTATCGATAGGTCCTAACTCAACTGACGTTTTGACTTATTTCACGTTTAATGGTGGATCAACGTATTTTGGTGCTTTTGCTATGGCTAACGCTTACTAAAATACAAAAAGGTCTGGACGCTCGGAGCCCCAAAATTATTTTTCCGTGATTCCTAGATTCCAAAAAGCAATTTTAGTTTTTAGTAGTTTTTAATTAATTAAAAGGAGTAATATTAAAATGTCTTTTGTCAAAATCGATGATATACATTTGTATGCCGGCTTAACCGCTGATGCAGCTGATTGTTATCGTGTCAAAAAATGGATGGACGACAACAATATCAAATTTGTTCATCTTTTTTACACCGATGAGAACCAATGTCAAGAAGTTATTGATACAGTTAATTTATGGTTTGTAACTCCAGACCAACCAGCTGCTATCACTAAACTTCCTTTTGTTGTGTACTGTGAAGTTGTTGAAGATTTGCCAATTTCACATTATCCAAGAAAGGTTTTGGTTGGATATGATGAAATCACTAGCAAATTAAAAGACCTTTACGCAATAGGCAGGTAAAATGCCTGTTGCCTTTCGCACACTAAAACAAGGTGTAGTAAGTTCTGGTTCAAGAACTTTCAATATCTCTGGTAATTTTCAAATTCCATTAGGTATAACAGAAGTTAACCTATCGGGATTTGGTGCGCAAGGCCTTCAAGGTGCTCAAGGTAATACAGGAAATCCAGGCACTATAGGTAATCCAGGTAATGCTGGAAACCCAGGATCAAATGGAGTTGGTGGTCCAGGTGGTGTCGGTGGTAATGCTGGTGCTTTAGGTGGAACAGGAACACCAGGAAATCCAGGAAATGCTGGTACGGCTGGAACAGCTGGTGCTGGTGGTAATGGTGGTGCTGGCGGACCAGGAGGTTCGAGAGGAAATTATACTTTAGAAAATTATGGAGTTTCTTGGGGTCCAGTCAATGCTGCTTTTAGTGTTGTACCCGTAAATAGCACATCTGGTCCTAGTGGACCTGCAGCATCTGGAAACGGTGGTGCTGGAGGTTCGGGAGCTCAAACCAGATCAGTTGGTAGTAAATCTTACGGAATGACAGGTATTGGATCAGGCAGCGGTAATATTCTTTATCCAAAAGCTCCAAACTTTAATGCAAATTTTTCTAGTGGTTATATCTATACACCAGTGATGGGTGGATATGGAGGATCTGGTGGTTCTTCTGGTGGTGCAGGTTCACCTGGAAATCCAGGAACACCAGGCAATACTGGTACAGCAGGAACTCCAGGTAGTGTAACTGTTACTGGAGGTCCAGGTGGAGCTGCTCCATCAAATTGGACAGGTAAAGATGGCACCGCTGGTAATCCAGGTAATGCTGGAAATTTTGGTTCAGTAGGAACACCAGGTAACACAGGTGCAACTGGTGCAGCAGGTAACATAACATATTTTGGTTCAGTAAGTAATTATACTTGGAGTGGTGGTGCAGGTGGATTAGGTGGTGCAGGTAGTCCAGGTGGATTAGCTGGACCAGGAACTTCTGGCGGTGCTGCAGGATTA
>JACCDX011796800.1_pt1 | contig 14645 bp, 9 predicted proteins | sample 7449681 | NCBI WGS metagenome assembly JACCDX01 (sample SAMN15323450, study PRJNA562643) | freshwater metagenome | isolation source: river surface water | place: USA:Blue River Watershed | collected 2017-08-18
CATGAGCGCGCGGGACTTGTTTTCCGGTGCGCGTGGCGTGCGTCCGGACGTGCTGGTGGTGGAGGTCGCGCCCGAGTCCGTGAGCCGGAACCACTTCGAGATGGACGCGTCCGTGTCCGCCAACGCCGACGTGCAGGACGTACCGGAGTGCGTCGTCGGGGCGCTTCGCGACGGCACGCCGAGCCTGGCGAGCTGCGCGCGCCCGCTCGTGCGTGGTGTTGAGAACCTCGCCTTCCTGCTGCACCGTCCGCTCACCGACACGCGCCATATCGGCTGGATGATGACCTACCACGGGGGCGGCCAGTACTGCTTTGACGACGAGGCCTGCCTTCGCCGCAACGAGGTCTACGACCGCGAGAGCCACCGGCGCTGGGACACCCGCCTCGCGACGGTGCTGCCCCGGGTGCGCAGCGTGCGCTTCGCCGACTGGGAGATCGGCGGCTTGCCCGCCGAGCACTTCGTCGCCACGCTCGCACGCGCTCGGAGCCTCGGTCAGCGGGTGCTCGTCGTGAACCTCCCGGTGCACGGGCGCTACCAGCAGGAGATCCCGCCCGACCTCTACGCGACCTACCTCGCGTGGGTGCGCGACACGGTGCAGGCGCACGGCGCGTTCCTTCTGGACGCCAACACGGCCGAGTGGCAGGGCGACCGCGCGAGGTTCCTCGACGCGGATCACCTCAACAGCCGCGGCGCCCAGCTGCTCTCGGAGCAGGTGTGCGCGGAGGTGGCCCCTGCGCTTCACTGACCTCGCGTATGTGCTGTTCCTCGCGCTGGTGTTCGCCGGCTCGCGCGTGCTCGGTCGCTCCCGGGTGCTCGGCTTCACCTGGCTCACCGTCACGAGCCTGTACTTCTACGCCGCCTGGGACGCGCGGTACCTGTGGCTGCTCGGCGCGTCCACGCTCCTTGACTACGTCGTGGGCGGCGCCATCGCGAAGACAGAGGACCACGGCCGCCGCAAGGCGCTTCTGGCCTGTAGCGTCGCGGGCAACCTCGGCATGCTGGGGGTGTTCAAGTACGGCGACTTCGTGCTCGAGCTCACGGAGGGCGCGCTCGGCCTCGTGGGCCGTCCGACGACCCTGCCGCGGCTCGGGGTCGCGCTGCCCATCGGCATCTCGTTCTACAGCTTCCAGACGCTGAGCTACTCGATCGACATCTACCGGCGGACGCTCCGGCCGGCGCGCAACCTGCTCGAGTTCACGCTCTTCATCAGCTTCTTCCCGCAGCTCGTCGCGGGGCCTATCGTCCGCGCCGCCGAGTTCCTTCCTCAGCTCGTGACGACCTCGCCCGCGACCGCAGCGGGCTTCGGGCGCGGACTCGTGCTGATCTGCGTCGGCATGCTCAAGAAGGTGGTGCTCGGCGACGGCATCGCACACGCGCTCGTGGAGCCGTTCTTTGCGAACCCGTCGCGCTACAACGGCCCGGAGGCGCTGCTCGCCGACTGGGCGGCCTATTTTGCGCTCTACTGCGACTTCTCGGGCTACACCGACATCGCCATCGGGTCGGCGCTGCTGTTCGGGTACCAGCTGCCCGTGAACTTCGACCGGCCCGCGTTCGCGGCGAGCCCGGCGGAGCACTGGCGGCGCTGGCACATCACGCTCGGCAACTTCCTGCGCGATTACCTGTACCTCCCGCTCGGAGGGAGCCAGGTGTCCGCGCCGCGGCAGTGGCTCAACCTGTTCCTGGTGTTCTTCGTGTCGGGCGTGTGGCACGGCGTGGGGCTGTCCTACGTCGTCATGGGCCTCTACAACGGCGTGCTGGCGGCGACGTGGAGGCTGCTGCGCCCGCGCCCGAGCGAGCGCGTCGCCGTGCGCGCGCTGGAGGGGCTGGTCGCGTTCCAGCTCACGGCGTTCTCGGTGGCGTGCCTCCGGCCGATCCCGCTCGCCAGGCTCGGCGAGGCCGCCCGTTCGCTCGGCAAGTGGGGCGCCGCCAGCGGCGGGCTCTTCGACCCCTGGGCCGTGGCGCTGCTGATCGGCGTCGTCGCGCTGCACCTGTCGCCGCGCGCGTGGAAGGAGCGGCTCCTGGCGTGGGGCGAGGACGCGCCCGCGCTCGGGATCGCGCTCCTCGTCGTGCTCACGGGCGGCATGTGCGCGCTCTACGCCAGCGGATCGCGCGACTTCTACTACTTCCAGTTCTGATCGCCGGACATCGAGGTGGCGGGCGCGCGCCGGGCTGCGCTACGTACGCGAGAGAGGGATCCGCCATGCTCCCCGTCACGCTCACCTCGCTCCTGTTCCTCACGGGCTGCTCCGAAGAGAAGGAACCCGCGGCAACCTACGAGGTCACGGCCTCGCCGGTCCTCGGGAGCCGCCCCATGGTGCCTTCGTTCGATGAGGGCGCGCTCTACGCGACGCACACCGACGAGGGCGTCCTCTCACGCTACGACCTCGCCACGGGGGAGGTCCAGAACCTCGCGCTCGGAGGGCGTCCCTCGCGCGTCGCGCGTGTGGGCAACCGTGTGCTGGTGACCCTGCGCGCCGAGCGCGCCATCGTGGTGCTCGAAGAGGACGGTGACGGCCTCACCCAGGTGGACCGTGTCGCAACGGGCGCGGAGCCGCTCGGCATCGTCGCCAACGCGGACGGCACGCGCGTCTATGTCGCGCTCTGGGCCGAGGACGAGGTCGTCGAGCTGGACGGCGACTTGAACGAGATCCGGCGCTTCTTCGTGGAGGGTCACCCCTCGTGGCTGGCGCTGCACCCGAGCGGACGCGCGCTCTATGTGGGTGCCACCCTCGGTGGCGAAGTGTCCTGGATTGACCTTGATCTCTACCGACCGACGGCGCAGGTCATCGCGTTTCCCGAGCTGATCGGCGCAGGTGATGACCTCACGCTCTCGTTCACGCAGCGCGTGACGGGCGACCTCGACGTGCGCGCCGACGGTGGCATGCTCGCGGCGCCGATGCTCTACGTGAACAACAAGGTGACGGCGCGGAGCGCCGAGACGCCGCCGAGTGACACGGTGGGCCAGTACGCCCTGCTGGGCTCAGGCTTGACGCCCAACAACCCGGCGTACGGCATGGTGAGCCTCGACGACGAAGGGCACCCCGTTTCGGTGGATGTGCTCTACGGCGTGGGAACGGCGTCGATCACGACGCTCAGCGCCACGCAGGTGGTGCGCTCCCAGTTCGCGAGCGTCCAGTTCTCGCCCGATGGCGGGCTGATCTACGGCGCCATGGAGGGCTCCCGCGCGGTGGCCGCGCACATGGCGAACCCCTCCCGGTGGGAGCCTTACGACGGTGGCTTCGTCGCTGCGCCGGGGGGCTACATCGGTACGGTGGCGGGGCCGCGCGCGCTCGCCTTCGTGGGGGACGCCGCCTGGGTGTACGGTTTCCTGGGTCTTGAGGTCGCCACCTTCGATCCGGCGCCGTTTTCGTCCGACATCGCGTCGCGCCCGGTCGACCCGGACCAGACGGCGACGGCGCTCTCGGGGCCGGGCATCCCGCTCGCCACGACGACCCTCGCCGGGGACGTCTACGCGGGCCGCGCGCTCTACTACTCGGCGATCTCGCCGCAGTTCACGTTCCCCGCCACGGGCGTGTCCTGCGCGACCTGCCACTTCGACGGCCGGGCCGACGGCCTCAACTGGGCCATTCGCGGCAACGGGGACCGGCAGACACTCTCGCACGCGGGGCCGGTCTCCACCACGCTTCCGATGACCTGGACGGCGAACATCCCGGGCGTCGCGAACGAGTGCCGCATCACCAGCCAGGTCCGGCTGGGGGGCGTAGGCGTCACCGACGAGGAGCTCGCTCAGGTGGCCGCGTTCATCGAGTTCGTCCCCGACGTCGACACGCCCGACGTGGACGAGGCGGCCGCTGCGCGCGGCAGGGCGCTCTTCGAGCGTCGCGACGTCGGATGCACGCTCTGCCACAACGGCCCACGGCTCACGGACAACCAGCTCCACGACATCTACGGTACGGCGCAGGTGAACACCCCCGGGCTCATCAACGTCGCCACCACGGCGCCGTACCTGCACGACGGACGCGCTCCGACGCTCCGCGCCGTGCTCGAGACCGGGTTCGACCGGCAGATGGGCAACACGTCGATGCTCTCGGAAGCGGAGCTCGCGGACCTCGAGACGTACCTGCGCTCGCTCTGAAGCTCCCGGTTACTCGAAGCGCAGGACGCGGCGGCCCTCGAGCGCGCCGGCCTCGAGGACGCGGCCGTCGCGCGTGGTGATGCGCACATGGTCGACGGTCCGAGCGTCGCCGAGTCCCAGGTGAAGGTAGGAGCCGTGACCGCCCCCGAAGCTCGATTCGGTCGTGGTCCAGCCCACCTGCTTGCGCCCGCCCGCGGTGACCTCGATGCGCGCGTGCGGGGGACCCTCCACGCGGAGCCATCCGTTCGCGGTGCAGCCCCTCGACAGGTAGAGCTGGGGCCGCTCGACCACCTCGGTGGCGAGCAGATCGAGGACCCCGTCGCCGTTGAGGTCGTCGGCCACCACGCCGCGGAACGAGCCTGTCTGCGCGAGCCCGAGCTGCGGCCCGACGTCGGTGTAGCCGTCGTGCGTCGCTCGGAGCAGGTTGACCGGGCTCTCGAACACGTAGCGCGGGTCGCCGTTGAACCAACGGTCGCCCTGGGCGACGAGCACGTCCAGGACGCCGTCGTTGTCGTGGTCCAGCCACACCGCACCCCAGCCCATGTTCGCGTCGGAGGCGATGGGATCCGCGCCCATGGCCAGCGCGGTGTCGACGAAGGTGCCGTCCCCGAGGTTGCGGAGCAGGACGTTGTGCGCCACAGCGGTCAGGTACAGGTCCGGGTAGCCGTCACCGTCGGGGTCCGCCGCGTCCCCGCCCATGCCGAAGTGGGCCAGCTCGCAGCTGCAGCTGTCGCCGTCGGCGATGAGCGTGCCTCCCTCGTTGCGCAGCAGGCGGTTCGGGCCGAAGTCGGCGCCGTCATCGTTCACCACGTACACGTCGGGGTCGCCGTCGGCGTCGGTGTCGGTCCAGACGGCGTCAAAGCCTCGCCCCACGGCGGCGGCGTGCTCCGTCGCGACGACGAACCCTCCGCGTCCATCGCCCTCGAGGACGAAGTCGGTGTACTCTGCCGGATTGCTGCCCCCGCTGTTGGTGAGCGCGTAGAGGTCGACGTCACCGTCGTTCTCCAGGTCGCCGGGCGAGAGCTCCCGCACGCGAAGTCCAGCGACGGGGAGCTCTGGCATCGGGAGCGGCGAGAAGTTTCCGGCCCCGTCGTTGGCGAGCACGACCGGGAGCACCCGGAAGCCCGCGGCCAGAAGGTCGAGATCGCTGTCACCGTCGATGTCGGCGAGGTTCAGGAGGAAGCTCGCCACCGGTTGGGGGAGCACCTCCGCCACGAAGCGGTCGCCCTCGCGCCGGTACAGGACGGGAGGTCCCTGGGGGAACCCGAGCACGATGTCCGTGTCGAGGTCACCGTCGAGGTCGGCCATGACCGCGCTGCCCCCGTGGTGATGCTCGGCGTCGGGGTCCGTGGCGCCGGCGAGGCCCATGGCTCCGCCCACCTCGTCGTAGGCGAGCTCCACGGGTGACGCGCAGGCCTGCGGTTCGCCGAGCACGATGCCCTCATCGGTCCAGGGCGCCGTCTCGCCTGCGCCGATAGGCGCGTCCGCGTCTTCGACGCACCCGGCGAGGGGCAGGGTCGTCAGGAGGCAGGCTGCGCTCCGCCTCATCGTGCGTCCGCCTCGAGGACGAGCCTGCCCCGCGGGACGTCCACGGCGGTGGTCACCGTGCCGTCCGGCCAGGTCACGTCGATGCGCTCGGCGACGTCCCGGTCGGCCAGCCCGAGGTACCACTCCTGCGCGGACGAGGACGCCGTGGTGCTCGGCCAGGCCCACGTTGTGCGCGTGACCCCGTCCACGGTGACGTCGATCCGGGCGCCAAGGCCGGTGGGGTTGCCTTGGCGGCCGCGCAGCTCGAGCGTGATGCCCGGCTCGAAGCCGCCCACGTTTCGCCACTGGCGAAGGAAGTGCTTGCCCGCGGTGAGGACGTCGGGTCGCCCGTCGCGGTCGAGGTCCCCGACCGCGACGGCGCGCGTGCGTCCGGGATCCGCGAAGGAGGGCGCGGATGCGCGCGCGAAGGCGCCGAGCCCGTCGGACACGAGCCACTGCGAGGGTTGCTCGTCCGACTGGCGCCATGCCGGGTTCACGGCGTCGAGCTTGGTCTGGTCGCCGCCGGCGCCGAAGGTGACGACGAGGTCGTGATCGAAGTCGGCGTCCACGTCCAGGAAGGCCGTCCCCCAGGAGATCATGCTCTCGGGGAGGGGCGGGATGGCGCAGCCGCGGGCCTCGGCCGCCTCGGCGAAGGCGCCGCCACCGAGGTTCAGGAGCAGCCGCGGCGGTCCGACGTTGCTCAGGTAGATGTCCACGAGCCCGTCCTGGTTCGCGTCGCCCATCGCGGCGCCCATCGCCAGCATGACGAGGTTCGCGCCGCTCGCCTCGGGTGCGTCCGTGAAGTGGCCGGTGCCGTCGTTGAGCAGCAGGTGATTCCGCTCGACGAAGGCGCCGGCGTCATTGGCGACGTAGACGTCGATGTCGCCGTCGTCATCGGCGTCCAGCGGCGCCATGTGGAAGCTGATGCCGTCGATGCCAACCTGGGGGAGCGCGTCCACGATCTGCGTGAAGCGCCCGCCGTCGTTGCGGTAGACGAGGTTCGGGTCGCCGCGCTCGCGCCCGGTCAGGATGTCGTCCACGGCCAGCGCGTAGGCGCCGGCGGCGATGAGCAGGTCCAGGTCGCCGTCGCCGTCGATGTCCGCGAAGCTGCCCGAATACGTCGCGCCCTCCGTGCCGGCGAGGGGCTCGCTCCGGAAGGCGCCTGTCCCGTCGTTCCAGAGCAGCAGGTCGACGGCACCCCAGCGCCCGAGGTGCCCGTCGAGGTCGCCGTCGCCATCGAGGTCGGCCAGCGCGATGGCCATGCCCCCTGGCAGGGGACCGCCGTCCGCGGCGATGCCCGCGTCCACGACCAGGCCTCCGGTCCCGTCGTTGCGCAGGCCGATCGACCCGCCGGCGTAGGCCATGATCGCGTCCAGCCAGCCGTCCCCGTCGAGGTCCCCGACGGCGACGCCGGGCTGGGCGCCCTGAGGCAGGTCGCCCGTCGGGAGCTCCTCCTGCGTCCACGACGCCACCTCGATCATGTCGAAGTCGGGCGTCGGCGGCGCGCTCCACACGGCGGGTTCGGTCGCCGAGTCAGACTTCGTGCCGGGCTCACCGCCGCACGCGAGCAGGAGAAGGAGAGAGGGCGTCGTCATCGTAGGTTCAGTCTACGTCGTTGTCCGCCGACCCGATAGTGTGCGCTGCCACCAACGCTGCGCGACGTCCGGCGCGAGGAGCACCGGGTAGGCCGCGAGGGCGACGAAGGTGAGCGGGCCGATCGACATCGTCGCCGCGACGCCGAGGTGAAAGCCCACCCCCAGCAGGAGCACCCACGGGTTGGTGCGTCGGAACCAGACCCCGATTCCGAGCGAAATCTCTGTCACGATGGTGAGCCACGCCAGGACACGCAGGATGACGGGGTGACCGGCGAGCCAGATCCCCTGTGTCGTTCCGCCGAGGTACGGGTCGAGGAGCGCCTGACGGAGGATGCTCCCGTCGTGCCAGCCCGGCTCGTAGCGCAGCTTCATCCAGCCGGTCGTGAGGTACATCGCGGACATCCAGGCGAGGAAGAACCAGCGCCCGAGGGGGCTTCGCACCTTTTCCTGCAGATCGCGCTCGTCGATGGGACCGAGGAGCAAGCCTGCGGCGGCCCAGCCCGCGACGCGCTCGGGGGCGTTGAGCTCCCAGCCGAGGCCGGCGAACAGCATCACCTCGGCGAGCATCCATGCGGCCAGCGCGACCTTGGCCAGACGGCCACCGATGCCGAGCGCGACGAGGCCCACCGCGGCGAGGGACCACGCGGTCCAGGCCGCCGGTGCGGACAGCAGCGCCGTGTCCGACAGGTGGAGCAGTCCGCTGCCGAAGTTGACGTCCGGGTGTGCGAGGCTGTCCTGCACCTGGCGCGCCTGGCGCACCAGCTCGACGCCCTGCGCCAGCGCGAAGCCGACGCGGGCGACGGCCCAGCCGCCGGCCCAGACCGGCGTGTAGAGGCGCGTCAAGCGCGCGCTCACGGGCATCCCCACGGGCCGAGCGGCTCCTGCTGCGCCGGCGCGTCGCCCACTTTCGACGTGCGCGTCACCGTAGCCCGAAGCGTCGTCGGGGCGCGCAGCCCGAGCCTACCGCAGATGTCGGCGGCGAGCCTCGCTTGACGGAGCGGATCGCGCAGGAAGCGCCCGCGCGCGTACGACGGGCCCTCCTGACGCAGCGTCGGGTACAGCGCTTCGAGGTCGACGGGGACCTCCTTCGCGTCGGTCACGGCGACGACCGCGACGCGCGTGATCCACGGCCGCGGCTCGTTGAACATGTGGAACTGGCCGGCCCACGACCACGCCTGCGCCGCGGGGGGCACGAAGCCGGGCCGCGGCGCGTAGCGGAGCTCGCTCTGCGCCATCCGGAACCCGAACGCGAGGTAGCCGAAAACAAGGGCCATGAGCGCCAACGCGGGCCTCCAAAGGTGCGAGGGCGTCGTCCGTGCGTCGGGTCGCATGTGTGCGCCTACCCTGCGCCGGAGCGCGTCGCTATACTGGCCCCATGCTCCTCCTTCTCGCGCTCATGGCCTGCTCGGAACCGACCGGGAACAAGGACGCTCCCGCCGACACCTTGCGTGACACCTCGACCGACAGCGGGGACGTGACCGTGGAGCAGCCGACGTGCTCCGCGCCACCGCGGCTGCGGAGGGTGAACGAATACTGGTCGGCCCTTCTGCCCACGGTGGACTCCTTCGAGCGCACGCTCCAGGGCGTCGCGCTCGGCGACGTCGATGGCGATGGCTGGCTCGACGCGGTGATGGCCTACGGCGGGGGAAGCGCCGTGATGCGCAACGACGGCGCGGGCAACCTCGTCCTCGACAGCCGCTTCACGATGGACGGCGGTCCGCTCCCGAGCGCGCAGGCCGTCGCGCTGGCGGACCTGGACGCCGATGGCGACCTCGACATGTTCCTCGGACGTGACCGCGGCCAGAACAGCCGCATCCTGACGAACCTCGGCAATGGCGCGTTCCGCTCGGTCGCGCTGCCGGGCGTGCCGCGCGCCGCGATGACGGGCGCGTTCGCCGACTACGATCGCGACGGCGACGTCGATCTCTTCGTGGCCGCGACCGTGACTGAGACGGACGCGCGAGACGTCGTGTCCGGCGAGACGACGCGTGGCGACGGCGACCGTCTCTACATGCAGCAGGCCGACGGCACGTGGGTGGACGAGACCGAGGCGCGCATCCCGGCCGATACGGACTACGGATGGACCTTCCAGGGTGCGCCTGTCGACTACGACGGGGACGGCGACCTCGACCTGTACCTCGCCCACGACATGGGGCCGTACATCCTTCCGAACCAGCTCCTGAAGAACGACGGCACGGGGCACTTCACGCGCGCCTCGGACTGCGCCTGCGAGCTCGTGATGTACGCCATGGCCGCGGCCGTCGGCGATGCGAACGAGGACGGCCTCCCCGACCTGTACAGCACCAACGTCGGCCCGCCCTACCTGCTCCTCAACATGGGGGACGGCGGCTTCGTCGACGCGACGCTCGCGCGGGGGGCCATCGTGCCGCCGTCGGAGACGAACCTCACCTCCTGGGGCGCGGCGTTCGCGGACCTCAACCTCGACAGCCGCATCGACCTCCTGTCCGTCTACGGCCAGCTCGGTCAGCCGGACTTCGCGTCCACGCTCGAGGGCACGAATCCGGAGTGGACGGACGGTGGTGAGCAGCTCAGCGTGGCGATGCTCGGGGGCGCGGAGGGCACGTTCACCCACGCCACGGACGCCTGGACCGAGGGGGTCAACGAGCGCGCCCTCGCCGTCGGGGACATCGACAGGGACGGCGTCCCCGACGTCGTCACCGTCGGGAAGTACTTCTTCCGCCACTACCGCAACGAGGAGGGCTGCGGGCCCGGCGTGCGCGTGGTCCTGAAGGGGTCGGGCCTCGACCCGCAGGCCTTCGGCGCGCGCGTGGACGTGGACGTGGGCGGGCGCACGGTCACTCAGTGGATGCTCCCGTCGACGACGGGCTCGCAGAGCGCGCCGGAGCTCTACTTCGGCCTGGGCGGACTTTCCGTGGTGCGCGGCGGGACGGTCACCTGGCCGGACGGCACGGTGAGCACGTTCGGGCCGGCGGCCCGCGGTGACACCGTCACCATCGATCAGAACAGCGGACGGTAGCCGGCGCGCGCCTCAGCGCGCGCGCGCCGCGACGAGCCCCTCGCACACGCGCGCGAGGCCCTCCCGCAGGATGCCCTCGGACGTCGAGAAGCAGATCCGCAGGTGACCGACGGCGCCAGGGCCAAACCAGCGGGCGGCGCCGGGCACGACCGCGACGCGGTGGCGCTCCAGCAGTCCCGCGGTCAGCGCCTCGGCGTCCATCGGCCAGGCGCTCACGTCCGGGAAGAGCACGTAGGTGCCCTCGGGCGGCGTCACGCGCAGGTCGGGCACGCGCGAGAGCTCCGTCACGGCGAGGTCCCGCATGCGCTGGAGGTGCGCGAGGAAGGCCTCGGCCCACGGCCAACCGTCCGTGTAGGCCGCGATGGCGCCCACCTGGGACACCGTGGCCACGCCCGTCATCGTCGTGCGCGCGAGCGACACGTCGAGCAGCGCGTCAAACATCGCGGGCGTCGGAGCGACGACGAAGCCCACGCGCAGACCGGCGAGACCGAAGGTCTTCGAAAAGCCCTGCACGGTGAACGTGCGCGCCGCGATGGCGGGCGAGAGCGTCGGCAGGCTGACGAACGCGCGCCCATCGAACACGATGTCGGACCAGATCTCGTCGTTGAGGATCCAGAGGTCGTGGGCCACGGCGAAGTCGCCCAGGCGGCGCAGCTCGTCCGCAGTGAGCACACGCCCCAGCGGGTTCAAGGGGTTGCACACCCCGAGCAGGCGCGTTCGTGGCGTGACGAGACGCTCCAGCGCGTCGAAGTCGAAAGCGCCGGTCGATGGGTCGACCGGCAGCAGCCGGACCACGCCGCCTGCGGCCTCGACGGAGCTCTTGAACAGGAAGTCGACGGGGTCGAAGACGATGGCCTCGTCACCGGGCTGAAGGGCGAGCCTCGCCACGTGGAGCATCCCCGCGGCGGCGCTGTCGACGGCGAGCACCTGGTCGGCGGCGCAGGCGTGTCCCTTGCGCGTGGTGCGCATCGTCGCGCAGGCCGCCCGGAACGCGGGGAGACCCTCGGCCGGGCCATAGGAGAACACGCCGCCGCGCACATAGTCGGCCATCGCCTCGCGGATGGCGGGCGCGACCGCGAAGTCCGGATCCGCCGCCGTCAACGGCACGACGTCGGAGGGCAGCGTCGCCCAGCGGAGGTTGTAGGCCCGCGCGCGGAGCAGCTCGCGGGGGACGTCGGCGTCGGTGAACGTGGGCGCCAGGGGGTGCGTCATGCCGACCTCTACTTGACGATGGGGACGATGGGGCCGTCTTCGAAGCGCTCGGGGTGCAGGAAACGCTCGCGGAGCGCGCGCCCTCCCGCGACCGTCGCCGCGATCATGGGTGTGCGCGCCGCGCTGTACGCGCCGAGCGCGGTGGTCAGGTCGTACGGGTGCGCGTCCAGGCACGCGGCCAGCGTGAGGACGTCGTTCGCGGCCGCGCCGACGCCCTGGCTCGTGAACGGGAGCACGGGGTGCGCGGCGTCGCCGATGAGGGCGACGTTGCCCACGTGGAGCGCCGGCAGGGCGTCCATGTCCGTCGTCCGCCAGAGGTGCGCGTCGGCGAAGTCGGTGCGGTCGAAGAGCGCGTGCGCCATCGCGCCGGCGTCGGCGAAGGTCGCACGGACGAAGGCCTCGCGGGCCGAGGCGTCCGCGACCTCCACCGCGTGGCGCGTCGCGTCGAGCTGGACGTACCACACGATCGCGTCACCGCCGCAGGCTACGACCCCGAGGGCGCGTCCGCCCTCGTCGGGCTGGAACTTGCGGAACGTGGTGCCGAGCGCCGGGGCGATGGCGGCGTCGTGCACGCGAAACACGAGCTCCGTCACCTGCGAAGGCGTGAGCCGTGCGTCCGGAAACAGCGCGGCGCGGGTCGTCGAGTGCAGCCCCTCCGCCACGAGGACGAGGTCGGCGGGGCAGCAGGTGCCGTCGCGCAGGCGCACGGCCGTGACGAGGCCATCCTCGCGGCGCTCGAGCGCCTCGACCGTGGCACCGGTCCGCACGGTCCCGTCGGGGAGGCCGTCGGTGAGCGCCTCCACGAGCGCGCGGCGCGTCACGCCGATGGCGCCCGGGAGCGGCTGCCGCACGCGAATCGCGTCTGCCGGCCCGTAGAGCTCGAACATTTCGATCGCCTGCGCGCCGATGCGCTGGATGAGCCCGGGCGCGAGCTCCTCCAGCGCGAGCACGGCGCTCTGCGGGACGACAAACCCGTAGCCGGCGCCCGGGGGGCGCCCGGCCCGCTCGAGGACGCGGGCTTGCCATCCTGAGCGCCGGAGCCGCTGCGCGGCGGCGATCCCGGCGATTCCGCCGCCGAGGATGACGACGTCGCGGTGGGCGCTCGGCATGGGGCTCTCCTGGGGTGCGGCCCTAACGCGCAGGGGATCGGGCGGCCCCTCGGCTACCCGCGCAGCGTCTCGGTTCTCTCGTCGCCGAGGTCGGGCTCCAGCGTCTCGTCACCCCAGCCGAACCCGCGGGCCAGCGCGGCGCGCCGGTCCTCGACCCACAGGAACACGACCGGCACGACGAGGAGCGTGAGGAACGTCGAGCTGAGCACGCCGCCGATGACGGCGATCGCCATCGGGGCGCGGAACTCGGCGCCCACGCCCGTGCCGATGGCGGTCGGGATCATGCCGAGCGCCATCGCGGCCGAGGTCATCAGGATGGGTCGAAGTCGCCGCGGTCCGGCCTCGCGCATGGCCTCCACGGGGGACTTGCCCTCGCGCATGGCCTGCAACGCGCCGTCGAGCAGCAGGATCGCGTTCTTCGTGACGAGCCCCATCAGCAGGATGATGCCGATCTGGCTGCCCATCGAGATGCTCTTCCCGGTGAGGAAGAGCCCCAGGATGGCGCCCACGAACGCGAGCGGCACGGACACCATGAGCGTGAAGGGGTGCACGAGGCTCTCGAACTGGCTCGCGAGCACCATGAACACGAAGAGCGCGGCGATGCCGATGGCCATGGCCATGGCGTTGCCGGTCTCCTCCATGTCGCGCGCCTGGCCGTCGATGGTCAGGTACACGCCGTCCTTGAGCGGCGCGGCCGCGATGGCGGCCTGGAAGCCCGTGAGCACGTCGCCGAGCGCGGCGCCGTTGGCCACCTGGGTGGTGACGACGATGGAGCGCATCCGGTTGAAGTGGTTGATCTCGCTCGGGCCCGCCTTCATGCCGATGCGGGCCACCTCGCCGAGCGTGGCGGTACCGCGGGGGCTCGGCATGGGCAGGTTGGCGAGGTCCTCCGGTGAATCCACGAACCGTCGCTCGGCACGCACGCGGATGTCGGCCTCGCGTCCGCCGTCGCGCAGCGCGCCTGCGATCTCGCCCTCGACGTAGAAGCGCGCCGTGGCGCCCACCTGGCCGGCGGGCATGCCGCGGTCGCTCGCGACGGCGCGGTCGATGTCGACATGGAGCTCCGGACGGCCTGGCGACGCGTTGACGCGTACGTCCGCGGTGCCGGGCACGGCGTTGAGGAGCCCTTCGACCCGGCGCGCCTCGGCGAGCAGCTCGTCGAGGTCCTGGCCCTGGAGGATGAGCATGAGCGGCGGCCAGTCGCCGAGCCCCTCGATGATGGCCGGCGCGGTGAGGCTCACCTCGCCCTGCGGCACGTTCGCCAGGGTCGCGCGGACCTTGTCCTCGTAGAACGACAGGGGCAGCGTGCGCGCGTTCTTGTCCTTCACGCGGACGCGGAAGCGCACGCGGTTGTCCTGGTCTTCCAAGCCGACGATCGTGTAGACGCGCTCGACGTCCTGCATCGCGAGCAGGTCGCGCTCGGCCGCGCGGGCCGCGGCGTCCGTCGTCTCGAGCGAGGAGCCGATCGGCAGGCGGAGGTCCGCCATGATCTCGCCTCGGTCCTCCTTGGGGACGAACTCGACGGGGATCCGCGTGCCGACGACGCCGGTCAGCACCAGCGTGGCGAGCGCCGCGAGGACGGTCTTGCCGGGGTGGGCGATGACGCGCTCGAGCCACGTGCGGTAGCTCGCGTCAATCCGGTCAAGGAAGCGCTCGATGGCACCGGCCACGCCGGTGCGCGTGCCATGGGCCACAGGGTGCGCGGAGAGCCGCGCGGACAGCATCGGGTCGAGCGTGAACGCCACGAAGAGCGACAGCATGACCGACACGGCGATGGTGAGGCCGAACTGCTTGAAGAACTGTCCGACCATGCCGGACATGAAGGCGACGGGCACGAACACCGCCACCAGCGAGAGCGTCGTGGCGAGCACGGCGAGGGCGATCTCGCGGGTGCCGCGGCTCGCCGCTTCCATCGGGGAGTCCCCGGCCTCGAGGCGCCGCGTGATGCTCTCACGGACGACGACGGCGTCGTCGATGAGGAGCCCGATGGCGAGGGAGAGCCCCATGAGCGTCATCGTGTTCAGGCTGAAGCCCATCAGCTGCATCGCCCAGAACGTGCCCACGACCGAGGTGGGCAGCGCGAGGGCGCTGATGAGCGTGCCGCGGAC
>JACCDX010822518.1_pt1 | contig 14639 bp, 10 predicted proteins | sample 7449681 | NCBI WGS metagenome assembly JACCDX01 (sample SAMN15323450, study PRJNA562643) | freshwater metagenome | isolation source: river surface water | place: USA:Blue River Watershed | collected 2017-08-18
CAGCTAAAAAAGTAGTTGAAGCACCTCCCAAATCTCTTGCAGTAAGTGTTTCATTTGAATTCGCGACACGAAGATTAACACCAAACTTTAATTTATCATTGAATGCACGCGTCATGGCGTTGATGCTTCCGCTCAAACGGTCGTAGTTCGTATAACGCAACATCCCCGTATTTTTCAATTGCCCAATATTGATTTCTAACGAAGAATTTTTGTTGCCATAAGAAGCAGTGAAATCATTTTTTGTCACGATACCTGTTTTGTACATGACATCTTGCCAATTGGTATCACCTACTGGCGTATTAGCGTCTCCACCTACATAAGGTTTAAGGGTAACGCCATTTAATTTTGGACTTTGGAAATTATTATTCCAGTCAAAGGAATATATATCACCATAACCAGCAGCGGGATCTTGTCCATCATTGACAGAGGCTTGCCATAAGGCTTTACCTCTATCTAAAGAGTTCAACATATTAAAACGCATCGATTTTTCTGATTGCGCAGAAATACTGCTGTTGAATTGAAATTCAATTTTTCCGTCTGTATTACCCCCATTTTTGGTGGTAACGATTATAACCCCATTCGAGGCTCTAGCTCCATAAATAGATTCCGCCGAAGCGTCTTTTAATACTTGAACTGATTCGATATTGGCTGGATTCATGTTTTGGAACACCTCAGGACGAGTTGTTGGAATTCCATCAATGATATAAAGCGGGTCGTTATTTCCTAAAGTGTTGGCTCCACGAATCAAAATTCGTGAGTTACTTCCATTAGGAGAACCATCTTTTTCAATATACAAACCAGGTACACGCCCCTGCAAAGATTGCATCGGGTTACCTGAGCTGATATTTTTGATGGGTTTCAAATCAACCACCACCACTGATCCAGTCAAATCTTGTTTTCTTTGAGATGTATAACCAACTACTACTACTTCGCTCAATTCTTTTCCATAAGCTAAGGTAATTTGTACATCGCTAACTCCTTTAATGGATACGTCCTGTTTTTCATACCCACTAAAACTTACTTGAATAGTAGAAGCACTTTCAGAAACTGAAACTGAAAACTTACCATTTACATCGGTGATTGCACCAATTTTTGTACCAGTCACTAGTACACTTGCACCGATGAGAGGCACATTATTGTCGCCTCCTCGGACCGTGCCAGTCACCTGGCGTTGGGCATAAGCCGCTTGTAATGTTAAAAACATCACAATAAAAGATAATAGGGTTTTTTTCATAATTTGAATTGTTTTAATTGTATGTATTAAACTTTACTAAAAGGAACTCGTACTGAATGATTATTTATTAAAAGCTGAATTTGTTCTTTGGAAATAAGAGGAGAGGCTCCATGGTGGGTGGCCACAAATGCTCCCACTGCACATGCTTCAATCAGGGCATTTTCTAGGGCGACGTTTTTTAAGAAATTTGAGATAAAGGAGGCTAAAAAAGAATCACCGCTGCCAATTGTATCCACTACATCAACCACAAATCCCGGACTGTGGAAAAATTCCTTTCGATGTAAAAGCATTGCTCCATCTTCACCCTGTGTTACACAAATCGTATCGATGTTAAATAATTCGGACAAATGGTTTAGGTTTTCTTGAATTGTCCCTTTGGTACAAAACCAGCCTGATATTTCATCTAATTCAATGTGATTAAGTTTCAGAAAATCTGTCTTTTTCAGTAAAAACGTGATAGTTTCTTTGTTGTAATAAGGTGGGCGTAAATTAATGTCCAACACTTTAAACTTTGCCACCTCCAAGAGTTTTTTAAGTGTATTAAAGGTTTCCTCTGACCTGGCTGAAAGACTTCCAAAGACGAAACAATCCGAATTTTCCACTGCTTCCAATGCATCATTTTCTACTCCGATATAATCCCAAGCCACCGGTTTAACAATTTTGTAGCTAACATTATTTTTATCTTCAATATTCACTTTCACAACACCAGTTAGGTGCGTTTGTCCGTGTTGGATAAATTGCGTTGATAGCCCATTATCTTTTATAAATCTGAGCAACTCATTCCCTAAATCATCTGTACCTACTCTACTAATGATTACAGCATTATTACCCATATTTTTCAATTGAATAGCAACATTCATGGGGGCTCCACCAGGCATTTTTCCTGTAGGAAGCATATCCCAAAGCATTTCGCCAAAGCAAATGATCTTGTTTTTATGACTCTGCATATTTCTAGTGCGTAATTATAATATTATCCATGTTTTCAAGTGATTTTCCTTTAGTTTCAGGCATGAGTTTCCATACAAAAAGTAATTGTAAAACCATCATAGAAGCAAAAAAGGCAAAGACGATCCCACCCCCAAAGGTTTCAGCAAAATAAGGGAAAGTAAAAGTGATGAAACTCGCCATTAGCCAATGTGTAAAACTGCCTAAGGCTTGTCCATTAGCTCGGACTTCATTAGGATAGATTTCCGAGATAAATACCCAAATAACTGCTCCTTGAGAGCAACCAAAGAAAGAGATATACGCGAAAAGATAAAAAGGAACATTTAAACTCATTTGTTGGCTAAATAATGCCTGAGAAACCAAAATAAGTGTAAGAATAAGTCCGACGGTGCCCACCTTCATTAAGGTTCGGCGTCCAAAATGATCAATCATCGAAATACCTAACAATGTAGAAATGAGGTTCATTAGCCCAATTCCCGCCGAAGACAATAAAGCTGAATCCTTACCAATACCTCCCATTTCAAAAATGCGAGGAGCGAAATATATAATTGCATTGATACCAGAAACTTGGTTAAATACCGCAAATAATACTGCTAACAAGATTGGACGATTATAGGCTTTTTGGAACAAAACTACTTTCACTTTAGTAGTATTTTTCTGGATTGAGACGATGATCTGCTCAGCAGCATCTTTGTCAATGGAATGAAGAATAGTTCGAGCGGTGGAAACATCTCCTCTTTGAAGAATCAACCAACGTGGGCTTTCAGGAATTAACATAACCGTAATGGTAAAAATAAGCGAAGGCAAGGCTTGTACTCCTAACATCCAACGCCACTCATTTTCACTTATACCAGATAAAAAGTAATTTGACAGGTAGGCCATTAAAATCCCTAAAACGATGTTGAACTGAAACATCGCTACCAAGCGTCCGCGCTTGTGAGCTGGAGCGATTTCAGATATATACAAGGGAGCAACGACCGATGAAACACCAACGCCTAGACCACCCATAAATCTAAATATTAAAAATACCGACCAATCGAAAGCATAAGCGGTACCTAAAGAAGAAAGCAAATAAAGAATACCGATAATGAAAAGCGATTTTTGTCTGCCAAATTTATCGGCAAGAATACCCCCAATTAGAGAGCCTACAACAGTACCTATTAAAGCAATGGAAACGGTCACTCCGTGTTCTAAGGAATTGAGTTCCCAAAGTTTTTGAAGTGTTTGTTCAACTCCAGAAATTACGGCCGTATCAAAGCCAAAAAGAAAACCACCCAAAGAAGCCGAGAGCGACCAGAAAAATATTTTAATATTTTGATTCATTACAAACTTGTTACGTTTTTGATGAATCAAAATTAGAGCAATACTTTAGGGTAGGATATTAGAATTCTTTCAAATACTTACAGTTCTGTAACAATTTGTAAATGATTTATTATCAACACTTTACATAATATTTATAAAGAGATAAATCCCTTGATACAAGGATTGTAACACAAAATACCACAATTGATACATTTAACTATTCCGCCAATCACTTGGCGTCTTATCTGTTTTCTGTTTAAAAAAGGTCGTAAAATAACTTGGCGTACTGAAGCCTAACTCGTAAGCAATCTCAGAAATGTTTTTTTCATGATCATTTAAGAGAATCTTGGCTTTTCGCAATTTATAATCAGCAATGTAATCCGCCACATTTCGGTTTGTCAAGGCTGATATTTTTCTAAATAACTGAACTCTGGACATTCCTAACTCTTGACTTAATTTCTCGACTGATAGTGAACTGTCTTGAATATTCTTTTCGATTAATGCTTCAAATTCAATTAAAAATCTTCTTTCTCCTTTCTGAACTTGATTGGGATGAATAACTTCAGTTGAGAATCTGCGTCTCATACGTTCTCGATTTTCAACCAAACCTTTCAATTTTTCCTCTAATAATTGCTGATTGAACGGTTTTAAAATATAATCATCAGCCCCAGCTTTTGTCCCTTCAATTTGACTTTCAATTTGACTTTTAGCAGTCAATAAAATTACCGGAATATGAGAGGTTCTGAAATCAGATTTTACCTTCTGCGTCAAAGCGAAGCCATCCATACCGGGTAACATCACATCACAAATAATCATATCAGGAATACAGGTTAAAATTTCTTGCCAACCATCTTCTGCGTTATCCGTAGCCACTACAGTATAGCTTTTCCCTAATTTTTGGGTTAGAAATTGGTTCAAATCTTGATTGTCTTCAATCACGATTAGCGTGTTCTCAAACGTGAGTTGCGTATTGTTTTCTATCATGAGAGTACTATCTTCCTCAAATTCAGTGATATTCTTAGAAGAAACTAGTACAGGTTTTTCTAACAAATGGTGCTTTACCTCCATGATAGGAAGTATAATTCTGAAGGTGGTCCCTTTGCCTTTTTCTGAATTTATCGTGATTTCTCCCTTGTGCAAGGCAACAAACTCTTGTGAAAGAGCCAAGCCTAAACCCGTTCCTAAAGAAATATTTTTGTTTCCTCTGTAAAACAAATCAAAAGCATTAGCTTTTTCTTCGGGGGTCATACCAATCCCATTATCGGCAATGTTTATTTCAATTTTATCTATATTTCTTAAAATTGACACGTGAATTAAGCCCCCATCTGGGGTGTATTTGAAAGCATTAGAAATGAGATTGAATAAGACCTTATCTAATTTTTCAGGATCAAAACCGAATTGAATCTCTTTAAAAGGACTAATAAATTGAAGATCGATCTGTTTTTGTTTTGCCTTTAAATTAAAATCCTGTACTATTTCTTTGATGAAAGCAACTAAATCATATTGCCCAATTTCTAGTTCCATTTTCCCAGCATCCAACTTTCTCATCTCTAAAAATTGATCAACGAGACGTAATAGGCGATAAGCATTTTTATTAATCAATTTTAGAGTTGATTGTATTTCCTTTAAGTCAGTACTTTTTCTTTGCAACAAATCCTCCGTCGGAGTAAGGATCAGGCTCAAAGGTGTTTTGAATTCATGTGAAATATAGGAGTAAAACCTCATTTTGTCTTCTGTTGCTTTTTTTGCTAAAATAGACACTTTTTCTATTTCATTTTTTTGTTCGAGAATTGCCAAATTCTGCTCTTCTAAAATTCGATTAGACTGCTGTTTTTCATTTAAAAGAAAATATAGAAAAACCCCTAAAACAACCATGACCGTAAGCAAAGCAGTTATAAAATATAAAAGGTTTCCTTGGGTTGAGTAGGTTTTATTCAAATCATTAATTTTTAATGTTTCCCGCTCAATTTCAACTTGTTGTTCTTTTATTTTCTGGATTTGGGATAACATAATATTGACATTATCCGATGTTATCACATTGGTCAAAAGCTTCGTTTCTTTATTATAGGCCTGTTTATTTAGAATTTTAACAGCGGTTTGGATTACCTCAGCGCCACCCGTAGGATACAATAAAGTGGCATTTAATGTACCATTTTTAACCAATTGCATACCATTTATCACTGGAATTGCATCAATTCCAACAAAGAATAAGTCTTTTGCTTTCCCTAATTTTTGGGCCGTCCGATAGGCAGATAATGCTAAAAAATCAGTGTGCGCGAAAATAATATTCGTTTCAGGGTGATTTTTTAATATACCTGCTAATTTCTTATTTATATCCAATTCGATATTTTTGACTTCGAGAGTCGCCACTTTATTCAGTTCGGGATAAAGGTTAATAGCCTCATTAAATCCACGATTTCTTTCGACGGCAGGTGATGAGGTCATTTCCAATTCTAATTCAATGACATTACCTCGACCTTTAAACTGACTAGCGATAAACTTGCCTGCCGTTTTTCCTATTTCATAGTTATCTGCTCCAATGAAGGCAGAATATTGTTCGGAATTAGTTTTTCGATCAACATAAATTACGGGAATCCCCGACTTATATATTTCATCGATAGCAGTGGAAAAGGACTTGGATTCGTTGGGAGAAATAATTAATAAGTCAATTTTTTGCTTATCAATTTCCTTAATCTGTTCTAATTGCTTTTTAGTGTCACTATACGATTCAATGATTTCAAACTTAATATCTGGATGAAATGCCAACTCCCTTCTCATTTCACTATTCATCACATTTCGCCAATCATCGTGGCAGCATTGCAAAAAAACAATACGGTATTTGTATTCTTTTTTGAAGGAACATGAATTAGCAAGCAGTATAATAAAAGCTAAAAGAAGCGAATTAATAAAAGTCTTCATTTAATAAAATTGGGGAATCCTTCCTAAATATACTTTCGAAAAATAGACAAATACTATGAATAATGTTACAAATTATATTTAATCAGGAGTCTTAAATTATAGTTGGAAGTGGAGACGGTGGGAATGAAACAAATCTGAATTAACTCAAGCTGACCAAAAACCAATTACTTAGGGAGCTATCAGTATTATAATAAGAGGATTACTGTCTATATATTTAGACACAACTCATTAGAAGAAATCTGTGACACAATCATTCATGAAGAGATTAAGAACATTCGCAAGCTTATACCTTCAATGAATATCACTATCGAAAAGAAATTCCCGAAAGGTGGTAAAAAGGTTAGAGAGTATAAAAAGAAGTACGAAATGATTGTCATTCATACAGCAAGACGAACTTTTGCTACGCTACTTGCAGATGAAGGTATGAAGTATCATAAGATTATGAAAATCACAGGTCACAAGAAGTTATCAACACTCCAAAAATATATTAAAAGTGACTTCGATATTGACGAGATGTTAGAAATCGGAAACAGTATATTAGGATGAGAAACCAATTTGTAGCCCCCCATTCAGCACCACCAATAAAAAAAGTCCCTGAAAATCAGAGACTTAATTTTATTTCAGCGGTCCGGACGGGACTCGAACCCGCGACCCCATGCGTGACAGGCATGTATTCTAACCAACTGAACTACCGGACCGTTTGGTATTTGGTGGCACAAAATTAGGAAAATTCTACTTGGATGCAATAGGTCTACTAAAAAAATAGTAAAAATATAGGCTTAAATTGAGCTAATTGCTTTATCCAATTGAAAATCATGGCTTTGCAAGTTTGCCAATTGAATGGTTACAGATCTAAAAAAATCTGTTACTCGATATTCTTTATCAGTTAATCAAATCAAAAATTCCCTTTTCCCCCCTACCTTTGGCAAACCTTGGAGGATTGCCAAAGGTAAGTGAATAAAATAACTCTAGAAATGCATTTTCCTGCCACCTACGAATACCCGAATGCGCCATACTTTGCAGAATACTTGAATTTTCCCACTGAGGCAAATCTCTTCGAAGTATACGAAACGCAAACGACTGAAATTCTCCATATCTACAACAAACTCAGCGAGCAAGATGGCAATTACGCCTATGCCGAAGGAAAATGGAGTCTGAAAGAACTCCTTGGGCACATGGTCGACTCGGAGCGTATTTTTGCTTACCGGGCCTTAGCTATTTCCCGTGGAGAAATGCAATCTCTACCCGGTTTTGACGAGAATGAATACATGCAACATGCCGGTTATGAAAACCAGTCCTTGGCAGAAGTTATAGCACAATACCGAGCAACGCGAGCCGCAACCGTAGCCCTAGTTCAGTCCTTTACACTTACGCAAGGAAATGCGATTGGGCTAGCCAATGGTCATAAAATCAGTGCCCGCGCATTATCCTGGATGATCGCCGGACATGAAAAACATCATTATAACATAATTCAAGCTCGATACTTGGTACATTTTTCTTAATTTTGGCCATGCATTTTTACAAATACCAAGGAACCGGAAACGATTTCATCATCATCGATGACCGAAGCCAAACGTTTCAACTCGACACCGCAGCAATTGCCCAGCTGTGCCACCGCCGTTTTGGTATTGGCGCTGACGGACTCATGTTGTTGCAGAATGAAACTGGCTACGACTTCCGCATGGTATATTTCAATGCAGATGGTACCGAAGGAACTATGTGTGGAAATGGCGGTAGATGTTTAGTTCGATTCGCAGCTGATCAAGGCATCGTGCAAGATAAAGCACATTTTATCGCAATTGACGGTCCACATGTAGCACAAATATCAACAGATAAAATTGCGCTTCAGATGCAAGATGTGGCGAATATCGCTCAACATGACGATGACTATTTTACCAATACCGGTTCGCCGCATGTGGTGCGTTATGTCCAACAAGTACAATTCACGGATGTGAAGAACATCGGTGCCGCAATTCGTTATTCGGAAGCTTATCTAGGCCAAAACGGAACGAATGTGAATTTCGTAGAGAAACTAGATCCCCAAACCCTCTTCGTTCGAACTTATGAACGTGGTGTGGAAGACGAAACTTATTCCTGCGGAACGGGCGTAACAGCAGCTGCTTTGGTTTCAAACGCCACCAAAGGCATGAGCAGCCCCATTCAAATCAAGACTTTAGGCGGCGAATTAGCCGTGCAATTCGAAGGTAATAGCACCGACGGATTTACTAAAATATTTTTAATTGGCCCAGCCAAACACGTTTTTACCGGAGAAATTTAGGATATGACATTTGACGCAACGACCCAAGCAAACATCGACCAATGGTTAAACGGCCCGTACGACGCCGAAACGAAAGCACAAATACAAGCGATGGTCACAGCAGGCGAACAGACCGCTTTGACGGATTCTTTCTACAAATCTCTGGAATTTGGGACGGGTGGGATGCGCGGCGAGATGGGTGTAGGTTGCAACCGCATGAACCAATACACCGTGGGTGCAGCGACGCAAGGTTTTGCCAATTACCTAAACAAATGCCTTCCGGGTCAAAAAATCAAAGTAGCTATCGCCCACGATTCCCGCAACAATTCCCCAGAATTTACGCGCATCGCAGCAAATATCTTCACGGCAAACGGTATTGAAGTCTACCTCTTCCCTGCTTTGCGCCCTACCCCGCAGTTATCGTTCACGGTACGCGAGTTGGGCTGCCAAGCCGGCCTGGTCATCACCGCATCCCATAACCCGAAGGAATACAATGGCTATAAAGCATATTGGGCCGATGGCTCGCAGGTCGTAGCTCCCCATGACAAGAATATCGTGGCGGAGGTAAATGCCATTTCAACGGTTGCCGATATCAAATTTGAGGGCAACGATTCCCTATTACACCTATTAGACGAGTCAATCGACACGGCCTATTTGAAAACAATTCAAGCTAATTGCAGAAAGCCGGACGTCATTCAGCGTCAAAAAGACCTCAAAATCGTCTTCTCGCCAATCCATGGAACGGGGATTACCTTAGTGCCCAAGGCATTAGAGCTTTTAGGATTTGAGGCGGTAACAGTTGTGGAAGAGCAAGCGATACCCAACGGAAATTTTCCAACCGTCGTATATCCTAATCCGGAGGAAAAAGAAGCGATGACTATGGCCTTGAATAAAGCTAAAACAATCGATGCGGATTTGGTGATTGCGACAGATCCCGATGCGGATCGCGTGGGAGCTGCAGTAAAGAACCAACACGGAGAATGGGTACTTTTGAACGGTAATCAAATGGCCAGTTTGATCCTTTATTACCTATTGAAAGTGACGGATTTGAAAGGCAATGAATTTGTTGCCAAAACGATTGTAACCACCGATTTGATTGATAAAATGTGTGCGTCCAAAGGCGTCACATGCTATAATACATTGACCGGATTTAAATACATCGCACAGGTAATACGTGAGTTGGAAGGCAAAGAAAAGTTCATCGGCGGTGGCGAGGAGTCCTATGGCTACTTAATTGGCGATGCAGTCCGCGACAAAGATGCGGTAGCCTCGTGTGCCATGATCGCTGAATTAACAGCTTATGCCAAAGATCAGGGCAAATCACTGTTCGACTTCCTAGCTGAAATGTACATAGAGAACAATTTCTATTACGAAGGCTTAATCTCATTGACCAAAAAAGGCAAAGCTGGCGCCGAGGAAATCAAGCAAATGATGATCAATTTGCGTTCGAACGTTCCTGCATCGGTAGCTGGATCTAAACCAATAACAGTTCTAGATTACGAAGGTCTTGTTTCGACAGGCCTCATCACTGGAAAGCAAACACCAATTGCTATTGGCAGAGGCATCGAAGCCTCCAACGTGATCCAACTCATTCTAGCCGATGGCTCTAAAGTGTCCGCACGCCCTTCCGGAACAGAACCGAAAATCAAGTTCTATGTGTCGGTGAATGCGCCATTAGCATCAGCGGCTGATTTCGATAAGACTTTCGCCAACTTACAAGAGAAGGTTGGGGTGATTCAGAAGGACTTAGGGTTAGTGTAAGCTCTTTGGCAAACCTTTCAGGATTGCCAAAGTTTGAGATGCGTAGCATCGATTCATTTAAGCCACATGTCCGCAAACGAAATACTCGGCGCGAAAAGCGCCTCAAACTTTGGCAAAGCACTTAGCTTTGCCAAAGGTCGCCCACACCACCATTTACAAGATTGAATAACGAAGTTCTTTGACAATCCCTTTAGGTTTGACAAAGAACAACCACGCCAACAAACACTTCAAAAGGATACAAGCTATTAAAATAATCCATAAATTCAGCCAACAAAACCTATCCCTATGTTGACTGAATCTCAATTACTTGCGTATAAGCAAGATGGATTTATCCAGGTCGCCAACTTTTTTTCACAGGAAGAAATTGATTTATTATTTCAAGTAGCCACGGATGAATCTGTTGTTAATCATGCCTTTGACCTAAATGACCAATCAGGAAAAAAGACCAAACTCACACTTTGGTTTACCGCAGGAGATGATTCTTTTGGATTGATGTCGCGCTGTAAGCGAATGGTGACCTCCGTTCAAGAAATTTTAGGTGAAGGTGACGTTTGCCATTTCCATTCCAAAGTCATGCAGAAAGAACCGCGGGTAGGTGGTGCTTGGGAATGGCATCAGGATTATGGCTATTGGTACAAAAATGGATTCCTTTATCCTGAATCCATGGTCTCCGTGATGATTGCACTAACGGATGCAACCGTCGAAAACGGATGCCTGCAAGTACTCAAAGGGACACATCACATGCAACGGATCGAACATCACTTTGCGGGGGAACAACAAGGCGCCGACCAAGCATTCGTCGATGAAGCTGCCAAAGTTTCCGAACTTGTTTATTGCGAATTAAAAGCAGGGGATGTACTCTTTTTCCATCCTAATTTACTCCATCGCTCGGAGGCCAACTTATCTGACACGGCCCGTTGGTCCGTTATTTCAGCCTATAATTTGGCATCCAACAAGCCCTTTCGAGAAAAGAATCTTTCTTGCATTACGCCCATTTCAATGGTTCCGGATGAGGCAATTTTGGCAAGTGGAAAAAAGGCTGTGCTAGGGGCTGATTTCCTTGCCAAAGAAGAAGAAATTACACTAAACATCGACAAATAATGGCCAAAATATGTATTCTAGGAGGCGGGTTTATCGGCAGATTTTATGCTGAATCTCTATGCGGTCGGCGTAGCAAAGACAGCGTTACCGTCGTTTATTCACGCAAAGAAGCTACTGCCGTTCGCTTTGCGAAGGATTATAATGTCCCGCATTATTGCACTGAAATGGAAGATGCCATCGCGCATGCTGAATCCGAATTCGTTGTCATTGCCTTACCAAATTACTTACACGAAGAGGCAGTCATGCTTTGCGTGAAGCACAAAAAGGCAGTATTGTGTACCAAACCGCTTGGGCGAACAGCGGAAGAAGCCCTTCGCATGACCTTAGCTTGTGAAGGAGCCGGCATCTTTGCTGGGTATTTAGAGGACTTATGCTACACACCTAAATTTCTAAAATCAGTGAAAAGTGTAGAGGAAGGAGCCATTGGACGGATTCTTTGGGCCAAATCCCGGGAAACACATCCTGGCCCACATGCCGAATGGTTTTGGGATATTGAAAAAGCAGGTGGTGGAGCCGTGCTCGATCTGGGGTGCCATTGCATCGAAATTGCTCGGAATTTTATTGGCAAAGATGTCCTACCTGTCGAAGTGATGTGTTGGGCAGATACCCAAGTAAAACCCATCGACGCTGAAGATCATGCCATTGGTTTAGTCAAATATGAAAATGGTGCAATAGGTCAATTTGAAGTATCCTGGACCTTCCGTGGTGGGATGGATTTACGCGACGAAGTGATGGGAACCGAAGGAACGATTTGGGTTAATTCATTTTTACGTACTGGTTTTGAGATGTTTACCAGTGGGAATTCGGCCAATTATGTGGCGGAAAAAGCTGAGACAAATGTGGGTTGGCAATTCCCCGTGGGCGATGAGGCGCATGAATTAGGCTACCCAACGATGTTCAATGATATGTTTGACGCTTATGAAAATGGCACCCAACCGCGTGAAACATTTTACGATGGCTATGTTGTGAATGCGATTATTGACGCTGCCTATAAGTCGGCGAATACAAAACTTTGGGAACCTGTCCAACTACCCGAATGGCGCGGAAAAAGAGGACTCACTAAACCATCCGTGTATCAATCATACGATGAAAAACATTGGCTCATTAAAGATGAAATTCTGCCAAATGGTGACAAAAAAATTATCTTAAAGGATAAGGTTAGCGGAGCGATTTCAGAGATAAATCAGTTGGCAGGATGATGCTTCGCATCTAATCCCTAGGCTGAAGCCTAGGGTTACTAATAACCCCAAACTTTAGTCTGGTGAATCGGCGCGAAAAGCGCCTCAAGCTTTGCCAAAGAGGCTAGGCCAACTTAAACTCACTCGTAAAGTGGAATTCAATCTCGGGATTATTCGTTTGGTTCATGCGCAAAATCCAGTCGGATTCCGCTAAGAACACGTAGTTGCCGTCTTTGTCTTGCGCGATGTTTTGACCTTTCAAACGCACGAATTCTTGTAGTTTTTTCGGGTCTTCGGACGTAATCCAGCATGCTTTGGTGACTGACATCCCATCGAAGCGACATTTCGCGCCGTACTCATGCTCCAAACGGTACTGAATTACTTCATACTGAAGGTCTCCCACCGTTCCCACAATCTTCCGATTACCTAATTGAGGTTGGGTAAACAATTGAGCTACACCCTCGTCGGTAAGCTGATCAATCCCCTTTTCCAATTGCTTGGATTTCATCGGATCCAAGTTGATGAGTTCCTTGAAAATCTCTGGCGAGAAGCTCGGGATTCCTTGGTAATTCATTACCTCCCCTTCCGTTAGCGTATCACCAATTTTAAAGGTACCCGTATCGTACAAACCGATAACATCTCCCGGAAATCCTTCCTCCACGACCTCTTTATCCTGAGCCATGAAATTATATGGATTCGCGAAGCGCACATTCTTCTTCAAACGAATATGTTGGTAAAAGGTATTGCGATGAAAAACACCCGAACAAATCCGTAAAAACGCAATCCGGTCACGGTGCTTGGGATCTAAATTGGCGTGAATCTTAAAGACAAAACCTGTAAACTTCTTCTCATTGGGTTCTACCAAACGAACATCTGTTCCACGCGCTTGCGTGGGAGGGGCGATTTTTGTGAACGTATCCAACAATTCTTGGATACCAAAATTATTGACCGCCGAGCCAAAAAACACCGGTGCCAAATCGCCTCGTAAATATTCTTCTCTATCAAAGGCTTCGTAAACCCCTTCAATCAAATCGACATCTTCGCGCAGCTGATTCGCATCACGTTCCCCCACACGCGCATCCAATTCCGGCGTTGCAATATCAACTGAAACAACATTCTTTTCAATCTTCGTTTTATTCGCTGAGAACAAGTTCAAGGAGCGATCCAACAAATGATAAACGCCTTTGAAGTTTTGACCCATGTTGATGGGCCAAGTCAATGGACGTACCGAAATTTTCAATTTTTGCTCTAATTCATCCAGTAAGTCAAAAGGGTTCTGACCCTCGCGGTCCATCTTATTGATGAATATAATCACCGGCGTCTTGCGCATGCGACATACCTCCATCAATCGTTCTGTTTGTTCCTCGACACCCTTCACACAGTCAATCACCAAAATCACGGAATCCACGGCCGTCAACGTACGATATGTATCTTCCGCAAAGTCCTTGTGACCCGGCGTATCCAGGATGTTGATTTTGACATCATTATACTCAAAAGTCATCACGGATGTCGCCACCGAGATACCTCTTTGGCGCTCAATTTCCATAAAGTCGGACGTTGCCCCCTTCTTAATCTTATTCGATTTCACCGCCCCAGCTGTCTGAATAGCTCCTCCAAAAAGTAGCAATTTTTCCGTTAGGGTTGTTTTCCCCGCATCGGGGTGAGAGATAATACCAAAGGTCCGTCGTTTGGCAATTTCCGCGTCAATCTTTTGCATAATGATAAATCAAGGTGCAAAAATACTCCAAAAATAGCTCTTTGGCAAACCTTTATCGCTTTGACAAAGATTGCATTGTCTCTTTGGCAAAGCTTCGCGCTTTGCCAAAGTTTGAGATGCGCAGCATCGATTCCCTAGGCTAAAGCCTAGGGTTATTTATAACCCCAGACTTTAGTCTGGGGAATCGGCGCGAAAAGCGCCTCAAACTTTGGCAAACCTGAAAGG
>JACCDX011310612.1_pt1 | contig 14639 bp, 18 predicted proteins | sample 7449681 | NCBI WGS metagenome assembly JACCDX01 (sample SAMN15323450, study PRJNA562643) | freshwater metagenome | isolation source: river surface water | place: USA:Blue River Watershed | collected 2017-08-18
CGTTAAACCAAACTCAAACAACCTTAAGTTTAGATACCTAGTTGATCAACAAGGTGTTAATGTTGGTAAAGTTTTTGTCGACAAAAAAATTATTGTTTTTGATGATCAAGAATTGGTTGCAGCGTTAGAATACAAAACAAATAGAAAATGGACATTACCAGCACCAAGATTTAGTACTGTACCTTTGGACTTACCAACGTTCTATGATTTAGATCCGGTAATCACAACAGGACAAACAGCTTGGGTAACATATATGTTCCAAAATACATCAACAACTGGTATTACTGGTATGCATTGTAACTACTATGGTGAAATAACTGGATCAACCAGTTCTAACATTGGTTTTAAATTTAACACAGGTGAATTTAAATTCTTAAGTACTGCATCTCAATTTACAGGTTTTACAGCAGATAAGTTTTATGCTTTGGTACAAGTAACAACAACAGGATCACAACCATCACCAAACAACTGGAAAAGAATCGATTTAACATCTCAAATATCTGGTCATACTGTTGGTAATCTTATTTCTAAAACAAACATGACTGGTTATCAATTTGTAGTTACTGGTGATATGGTAAACGGTGCTTCGACATATAATCTAGAAACATACCTAGGTTCATTACCGGATAAAACACAGACAACTTTACCTCAATTCGGTGATTCACAACCGTTCCCAGGAAGTGTTAAATTAACAAGAGCTACGGATATTCAAGTATTAAATTTTATGGTAAACCTACCATCGTCACAATTTATTACAACACAGAATCCTACTTATGTTACCGGACAACAAAAAAGAATTACCGAAGTAGCTTTATTAAATGATAATAAAGAACCATTGGTAATGGCTAAATGTCCTAAACCTATTCAAAGAATCGGAAACCAGGTATTTTCTGTTAGATTAGACTTCTAAAGACTTTACAATAATTTTATTTTTCCATATAATTGATTTATGGATGTAAAATTTAAAAACAAATCCAAGATATTAGGCTTGGATATTTCAACCAAAACTATTGGGTGGGCACTATTTGATTTAACTGGTAAGAAATTGTTAGAATTAACACATTTTTCACCAAAGATAAAACCACAACCAGAAGACAAACTAGAAGAGTTAATTAAAAAAGCAATTGCTTTCCAGAAACAATTAGAAGGATACAAGGATATGGGGATCGTTAAGGTCATCATTGAAGAACCATTGTTAAACTCTAATAACGTTTACACTGTTGGTACATTATTGCGTTACAACACAATGATCTGTAAAGCTGTGTATGATATTCTTGGTATAGTTCCTACATTCATTTCAACATACAATTCAAGAAAGTATGCGTTCCCCGATTTAGTTGGTGCTAATGATAAAGGACGCAATGTGTTATTTGGAGGTTATCCAAAAGATATCGATAAAAAACATGTTATTTGGGAACATGTAAATGCTGTGTGCCCAGATGTGAATTGGTTATATGGTAAAACAGGGGCACTTAAAAAAGAAAATTATGACATGGCAGATGCTGCATGTTGTGTGATTGGTTATATTAATATGTTAAAAGAAACAGAATAAATTATTTAAAAAAACAAAAAATGACAGAGCAAAAAACGTTTAAAAGAATGACTGACGGTAAAATCGTCCTAGAAGATGTGATCTATGATACAAGTGTAAATAAGAAAGCAATTATATTAAATCCACAAACAAACAACAGAATTGATTCAATTAGAATAGGTGAAACAACATATTATCCAGTTGGCCAGGTAAAGAAAAAAAATATGGCAACTAATGTTTCGTAACCAAAAATAATTTACTTATATTTAAGTAAGTAGGCGGGAATGTAGCGAAAAACTGCATTTTGGTTGGTTCCCCAGAGGGTGGTGTCTCTGGGGATTTTTTTTTCTCAAATATTTTATCTATATTTAAACCATGGCTACAATTGACACCGAATTCGAACCTATTATTGAAATCCTTGAAGATATTCTAGGAGACTACAAAATGCACAATGATAGCAAGGGACAAATATCCTTTGATTGTCCTGTATGTTCCCATGAAATCAAGGGTTTAGATGAAGGTGATGGTAAAGGTAACCTAGAAATTAATTACAAATTAGGTGTATATAAATGCTGGTCATGTAGTGAGACACATAACACGAGAGGTCAATTATATAGACTTATTAAAAAATATGGTAATAAGAAACAAATTCATTTTTATGAATTAATGAGACCTGAAGAGGTTGATACAACATTACCTAAACCAAAGATTCTCAAGGGGTTACCTAAAGAATTCATATCGTTCACAACAGCATCATTAGGATTAAAACTAACACATTACTATAAACAAGCATATAACTACATCAGAAGTAGAAACATAACTGATGAAATGCTTACTAGATATAATATTGGTTTTGCATATGAAGGTGAATATGCTAACAGAATTATTATTCCATCATATGATGCTGAAAACAAATTAAATTACTTTATTGCTAGATCATATCTTGCTAGAACAAAAATGAAGTATAAGAACCCAGATGTTCAAAAAGAAATAATAATCTTCAATGAGCATTTAATTAACTGGGATGAACCAATTTATTTGGTAGAAGGGGCATTTGATAGTATATTCGTTCCAAACTCAATACCACTGTTAGGTAAAGTAATGAGCGAATTTTTATACTCTAAATTATATGAGAATGCAAAAGAGTTGATTATAGTATTGGATGGTGATGCATGGAATGATGCTGAAAAACTATTTCATAAATTAAACAATGGGAAACTGTTTTTAAAAGTATGGGTTGTTAAAATGCCAGAAGATAAAGATATTGCAGACTTACAAGGAAATTTTGAAAACTTAAATAAAATACAATTAGATTAACATGGATTTACTTTTAGAATTAAACAAATTTGATCACATTAAGTATCATGATGAACCACATCATTATTATATCGGTGATCGATTGTTAACATCAGCAACAACATTCATTGGTCAGTTTAAAAATAAATTTGACAGTGATGGGCAAGCTGAAAAATATGCAAACAAACACGGTCTTATCAAAGAAGAAGTGTTAGCGGAGTGGGATCACAAGAGAGATTATAGTACTATCAAAGGTAGTGCAGTGCATGACTATGCTGAGAATCACTGGAATAATAAAATATTCCCTTATGATTCAGCACCAGCTATTAATAGATTTGGTGAAGACATTGTTAAGCCTGCTTATGATAAGTGTGTCAAATTATTTGATCAGTTCTATAATGATAGTAAAGCTAACTTAATACCAATCAAAAATGAGTTTGTTATTGGTGATGCTGAATTAGGTATCTGCGGAATGATTGACCAAATATTCTGGAATAAGAAAACAAACCAATTACAGATATGGGATTGGAAAACAAATAAAGCGATTAACACTAAAAGTGCTTTTGGTAATAGATTTAAAAGACCAATATCACATTTAGAAGAGTGTGAATTTAACACATATAGCTTACAGACAAGTCTTTACAAATACATCATTGAAAAAAATACTAACCTTAAAGTTGGTGATTTATATTTCGTTTGGTTCTTTGAAGGAAACGATACATACAAGGTATTCAAATGCCAAGATATGCGTAAAGAAATTGAGGACATGTTTAAATATGCTGCATAATGATTAAAAAAATAATACACATAGCTGATCTCCACATTCGTACAATTCAGTTACATGATTTGTATAAAGAACAGTTTGAAAAATTGTTGAAAGAAATTGGAGCTAAATTTTTAGAATGGACAGATGAGGGTATATCGCACAACGAAATTAGAATTGTTATTGCGGGTGACATCGCACATCAAAAGATTAATATCTCGAATGAGCAACTTCTTTTAACTAGTTGGTTCTTAAGAGAATTAACTGCATATGGTAAGGTTGTTATCATTCCTGGTAACCATGACTTCTTAGAGAATAACACACAAAGATTAGATAGCATCACACCCGTTGTTGAGTTATTAGACAATCATAATATTGTTTACTATAAAGACATGGGTGTATATCCTGATGAAAACGTTAACTGGGTTGTATATTCATTGTATCAACATAACCAGAGGCCAGAGTTTAAGAACACAGAAGATAAATTAAATGTTGGTTTATTCCACGGAGCAATTCAAGGAATGTCAACTGATCTTGGGTTTAAATTTGAGGATGGTTATGATCGTTTAAACTTTGTTGGGTTAGATTTATTGTTATGTGGTGATATTCACAAGAGACAAACATTTAAATTACCTGGTGGCGGTTTAGCAATTATGATAGGCTCGCTTATTCAGCAGAACTTTGGCGAAACAATAAAACATCATGGATATGGTATATATGACGTTGATAACAACGACTACCAATTTTTTGATTTGCAAAATGAAAAACCTTTTATGCATTTTAGCATATCAGATATAAAAGACATAGAAGATGAAAAAGAAACAATTGTTAACGCTGGATGATGAATTCATTAGGTATTGTGAATTAAATCAAATTACTGATATTGAGGGCTTAGCTAAAAAAACATTTCAGCGAGGGTTCACAATTCTTAAGTATGGTGAAACACCAATTGCATCAAAAGGAAAAGAAACTATTATCGAGAAAGAAGTGATCAAGGAGGTTGAGAAGATTGTTGAGGTGGAAAAGATTATTGAAGTGATAAAAGAAGTTCCGGTTGAAAAAATAGTTGAGGTAATAAAAGAAGTACCAGTAAAAGTCAAAGGTGATACTCAGGTGATAACTAAAGAAATCATTAAAGAGGTTGCTGTTGAGAAAATTGTTACCGATGACAAAGAAAACAAAGCGTTAAAAGAAGAAAATAAAAAACTAAAAGATGAATTAGATAAGATTACAGAATCGCTTGAAAAAATGAACAAAGCGAGATATCTTAAATCAAGTGATCTTAATAATTTATACGAGGAATAAAAATTAAATATATGATTAGTATTGTAGTATTATGGGCGTTTATTGGATACGGTATGACCACTATTTTGGTTTACGGTTCAATTTTTGACAAGCAAAGAGCTTGGATAAAGAAAAACTCAAAGTTTTTTGGTGATCTGATTGGCTGTATGATGTGTACATCCACTTGGGTTGGTTTTTTTATGTCTATCGTTTTGGGTGGACTTGCTAGTAGAATACTAGATACCAACTGGTTCTTCTCGATATTTTTCGATGGTATGGCAACTTGTGGTATGGTATGGGCTATTAACGGTATTGTGGAATTCTTTGAAGAATCCAGAATCAAGTAATTTTTGTTTTTTAATTTTAATAATGTAATTTTAATACATGAGCAATCCTTTTATAAAAGTCGAGTGGGAAGATGTTGCAGAAAACTTCACCCCGGAACGTATCAAACGTGTTAAAACATACTTTCAAACAAAGTATAACACAACGCACGTTCAAGTAATCACCAAGACGTTAAGCCAAAAGCAAGATACTAGACTTAAAACCCTAGAGGTTAGTGATAACATATTGGACAATCAATTCCAAAAGAAATTAATGAAAGATTTCTTAACTGAGAATGATGTTCAAATTAAGTGGGAACTAGTTGATAGATTAGACAATCGTGTTAACACAGAAATCAGTAAAGAAAATGAAAATAAAGTTAGGTACAATAAGTGGTTTATTAAGAAGGTTGAATTCTCCAACTTTCTTTCATTTGGTGATAACAATACTATTGATTTTACAAGTCTGGGTGGCATTACTGTAATTGAATCTAATCCTAGAAACTTTGGCGGTAAGTCAACATCTAGTGTTGATCTATTAATGTTTTTGTTTTTTAATTCAACAACAAAGACAAAGACAAATGCTGAGATTTTTAACAAGTTCACTGACGTTGATACTGTATCTGTTAAGGGATATATTACAATTGATGGTGAAGAGTATGTTATTGTTAGAACATTAACTAGAAAGAAAGGAAGAACCGGTGACTATACTGTTAAAAGTGAATTAGAGTTCTTTAAAGAGAAAGCCGACGGTGAGTTGGAGAACTTAACTGGTGAACAAAGAAGAGAAACAGAAACCTTTATTGCATCTGCTATTGGTAGCGAAGAGGATTTCTTATCAACCATATTAACAACCGGTTACAACCTTGAAGAATTAATCGAATCTAAACCAACAGCTAGGGGTCAAATATTAACTAAGTTCTTAGGATTAGAATCATTAAAGCAAAAGGAAGAAGTTTGTAGAAACATTTACAATGATTGGTCTAAAAAATTAATTAGTAACAGCCATAACATTGCTCAGTTACAGATTGATATTGAATCTTATAATAATTCTATTACTAACTCTAAGAGTGAAATCACCAATCATACTAGGTTATTAGGTGAATATAAAATTTCACTTAAGGAACTAGAGGATAGAAAAGAGTTGATACTAGGTTTAAGGTCTAACGACATTGATCAAGAATTAATAAGAACAAATCCAGCAGCGTTAGAAAAAGATATCGCTAACCTAAACTCACAAAAACAAGCTAGCCAACAAAATGTTGATAGTATTTTGGTGGTAGAACCTTCACGTTATTATCTTGAAGAAGAACACAATCAATTGAAAGAGAAGATCAATCAATTGGTTATGGAAAACAGAATTGGTGAAAGAGAAAAAACAGAAAAGGAAAAACACATTAAATTATTAGAGGAAGGTAAGATCTGCCCTAAGTGTAACAGACCTTTAGATGAAGTTGATCACACGGATGAGATCGAAGAAACTAAAAAAGAGATTGCTCAGATTGAAAAAGACAGAGAGAATAACGAGAAAGAATTAGAAACGTTAAGAAAAGAGTCTGAATCGTTTGATACACTTAAAGGTGAGTTTGATACTTACGAGAGAAATAAACTTCGTAAGGAAAGATACGAATTGGAAGTTGAACAAAAACAGCTTGAAATTGACGGTAAACAACTTAAGCTAGATAACTACGAAGCTAATAGAAAGAAACTTGAGGATAATCAAAGAATTGACACTGAATTGATTAGCTTAAGAACAAAAATAGAAACAGCAAACGCTGACATCAGAATATCTGATACAACCATTGAAAGAAATAAAAACAACATTACCTCAATGGAGGAAAAGATTGGTGTTGCTAATGATTTGATCGCTAAGATTAAAGCGGAAGAAGAATTACAGGCTGTATTTAAAACATACCTATTGGTATATGGTAAGAATGGTATATCTAAAACGATATTAAAGAACATGATACCACTTATCAATCAGGAGTTAAGTAGATTGTTATCTGAAAGCTGTTATTTCATTTTAGAATTAAACATTAATGATAAAAACGAATTAGAGTTTATCATGATTGATTCTGAAACTAGAATTGTTAAACCATTAAATGCTGGATCCGGATATGAAAGAACAATTTCATCGTTGGCATTAAGAAGTGTGTTAACAAAAGTATCTTCATTACCTAAACCAAACATTGTTGTTATGGATGAGGTATTCGGTAAAGTTGCGGATGAGAATCTAGAAATGGTTGGAGAATTTTTCAAGAAAATCAAGAATTATTTTGAACATATTTTCGTAATTTCACATAACCCATTGATTAGGAACTGGTCAGATAACCTCATCATGGTTAAAAAAGAAGAGAATGTATCATCAATTGATTACATTTCTACAAAAATTTCTTAATTTAAAAAACATTAAGTATATTTGCTTAAACAATTAATAGATATGACACCTAAAGATTACAAAGACTTTGGTCTTTACGCAAAAGACTTTGGAGTAAGCTCCTTAAACATTCACAATTTCAATAAAAGTATTGAAAGTAGTTTAACGCCATACATTCTTGAAGAAAGGAGTTTGAATGTAACAGTGATGGATGTATTCAGTAGATTAATGATGGAAAGAATCATTTGGGTTGCTGGAGAAGTTAATGACCATATGTCAACAGTTGTTCAAGCACAGTTAATGTTCTTGGATAGTTTAGATAATAATGATATCACTATGCACATTGATAGCCCTGGCGGATCAGTTAAGTCTGGTTTGTCTATGGTTGATGTTATGGCATATATTAAATCTGATATTAGAACTATTAATACAGGTATGGCAGCATCAATGGGATCAATCTTATTAGGTGCAGGTACAAAAGGTAAACGTGGTTCATTGAGATTCTCAAGAACAATGTTACATCAATCTTCTGGTGGATTCAGAGGTAACATTCAGGACGCTAAAATTGATATGATTGAGTGGGAAAAATTAAATAACATTTTATTTGACTTGTTGGGTGAATATTGTGGTAAGTCTGGTGAACAAGTAAAACAAGATGCTTCTAGAGATTTATGGTTATCTGCTGACGATGCTTTATCTTATGGTATTATTGATGAGATAGTTAAAAAGAAATAGTGTTGTGTGTTCATTTTTGTGTTAAGGGAAGTCTTTTTTAGGCTTCCCTTTTTTTATGATTTTACATATACTTATAATAGACCTTGTGGTTGAAGTCGAAGTGTCCTTGAGACATTTGAGTTGGAATTGATACCAGCGAATTCGGGTTCAAATACAAAAAAATATAAGGAAAATGAAACAATCAAATTGGACAACATCGTTGTCACAACCACAGTCTTTTATTACTAAGAGTAAACAAAGACTTAAACAACACGTAGATACCGTTTATCTTAAAAACGGAGATGAGTTCGAAATTGAACTCTACAACCCAACAAGCAATAAAGTTTTAGCAAAAATCGAGATGAATGGTAATCCCATTGGTAATGGTATTATACTTCGTCCTGGTGAACGTGTTTTCCTCGAAAGGTATCTTGATGAGGCAAAGAAGTTTTTGTTTGAAACATACTCTGTAGATGGGAATAACGAGGAAGTAAAAGCGGCGATTGCTAACAATGGTGATGTAACCGTTAAGTTTTACAACGAAGATGTTTTACCAACTAGAACTTTTTATGGTAGCGGTACCACATTAACAATTAATAATCCGTCTTGGAATGTTAATCACACAACACCATACACCTATACAACTCATAACACTTTAGGTGGCAACTCAATTCCAACTCATGGTACTTTCACCACAACGGGGGTTAATACGTTTTATAATTCATCTTTAACAAGTGGCACAAGCGCATTTACTACTAGTGGAACGGTATTAAGAAGTACACCAAAAACCAAGAAATCAATGGAAACAGGTAGAGTGGAAAAAGGAACAAACTCTAGTCAATCGTTCACATATGACAATTCGTCATTTTATCCCTTTCCGTTCGCCACCAATTGGTGGAAAATCAAACCAGAGTCAACTAAATTAATGACTAGAGACGATTTGGCTGTTTATTGTACAGAATGTGGGTCAAAACGTAAAAAGGATAACCATAAGTTCTGTCCACATTGCGGAACTAAATTTTAATAATAAACTAATCACAAGGTCAGGCATGCGGGGTACTTTTTGTACCCCGTTTGTATTTATATTAAAAACATAAACATGAAAATTAATAAAACCAACATTTTACTAGTTTTAATAGCTTGTTTAGCCGCGTATAGTATTTTCCAAGGAAGTAAGATCAGAACCGACGTAGCTGGCTATAATGCTAAGATTGATTCAATTCAGAACGAAATTGACTCAGTTCAGCTGGTTAATGAAAAATTAACTGAACAAATTGTTACTATCGATAAAGAAATTGATAAAGTTGATGGTAATATCAATAACGTAACTAAAAACATAACAATCATTAAAAACCAAACACATGAAAAAATTGATTCTGTTAACAATTATAACTTTAGCGACCTCGAAAAGTTTTTCACAGAGCGTTACAAAGACAAATATTGATACTTTAGTACCATTAAAGGTGCCGGTAGCTAAGTTAGTAATAAAAGACCTAATTAAAGGTGATGGTGCGGTTGCTGAGATACATGAATTAAACAAAGTTATATCATTGAAAGATGAACAAATTGGTTTATACAAGCAAAAAGACACTTTAAAAGACCAAAAAATAGGTAACCTAGAATTGATCATTACAAAAAAAGATGAACAATTTTCTTTAGAAAGAGCTAAATCTGAGAGCCTATTAAAAGAACTAAAGAGTCAAAGAAGAAAAACTTTTTTATATAAGATTGGATCATTTGTTGGTGTTATAGCAACATCAATGTTATTACTTAAGTAAAATGAAGAAATACCTAACCATTCAAAACATTATCATCTTGGTGTTAACAGCATCTACAGCAATAGTTGCTATTAACCCCAAGGGAATTATGCCAAATAGAGTCCAATATCTTCATAGAATTGATTCTATCCCATATCCTATACATGACACTGTGGAAATGGAGGTTGAGGTGGAGGTTGAAGTTCCTGTTGAAGTGGAGGTTCAGGTTGAAAAATTGGTAGAAGTCCCGGTGATCCAAAAGGTAGATACCAATGAGATCCTAAAGATATATACAGCTAAAACAGAACACAAAGATTTGTTAGTTTTACCTAATAATCAAGGTACGGTTGCGGTTACTGATGAAATATCACAGAATAAAATTGTGTCTAGGAAAATAGATGCAAAAGTTAAACAAACTACAGTTAGAGACACGGTGTACACACCGGAACCGCGTAGAACAACCTACTATTTTGGTTTTGATTCTAAGTTTGACGATCCTAATTATGTAAGACTTCTTGGCCTTGGTTTCATAATTAAAGACAAACGAGATAGAATATACAGATTAAGCGGTGGCGTTGAAAACACGGTTGGATCTGATAGAATAAGTGGTACATTTACACCATATCTTGGTGGTGGTATCTATTGGAAAATAGGTAGTAAAAAATAATATAACTTCCCTGTATTAAAATGAATTTTATACTTATATTTGAGTATGGGTTCATACATTCTTTTTATTTTTGGTGCGTTCGAAGATCATGATGACTTAGAGTTCTTCTGTCTAGAGCATTTTACTAAGGTATCAGAATCTGGTATTAAATTTGTCATTGAAAGTGGCGGTAATTGTGTTATCATTTTCGATTCAGAAAAGGATAGAAAAGAACTAATAAAGGATGTTAAAGAAACTTTAGCCATTGAACACATTAAATTTTATTTAATGTTTGAAAAAGACAAAGTATTTTTTGCTGAATTACCAGAAAGTTTAAGTAACTTCATTTTCAAACCAGCAGAAGTAAGCGAAGACGATGACACACCCATTAAAATCAAGATAACTTACCTTGACACAAACTATGACCTTGATGAGATTTTAGATAAAATTCAGGTTAGTGGTATTGAAAGTTTAACGGAAGGTGAAAAGAAATTTTTGGATGAATTTGGAAAATAGATTTTTTTTGTTTATTTTAGCATAATAATAACCTTTACATGAAAAAGACAGCACCTATCGTTAAAACTGAAGAAATTCAGTACTACTTAAAGGATTTAAAGAAAATCCCTGTTATTACTCACGAAAGAGAGTATGAAATTTTCAAAAGTTTAAAAGAAGACAAGAGTCTTACCAAAGCTGATCGACAGAAATTAACTGATGAGGTTGTAAAGGGTAACTTACGTTTCGTTATTTCCGTTGCTAAGACTTATCAAAATCAAGGATTAGATATTAGTGACTTAATATCAGAGGGAAATATTGGTTTAATGAAAGCAATTGAAAGATTTGATCTAACATCTGGATTTAAATTCATCTCATATGCTGTTTGGTGGATCAAACAACAAATACTTTATTCATTAAATGAGTATTCAAGAACAATTAGAGTTCCATCTAACATTATACAAGATGCACAAAAGGCCAAGAAGGAAATTGCTAAAGATGAGGACAAATATTTTATTGAATATTCTGAGGTTCCATTATCAGGTATACCATCAACAATAGACTTGTTTAGAGAGATCAATGAAGATGGTGATACCTTGCTTGAAATCATTGCAAATCCTAATGCTGAATTACCAGATACAATAGCAAACAGTGCTGAAGATCTTAAGCATAGAATTAACTATATGATGTCTTTCTTGGATGAAAGAGAAAGAGCAATCATTGATGGTTATTTTGGTTTAATGGGTACAGAAAAAAACCTAGAAGATCTTGGTGAAGAGTTTGGTTGTACCAAAGAAAGAATTCGTCAATTAAAAGACAAAGCAATTAAAAAATTAAGAAATGAGAGCTTTTCTCTCCTAAAATATTTATAAATTAAAAGATTATGAAAAAATTAACAGAATTGATTAAATTATATAAACTACAGATACTGATAGTTTTAACAGTCTTTTTCTTTTTTCGCTCTTGTAGCAGTTCAAGTAAAGTAGCTAAGTTAGAGAAAATAGAAAAACATAATATCACAACAATAGATAGTATTATGATTGCACATAAAAAAGAAAAAATTGCAATTCATAGCTTTTATGATAATTGGATTACACAAAAAGATAGAGGGCCACAGTTAATGGAACTACATTTTATTGTTAAAGAGAATCTAAAAAAAGAACAAGAATCTAAATGAAAAATTGGTTAGAAAAAAATTATAAAACATTAATAATTGCTGCGTTTTTGGTTCCGATCATTACCGTAGCAATTGTTTCTATTTCACACGTTACCAAATGGTATGGTATATCTAATCCAGTTAGCTGGTCGATATATTTGTCTATTGGTATTGAAATAGCAGCATTATCAGCTTTAGCTGCAATCTCAGCAAACATGGGTAAAAAGGTTTATTTCCCATTTGCTATTGTAACACTAGTTCAATTCATTGGTAATATCTATTTTGCATATTCTTATATTGATATTAATGCACAATCATTTAAAGACTGGGTTGGTTTAGTTTCACCATTTGTGGAATTCATGGGTGTAGATCCAAATGATTTTGTTGGCCACAAAAGATTTTTAGCATTTTTTGCTGGCGGTATGTTACCAATTATTTCTCTTTCGTTTCTTCATATGTTAGTTCAGTTTACAGAAGAGGATAGACTCAAAGGAAATGATACAGATAAAAAGATTCAAGACAATGTTGCTTCTGCAGATATTGCTGACGAAAATGATAGATTAAAATTAACACAAACTGATTTAGAAATTTTAGAGAAACACTTGTTAAACCCTAATCCACCAAACGAAGCTTTAAAACAGGCAGCACAAAGGTATAGTGATGAAGTAAGGGAAAAACATACACACATCAATGATTTTGATATTGAACGCGAAAAACGTGGAGAAATATTAGCAGAGATGATGAAGAATGATCAGGAGCTAGGGTTATATGACGAGCCATTTGATAACCCAATGGTTAAAGAAGAGAAAGAAGACATTTCTGATTGGGATTCTACATTAATGGATGGGTTAGAAGATGAGCCACCATTTTTTACTGACGAAGAACTAGAAAATATTTTACAACAAGAACCAACAGAGGAAGAAATACAACAAAATTTTTCCACTATAACACCTGAATCAACAAATATTTTCCAGGAAGAGTATGTTCCATCATTATCTGATGAAGAAATTATGGAAATGAATCAACAGGAATATGAAAGAAATTTAGATACTGAAGAAGAGTTCGATGATGTGGTGCCAGAACCTTTTGTAACACCAGAAGAGGTACAAAAATATAACATTGACGAAGCTGTTAAAGAATATTTTGAGGAAAAGTTTAATGAGGCGGTGGTTGAAAATGTAGATGATGGTGATTTTAATGACCACCTTTATGAAGAAGTTGAGCAGGATCATGATGAAGATGATTTAAAAAAAAAATCATAACGAATCCTACACCTACAGAAACTCTTTTACCCACGGAAACACCACTTCCTACTAGTACACCAACACCAACTAGTACCCCAGAGCCAACTAGTACACCAGAGCCGACGCCTACACTAACGGAAACTCCTGAGCCAACACCATTTGTTGGTGATACCCCAAGAATTGTTATTGGTGGTTACAAAACAATACAAAGAAATGTTAGAAATTCTAGACGCAGAAGCTTTTAAACCCAATTTAAAAAGAAAAAAATATAAGAAATCACAGATCCTTCTATATGATACAAAAAGAAGGTATGATGATTTCATTAAAATGTTAAAATATAGAAGAAATGGGAACTATGACGATATCCCTCATTTTTGCATTACAAAGGCTGGTAAGATCTATAAAATACTGGAGCCCGAATATAACTCAACTACTTTTGACAACCCTAGTATAGACCGAAAGCAAATAAAAATTGCTGTAGAAAACCTTGGGTGGCTCAACAGAAACACAATCACTGGAATATATAACAATTGGATTAACGACCCATTTAGAGGTACCCCACACATTAGAGGATGGAGAGGTTACTTTTATTGGGATGTGTACACAGAGGCTCAATTAAACGCGCTAGCGGAGCTTTGTTTCGTATTATGTGTTAAATATGATATAACATATCGATGCGTACCATCGTCTGGTTATATTGAAAACGCAAAAAACATTGATGGAATAGTCAGTAAATCGAATTTCTTTGATATTTATACAGATATAAACCCTTCGTTTAATTTTAATATATTTGAAGAAAATGTCAAACAAGCAGAATCTAGGATATGATAGTATAAAAAAGATGCTCAATACAATGAGAAGTCTTAATGAAAATACCTTATCAAAAGCCACCCTCAAAGAAGAAGATGAGAAAGTAAACAACTTAGTCCTAAACGATAACGTTGAAATCAAAGTCCATAGTAACGATCAAGAAGACCTTAACATCAGTGATGAGGAAAAGAATTCGTTAAACCAATTAATACAAAACTTTAAAACACAAGTTAGTGAACTTGC
>JACCDX010694128.1_pt1 | contig 14638 bp, 5 predicted proteins | sample 7449681 | NCBI WGS metagenome assembly JACCDX01 (sample SAMN15323450, study PRJNA562643) | freshwater metagenome | isolation source: river surface water | place: USA:Blue River Watershed | collected 2017-08-18
CCCAGCGCCCCGTGCCCGCCGGCCAGCGCCCGACGCCCTCGGCCTGCAGCCGGCCCGCGCCAGAGGCGCCCGAGAAGCGGAGGGACTCGATGCGCAGCTCGCGGTCCTCGAGGCGCGCGCGCAGCTGCCCGTCCTGCAGCGCGATGCCGTCGACCACCGAGCGCAGGCCCAGGCCGTCGGCGCGCAGCGCGCCCGACCACCGCGGCTGCGCCCGGGTCCCGGCGACCTCGAGGTCCGCCTCCAGAGTGCCGCGCAGCCGCCAGCCCGCAGGCGCCAGCAGGGACCAGACCGCCAGGCGCGGCAGGCGTGCCTCCAGCTGCCCCGCCAGCGGCGCCTCGCGAGGCCACTGCCAGCCGGCCGCACCCCCCGGCCGCAACCGGGTGGCCAGCTCGCCGGCCACCGTGCCCGCGCGCTGGCTGTCCCAGCGCAGGGCCAGCGACAGCTCGCCGTCCCGTCCCTCGAGCGTGAGCGAGGCCTGGCGCACGCCGGCGGCCACCCGCGCCGGCAGTCCGTCCGCGGTCTCGGCCAGCACGCTGAGGTCCCCCGAGGCGCGGGCCAGCGTCGCCCGCAGGCGCAGCTCGCGCGCGAGCTGTACGTCCCAGCTGCCGTCGAAGACCAGGTCGCCCCGCAGCGGCGTGCGCGACGCCATCCCCAGCCAGGCCATGGGCAGGCCGGTCAGCCTGCCCCTTGTCTCCAATGCGCCAGGGGCCCAGCGCAAGCCGTCCCATCGCAGCATCGCCTGGGACGATCCGATCCGCTCCGGCGGCTCCAGCACGGCGGCTCCGGCTGCGAGCACCAGCGGCCCGCCCGAGGTCCATTGCCAGGCTTGAGGCGCCGCCAGGCGCAGGCGCCATGCCTGGTGCGCCTCGGCTGCCAGCACGCGCCCCTGGACCGGCCCGCGCCAGCCGCCGCTCCATGCCAGGGTGGCGCGGGCCGCTGCGCCTGCCACGGCGGATGGCAGCCGCGGGCTGGGTGCCTGCGTGCCTTTATTGGCCGGCGCTGGTGATGCATCCCAGGCGGCGGCGACCTGCCGCCATGTCTCCAGCGCCCGGCCTAGCGCATCGACATGCAGCTGCGCCTTGCCGCTGCCGGCGTCTGGCGCCATCGCGCCCTCCGCCTGCAGCCTCACCCCGGGCGCCAGCAAGCGAAGCCGGCCGCTGCCGGCGCGCTGTGCGGGGCGCAGCACCAGGTCGCCCTCGAGCACGGCGGGAGCGAGGTCGAGGCGGAGTTCGGGAAGCCGGACCTCGTCGCCAGTCCACACGCCGCGCGTCCGTACCGCGCGCAGGGCCGCACTGGCACCCGCAAGCGTCGCTGTGCGCGCGCCGGCCTGCGCCACGGCACTCGCGGCCCGCAGGTCCAGCATGAAGTCGACGCTGGCCCCCTGCGCCTTCATCTGCAACTCGCCCGCCAGCGGCAGGTCGGCCAGGCGCCCGTGCAGCTGCGCCCCGGAGAGGCCCTGGACCGAGGCGTGCCATTCCCAGCGCCGGGCGTCACGCCACAGCCCACTGCCCTCGATCCGGCCCTCACCGGCCTGCGCGAGCACGCGGGGCACCCGCCAGCGGTCGCCCACGCGCTCGACCTCTGCCTCCAGCCGGGACAGCGGCAGCCGGCCGGCGTCCCAGGGGCCGGCGATGCGATTGCGCAGGTGCACTGCGATGGGCAGCGGCGCGCCCGGGGTCCGGGGCGCGGAGAGGCGGGCCCGGCCGTCGAGGGCGGTGCGAGGCGCGCCCGGCCAGAGCGTGGCCAGGTCCACCGCATCGAGCTGCGCGTCGACCGCATCCCACGGCCGCGGCTCCCAGGGCCGCAGGCGCAGCGCCAGGGCGACCGATCCACCGGGGCCTGGCGCGTTGGCGGCAGGCATCGGCCGCAGCGTCGCGCGCAGCGGCAGGTCGGCCAGTAGGCCTGCGGCGCTGGCATCGAACCGCAGACCGGGCCACGCCGTCCGGGCTGGCAGGTAGTCCCCCGAGACCTTCGCCTGGAGCACGGCCGGTTCCTGGTCGCCCAGCGTGGCCTGGCCTCGCAGCAGCACCTGGCCCAGCCGGGGATGCGTCCAGCGCGCGCTGCGCAACTCCAGCCGGTGGCCGACGCCGCGGGGGGTGTAGTCGTAGCGGGCCTCGACCGCTTCCAGCACGCCAGTGCTGTCGGCCACGCTGTCGGCGGCGCCAGCCTTCGCCCGGCGGTTCGCATCGGCCCCCGCGCGTCGATCGTCCACCGGCCAGTCCAGGCGGCCGACGGCCAGCCGTTCGATGTGCACGGCCAGCGGCAGCGCCAGTGCCGGCGGGGCCCGGGGTACTTCACCCGGGCGTGGCGCCCGCGTCACCCGCACGGCCTCCGCCTGCACCAGCGGCAGCTGCACCTGCCGCGCCGCCAGGGCGGCGAGGGACCAGCGGACCTCCACCCCGTCGGCCTCGACGGTGGCGCCGGTGCCTTCCCAGCGCAGCGTGCGCGCGCGCAGGCCGTCGCGCAGCGAGCCGTCCAGGCCCTCTGCCTGCAGCGGCTGGCCCTGCGTCAGCCGGCCCCAGGCCCATTGCAGCGAGTGCGGGGTGCCGGCCCAGGCCCACAGCGCAGCGGCCGTGACCGCGAGCACGGCGGCCAGCACCGCCGCCACCATGGCCGCCATCCGCCCGGGCTGCGCAGGCATCAGAAGACCACGCCCACCGTCAGGTGCAGCCGCAGGCGCCGCGGCTGCAGGGCCCAGGCCAGGTCGGCGCGCAGCGGCCCCACCGGGCTGGCGTAGCGCACGCCGAGGCCCACGCTGCTCACCAGGCGCAGCCGGGCGGGCCGCTCCGCCACCGCGCCGGTATCGAGGAACAGCGCCTGCTCCCACGCCCCCGGCCGGTCGCCGAAGCGCAGAGGCCGCAGCCATTCGACGCTGCCGACGGCGAGGTAGCGGCCCGGCACCGTGCCGCCTCCGGGCTGGGGCACGCCGATCTCGCGCAGCCGGTAGCCGCGCACCGTGGTGTCGCCACCCGTGCGAAACAGCTCGCCCGACGGCACGCGCGCCTGCGCCGGCGCCAGGACCGCCCCGGCCTCTGCCCGCCACTGCAGGCGCGATCCTTCCAGCCGCTGCAGCCACAGGCCGCGCAGGTAGCTGCGCTGGAAAGGCGCGGCGGCGCCGGCGAGCGTGGTCCCCAGGCCCAGCTCCAGGCCAAGGGCGCGGCCCTCGCGCGCGTCGGGCAGCCGGTCCAGGCGCCGGCCGGTCCAGGCGTAGTGGACGGCGATGGCGGCGCCGTCGCCCAGGTCGCGTGCCGAGGGGATGCCCGGGTCGCGCACCGAGGCGTCGTCCCACTGCAGGTAGACATGGCGGTCGATCCGGTCCTCGCTGCGCAGCCGGCCCAGGCGCAGGCGCCGCGTATGGGTGACCTGCTCGCCGTCGGTCAGGCGCTCAGCCCGCGCCAGGAAGCCCTTGCGCCAGCCGCGCGCGTCGGGGATGGCGGTCCACTCGGTCTGCGCCGTCGAGGTGCGGGTCTGCCACTCCAGGCGCGAGTCGGCGCGCCAGCCCAGGCCCGGCATCTGCAGGTGGCGGTGCTCCAGGCTCGCGCGCGGGCCCTGGTCGGTGCTGAGGCCCAGGCCGGTGACCACCCGCTGGATCGGGGCCTCGCGCACGAGGATGTCGACTGGCGCCGCCGCCGGGTCGCCCTCCGGATCCACCTGGATGAAGGCGGAGGCGAAGTAGCCGCTCGCCACCAGGCGCTGCTGCGCGTCGAGCAGCGTCTGCTCGTCATAGTCGCTGCCGGTGCGCAGCCGCGCGAACCGCTCGGCGACCAGGGGCGCGTGGTGCACCAGCCCGGTGATCCGTGGCGGGCCCAGGCGCACCCGCGGGCCGGAGTCCAGGCGCAGGCCCAGCCGCGCGCGGTGGGCCGGGGCGTCGATCTCCGCCAGGCTGCTGTCCAACCGGGCGCGGGGGTAGCGCCGGACCTGCAGCCGCCGCAGCACCTGCGCCTTGGCCAGATCCCAGCCGGCCTGGGTGAAGGGTTGGCCGGGTGGCAGGCCCCACTCACGGCGCAGGCCCTCGCGCTGCTGCTGCGCCGCCGGATCCGAGGTGGTGGCGATGTCGCCCTCGAAATCGAGGCGCACGTCCTCGATGCGGGTCACCGGACCCGGCTGCACCGACAGCAGCACCCTGGGCGGGCGCGAGCCGGGGACGAGGCGCAGGCCGATCATCGGCTGGAAGAAGCCGCGTGTGCCCAGCAGGCTGCGGGTCTCGCGCTCCGCGAGGCGCATCAGCCGCTCGAGCTCGGCCTCGTCGATGTCGGGCAAGGCGCGGTAGCGGGGCAGGCTGAGGTTCTCGCGCAGCAGGGCTTGCTCGGTCGCGGGAGCGTCGATGACGAGGTCGAAGGAGGGGGGCGCTGTCTCCGCCCCCCAGGCGCGGGCGCAAGCCAGGAGGAGCAAGGGGGCGATGGCACGGCGCATGCCGGGCAGCTTGAAGCCGGTTCTGCCGTCCGCGCGTAGGACGACAGGGGCAGTACCGCAGCCCGGCCGTCGCGTCCTGGGGCCAGCCTGCCCTCAGGAGGGATGCCGATGCAGCGGGCCGCCATGTGGCCCCGGCGGCACCGCTTCAGCCGTGCCGGGCCACGCGGCGGGCCATCAGGATCTCGAGGACGTTCACGTCGACCGGCTTGGTCAGGTGGTGGTCGATGCCGGCCTCGGCGCTGCGGCGCTTGTCGTCCTCGGAGCCCCAGCCGGTCACTGCGACCAGCAGCATGCCGGCCAGGCGCGGCTCGGCCCGCAGGCGGCGGGCGACCTCGTAGCCGGTCAGGTCGGGCAGGCCGATGTCCAGCAGGGCGACGTCGGGTTCCCAGTCGATCGCGGCGGCGATGGCGGCCGCGCCATCGTGGGCCATCCGCACATCATGACCCAGCAGTTCGAGCATCATGGACAGGCTGTCGGCGCCGTCGACGTTGTCGTCGACCACCAGCACCCGCAGCCGGCGCGGCCCGGCTGTAGGGCTGGTCGTGGGCAGGTCGCCGCGGTAGATCGGGCCCGGCGCGCTGCGCGCCAGCGGCAAGCGCACGGTGAAGCAGCTGCCGCGGCCCAGGCCCTCGCGCTCGGCCACGATGGAGCCGCCGTGCAACTCGACCAGCTGCCGCACCAGGGACAAGCCGATGCCCAACCCGCCCTGGGCGCGCGAGAGCGTGTGCTCGATCTGCGCGAAGAGGTCGAACACCTTGGGCAGCATGTCGGCCGACAGGCCGACGCCGTTGTCGCTCACCGCCAGCACCACCATCGCGCCCTCGGTGCGCACATGCAGGCCGATCTGTCCGCCGTCAGGGGTGTACTTGGCCGCGTTGTTGAGCAGGTTACCCAGCACCTGCGCCAGCCGGGTCAGGTCGCCGTCGACCCACAGCGCGCCCTCGGGTTGCGTGACCTCGAGGTGGTGATGGCCGGCCTCGATCACATGCCGGCTGGCCTCGAGGGCGCTGTCGACCACGGAGCCGATGGTGATGCGCTCGCAGCGCAGGTCGACCTTGCCGCGGCTGATACGCGAGACATCCAGCAGGTCGTCGACCAGGCGCACCAGGTGCGTGGCCTGGCGCTCCATCATCTCGTGGGCGCGCGCGGCCGCGCCGGAGAGCTGGTTGCTGCGGCGGAGGATCTCGAGCCCGTTGCGGATGGGGGCCAGCGGGTTGCGAAGCTCATGCGCCAGCGTGGCGAGGAACTCGTCCTTACGGACATCGGCATCGCGCAGCGAGGTGTAGAGGCGGGCGTTGTCCAGGCCGGTGGAGGCGATGGCCGCCAGCTGCGTGAGGATGGATTCGTCCTCGGGGCTGAAGGGATAGCCCTCGCGGCCCCAGACCTGCAGGCGCCCCAGGGGGCGTCCCCCCTGGCCGGTGAGGCTCACGCTGAGCACACCGTCGGCGGGCGGGTCGTCGGAGCCGGGCTGCTCGCTGAAGCGGTCGCAGCAGCGCGCGATGGCGCGGATGGGCGCGTGGCGGTCGCCCTGGTGCATCTGCACCGTGGTGCAGGCGCGCTGGGCGCCCATGATCTCGCGGGCCTGCTGGGTCAGCACCTGCGCGATCTCGTCGGCGGACAGGCTGGCGTGGACCAGCCGCGAGGCCTCGGCCAGGTGACTCAGAAGGCGGCCGTAGTGGCGCTCTTCGCCGAGCAGGCGGTTGACGCTCTCTTCGGCGCGCTTCTGGTCGGTCACGTCGTGCAGCACGCCCAGCACGCCCTCGAACTCGGCGCCGGCGTCGCGGTACTCGGGCACGAAGCGTCCGAGATAGTGGCGGGTGCCGCGCGGGGATTCGATGCTGAACTCGACCGTTTGCGCCAGGCCGTCGTTTCGGACCGCGGCGAGCGCCGCCTCCCAGCGGGCGCAGATGTCGGTGGGCAGGCCGGCGCCCAGGGCGGTGCGGCCGAGGAAGTCGCGCCCCAGGCGACCCGTCATGCGCTGGATGGCGGCGTTGACGAAGACGATGTGCGACTGGTCATCGAAGCGAACCAGCACGTCGGGCGTGTTGTCGGCGAGGGACTGCAGCTCGCGCTCGCGCGCGCGCAGCGCCTCTTGGGCCTGCTTGAGGCAGGTGATGTCGGTGGACAGGCCGCCGACCGCATAGGGACGTCCCTGGGCGTTGACCAGGGGAAAGCGGCTGGAGAGGTAGGTGGCGGTCTCGCCCCGCGACGGCGCGGTCTCTTCGGCGACCACCAGCCGGCCACCGGCCAGCGCCTGCTCGTCATGGGTGCGCATGGCGCGCGCGGCCTCGCTCCCCCAGGCGTGCTCGTCGGTCGTGAGCGCGGCCTGCTGCTCGTCCATGCCGGTGCGGTCGCGCCAGCTGCGGTTGGTGAGGACGTAGCGGCCCTGCAGGTCCTTGGCGTAGACCAGGGTGTCGGTGCCATCGATCACACCCTGGATGGTGAACAGCGCCTGCCGCAGCTGCGCCTCGGCCTGCTTGCAGTGCGAGATGTCGACATGGGAGACGACCACCGCGCCGCCCGGCTGGTGGCGGCTGGCATGGATGAGGAACCAGCGGGAGGCCGTGCCCGGCTCGCCCTCGGCGGCTGGCCAGGCGTACTCGAGGCAGCAGGCCAGCGCGCCGGCCGCCACGCCCTGTGCCGTCACGGGCTCCACCGCAGGACTCAGAAGTCGGCGGATGTGCTCGAGCAGCGCCTGTGCGTCCCGCTCGCCGGCCTGCAGAGCCGCCCGGCAGGCTTCCACATAGTTGCGGCCCAGCCTGGCCCCGCAGAGTGCGCCGCTGTCGTGGCGGGCGAAGCGGTCCCAGCTCTCGTTGGTGGCCACGACCCGGCCCTGCGAGTCGAGCACGAGCACATGGTGGGGGAGGGCGTCGAGCACTTCGCGCGCCAGCAAGGCCGGATCGGGCAAGGGGGCGGGCGGTGGCATGGCGGTCTCCAAATGAGTACTTTGGAAGTATAAAAGTGGGATGTCGAGCCGCGACCCGGGGGATGTCTTTTTCAACAGTCCCCTGCCCGGTCCGGCCCTTGCGGGCCTTGCCTGGGGCCTGGGCTGCGCAGCCCAGCTGCAGCAGCCGGCGCTGTGGCCTGCACAGGCCTATGCGGCCTGGCTCGTCCTGGCCCTCGGCCTTGCCTTCGCCCTGGTCGCGCGTGCCGTGCGCCCCTGGCCGATGCGGTGCGGCCCGCGGCCCCTGCCTCTGACGGCCTCCGCGCTCGTCCTGGCGTGCATCGCGCTGATGGGCGCCGCCTCGACCGGCCTGCGCGCCGCGGACCGCCTGGCGGATGCGCTGCCCCCGGTGCTGGAGGGCGTGGACCTGCGGGTCGAGGGCCGGGTGGCGGGCCTGCCGCAGGCCACCAGCACCGGCCTGCGTTTCGAGTTCGAGGTCGATGTCCTGCGCACGGGTGACGGCCGCGACCTGCCGGCGGCGGGACTGGCCGGGCCTGCGCCACGGCGCGTGCTGCTGTCGTGGTTCGGGCGCCGCGCCGGCCCCGTCGATGAGGCCGCTGCGCCTGGACGCACCACCGAGGTGCTCGTCCACGGCGACCGCTGGCGCATGTTGGTGCGCCTGAAGGCGCCGCATGGCCTGGCCAATCCCGGCGGCCATGACGCCGAACTCCACGCATGGTCGAAGGGCATCCAGGCCCACGGCCATGTGCTGGGCGGCCCGCGGCATCCGCCGCCGCAGCGGCTCGAACCGGGTGCGCGCTGGACGCTGGGTGCCCTGCGGCAGTGCGTGCGCGACGCCATCCTGTCCCGGGTCGGTGACCGCGCCGCCGCCGGCACGCTGGCGGCCCTGGTGACGGGGGACCAGTCCGCCATCCTCCCCGCCGACTGGCGCCTGTACCGTGACACCGGCGTCGCCCACCTGGTGGCGATCTCGGGGCTGCACGTCACCGCCTTCGCCTGGCTGGCTGCGGCCGCCGTCGGCGTCGCCTGGCGCCGCATGCCCCGCGCCTGCGAGGCCTGGCCGGCGCCATCGGCGGGCCTGGTGGCCGGGGTGGCCCTGGCCGCGCTCTACGCCGCCTTCAGCGGCGGTGGCGTGCCCGCGCAGCGCACCGTGGGCATGCTCGCGCTCGTGGCCCTGCTGCGCCTGCGCGGCCGCTGCTGGCCCTGGCCGTCGGCGTGGGTGGTGGTGGGGGCTGTCGTCACCGCCTGGGACCCGTGGTCCCTGCTGCAGCCCGGCTTCTGGCTCAGCTTCGTCGCTGTGGGCGTGCTGATGGCGGCCGGCGGGTCCCCCGCGCGCGTCGAGGCCGAAGGGCCGCCGGCGGCAGACGCCGCAGCCGGAACCGAGCCGGCCTCGCCTTCCGTTGCCGGGCCGCCGCGCTGGCGGGTGGCGGCGCGGCGGATGCTGCACGAGCAGTGGCTGATGACCGTGGCCCTCGCGCCCCTGGCGCTGTGGCTGTTCGGGCAGCTCTCGGTGGTGGGCCTGGGCGCCAACCTGCTGGCCATTCCCTGGGTGACCGGGCTGGTGCTGCCGCTGGCGCTGGCGGGCGTGGCCTGGCCGCCGCTTTGGGACCTGGCGGCGCTGGCTGTCCAGGGCCTGGGCGCCTGCCTCTCGTGGCTCGTCGCCATGCCCGGCGCGGTGCTCACGCTGCCTGCCGCCCCGCCGGCCCTGGCGGCGGCGGGCCTCGCCGGCGGCGTGCTGCTGGTGCTGCGCCTGCCCGCCTGGCTGCGGTGTGCGGGCCTGCCCCTGCTGCTGCCCGTCCTGCTCTGGCAGCCAATGCGGCCTGCGCCAGGCCACTTCGAGCTGCTGGCCGCCGACGTGGGCCAGGGCCAGGCGGTGCTGGTGCGCACCGCCGGCCATGACCTGCTCTATGACGCCGGCCCACGCTGGAGCGAGGAGTCCGATGCCGGCGCGCAGGTGCTGGTGCCGCTGCTGCGCGCGCAAGGCGCCGACCTCGACCTGCTGGTGATCAGCCACGCCGACGCCGACCACGCCGGGGGCGCTGCCGCCGTGCTCATGGACCAGCCGCGCGCGGCCCTGCTGGCCTCGCTGCCGGCTGGCCACCCGCTGGCCGCCTGGCGCCCGCCACAGGTCTGCCTGGCCGGCCAGCGCTGGACCTGGGACGGGGTGCGCTTCGAGGTGCTGCACCCGTTCGAGGACGCGATCGACCTGGGCCCCGGGCAGCGCCCGTCCACGCCCAACGCCCTGAGCTGCGTGCTGCGCGTGGTGGCGGCCGACGGCGCCGCGGCCCTGCTTGCGGGCGACCTCGAGGCGCCCGGCGAGCGCCGGCTGCTGCGGACGCTTGCCACTTCCCGCCTGCGCGCCGACCTCCTGCTGGTGCCGCACCACGGCAGCCGCACCTCGTCGACCGAGGCCTTCATCGACGCGGTGCAGCCCCGGCTGGCGCTGGTACAGGCGGGCTACCGCAACCGCTACGGGCATCCGGCCGCCGATGTGATGGCCCGTTACGCGGCCCGGGGCATCCCGGTCGCTGCCACCGCGGGTTGCGGCGCCGCCCGCTGGGCCTCGGCCGCGCCCGAGCACCTGGGCTGCCAGCGGCCGCAGGCGCGCCGCTACTGGCAGCACCGCCTGCCGGCCTGGGTCGTCCCTGGCGCGCAGGCTGCGGGCGCGGACGCCGCCGACGGGGGCGAGGAGGGCGACGACCCGCCGTGATCCGGACCCGGGGCAGGGGCGGCCCGGATATTGCTAACCAAGGGGGTGTCATTCCTGATGTTGCTATCCTGAACCGACATCCCGGGCAAGGAACCCCGCTCATGCAGAAGTTCGATGAAATGCTCTCCCGCCTCCCCGAGGGCCGGCACCTGGCCTGGGAGGGCCGGGCCCTGGCGGACGTGCGGCCCCACTACGAGGCCTTCGCCGCCTGGCTGGCCGGCCGCAGCGCCGCCGAGATGGCGGCCCGGCGCGAGGAGGCCGAGATGGTCTTCCGCCGCGTGGGCATCACCTTCGCGGTCTATGGCGCGAAGGACGAGGACGGCGCCGGCACCGAGCGGCTCATTCCCTTCGACCTGATCCCGCGCATCATCCCGGCCGACGAGTGGCGCACCATGCAGCAGGGTCTGGTGCAGCGGGTCACCGCCCTCAACCGCTTCCTGCATGACGTCTACCACGGGCAGGAGATCCTGCGTGCGGGCGTGATCCCGGCCGACCAGGTGCTGCGCAACGCGCAGTTCCGTCCGCAGATGATGGGTGTCGACATCCCCAACCAGGTCTACTCGCACATCGCCGGCATCGACATCGTGCGCGCCCCGGCGCCCTCGGGCGAGGGCCTGTACTACGTCCTCGAGGACAACCTGCGCGTGCCCAGCGGGGTGAGCTACATGCTGGAGGACCGCCGCATGATGATGCGGCTCTTTCCCGACCTGTTCAGCCGGCACCGCGTCGCGCCGGTCATGCACTACCCCGACCTGCTGCTCGAGACCCTGCGCGCCTCGGCCCAGCCCGGCGCCCCCGACCCCACGGTGGTGGTGCTCACGCCCGGCATGTACAACAGCGCCTACTTCGAGCACGCCTTCCTCGCGCAGCAGATGGGGGTCGAGCTGGTCGAGGGCCAGGACCTGTTCGTCAAGGACCGCTTCGTCTACATGCGCACCACCCGCGGCCCGCGGCGTGTGGACGTGATCTACCGGCGCGTCGACGACGACTTCCTCGACCCCGTGGTGTTCCGCCCCGACTCCAGCCTCGGCTGCCACGGCCTGGTCGAGGCCTACGCCGCCGGCAACGTGACGATCTGCAATGCCATCGGCACCGGCGTGGCCGACGACAAGTCGATCTACCCCTATGTGCCGAAGATGATCGAGTTCTATCTCGGCGAGAAACCGATCCTGAACAACGTGCCCACCTTCATGGGCCGCGACCCCGAGGACCTGAAGTACATCCTCTCGCATCTGCCCGACCTGGTGGTCAAGGAGGTGCATGGCGCCGGCGGCTACGGCATGCTGGTCGGCCCGGCCGCCACGAAGCAGGAGATCGAGGACTTCCGCAAGGCCCTTCAGGCCAACCCGGCGGGCTACATCGCCCAGCCCACGCTGTCGCTCTCGACCTGCCCCACCTTCGTCGAGAGCGGCGTCGCGCCGCGCCACATCGACCTGCGGCCCTTCGTGCTCTCGGGCAAGCAGGTGCAGATGGTGCCGGGCGGCCTCACCCGTGTCGCCCTCAAGGAAGGCTCCCTGGTGGTCAATTCCTCCCAGGGCGGCGGCACCAAGGACACCTGGATTCTGGAGGGGTAGGCCGTCCACCCCCGAAGCGCCTTCGGCGCCTCCCCCTCAAGGGGGCGCCACGCGACCCGGCAAAGCCGGGCCTGCAGCGGCTCCCGAAAAGGAAACCCCCATGCTCTCAAGAACCGCCGACCACCTGTTCTGGATGTCCCGCTACACCGAGCGCGCGGAGAACACCGCGCGCATGCTGGACGTCAACTACCAGACCTCGCTGCTGCCGCAGTCCGAGGCCGTCGCCCAGCTCGGGTGGCAGGGGCTGCTGTCGATCAGCGAGCTGCTGCCCGCCTACACCGCGCGCCATGGCGCCGTGCAGGCCCGCGAGGTGATGGAGTTCATGGTCAAGGACCCCTACAACCCCTCATCCATCGTCTCCTGCCTGCGGGCCGCGCGCGAGAACGCGCGCGCGGTGCGGGGCACGCTCACCACCGAGGTCTGGGAGACGCAGAACCAGACCTGGCTCGAACTCAATCGGCGCATCGCCGACGGCGACCTCGAGCGCGACCCGGCGCAGTTCTTCGAATGGGTGAAGTTCCGCTCGCACCTCTCGCGCGGGGTGACGGTGGGCACCATGCTGATGGACGAGGCGCTGTACTTCATGCGCCTGGGTACCTTCCTCGAGCGTGCCGACAACACCGCCCGCCTGGTCGACGTCAAGTTCAATGCGATGGAGACCGACTTCTTCGGCGCCGCCACCGACCGCGACCAGGACTACGACTTCTACCACTGGAGCGCCATCCTGCGCAGCGTCTCCGCCTTCGAGGTCTACCGGAAGGTCTACCGCAACGTGATCCAGCCCGAGCGCGTCGCCGAGCTCCTGATCCTGCGCGCCGACATGCCGCGCTCGCTGCATGCCAGCCTGTCCGAGGTCGTGTCCAATTTGCGCATGGTGGCCAACGATGGCTCCGGCGAGACCCAGCGCCGCGCCGGCCGTCTGCTCGCCGAGCTGCAGTACGGCAACATCGACGAGATCATGGCCACCGGGCTGCACGCCTTCCTCACGCAGTTCCTCGACCGGGTGAACGAGCTGGGCGTGCGCATCAGCCGCGACTTCCTGGTGCCGGCCTGAAGACGACTGAAGCGAACGGGGGCCGGCGTGCCACGGCGCCGGCGCCGCAGTGCGCGCGCAGCCAGCCCGGACGGGCAATTGTTTGGCGGATGGGCTGGAAACTCGCACGCGTCCCGCGTGAGATTCGTTACAGCTTCGATCAAAAGGGCAGGCCAAGGTCACACCACGAACATGGGCTTTCTGGCTACGCTGGCAACCTTTCGCCACAAGGCCGCACCGACCCATGCCCGAACCCTCGCCCGTCCCTGTGGCGCCCGAGTGCCCGGTGCCCCCGCCTCCGCTGGCCGATAGCCACTACCGCCAGATCGTCAGCAGCGCGGTCGACTACGCCATCGTCACCTGCCTCGCCAACCGCTGCATCACCACCTGGAATGTCGGCGCCGAGCGCCTGACCGGCTGGGCCGCCGAGGAGATGATCGGCCGCCTCATCGACCTGCTCTACCTGCCCGACGACGTCGCCGGCCGCGTGCCCGAGCAGGAGCTGGCCACCGCCATCCGGGAGGGCCGTTCGCTCAACGATCGCTGGCACCTGCGGCGTGACGGCTCGCGCTTCTGGGCCTCGGGAGAGACCCTGCCGCTGCAGGGGGAGGCCGGGTCACCGGCGGCCTTCCTCACCATCATGCGGGACCGCACCGACGAGCGGCGGCACTCGCTGGACATGAAGTTCCTCGCCCGCGCCAGCGATGAACTGGCGGCCCTCTCCGAGGTGCAGGTCACGCTGGACAAGATCGCGCGCCTGGCGGTGCCCGACTTCGCCGACTACTGCGCCGTCGACCTGCTGGAGCCCGGCGGCGTGCTGCGCCGGGTGGCGGCCGTGCACGCCAACCCGCACCGGCAGGCCCAGGTCGAGGCCATGCACCGGCAGTTCCCGCCCAACCGCCGCACCCGCGGCGGCACCTGGCATGTGCTCACCACCGGCCGGCCGCAGCTGGTGTCGCGGGTCACGCGCGAGATCCTCGAGCGCGCCATCGACTCCGGCCGCCGCCGCGACGCGCTGCAGGCGCTGGGGCTGCACTCCTACATCGCCGCCCCGCTGAGCGCCCAGGGCGAGGTGCTGGGCGTGATCACCTTCGCCACCACGGCCGACGGCCCCTCCGGGCGCACTTATGGCGAGGCCGACCTGTCGCTGGCGGTGGACCTCGCCCGCCGGGCCGCGATCGCGCTGCAGAACTCGCGGCTCCTGGGCGCGCTGCGCCAGGCCGATCGCGCCAAGGACGTCTTCATCGCCACCCTGGCCCACGAGCTGCGCAACCCGCTCGCGCCGATCCGCAACGGCCTGTCCATCCTGCAGCGGGTGCCCGGCGACCCGCAACGTGTCGAGCAGGTCACCGGCATGATCGACCGGCAGGTGGACCTGCTCTCGCGACTGGTCGACGACCTGCTCGACATGTCGCGCATCTCCACCGGCAAGCTCGAGCTGAAGAAGCAGCCGCTCAACCTGGTGCAGGTGCTGTCCACCGCGGTCGAGATGAGCCGGCCGCTGATCGAGAAGGCCGGGCACCGGCTGGTGCAGTCCTTTCCCGAGGAGCCGGTGCAGGTCATGGGCGACCCGGCCCGGCTGGCGCAGGTGTTTTCCAATCTGCTCAATAACGCCGCCAAGTACACCCGGCCCGGGGGACGCATCGACCTGATGGTCGAGCCGCACCCGGCGGAGCTGGAGGTCCATGTGCGAGACAACGGCGCCGGCATCGCCCCCGAGATGCTGCGCCGGGTCTTCCACCTCTTCACGCAGCTGCCCCAGCCCGAGGACCGGCGGCAGGGTGGACTGGGCATCGGCCTGTCACTGGTCGATGGCCTGGTGCGGCTGCACGGCGGCCAGGTCGAGGCGCACAGCCCGGGTCCGGGCCATGGCAGCGAGTTCATCGTGCGGCTGCCGCGCTACCCGCGTGCCTCGGCGCTGCGCGCGCCGGCGGACGCTGAACCGGCGCCGGCGCCGCCAGACGGCCCGTCTCCGCCAGAGGCGGGGCCGCCCGCGGCCGCAG